>ODAI010502036.1_pt1 | contig 123888 bp, 111 predicted proteins | sample 1539321 | NCBI WGS metagenome assembly ODAI01 (sample SAMN02144231, study PRJEB22623) | gut metagenome | biome: sheep rumen | host: Ovis aries | place: New Zealand
ACCACGCAGACGCTCTGGATTTTGTCAGCGGAAGAGAAAATTCAGGCCTTTCGCTAAAAGAAGCCTGGTTCGACTATACGGAGGATTTTTGGGCTGTCAGAGTTGGAAGGCAGATAAGCGCATGGGGAAAAGCCGACGGCCTTTCTGTCACTGATGTGCTTTGTCCTCAGGATGAAACGCAGTTTGCGGCAAGCACCTACGCAGAAAGTCGCCTGGGAATCAATGCCGTGCGTTTCTCGCTCAAAGGCGGAAGCTATGCCCTTGACGCATATTGCATTCCTTTTTTCACGCCGGCAGCCCTTCCTTTAAGTGAGGGCAGTCCCCTAAAAAAAGTGATTTTTGGAGACGCTGCGTTCAGCAAAGATGACATCATTCTCCCGGAAGTTGCGGTCAAAAACTGCGAGTATGGGGCAAAATTCAGTGCCTATTGGACTCTTTTTGATTTGTCACTCTATGCTTTCTACGGTTTTGATGATGAGCCGCTCGTTTCTTATTCTCTTTCCGAAAATAATTCCCTGAAACTTTCGGGGGAATACGAAAAAATGCTCATGTTCGGCACTGACACGGCGATTCCCATCGGAGAAACTGTTCTTCGCATGGAAGCGGCTTTTTTCCCTGAGCGGAAATTCGCCGTGAGCGCTCAGAATCAAATCGAGGCGATAACGCAAGGCATGGACAGCGAAAAAAGAATAGGGCGCAATCAACTCAAAGCCCTTGCCGGAATCGACTGGATGCCTTCTTCATGGACGATTACAGCGCAGTATTATGCGGACTGTGTTTTTGGCGAAATCGAAAAGATTGAGAGACAGAGCTATGAGCATTGCGCGACACTTTCTGTATCCCGTTCGTTGTTTAATGAGACTCTCGATATTTCTGTGAACGGTATTCTTTCACTGAAGGATTTTGACAGCGTAATTAAAGGAAAGGCCGAATACAAGTTGAGTGACCAAATTACGCTCAACATCGAGGGAGATTTTTTTAATGAAGGAAAAGACGGTAAGACAGGCAGTTACGGAAAATTCAAAGAATTAAGCTGCCTTATTATCGGTGGAAAATATACTTTTTAGAAAAATGGAGGAATAAAAAAATGACTTTACAACTTGGAGACGTTCAGACGACAGCCCTTATTCCGGTTGCGATAAAAGCGAGCGAAACACTCAGAAAAAATGCAAGGATTAAAGACGATGTGGCGGTGGAGATTATCAGGCATCTTGAAATGGACACAAAGCCTTTCGATAAATTCCTCTCCCACGAGGGCGTTGTCGCGCGTACGGTCATGCTCGACTGCATGGTAAAAGATTTTGTGGCGAAAAATCCCGATGCCGTCATAGCGAATCTGGGCGCGGGCTTCGACAACAGATTTTCCAGAGTGGACAACGGTAAAATTAGCTGGTTCGATGTGGACTTGAGCGATTCCATTGCGGCCCGGAAGAAAGTCTTTGACGAGCGGGAGCGGGTGACCATGATTGCGGGAAGCGTGCTTGAAGACGAGTGGTGCGCGCTCGTCAAGGCGGAAGTCCAGAAGAAAAACGCGCCCGTCCTTTTCCTTGCCGAAGGGCTTTTCATGTATTTTTCCATGGAAGAAATCCGCGTATTTCTTTCTATATTAAAAGCGAATTTCCCCCACGGAACCCTTATTGCCGAGCAGAACAATCCTATGATGGTGAAGAATCAGAAATATCACGACACAGTAAAAAGCACAAAGGCCGTCTTTAAAAGCGGCACCTGGAGCGGTCAGGAAATAGCCGACCTGTGCGACGGAATCAACTTTGTGGAAGAACACAGCTTCAACGAAGAGATGAAAAAGCACTCAATCCGAGGCTGGCTCTTCGCAAAAATCCTGCCCAAAATGAACGACCGCTGGGCACGGTTTGAGTGGTAGGGCGGTAGAGGAATAAAAAATGACAAATAGTTCACCAAAACAAAAATCTCCCCTTAGTCGTCTTTTGGGCTTTGCGGGGGCTTATCGGTCGCTCACATTCGTTGGGCTTTTTCTTTCGGCGGTGGCGCAAATCTGCGGCATGGTTCCCTATTTGTGCGTTTATCTTGTGCTGAAAGATTTGATTTTTGCCGCTCCCCGTTTTTCCGATGCCGCAAATATCGCGCGCTACGGCTGGATTGCCTTTGCTTTTGCCACCGGCGGAATCCTGATTTATTTTGCGGCTCTCATGTGCACTCACCTTGCGGCCTTCAAGACGGCATCGAACATCAGAAAGCGGGGCATGGCCCATCTGATGAAAACTTCCCTGGGTTTTTTCGACTCTAACGGCTCAGGACTTTTGCGGAACAGACTGGACAACGCCGCTTCGGAAACGGAAACCCTTCTCGCCCATAATCTGGCCGACATCGTGGGGACGGCCGCCATGTTCATCGCCATGCTCATTCTCATGTTCCTTTTTGACTGGCGGATGGGAAGTGCCTGCCTCCTTGCGGTGGTCATTTCCATCGCCATGCTCTGCACGATGATGGGCGGAAAAAACGCGAAACTCATGACGATTTACCAGGGAGCGCAGGACGAAATGGCAAAGGCCGGAACTGAATATGTGCGCTTGATTCCTGTGGTCAAGGTTTTCCAGCAGACTGTCTATTCATTCAAGGCTTTCAAAGACGCAATCGAAAACTACAGCAGGCGGGCGGAAGAATACACTGACGGCGTTTGCCGCCTTCCCCAGTCGGTCAACCTTACCGTGACAGAGGGAGCCTTCATCTTCCTCGTGCCGGTGGCTTTGCTGCTCGCTCCCCGCGCTCTTTCTGATGGAAACATCGCCTTGTTTGTGACGGACTTTGCTTTTTATGCCGTTTTCAGCGCAATCATTTCGACAACCCTTGCAAAAATCATGTTCGCTTCAAGCGGAACTCTCCTTGCCCAGACCGCTATAAAGCGAATCGACACGGTGATGACGGCTCCTGTTCTCAGTCAGAGCGAAAATCCGAAAATCCCCGACGGAAACAAGGTTGAATTCAATTCTGTCACTTTCACCTACGACGGAGCGAAAATCCCTGCTTTAAGTGGCGTCTCATTCACGGCGGAAAGCGGAGAGACTCTGGCTCTTGTGGGGCCAAGCGGTGGCGGAAAGACTACGGCGGCAAGCCTGATTCCCCGATTCTGGGATGTGAATGAGGGAGAAGTGAAAATCGGCGGCGTGAATGTGAAGGAGATTTCGCAAAAAGTCTTGATGGAAAAAATCGCCTTTGTCTTCCAGAACACGAGGCTTTTTAAAACTACGATTCTGGAAAATGTCCGCGCAGCCCGCCCAAGCGCAAGCCGGGAAGCAGTTCTCTCGGCTCTCCACGAAGCGAGGTGCGACGACATCATCGAAAAACTTCCCGACGGAATCGACACGCAGATTGGAAGCAAAGGCACTTATCTTTCCGGGGGAGAGCAGCAGAGAATCGCCCTTGCCCGCTCAATCCTAAAAGACGCGCCCATTGTCCTTCTTGACGAGGCCACCGCATTCGCCGACCCGGAAAACGAATCCCTGATTCATGCGGCCCTTCACCGCCTTTGCAAAGGCAAAACCGTGATTATGATTGCCCACCGGCTTTCCACGGTCGTCGGCGCGGACAAAATCATAGTGCTCTCTGACGGACGGATTTCTGAGAGTGGCACTCATGAAGAGCTTAAAAAGGCAGGCGGACTCTACGCGAAAATGTGGGCGGACTACAACAAGGCCGCGGAATGGAAGATTTCAAAAGGGGAGGAAAGATAATGTTCACCAAAAACTTCAAGCGAAAATACGCCCTCTCGGACAGAGGCGTTTCAAACACAAAAAAAGGCACTTTCTGGACTGTCATCGTGAATCTCGTGGTGATGGGCGGCATGGGAATCCTCTACTTTTTGATGGAAGCCTTTATGAAAAGCCGCACGGACGGAGAGGCGCTTCCTCCTTCATGGATTTTTCTTTCGGCGGTGGCGGGATTTGTCATCCTTTCTCTTGTGACTCACTTGCAGCAGTACCGCTCGACTTACGGCCTTGTCTACGGCGAAGTTAAAGACATGCGCATTTCCCTTGCTGAGCGGCTCAGGCAGCTTCCCCTTTCGTTTTTTGGAAAGAGGGATTTGGCGGATTTGACGGAAACGATTATGAGCGATGTGAACCGCATGGAGCATGTCTGGTCTCATGTCTTGGGCTACATGTACGGCTCTTATATTTCCACGGTCATTATCGCCCTTATGCTTGCTTTTTACGACTGGCGGCTAGCCCTTGCCTGTCTCTGGGGCGTTCCCGTGGCTTTTGCTCTTCTGTTCGCAAGCCGGAAGATGGCAGAGAAAAACGCGGCGGACGCGAAAAAGGCCAGTCTTGTGGTTTCGGACGGAATGCAGGAGACAATCGAAAACATCCGTGAAATTCACGCGACGAATCAGGAAGAAAAATATCTTTCGGAACTGGACAGAAAAATCGACTTGCAGGAAAAATCTTTGATTCACGGGGAACTTGCCACAGGAATCTTCGTGAACGCGGCAAGCGTCATCATGCGTCTGGGTGTGGCCACCACGATTCTTACGGGAGCGACCCTTATTCTTTCTGGCGGAATCGATTTTATGACGCTTTTCATGTTCCTTCTGGTGATTACGAGAATCTACGCGCCCTTTGACCAGAGCCTTGCCTTGATTGCGGAAGTCTTTTTGTCGGAAGTTTCGGCAGAGCGGCTCATGGAAATCCAGGACGCAAAATCAGCTTCAGGAAGTGAAGAATTCAAGCCTGAAGGACACGACATTGTTTTTGAGGATGTCTCTTTTTCCTACGATGACGGAAAAGTTCTTGACGGCGTGACTTTTACCGCAAAAGAAGGGGAAGTCACAGCCCTTGTAGGCCCAAGCGGAAGCGGAAAGAGCACTTGCGCCAGGCTTGCGGCCCGGCTCTGGGACACGACGGCGGGAACAATCAAAGTGGGCGGAATCGATATTTCTACCGTTGAGCCTGAAACTCTCCTTACGGATTATGCAATGGTCTTTCAGGATGTAGTTCTTTTTGACGACACGGTGATGGAAAACATCCGGCTGGGAAAGCACGGTGCCAGCGATGAGGAAGTCATTCAGGCGGCAAAGGCTGCCAATTGCGATGATTTTGTCTCGCGTCTCCCCGACGGCTACGGCACAAAAATCGGCGAGAACGGGGCGAAGCTTTCAGGCGGTGAGCGGCAGCGCATTTCCATAGCCCGCGCCCTTCTTAAAAACGCTCCCATCGTGCTTTTGGACGAAGCCACCGCCTCCCTTGATGTGGAAAACGAAAGCGAGGTTCAGGGGGCGCTATCAAGGCTTTTGCAGGGAAAAACTGTCCTTGTGATTGCCCACCGCCTGCGCACTGTGGAAGCGGCGGACAAAATCATTGTCTTGAAAGACGGCAAGGTGGCCGAGGAAGGCTCGCCAAATGCCTTGCGGAACAAAAAGGATTCGCTCTTTGCCCAGATGCTCCGCCTCCAAACAGAAGAATCGGCCTGGAGCGTGTAAAAAGATATCCTGCGGTTTTCAAGGATGGCGAGGCGGAGTACTCTTTTATTTTGAGGCAGAAAAAATCCGCTCGCTTTTTACGGCTCTTGCTGAAAAATTCTCCAATGGCGGAATCTGCTTTGACGCGGTGAATTCCAGCGGCCTCAAAAAATCCAACAAGGTCGTGGAAAAAAGCGGCAACAAAGGTGCCCGGCTTGCATTTGCCCTTGACGACGCGAAAAAAGAGCTTTCTTCATGGTCTCCTCATTTTGATGTCAAAGTCGTCCGTTCCCTTGACAAGTCAATCAAAAAGGAAAAATCCATTCCCTTCGGAACCCGTTTCGCGGTGAACATGGGCTTGAAGATGGGCTTCATGCAGTTCGTGGAGATTCGGTTCAGGTAGCGATTCCGAGCAGCTGCCTGTGAAGGCTAAAGGGAGTGAAGAAGATTCACTCCCTTATTTTTTTAATTCGTTGCAAAATTTTTCTATTGCACATTATAATTGAATTCTGTTATCATAGGATAACTTCAGGGCGGGGTGCAATTCCCCACCGGCTGTAAGCGCATTGCGTAAGCCAGCGAGCGACATTCTGATTTTTCAGAATCTGCATGATACGGTGCGAATCCGTAGCCGACGGTAAGTGGCAAGTCCACAGAGTCCGGATGAAAGAAGTAAATCCTTGCCGTGCAATCGGCGGTTTATTCCTTTGCTCTTTCGCCCTGTTGAAGGAGCTTTTTTTATGTCTTTTGAATACAACACAATCGAAGAGGCTCTTGCCGACCTAAAGGCTGGCAAAATCATCCTCGTTTCCGATGATGAGGATCGCGAAAACGAAGGCGACATGATTTGCGCCGCAGAATTTGCCACTCCTCAAAACCTCAACATGATGGCAAGCCACGCCAAGGGCTTAATCTGCATGCCCATGAGCCAGTCTCTCGCCTTAAAGCTGGGCCTTTACCCTATGGTGGCAGAGAACACCGACAATCACGAAACGGCTTTTACTGTCTCCATCGACCACATTTCCACGACCACAGGAATTTCTGCTTACGAACGCTCAATCACGGCGCAAAAATGCATTGACCCCTCTTCCGTTCCAACAGATTTCCGCCGGCCAGGCCACATGTTCCCCCTTATTGCAAAAAAAGGCGGTGTTTTGGTGCGCAACGGTCACACTGAGGCAACGGTAGACTTGTGCCGCCTTGCCGGCCTTAAAGAGTGCGGGCTTTGCTGCGAAATCATGGACGATGACGGCAAGATGATGAAAGGCGAGAAACTTCAAAAAATGGCAAAAAAATTCGGCTTCAAGTACATCACGATTAAGGCCCTGCAGGATTACTGCCGCGTAAACGAAAAGCATGTAATCCGCGAGGCAAAGGCAAAACTTCCAACCGAATACGGAGAATTCGACATCTACGGCTACATAAACGACATCACGGGCGAGCATCATGTGGCTCTGGTTAAGGGCGACCTTACCGACGGACGCGATGTTTTGTGCCGCGTCCACTCAGAATGCCTTACAGGCGATGTCTTTGGCTCACGAAGATGCGACTGCGGCCCCCAGCTCCAGGCCGCAATGAAAAGGGTCAACGAGGAGGGCAGGGGAGTAATCCTCTACATGAGGCAGGAAGGCCGGGGAATCGGCTTAATCAACAAGCTTAAAGCCTACAAACTGCAGGAAGAGGGCTTGGACACGGTGGAGGCGAATGTAAAGCTGGGCTTCAAGCCTGACCTGCGTGAATACTGGATTGGTGCCCAAATTTTGCGTGACCTGGGCTGTAAATCCCTGCGCCTGCTCACAAACAATCCCGAAAAAATCTACGGACTGGACGGCTTCGGCCTTAAAGTAAGCGAACGGGTTCCCATCGAAATCCCCGCGCAAAAATACGACGCCTTTTATTTACGCACAAAGCGTGATAGAATGGGACACATATTCAATGAGGAATTAGAAGTTAGAAATTAGGGGAGGGGGAAGTCTCCCCCTCGCTTCAAAGCGTTGCTTTTTCGCTACCCCCTCTACGGGGGCAAGCCCCCGTAACGCCCCCTTTTTCTGACTACAGGAGAATATCATGAACGAAATCAACTTAATTGAAGGAAAACTGGTCGCCCCACAGGGCATGAAGGTGGCCATTGTCGCAAGCCGCTTTAACGAAATCATCGTCAACAAGCTGCTTGGAGGTGCGGTGGACGGTCTTGTCCGCCACGGTGTTGAAGAAAAGAACATCACTGCCGTCTGGGTTCCGGGAGCATTTGAAATTCCTGTAATCTGTGACAAACTTGCCGCAAGCAAAAAATATGACGCCGTAATCGCCGTGGGTGCTGTAATCCGAGGCTCAACCACACATTACGACTATGTTTGCGCCGAAGTCTCAAAGGGCGTGGCGCAGGCCAGCTTCAAGAACGGCGTACCGGTTCTCTTCGGCGTAATCACCACAGAGAACATCGAGCAGGCAATCGAGCGCGCTGGCAGCAAGGCCGGCAACAAGGGCTACGACTGTGCTTTGGGCGCAATCGAAATGGCAAACCTCATGAAACAGCTGTAAGATTCTGTCGAAATGATGTGTGCATAATCTGTGACGAAAGTTTTTCTTTGTGGTAAAATCTGATTATGCGCATAAAACTTGAAGACTTACATAAATCATATATCTCAGAGAACGACGGGAAAAAAAGCAAAATCCATGCGGTTGACGGTGTTTCTCTGGATATTCCTGAAAACACTATTTTCGGCATCATCGGAAAAAGCGGTGCGGGAAAGAGTTCTCTCATGCGGCTGGTGAGCCTGCTTGAAAAACCTGACAGCGGGGCAGTTTACTACGGAGAGGAGCGGGTGGACAATCTTTCCAAAAGGGATTTGATTTTTCAGCGCCGAAAGACCGGCATGATTTTCCAGAATTTCAATCTTCTTTCTTCAAGAACGGCTGGGAAAAATGTCGCCTATCCTCTTGAAATCGCCGGCTGGCCTAAAGCAAAAATCCTTCCCCGCGTAAAAGAAATGCTAAGCCTTGTCGGCCTTGAAGACAGAATCAACGCGCCTATAAGCACTTTAAGCGGAGGTCAGAAGCAGCGTGTGGCCATTGCCCGCGCCCTTGCCACAGAGCCAAGCATTCTTTTCTGTGACGAGGCGACCAGTGCCCTTGACCCCAACACCACGCGGCAAATTCTCTCCCTTATCAAAGAAATTCAGCAGAAGATGAACCTTACGGTTGTCATGATTACCCATCAAATGGAAGTCGTGCGGGATGCCTGTGAGAATGTGGCTGTCGTTGAGAACGGTCATGTCGTTGAGTGCGGAAGTGTAAAAGATATTTTCACCAATCCAAAGACTCAGACTACCAGAGATTTTATCAAAAATATCGCTACCGAAGGTGCAAAGCGGGAAAATGGAGAAGAGACGATAAAATGGTCTCGTGAGAGCGGCTCTTTTATCCTTCATTTTGTGGGAAGAGCTACCGAAAAACCGATTCTCAGCATGATGTCCAAAGAATTTGATGTTACTTTCAATATCCTTGCGGCGGGAATCAGCCATGTGCAGGGCGAGGAAGTGGGCTACATGGAAGTTGACATAGTCGGCAAAGACGAGGAAATCGCTCGTGTCGTTGAATGGCTTGAGCAGAACGATGTAAGGGTTCAGAAGAAATAGGACGCTGATTTTAGGAGATTTTTATGGAACAGATTTTGATTCTTGTGGGAACTTCAACGCTGGAAACCCTTTTAATGGTCTTTTTCTCTACGATTTTTGCCATTCTCATAGGCTTTCCCCTGGGAGTTCTTTTGAATGTCACCAACAAATACGGCATCACGCCCAAAGCGGGCTTTAATCTCGTTTTGAGTAGAATCATTGATGTCTTGCGCTCTTTCCCTTTCGTTATTTTAATGATTGTGCTTCTTCCCCTTACGCGCCTGATTTTAGGAACGGCAATAGGAACGGCGGCAACGATTATTCCCCTTTCCATTGCGGCGGCTCCCTTTGTGGCGCGAATCACGGAGACGGCTCTTAACGAAGTTGATCCGGGGGTAGTGCAGGCGGCCCGCGCCATGGGCTCAAGTAACTGGCAGATTATCTACAAAGTTCTTGTCCCGGAGGCAATGCCTTCCGTTGTTTCGGGAATTACCCTTACGGTCATCAATTTGGTGAGTTATTCTGCAATGGCAGGAACTTTGGGCGGCGGCGGCCTGGGCGATTTGGCAATCCGCTACGGTTACCAGCGTTTCCGCACTGATGTTATGATTGCTTCTGTGGTGGTCATTATCATCATGGTGGCTCTCATTCAGTTTGCGGGAACAAAGCTCACGAATCGAATGCTGGCAAAACGATAGTTGACACAAATTTTATTTCGTTGTATAACTACAAACATACCAAGTTACTAGGTAATAAACTAAATTTTAGGAGCATAATTATGAAAAGAATCCTTTCATTCGTTGCAATTGCTTTGGCTGCAACATCAGTTTTCGCTCAGAAAGCGCTTAAAGTGGGCGCAACGCCTGAGCCTCATGCGGCAATCCTCAACCTCGTAAAAGACGATTTGAAGGCAAAGGGAATCGACTTGCAGGTCGTTGAGTTCACTGATTATGTCACTCCCAACGATGCAGTTGAGTCTGGCGACATTGACGCCAACTACTTCCAGCACATTCCTTATCTTGAGTCTTTTAACAAAGAAAAGAATTATCATCTCGTGAATGCGGCGGGAATCCATGTTGAGCCGGTCGCTTTCTACTCAAATAAAATCAAAAAACTTGCCGATTTAAAGAAAAAGGCTACAATCGCAATTCCTAACGACCCGACAAACGAAGGCCGTGCCCTTCTTCTTTTGCAGGAAGCCGGTCTTATCACATTGAAAGAAGGTGCTGGAATTACGGCAACTCCTCTCGACATCAAAAAGAATCCGAAAAAACTCAAGTTCAAGGAAATCGAAGCGGCTTCACTTCCCCGTGTTTTGGGCGATGTTGACGGTGCTGTAATCAACGGAAACTACGCTATTCCGGCAGGCTTGAGCGCAAAGAAAGACGGTTTGTTCGTGGAAGGCTCTTCTTCTCCTTATGTAAATGTCATCGCCGTAAAAGCTGGCAATGAAAACAAAGAGGAAATCAAGGCCTTAATCGAAGCGATTAAGAGTGAGAAAGTCAAGAATTACATTTCTGAACGATACCCCAACGGCGAAGTAGTCGTGGTATTCTAGGATTAAGAAAGGATAAAGACTGATTCCCCGCTTTTTGTGGAAAGAAACTCAAAAAGCGGGGATTTTTCTTTTAAATGAAGGCGGCTTTTGCCGTTCCCAGAGTGATGTCCACCTCATTTGAGAGAATTTTGTAGTAAATTGATGAGCCCTTTGTGAGTTTTTTTAAATAAGACTTCGTTCGCTTTAGGACTTTGTAGGTTTTGAAGAATGAACTTCCGTTACAGGCAATGCAAATTGGCTTTTCTTTGCTTGATTCTCCGCACTGTATAAGCGCCGCATTTATGACTGCCGCGGCAAGTTTTGCCATTCGTTCGACAAGCGCATCAAAGATTTGGAAGAGAATCTTGCAATCTTCTTTTGTTGCTTTTTCTGAATCAAACATTTCTGAATAAATCCCTTTTTTATTGTCGCTGTTTTCGAGGAAAGAACTGACTTCAATCAGGGAAAGTGACTTTTTGTTAGAAATTGACTTGCTGAATTCCTGAGATAATAAACCTTCTTTTGCGGCAAAGTAGAGCGTTTCCAGAGCCAAAGGACCAATGTATGCGCCAGAGCAAAGTTTTTCGAGAGGGGAAGAGCCGGGTTTTACGCTTTTTTCGTCCATTATGATGTCAAAATCTGAATTCTTAAAACCGCCGAATTTTGCGCTTTCACAGACGACGATTTGCCGTTTTAGATTGTATGCTGAGTTTTTGGGCTGGACATAGGCGCAGTTCATGCCTGTTCCGAGGATGAATCCAATATAAGAAGAATAATTACCTTTGCCTGCCCCAGCCAGAAGAGCAGAGACTGTGTCATTCAAAAGAAAGATTTTTACTTCGTTTTGCCAGCCATCGTCTTTTAGGGCTTTTTTGAGTTCTTCACCGATGGTACAGCCAACTACTTCGGGAGCCTTTACTTCCTTTGAAAAGTTTGTAAGGATTCCGTCGTGATTTTCAGTGATTGTCATTGCGTAAGAAAAACAGAAACAAATTTCGCTGCATTTGTCCCTAAATCGCCGGATGTTTTTGGCAATTTGAGCGAAGAAGTCTTTTTTGCTGAGTTCTCGCTCTGTGCCAGGCATTTTTGTTTTTTCAAAATCTGAGAAGACGGCCTTTCCGTTCTTTTTAAAAGTGACGAGGGAAGAACGGAAATTTGTGCCACCCGCATCAATGACGATGACAGATTTTTCGTGAATTTTGATTTCAGATGGATCAAAATAAGTTGGAATCATGTCCTGATAAGATTTTTTGCCAGAAAGTCCTTTATCCATGTCGGATAGAATGTCTTTCGTGAGCGCATTTAAATCCAAATCAAGATAAAACCCATGTTGCGCCAAGAAATTTTTTACCGTCTGATTCATTATTGCCCCCGCTTTGTTGAATGCTTATTCTTTTACGGCTCCAACTGAAACACCGCTAATGATGTTCCGTGATAAGAATAAGTATACGATGATAAGCGGAACGATTGCAAGACAGATAATCATGTAAACCTGACCCATATCAAACTTCTGATAATCTGCGTTTCGGAGTTGTGCAATCAAAATCGGAATCGTCTTCTTCATTTTGCTGTTGATTACAAGAGCCGGAATGAAGTAGTTGTTCCATGAGCTGACAAATGCAAAAATTGCCTGAACTGCGATGGCCGGCTTCATAAGCGGAAGAACAATCTGATTAAATGTTTTGAATTCCGGACAGCCATCGATTCTTGCCGCTTCAACGATGGAGTAAGAAAGGGTCGCCGTCATCGCCTGATACATGTAGAAAAATACGACAGGCGAGGCAATTGCCGGAATGTAGAGGGCTGCCAGCGTATCAATCATTTTAATTTTGATAAGGAGCTGGATAAAGCCAAGGGAAGAGACCTGAGTCGGAATCATCATGATGGCGAGGATTGTCTTGAAAGCCGTGGCTCTGCCCTTGAATCGGTACATGTAAATTCCATAAGCGGTCATTGCGGAGAAGTATGTTGTGAGTAAGGCCGCCATACAAGAAACGAAAACGCTATTGAAAAGAGAGCGGAGTATCGGCATATTCGGGTCTGTGAGGAGTTTTCGCAGGTTTTCGAAGAATGACACGCCAAAAATGGCAGAAAATCCTCTCTGAATTTGGGCATGGTTTCTCGTAGAGTTGACCAGCAAGATGAAGAAAGGAAACAATGATGCAATGGTCAAAAACAGAAGACAAAGATAAACAAAATTTCTTTTTATAAATGCAAATCGTGTGCCTACCATATTATTTTCGTCCTCCAGTCATATTTTTGTATTTATTCATAGTCATAGAGTAAATGCTGAAGCTGAACACGCAGGTAATGAAGAAAGTGATGACTGAGACTGCGCCCGCCATACCGTAGTTCTTGCTTGCAAGGTGTTTGTTCAGGTACATGATAAGGGTCATGCTCGTGCGGTTGGGGTTTCCTTCTCCGTTGGTTAAAATCTGTGGGACATCGAACATCTGGATGCCACCAATAAGACTGGTAATCAAAACATAGATGAAAATCGGCATGAGCATAGGCATGGTGATTTTAAAGAAAGTCTGGAATGGATTCGCGCCGTCAATTTTTGCCGCTTCATAAATGCTTTCGTCTATTCCCATGATGCCTGCCATGAGCAAAATCGTGGTGTTTCCGTACCACATGAGGAAGTTCATTGTAGCGACAAGACCACGGGTCCAGTTTTTTGAACTCAAGAATCGGATTGCCTCGTCAGTGAAACCGAGTCGGAGTAAAATACTGTTCGCCGGACCGTTGTCGGAGAAAATCGTAAAAAAGAGCATTGCAAATGCAGATGCCATAATCAGGTTTGGCATGTAAATGACAGTTTTGAAGAACTGCTGTGCCTTGATTCGTAATTCTGAACTTGTGAACCAGACTGAAAGCAAGAGCGAAATTACAATCTGGGGAATAAAACCTGCCATCCAGATAACGAAAGTGTTTCCGATGTAGCGGAGAATATCGCTTTTGAAGACCGCGACGAAATTAGCTAGTCCCACGAAACGAGGACCAATCTGCTGAAGACCGTCACGATAATTTTCGAACAAACTGTTCGCAAATGTTGAAATCAGAGGGATAAGCGAGAATATCGTAAAGACGATAAAAAATGGCGCAATGAAAAAATATCCCCAGCGGTTGTAGTCAAAAGCCTTTGTTTTCTTTTTTGTTTCTGTCTTTTTTGTATCGTTCATAGTAATCCTCTCAAATCACTCTGATTTCCCCCGAAAAAATTCGGGGGAGTGTCTTTTATTTCTTAAGACGCGGATAGAGTTCCTGAATTGAGGTATAGAAGTTTGCCCATGCCTGATCAAGTGAAACTTTTCCGTTGAAATAATCCTTCATGGCAGACTGAATCTTCTCGCTCATGCCCTGATCGTACTGAGTGATGCAGCTCTTGTCGATGCTTTTTGCAGAGTCCAGGAAGAATTTGATGTGGTTCTGACCGCCCAAGAATGGATTCTGATAGTCGCTTGCGGCAACCGCTTCCATTGCAGGAATATTGTTGGTGAAATCACCTGATTTTTTAGCGATTTCTGTCATGACTTCTGCGTCACAAGTGAGTGTTTTGAGGATATCGCGGATAATTTCGATGTTATCGCTGCCCTTTGCGCCACAAATCCATGTGCCACCCCAAGAGAAGCCCTGTGGACCTTTACAGAATGCCCAGTCTCCGTAAGAGCCGTTTCCGAGTTTTTTCTCTGCGTTCTGGTCATTCAAAGAACCAGGAGCCATAACGAAGTCGATGAACCATGCTGGTCCGAAGTAGCCGAAAACCTTTCCTTTGCCGCCCATGCCCTGAGTGCTTTCTGCGCTCCAGAGAGAAGCCTTGTTGTTATAGCCGTTTTCTGTGAATTCTTTTGTCTGTGCAATCCATGACTCAATCTGCGGGTCAATAATGATTTTGTCTTCTACAACCCAAGGCTTTGTCATGTTGTCGCTGAATGCGCGGAATGCGTCATCATAACCAGAAAGCATGAAGTATCCCTTTTTCTTTGCTTCTTTCGCGACATCATTGAATTTCTGCCAGTCAGAGAGTGCTTTGCCTACTTCATCTGGATTGTCTGTGCCGAGAACATCTTTCGCGATTGAGCGGCGGTAGATGAATCCGCCCGGACAAGCCTGCCAAGTAAGGCCTTTAAGATTTCCTTTTGAATCGGTCATGATATCTTTTGTGTATTTGTATTGATTCTTGATATCTTCCTGGGTGATTCCCAAATCTTTAATGACATCAAGGGTGAAGTCTGTGTTGACATATTTGAGGGCATAGTCTGCTTCAACGAGGAAGAGATCGATTTTCTCGTCATTTGGCAGAGAATCCTGTCGCATAAGTGCCTCATCAAGTTTGTTCTGATAAGCATTATCCTGATTCGGTGTTATAATCCAGTTGACTTTTACATCTGCCGGAAGCTTTGAAGCATAATAGGTGTTGAAACGCTCTTGAAATTCAGTATTCCATACATAGATGTTCAATACTTTTCCAGACTGTGCAACATCTGCTTTTTTTTCAGATTTGCATCCAGTGAGTGCCATCAAAGCCGCAATAGCTGCTGCAGCTGCAAGAATTTTTTTCATACATTCCTCCTTTTTTTGTATGAGTCTAAGTCCGAATACTAGGCAAAAATATCAATAAATTTGAAAAAATAACAAAAATATGGATAAATTTTAGTATTCGTTTAAGAAAAGCTGTTGTATAATTCTAGTATCACTCTGTTTTGCAAAAAAGTCAAAAGAATATGGAAATACAAAAGGAACTTGCAAAAGTTGAATTCAAAAACCGCGAATATCTCGTAAATCATATTTCTTATGACCGCGAAATGGCTTTTTATCAGGCAATTGGAAGCGGCAACATGGAAGAAATGAAGCGGCTTTTTATGCCTCTCAATGTAGAAGGTTTCGGAAAGTTGAGCGATAATCCACTCAGGAATCTTAAATATCATCTTATCATAACGGTGGCCATGATTACCCGTTATGTGATTGAATCTGGCCTTGAGATGGAAGCGGCCTATAATCTGAGCGACATCTATATCCAAAAAATTGATGTCTGCAACAGTTCCGAGGAAATCCGCAAAATCCACGAGGAATTGTGCGAGGCTTATGTTCGGCGAATGCAGGATCATAAACAGCGAAAGCTCTATTCAAAGCCTGTCTCGCAGTGTATTGATTTCATCTATAACAATTTGCATGAAAAAATCACACTTGAGGATCTGGCAGAGGCTTCAAGCATGAGTTCTTCTTATATCTCAAAAATTTTCCATGCAGAAGTTGGGATTACTATCGCCCAGTATATTCAGAAAAAGCGGGTTGAGGCGGCAAAAAACCTGCTGTCAATTACGGATTATTCTGTCAGCGATATCTCAAATTACCTTCAGTTCAGCACCGAAAGTTATTTTATCAGCGTCTTCCGAAAATTCTGCGGAATTACGCCAAAAAAATATAGGGAAGTTCATTATCGGGCTAATCTTCCCCGCAAAGAAAATTAAAATAAGCCTGCAAGGAGTTTTTATGGATTTTCAGAGCATCATTCGCGAATCAGCAGGGCAGGGCATTGTTCTTCTTAAAAACGAAAAAAATATGCTTCCTTTGGGGGAGTCGGACTCGATTTCTGTTTTCGGGCGATGTCAGGTTAACTACTATAAAAGCGGAACTGGCTCCGGCGGCTCGGTTCATGTTCCTTTCAGCGTGAATCTCCTTGACGGTTTTGAAAATCTCAAAAAGGAAGGATTTAAAATCCCAGCTCTCAATCAAGAATTAATCCAAGTCTACAAAAATTGGATTAACGAACATCCCTTTGACAGCGGAAACGGCGAATGGGCCAGCGAACCTTGGTGTCAGGTGGAAATGTCCTTGAGCGATGAGCTGGTAAAGGCGGCGGCGGCAAAATCCAAAAAAGCAATCTTTCTTATCGGAAGAACGGCTGGCGAAGATCAGGATAACAAGGCGGAAGAGGGGAGCTTCTATCTTACCAAAACAGAAAGGGAAAATTTACGGAAAATCTGCGATTCTTTTGAGGAAGTCTGCGTGATTCTCAATGTGTCTAACATAATCGACACTTCTTGGCTTGAATCAGAAGAATTTTCCGGTCACATCAGGGCTTTGCTTTATTCATGGCAGGGAGGAATGCAGGGCGGACAGGCTTGTGCCGACATCCTTTGTGGCAAAAAATCCCCCAGCGGCAAGTTGAGCGACACAATCGCTTTCAAACTTGAAGATTATCCTTCCACCAAAAATTTCGGAAGCGCGGAAGATGAAGTTTACGAAGAGGATATTTTCGTGGGCTACCGTTATTTTACGACCTTCGCGAAAGAAAAAGTTCAGTTTCCCTTTGGATTCGGACTTTCTTACACGACTTTTACGCAGGAAGTTCAAAAATACGATTTTGATGAAGAAAATCTCTACCTCGAAGTTAAAGTCACTAATTCGGGAAGCAGGACTGGCGCTGAAATCGTGCAGGTTTATGCTGAGTGTCCTCAGGGAAAGCTGGGAAAGGCGGCCCGTGTTCTCTGTGATTTTGCAAAAACAAAGGAACTTGAGAGCGGAAAGAGCGAAATCGTAAAAATCTCTTTCCCCGTTAAAAACCTGGCCTCATACGATGATTCTGGTGAGAGCGGAAATGCCTATTCATATATCCTTGAAGAAGGAATTTATTCCCTTTATTTGGGCAGTGATGCCTTGCACGGCGAAAAAATCCTTTCAAAAAACGGAAAAATTGCTGACGGCAGTGAATTCACGGTGACGAAGACGAGGGTACTTGAAAAACTCAGCCAGTGTTGCGCTCCCCAAAAAGAATTTTCCCGTTTAAAGGCAGGAAATCAAAAATCTGACGGCGGATTTGAGCTTCTTTCAGAAAAAGTTCCCCTGAGTCAGGAAAATCTCGGTGAAAAAATAAAGGCCAATCTCCCAAAAGAGCTCGGCCATGCTGAACTTGTTTCAGCATCTAACCCTGCAAAAATCCAATTCCCCGATGTGGTAAAAAATCCTGCCCTTATCGATGAATTCGTCGCCTCGCTTTCTGACAAAGAACTTATGACTCTTGTGCGGGGTGAGGGCATGATGAGCCGGAAAGTCACGGCGGGTCTGGCATCGGCTTTTGGAGGAATCAGTCAGAGCCTTCATGACAGGGGAATTCCGGCTGTTGCCTGCTCTGATGGCCCTTCTGGAATCCGCATGGACAACGGAAAAGAAGCAAGCCTTGTGCCAATCGGAACACTCCTTGCCTGTACATGGAATCCAGCCCTTGTGGAAGATTTGTACGAGGCTCTTGCAAAAGAGATGATTTCAAAAAATATCGATGTTTTGCTGGGGCCGGGCTGTAATATCCACCGAAGTCCGCTGAATGGCCGCAATTTTGAATATTATTCGGAAGACCCTCTTCTTTCGGGAAAAATGGCGGCGGCAATGTGCAAGGGGCTTGCCCGTTCTGGCGGCATTGGAACTATCAAGCATTTTGCCCTCAATAATCAGGAATCCCACCGCCGTACCGAAAATTCCGTGGTTTCAGAGCGTGCCCTTAGGGAAATTTATCTTCGTCCATTTGAAATTGCCGTCAAAGAAGGAAATGCCCGCGCCGTGATGACTTCATACAATGGCGTCAACGGTCACAAATCGGCGTCAAATTTCGACCTTAACACTTCAATTTTGCGGAAAGAGTGGGGCTTTACTGGTCTCGTGATGACGGACTGGTGGGCGGCCATGAACGATTGCGAAAAAGGCGGGGAAGCCAGCGGCAGGAACATGTCCTATATGATTCGGGCCAGAAACGATATTTATATGGTTGTCGTAAATGACACGGCAGAATCAGGCGGCTTTGGCGACAATCTTCCTGAGGCTTTAAAAAACGGCTCTCTTATGCGCTCTGAATTGCAAGTTTGCGTAAAAGACATTCTTCTTTTTATCACAGAGACCTATGCCGCTCATGTGCCTCTTCGTCCATTAAAATCAGAAATCACTATTTCGACAGTGCTTGATTCTGTTCCCGCTGGAGTAAAAATCTATGCTCCCGAAGAATATGCCACGGATTCCGCCCTTTCAGGGGACATGTATTTTGATGTCCCTGAAACGGCAAGCTATGAGGTTTTCGGCGGATTTATCAAGGACGGCGGCGATACACTTTCCCAGTCGATTTCAAATGTCCTGATTAACGGCGAGTCTGTAGGTTCATTTGAGTGCCGCAGTACCAACGGCGTGACCATGTATTCTGTAGCGGTTCAGCTTGTACTCAAAAAAGGAGTTTACAAAATCAATCTGGAACACACAAAGCCCGGAATTCTCGTGCAATGTCTCTGCCTGCGCCGAGAGCGACTTTCACCGATTTCGTCTGGCGAGTATGAGTAAGAGGGGAAAGCTAGATATATATTTTATTTTATTGATATTTTTCCCAAAAAAATGTTAGTTTAGCCTTCCGACTAGAGCCTATAATATGCCTACTATTGAAAAAGTAGGAGGTATACATGAAATACGGTTATTTTGACGACGAGGCTCGTGAATATGTGATTACCCGCCCGGATACGCCGGCTCCCTGGGCAAATTATCTTGGATCGCCTGAGTACGGTGCCATTATTTCTAACAATGCGGGCGGCTACAGTTTTGCGAAATCAGGAGCAAATGGCCGGCTTTTGCGCTATGTCTTCAACAATTTTGACCAGCCGGGCCGCTATATTTATATCCGCGACAATGAAAACCGTGATTTTTGGTCGGCTTCATGGCAGCCGGTGGGAAAAGATTTAAAATCCTACAAAAGCGAGTGCCGTCACGGAACGGCTTACACGAAAATGCTTGCTGATTATGAGGGAATTCACTCAGAGGCTTTGTATTATGTTCCCCTTGATGCTTCCTATGAAGTCTGGAATCTTAAAGTCAAAAATACTTCTGGGAAAAAACGCACTCTTACGATTTCGGGCTATGCTGAATTCACCAACAATTCTAATTACGAGCAGGATCAGGTGAATTTGCAGTATTCGCTTTTTATCGGACGGACTTATTTTGAGAAAAACCGGATTATGCAGGCCGTTCACGGAAATCTTGCCGATGTGGAAAAGGACAAGCCGGTGGACAATAAAATCGTCACGGAGCGATTCTTCGGCTTAGCGGGAAGCGATGTGGCTTCTTATTGCGGTGACAAAGAGGAATTTTTGGGCGCATACCGCTCTTACTCAAATCCTCTGGGAATCGAAAGGGGCGACTTGGGAAACAAACTTTCTTACAACGAGAATTCCTGCGGCGCTCTTTCTGCGGAAATCTGCCTTGAGGCCGGGGAAGAAAAATCAATCGCCTTTATCGTGGGAATGAAATATTCTGACGAGGCTGAGAAAATCATCGCAAAGTACGCTGATGTGAAAAAAACTTGCGAGAAAGAGCTTTCTGAGCTTAAAGCATGGTGGCACGGTAAATTCGAGAATTTCCAGGTCAAAACTCCCAGTGCTGAATTCAACACCATGATTAACACATGGAACGCCTACAACTGTTTTATGACCTTTATCTGGTCTCGCGCGGCCTCCTTCATTTATTGCGGCTTGCGAAACGGATACGGTTACCGGGATACGGTTCAGGACATTCAGGGCGTGATTCATCTTGCGCCAGAAATGGCTCTTGAAAAAATCCGTTTTATGCTTTCGGCTCAGGTGGATAACGGTGGCGGACTTCCTCTGGTAAAATTCACCCACAAGGCGGGGCAGGAAGACACTCCCGATGACGCAAGCTATGTCAAGGAGACAGGCCATCCGGCTTACCGGGCAGACGATGCTCTCTGGCTTTTCCCCACGGTCTATAAATATGTCGCCGAAACAGGAAACCTGGCTTTTATCGATGAGGTGATTCCTTTCGCCAACAAGGATTCTGGCACGGTTTACGAGCATTTGAAGAGGGCGATTCAGTTCTCTATGGAGCGATTAGGGCCTCACGGTCTTCCGGCGGGTCTTTACGCTGACTGGAATGATTGTCTCCGCCTGGGAAAAAACGGCGAGTCTTCTTTCGTTGCCTTCCAGTATTACTATGCCATGAGCGTAATCAAGTATTTTGCATCTTACAAAAATGACACTGATTATATCGCTTTCATCGACCGTTCTCAGACTTACTTCAAAAAACTCATGAATGATTTGTGCTGGAACGAAGACCGCTTTATCCGTGGCTTTACCGAAGCGGGGGAAACTATCGGAAAGAAAGGCGACCCGGAGGCAAATCTCTGGCTGAATCCTCAGAGCTGGTCTGTCATTTCGGGCATGGCCACAAAAGAGCAGGCAGAAAAGGCTTTGGATTCAGTGAGCAAGCAGCTCAACACTCAGTACGGCGCGGTTTTGATGGATCCGCCTTATCATTCCCACGCTTTCGACGGAGCTTTGGCTGTAATTTACAATGCGGGCGTTAAAGAAAACGCGGGAATTTTCTCCCAGACTCAGGGCTGGATTATCCTTGCCGAGGCTTTGAGCGGTCACGGAAAGCGGGCCTTCCAGTATTTTATGGAAAACGCTCCTTCTGCACAAAACGAAATGGCAGAAATCCGAAAGCTGGAGCCTTACTGTTACGGACAGTTCACCGAGGGAAAGGCAAGCCCTCACTTTGGGCGCAGCCATGTTCACTGGCTTACGGGAACGGCCTCAACCGTCATGGTGGGCTGTGTGGAAGGAATTTTGGGCATGAGACCGGACTTCGGCGGCTTACGGCTGGCACCGTCAATCCCCGGCGAGTGGAAGTCTTTCGAGGCAGAAAAAACTTTCCGAGGCAAAAAGCTTAAAATCCGGGTGGAAAATCCAAATGGAAAGGAAAGCGGCTGGAGCGAATTCTATGTGAACGGCGAAAAACAGGCCGACAACTATGTGAGCGAAAAGCAGCTGACCGCCGTGACCGAAATTAAGCTGGTAATGTAGGAAATCTTATGAACGCGCCTTGTGATGGGCGCGTTTTTGTTCGTATTGGCGTTCATCGGCTTTTTTGAGCAGGGTGGCTAAGTCGTAGTTTTCTGAAGCGAATGAAACCATGCCCAAGCTGATTGAAAGGGTGAAGGGAGCATTGCTGCTCTTGTTGTAGCTCTCGCTTTCGGATTCCAGGCGGGCGCAGAGCTGAAGGAAGCCCGATTCGTTCAGGTTGGGGGCGACAATGGCAAATTCATCGCCTCCCATGCGTCCGATTATGTCTGAATCGCGGAATACTTTTTTGAGGACGGAAACTTCTGCCACAATTGCGGCGTCTCCCATGTCATGGCCAAGCTCGTCGTTGATTTTTTTGAGATGATCCATATCGCCGTAGATGACGGCTCCGGATTCCTTCTTTTCTCTGGCATTTTTGATAATTCGCTCGGCATATTTCATGAATCCGCCCCGGTTGAATACGCCTGTAAGGGAGTCGGTGACGGATGCGGCTTTAAGATTTTGGTTTGCGTCAGCCAGTTTTTTAGTTTCCTTGTCTTTGAGGGAAAGAAGGCGATTTGAGGCGAGGGCTATTCCCGTTGCGCTGAAAATAAGCTCGTACATTCTCGGCTCAATGGCTCCCGGCGTGTAAGCCACATAGCCGTATTGGAATGAAGTGTTAAAGAGGCTTGAAACCACCACGGACTTTCCTTCCTCAAAGGAAAATCCCTCTGGAATCATCTGTTTGCGGGGATTCGTTACCGCAGATTCAAGATTTTCGTAATAATTGTGACCGGAAAAGGCAATCAAAACCTTTGCTGAGTCGGGAAGCTCAAAATCATCGTTTTTTCCGTAATAAATGGGGTCGTCGTAAAGGCAAATCACACAGGAGTGGATGCCGTAATCCCGCAGATTTCGAATCAATAGCAGTTTGAATTCAGTGAGGGAAAGAGAAGCCTGCATTTCCTGCAAGAAAAAGTGAAAGTGGGCGATGACTTCCTTCCGGTGAAGAATAAGCTCTTCTGTGTCGAATTTATTTTTCATTTCTTCGAGATTCTGGCTCTTGGAGCAGCCGCAGGATTCCCGGTAAAAGACGATTGATGGAACTGAGCAAATTTCTGCCTGCGAAGCCGGATTTTTAAACTGTTTTTCCAAAAATTCGCCCGCTTGAAAGGCTTGGAGGGAAATCTGCTGGTCAATGCTTGTGAGTTCCGGATTTGAATAAAGGCAGCGTTTTTGGTTGTCGAAACCCGTGACCGCAACTTCTTCGGGAACGGAAATGCCAAGTTCCCTAAGGTAGGCAATGCAGCCAAAGGCAAGGTCGTCGCTGCAAGTGACGATTGCGTCAAAGTAGACATCTTCTTTTTTGGGGCAGAGATGGGAAAGGCTTTCCCGCGAGTCTTCGTATGTGTAATCGGCGTAAATGATTTTTGACTCGTCGAGGGCAATTCCTCTTTCCTGCAAAAATTCCTCGTAAGCCTGCCTTCGCAGGATAATGTCCACCGAAGTGGAAAGGGGAAGCATGAGGACTATGTTTTTTTTGCCGTGGACATCCGCCAGATGACGAAGAAGTTCTTTGAATGCGGCTTTGTTGTCGGAAATCACGCTGAAAACATCGGGGATATGGGCGCCAATGCTCACGAGAGGCACATAGGAAAATTCTTTGACCAGCGAGGTCCGCTTCGATTCGGGAGCGTTCTGACAGTAAGTATTCGTGGCCAAAAGAATTCCGTCGATGTTCTTTTTGGTGAGGAGCTTGCAGGCGGCATAAAACTGATAATCGAAAGAGCCGTGGCTCCAGTTCTTGCCGCGGATTATGAAGACAAAAAGCTGATGCCCGTACTTCTGACAGTAACGCTTTGCGCCATCCACCATGAAAGTGAAATAGTCTGAGTCTAAGTCCTGTACCAGCAAGGCAACTTTTTTCATTTTTTAGCGAACCAGCACCTCAATTTTAAGGATTTCTCCGCTTCTTGAAAAGAGGAGGCGGCTTTCTTCTTCGCCCAGATTTTTTCCTGCAAATTCCCGTTTTTCGCCGTTTGCAAGCGTCACTTTCAGCAGGTTTTCTTCATTTTGGTTTATTTTGTAGATGATGTCAGTGCCGCACCAAGTGAAGGAAAGCTCGCCGTTTTCATCAAAATCTTTTTTATCGAGGTAAATGGGATTAAAGACCGCTTTTCCCCCATCGATGTCCAGACCCAACTCAAGCCAGCGGCCTAAAATCTCTTCTTTAACCTGACCTGTCATGCCCGGCTGTTTTGCTCCCTGCTTAAAGGGAGTGTGAGAATATGGATCAAAGGGAAAGGCTCCGTATTCCACTGGGGTTTTGCTGGCTCCAAGTCCGGCTTTTATGTCTTTGTAGAAAGAGATGAGAGGCCCTTTCGCGCTGGTGATATTTTCCTGAGTGGCGAGAAGCAATTTTGAGACCATGTGCCAGTAGATGCTTCCCAGGCCTTCGTAAGCGTAGAAAGTTCCCGACCGTCCGGTGAAAGTCTGGTGATTGAATGTTTTTTCGTAGAGACTAAGGAGAAGTTCCCTCTCATGCTTGTTAGGCTGACTTTCTTCTGGAAGAGAATCAAGGGTCTTGCTGAGACATTCGGCGTTTCTGAAATCCGAGTTAAAGTGATAGATTCCCCGCAAATCCTTGATGAAGACTGCATTTTTGCTTCGTGAGAGAAAATCCGTAAGCCCCCGCAAATCTTTTTCGACCAGACAATTTTTTTCCATGAAATCCGGAAGTTTCGCGTTGGGCTGGAGCAGATATGAGTGCTGGTTTTCCTCAAACAAATCGCTGTGACGCAAGGCTTCAAGCAGCTGTTTTTTTTCTTTCTTTTCAAGAATATTGCTGCTCAGTGCGGCAACTTGTCCTTCCAGCATAAGTTTTAAATTGACGACGCGGATTTCTCCCTCCGTGATAATGACCGAATTGTAGGAATGGAAAAGTCCGTCCTCCCGCTTGTTGGCTTCGATTGATTTTCTCAAGGCGGCGAGGAAAACTCTTAAATGTGAGGCGATTTTTTGAGCCGTAAGCTGCTCGTTTTTTCCAGAAAAGCCTGCTTCGTAGAGTAAATTTCGCTCCCTTTCAAAAAGAAGCCCGATTTTGTCGGTGAATTCTTTCCGTTGAGAATCAGTGACTTTTTCTGCCGTCTGTGAGGCAAAATCCTTATAAATTTCCACCGCTTCTTTAAGGGTTTTGGCGACAATTCCGTTTAAAGAGAAGGTGCCTGTCCTGTTTTCAAAAATTTTCACCAGAAATGAAAGCATTCTCTCCAGATAACACATGGTCACGACAGAAGTGCCGTAGCCTGCCAGAGCATTGTTTGCATCGTTCCATTCAGGCCGCTGGGTGTTCATCCAAATGCCTGCCTCCGGGATATGATTGAGCATTTTCGCCAGAATGATTTGAATGATTTTTGTTGTCAGCGTCGTAAGCTGGAGGGAGCCGTCTTTGTTTTGAATGCAGCGCGCGTCAGTGCCGAATTCCTTTTCATTTTTTCGCAATTTTGAATCCAGCTCGTAGTCAAAGCGAATAGAATTCCGCGGATCTTTTAGGATTTCGCCGTAGCTTTTGATTCTGTAGGGAATATTTGCCGTAGAGAAAAGTCCTTCGTTTAAAAGAGAAATGAATTTCTCTCCCTCGTATTTCCACAAGAATTCAAGGATTTTCTGCAAGTAAATGACCTGATGATCGCCCCAAAAGCCGAACTGAGCCCAGGGATTTCCCTCTTCAGGAACTTCCCAGTCAAGGCCAGCCCTGCTGATTCTGTAGGGATTGAAGCCTTCCGCTGTCATGGCGTTTACGAAAAGAGAGCAGGCGTGCCGGGCATATTCCGGGTAAGACCACAAAAGCGCTTCCCAGTTCTGGAAAATGTCCCGCCAGTTACCCTCATAGTTGATTTTTTCCCTTCCGTCTCCGCTTTGCAGGTCGATGTTAAAGCGATTCCATGGTCGGCTTGGGTCTCCGTGGCGGCGGGAGAAAGTGAGGGGCATATATTCCAGAAAAAGCCTTTTGATTTGCAGATTTTCGCTTTTAAAGAGAAGATTTTCCAAATCCCTGTGGCTTACGGTGGAATTGGCGAGGGGGCTTCCTTCTATGATTTTTGAAATTTCCTGCCCCAGTTCGTGATTTCTCATCTTTGCAAAATCGATGAAATCTTCCGTGCGGATTTTTCCGCCGTCTGCGAAGAGGCCACCCCGCATAATATTGAACATTACATTCGTTCGGTGGTGCAGGTCAGTGATTTTGTTGCCCGAAGCCTGAATTCCGTCTGCCTGAGCGATTTTTTCTTCCAGAGCCTCGTTGGTGGCGCGAATATCTTCTTCAAGAAGCCGCCATGCCTTGTCCCGGTCAGAAATTTCGCTTTCCAGAGCGACCAGTCGGCTTGCGTCAAAGTTCACATCGAAAACCTGCTCCCAACATTCCGCGCTTTTTCCCGCAAGCTCGCTCTCGTGAATGATGAAACACTGTCCCCGCTTTCCATTCAGCTCTTTTTTTTGTGCCAGAAGAAAATCCAGCTTTCCTTCCATAAAATATTCCACGGCATTTTCTGAGAGAATTATGGGGTCTTTCGTAGTGAACCAGGAAATGTTCGTTTTGAGAGATTCGCTAGGCTCTGCCCGGTCTGTTACAATAGAAGAAAGCGTAAAAAGGGCGATGTTAGATTCACTTTCTGCCTCAGATTTTTTGTAGGCGTCGAGGAGAACGCTCTTTGTGTTTTGAATGGCGGAATCGCAGGAAGAGGGGAGAATGTTGCGGCTTCCGTCGAGAATCGTAAGATGAACTTTTTTATCGCTCAAATTCTCCACCCGGCAAAGTCGCACGAGCCCGTATTTTGCGCTTGAAGTCCAACCGTAGCGGAAAGAAATTCCTGCCAGCAGGTTGATTTCCTCAAACCAAACCTTGCTTCCGTTCAGATTTTTGTAAATATTGCGGACGATGCCGACTTCTTCTTTGTAGCGTTTTGCCCCCGTGCTGTAAAGATTTTCAAAGGGCTGCCAGAGAATGCCTTTTTTTCCCTCGTTTTTGATTTTGATTATGGTGAGTGGGCCTGTAACCGCCTTCATGTCCTGAATTTTGTCGCAAGTATAATAGGGGAAAATTGAAAATGACTCGTTTTTGCGACCGGCAGTGATTCCGCCCTGGGCCCAGCAGAAATTCCAGACATCGCTGGAGCTTGTAATCGTCATGAAAAAATCGTCCATCAAGTCAAAATTTTCGATTTTGTAAAATTCTTCGCCGTCCAAAAAGACCGTGCTGCCAGAAACAATTTTTTTCATATCTTCCTCCGAGGAGTGATTTTTCCTTTTTGAGATTTCCTTCGAAAATTATTGTCGCGGATTTGTAAAAAAAATATCAAAAACTTTGTTTTAATATCAATATTCTATTGCAAAGTCAGATGTGAAAAAAAGCCAGAAAAGTAAAATGCAGAAAATTACAAAAAAAATTGTTTTTTGAATAAAAATGTAGTATTTGGGATAAAAAATTGATATTTTTTCCCCCTCTTCAAGTGGAAACTTGAGCCATAAGAAAAAGGAGATGCTTATGGCTATTAGAAAAATGATGAAAGCTTTTTTTATCACAGGCCTTGCTATGGGCTTAGGAAATGTTTCTGTTTTTGCCGCAGATATCAAGGCAAATGTAAAACTAGGTGGAGATATTATGCATGTCGAAAAGGACAAGCAGAGCGGTGACAAGGAATGGTCTTATCTCTCAAATGAGCCTAGAAATCAAAAAGATGATGATGGACTTATTATCGAAGTTGACAATGGAAACGCAGGTGCGCACATCGCTATGTGGTATAAGACTGCAACAAAGGAGAAGCCTGATGGCGAGGACGACTGGGCTGCTCATTTCCGAAGAACTTATGTTTGGTTTAAGCCGATTGATATGGTTAAGATTCAGGTTGGCTATGTCGGATGTGATGAGCATTTCAAAGAAAAAATTGATGAATGGAAGGTCGGAAATCCTTTTGCCGTAACGGAACGCGATTGGACTAAACATCCTGCATATATCAATAATTGCGACGCTGACGGATGGGGTTTTGGAACTGAAATCCGTCCGACAGAACAGCTTATAATTAATGCTGGAATCACCCCTGGAATAAAAGGCTCTGTCAAATCAGAAAATAAAGAAGATACTTCTGCCATGTACAATAAAGACGGAAGCAACGAAAAAAAGACAAAAATTGCCCCCTGGGGCCTTGGTGCGCGATACTATTGGAATAAATTTGAATTCCAGGCTTCTTTCCGTGATGGCGGACAGGATGACAAGCGAAACGGAACATGGCGTGTGGCCCGGTTCGGAATCGGCTACAACGATGACTGGACATATTCTTTTATCCAGCCGATTTTCGGATTTGATTACAACGCTACTAAAGAAAAATGGGAAATGAACGGCGTTTGTCTTGACGCATACAGTGAAATCAATGTCGATGCCTTTAAATTCTATCTTCATGCTCCTGTCACAATTCGAAACGGAGACGCAAAGACAGATGTTAACTACATGGAATTCAACTTCAAGGCAGAATACAACACAGGTTCTCACGCAAACATTGACGACTTAAAGCCATATATTCAGCTTTCTTCAAATCAGGACGATGCTGCTTGGGGAAATACTGTTACACGAGTTTGGCTTTTGGACAAACATTTCAAAGATTCGTTCAATATGAGCTACAAAGTCGGCATGAACTTCATGATTTCTGGTGCCGAAATCGATGTGGGCGTAAAATACGATCAGCTGTCGAAATATCACAAAGTCGCATACGGAAAATCATGGATTGTAAGCGTTCCGTTTACAGTTAAGATGAAAAATTTCTAATTTGAAAACATAAAAAAAAGGAGGATATGACTATGAAAAAATTGGTAAGAAATTTAACAGGATCTTTTGTGGCTCTTCTGCTTCTCGCAGGAATGTTTTCGTGCAGCAACGGTGATGACCTTGATACCGACGATCCCTTTGTAGAGGCAAATATCATCAATCCTGCAAATAAGGGAGGAGGGGCACAGAATCCAGAATCATCAGGACTAACAAAAGAATCTATCATTAGCGGAATTCAATCTGACGATAATGTATGGGGCAGCGGAACGAAAATAACGAAAAATGATACATACACCGTTACGCATGGAACTGGCTGGGATCCTTCTGGCATGGCAACAATTCCAGTTTGTTTTACAAAGGGTGATTTGAGCGGATACACCCATATTGTTGTTGAGTTGGATACCAAAGATTTTATCTTCCGTGATGGAAGCGATGAGTATCCATCTTTTGAATTGAAAGTTGAAGATGAAAATAAAAATTCAAAAGTCATAAATGCTACAAACATGTTCAACAAGGAAAAGGGCGTTGCGGAAATTCCTCTTGCTTCTGTTGACTTCCTTGATACTGCAAGCCAATGTACTGTAAATCTCCGTGGAACTGGTAAAGTTATCTTTAAAGGAATTTACAAAGCAAAATAAAAGAAAAAACTGTCATGGCGAAATTCTGACAGTTTATTAGAACTCAATTTTTCCGCCGGTAGATTGCACCTAACCTCTCTTTCTGCCGGCGTTTTTTTACACTAAATTCTGGAGGAAATCTTATGAAAATGGCGAAAATCTTGCTTACTTCTTCTCTCCTGCTGGCGGCTTCTTCTGTTTTTGCTCAGGGAAAGGCTTCTGAATACACGGACGCTGATTTGGTTTGGAAAGATGACTTCAACGGAAAAAAACTCAACACCAAGGACTGGAATTATGAATTCCATGAGCCTGGCTGGGTCAACGCGGAGTTGCAGAGCTACGACGACTCAAAAAAGAACACTTATCTTAAAGACGGCTGCCTGGTGATTCAGGCTCTCAAAAGCGAAAAAAAAGACGGCACCTCCGCATACACTTCCGGTCGAATCAACACTCAGGGAAAACACGCTTTCACTTACGGACGCTTTGAGGCCCGGCTTAAAGTTCCCAAGGGAATGGGATTTTTGCCGGCATTCTGGATGATGCCTGACGACGAAAGCTATTACGGTCAGTGGCCTAAGTGCGGTGAGATAGATATTATGGAAGTAATGGGGCAGGAGACAAACAAGCTCTACGGAACCCTTCACTTCGGCGAGCCGCATGGAATGGTGCAGGGAACGCGCGTCCTCGACAAAGGCAATTTCGCCGACGAATTCCACACATTCGCCGTGGAGTGGGAGCCTGGCGAAATCCGCTGGTACTGTGACGGCGTAAATTACAAAACCGCAAAGGACTGGTTTACAAAAAGGCCTGGCTTCGGCGAGCAGACTTTCCCCGCTCCTTTTGACCAGCCTTTCTACATCATCTTCAATGTGGCTGTAGGCGGCTCTTGGGTCGGTTACCCGGACGAGACTACGGATTTTGATCCTAAAAAAGATGATGCGAAAATGTTCGTTGACTATGTAAAAGTCTATCAGAAAAAAGAATACAATGAGAATGTGGAAAAGCCCGCAAAAGCTCCTGTCGTGGCAAAAACAGACGCTTCCGGCAACATGATTTCAAATCAGAAAAGCGCCTGGGAATTCCTCACTGCTGGTGGCGGAGTCGGTTCGGTAGAAAGCGATGGCAAAAATCACGCGATCAAAAGTACGAACGAAGGAAGCCTTGAATATTCCGTTCAGTATGTGCAGGCAAAAGTTCCTCTCAATCAAGGTTATCGTTATCGCTATTCATTCGACGCTTATGCTGACGCAAAACGCACTATGATTACGGGAATTTCTGCTCCCAACAACAGTTATGCCCGCCGCTTCGGTGATGTAAAAGTTGACCTCACCACACAGAAGCAGCATTTCTCTTATGAATTCAACATGATTGCTGATTCTGACCCTGAATGTCGTCTTGAATACAACTGCGGCGCACAGGATTCGACGGCAACGATTTACATCTCCAATATCCGCCTTGAAAAAATCGGTGAAATTGACCTCTCATTCGGAAAAAAGTGTCTCCCTGACGGAAACTATGTTTTCAACGGTAACTTTCAGGAAGGCAAAAATCGCTTGGGAAGCTGGGAAATCGACAACAAGGCAAATGCCCAAATCAGCGTGACGCGCGACCGGGCGAGAATGCTCAAAGTCGTCTCACCCAAAAAAGCAAAGAACGAGGATGTCATCGTCAAGCAGACTGGAATCAAACTTGAAAAAGGTAAGGATTATATCGTCAAATTCGATGCCTATTCTTCAAAAACTACAAATATCCTTGTAAAATACGGTGATGTGGAGCAGAAAATCCGCGTTCTTCAGGCAAAAACCGATTCAAAGACAAAGGCATTGATTCCTGGTCATTATGAATGGGTTTATGTTCCAGAAAGCGACAAGGAAATCGATTTTCAGCTTCTTTTGGGAAGTGACGGAGCTACGGTCTGCGTGGACAATGTTTATGTCAAGGAAAATTGCGTCGTCATTAACGGAGACTTTGACAGGGGAGATTCCGGCTGGGAACTTTACGCAAATGAAAGCTCAAAGGCTAAGTTTGATGTTGTGAACGGAGCGGCAGAAGTCAAAATCGACAATACGGGCAGTATGGACTGGATGATTCAGCTCAAACAGAACGGTTGCTTGCTGGAAAAGGGCAAAATTTACAAAATCACCCTCAAGGCCAAGTCTGATTTGGACAGAACGATTATGCTGGCTCTTCAGCGCGACGGGGCAAAAGACGACAACTGGTATCCCTATTCAAATACCCTCAAATTCAATGTTGGAAGAGAATTCAAGGAATACAGCTGGCAGTTTACGATGGGAATGGAAACCGACCCCAATGTAATCTTCACGATTTCAATGGGAGCGGTCTCTGGAAAACCGATTTCTCAGAGTCACACAGTCACCATTGATTCGATTTCTGTCATTGAAGTTCAAAAGAACGAAAAAAAATAGGCGGTAGATTATGAAAAAAGCCATGTTCAGGAATTTTTTCCTTGTTCTTTCATTCAGTCTTTTATTCGCATGTAGTGAAGCGGCGATGGGTGAAAGCGGCGAAGCAGAAAGCGTAATTTTGCCATCGACAGCAGAATTTATTTCTTCCCTCGGCTCTGGCTGGAATCTTGGGAACACCTTTGACGCCTGCTCATATTCTGACCGGGAAAACAAGGGAAATTCAACTGAAACGAGCTGGGGAATGCCCGTCACTACAAAAGAGATGATTCAGGCAGTCCGCGCTCAGGGCTTTAAGACAATCAGAATTCCTGTTTCATGGCACAATCATATCAAAAGCCAGAAAAACAAAGTCTACACGGTGGATTCTTCTTGGATAAAACGGGTCAAAACCGTGGTAGACTGGTCGCTGGAGGCAGGATTGCGCGTGATTATCAACATTCATCACGACAATCTTTCCGAGGCTCAGATGAATACTTGCTACGGATTTTGTGTCTCCCAGAATCCAAATACGAAAATTCTCTCAAAAAATTACCTCAATTCCGTCTGGTCTCAGGTGGCGAAGGAATTCAAGAATTATGATGAAAGGCTGATTTTTGAAGTCCTGAACGAGCCTCGCTGTGTGGGAACTGGCTATGAATGGTACGGACAGGGCAAAAATATCTCTGACGCGAACAAAACTATTTGCGAATACGAAAAAGTCTGTCTCCAGGCTATTCGTGCCGCAGGTGGGAAAAATGCCAGCCGCTATGTAATGATTCCGACTTACGCCGCCAATCCAGATTTGACCGATAACTGGTCACTTCCCGATGATTCTGCAGGAAGGCTCATCGTTTCAGTTCACGCCTACACTCCCTATGAATTCTGCATGAACGAGGACAGCGAAAAGACTTTCACAAAGAATTATGAGGGGGCTGTTTCCTGGCTTTTCGACTCCCTTTGGAACAAATTCACCTCAAAGGGAATGGCTGTCGTCATCGGTGAGATGAGCGCGAGCGACAAGGGAAATCTTGATGAGCGCGTTAAGTGGACGAATTCTTATGTCTCAAAGGCCAGGTTCGCCAAGATTCCGGTGATTCTCTGGGACAACATGGTGACTTATCCCAGCGGCGAAAAAGGGGAGAGACACGGCTATTTTAATAGAAGAGACTTAACTTGGTTCTACCCGGAGCTGGTGGAATTTGCAAAAGAGTAAAGACTGTCTTGCGAAAATTTAAATTTGCTTCTATTGACCGAAGCTTTAAATAGTCCTACAATCGTTACTATGAATAGCAACGAAGTTTTGGAGCGATTATTAAAATCCTTCGGGGACTATTACACGGTTTCCAAAGAAAATGTCGATGCTCCCTTTGTCGCTGAAGCCCTTTTCAAATCCCACAATGAGCAGTACATGTTGGTCAAAGCCGCAAAAATCGCGGACATGGATTCCAACGAGATTGTTTTCTTCTATATAAATAATGAGATTCTGAGTCAAGCTCAGAATGACGGTCATGCTGAATTTATTTCAGCATCTCTCCCTCCCGAAAAGGTCACGGAGCTTTCCAAAATCGCCTGGGAAAGGGGGCTTGAGAGAATCACGCCATACTACGGGCACCGCAACACCGACATCATCCTCATCATCCTTTCCGACAAAATTCCAGAAGAATCCATCAAAATCATCAAAAAGCAAAAATTCTACAAATCATATAAATTCGGCCTTTACGGCTGGTCTTCATTTAGGGCATTGGCCTACGAGTCTTCAACGGGGCGGGCTGTCACCAATCGGCGCGGCTCGGACTTAAAAAAGCTCGTGGCTTCGCTAAAATAAAAAGTTTCTCTCCATTATGGAGGAAAGGAGTACAAAATGACAGCATTATTAATCATACTTGCTGCAATCGCCTTGCTTTTCTGTGGCTATGTTTTCTATGGCTCATGGTTGGCAAAGCAGTGGGGAATCGACCCCACTAAGAAAACGCCTGCTGAAACTCATGCAGACGGTGTTGATTATGTTGCCGCTAAGCCTGCGGTTCTTATGGGACATCACTTTTCTTCAATCGCTGGTGCAGGCCCGATTAACGGTCCGATTTTGGCCGCAGTTTTTGGCTGGGTTTCGGTATTCTTGTGGTGTGTAATCGGCGGTATTTTCTTCGGCGGCTTGCAGGATTTTGGTTCTCTCTTCGCTTCTGCCCGAAATGACGGAAAATCTGTGGGTGAAATCATCAAGGCTTCAATGGGCAAAACTTCAAAAAAATTGTTCATTATTTTTGCCTTGCTCGTTTTGATTCTGGTAATCGCTTCATTCGTAAATGTTGTTGCAGGTACATTCCTCACAAAGCCGGATGCTGCCGGAAATCTCGTAACTGGCTTTGTAACAAAGGCTCAGGGTCTTACAAACAACCAGACAACAGCAATCATTTCTGTGCTCTTCATTTTCCTTGCTGTCGCTTACGGCGTTCTTACAAACCGATTTGGCATTAAGACTTTGCCGGCTACAATCATCGGAATCATCGCAATCGCAGGAATCATCGTTCTTGGTTTGAACGTTGGTTTTGCTCTCAGCCGCAACGCATGGATTGTTATCATCGGTCTTTATATCGCAATCGCTTCGCTTATTCCTGTCTGGATTATGCTCCAGCCTCGCGATTATCTTTCATCATATTTGCTCTATGCAATGATGCTCATCGCTCTTGTTGGCATCGTAACTTCTGCATTCCGCGGAAACACTGCTTTTGCAATTCCTGCATTCAACGGATGGAAAGTTGGAGCAAACTACATGTTCCCGACATTGTTCATCACTGTTGCCTGTGGTGCCTGCTCTGGCTTCCACTCGCTCATTGCTTCTGGAACTTCTTCAAAGCAGCTTGATAACGAAAAGCACGCGAAGGCAATCGGCTACGGCTCAATGCTCATCGAGTCTGCTCTTGGCATCATTTCTTTGATTGCTGTCGGTGTAGTTTGGGAAGCTTGGGGCAAAAAAGAATTCGGATCTCCATCTGCTGCTTTCGGTGCCGGTATCGCAACGCTTTTCGGCGAAAAGGGAACTCCTGTTTACAACACAATCAGCGCGCTTCTTACACTCGCTGTTTCTGTATTCGCACTCACATCTTTGGACTCTGCAACCCGTTTGAGCCGATTCATGTTCTCAGAGCTTTTCCTTAAAGATGATGAGCCAACATGGAAAGACGCAAAAAGCCCTGTCCGCAAGATTCTTGCAAATCCTTTCGTTGGAACTTCATTCATGGTAATCGTCGGATGTATCTTGGGCGGCCTCTCACTTTCTCAGATTTGGGGACTCTTCGGTGCTGCAAACCAGCTTCTTGCAGGTATCGCGCTCATGGCTGTAGCTGCATGGCTTGGTGAAGTCGGAAAGAACAACAAAATGTTCTTCATCCCTATGGTATTCATGCTCGCCGCAACACTCACAAGTTTGATTCTTACAGTAATCGGAAAAATCAAATTGATTGCAGGCCTTGTCGAAGGCAACGCTGCAATGTGGGGCGACTACTTCCAGCTCTTGTTTGCAGGTAGCATGGCAATTCTTGCAGTTGTTCTCGTCGTTGAGGGTGTCAAGACATTCTCAAAACAGTGCAAAAAATAAAAAAGCCGTAATGTGGTTTATTTTCCCCCGATTTTAGGTTATAATTTTTAAATCTAATCTTTGGGGGATTTTTTATGAAAAAAACTTTTTCTTTATATGCAAGTGCGTTGCTTTTTTCTTTGTCAATTGCGGCTTGTTCTTCTACAACTAAAGCATCTGCGGCGACTACAACAAAAAACGAAAGAGTTCCTTTTGCTCGCCCGGAATCAATTTCTGCAAGTCAACTTCCTGACGGCTTTGCATCGACAAATTTTTCTAGTAAAGTTGATTTTTCTTCAGCTAAAACTGTCAGCACAAAAGAAGAACTTCGTTCTGCTCTTCGAAAGGGTGGTGTCATTTATGTGAACGGCATGATTGACATGTCTGACGGAATGTTGCCAAGTGAGGGCGGAGCTTCAAATGCCGCATTGGATGCATTCGTAAAAAAACACAGCCGATTCTCTACCTATAAAGAATATAAAGATGCCTATGCCGCTGCCTGTACGACTTCAACAAATGATGACAGCAAGGGACCGCAAAGCTCGATGTATACTACTATGCATGATTTGAACTTGACTTACCGAGATGTGATTCAGGTGGCTATTCGAAGCAATACAATCCTTATCGGTCTTACAAGTGAATCTGGATTTTCTGGAGCTACAATCAGCATTAACGGTGTTTCAAATGTAATTCTCCGAAATCTCACCATTCGCGATGCTTATGATCCTTTCCCTCATCATGAGGCAAATGATGGCTACAATGCGCAGCACGATACTGTTGCAATCCAGGGATCTAAGAATATATGGGTTGATCACTGCACATTTGCTGATACGATTAATGTTTCTCATGTCCTTACGGCTGGCAAAAATGACAAAAAATGGCAGACTTTCGATGGCTTGTGCGACATTACGAACGGAAATGACAATATTACGATTTCTTATTGCAAATTCATGAATCACGACAAAACAATGCTCATCGGTTCAAGCGATTCTGAATCAATCAAGCCAGAAAACCGTCATATCACTCTTCACCACAATTATTTTTACAACTGTGGTCAGCGATTGCCTATGGTTCGCCTCACGACCGTCCACACATACAACAATTTCTTTGAGGTTGCCAAAGACGCTCCATACAAGAGCAATTACGCTCTCGGAGTCCGATATAATGCTTTGATTCAGTCAGAAAATAACTACTACGGTTCTGGAACGAGCTATTCTTTCTCAGGTTATTCTGGAAGCAAACAAGGAACGGTCTATTCAATCGGTGATATCGATAAAACAACGAACGGCAAGAAGACTGGTCAGTACAAGGTTTCAAAATCACCTTTGTTCACCATTCCTTACACTTATGCAACGATTACCGCGGAAGAAGTTCCTGACTATGTAAAGGCAAATGCCGGAGCAGGAATGATTCCTGTAGTTCAGTAGTTCACTGAATCTTTCGATAAAACATAAATAAAAAAAGCAAAAGCCCCTATGGTGATTTACTTTTACCACAGGGGCTTTCTGATTTATGAATTTTCTTTAATTATTCAAAAGACTAGAGGTTTGGGAAATGATATGTAACGCCAAATGAAAGGTTTGTGACTTTTTTGCTCAATGTGGTCTTGTAAGTGTCCTGCAAGTAATAATCCGTGTCGAAGTATTTTGCGAACAAGCCTGAGAAGGCAAGGGTTAACTCTTCTGTCGGATAGATTTCAACGCCAGTTCCGAAACAAACGCTGTCCAAAACCGGGTTAAATGTGCTGTTAGAGCCGTCTTTTGTTCCCTGTTTTCCGTACTGAATGCCTGCGCTGTAAGAAAGCCATTTGCAGATTTTCCAGTCCGCGCCAAGGGCGATTTCCCATGAGTTCGCATAGTCTGTTTCACCAAGAATCGAATTCTGGTCGGCGAATGTGTTGAAGTAATAGTTGAAGCTTGTGCTCAGGTATAGATTTTCCAAAGCCTGCCAGCCCGCTCCAAGATTCAATGCTGCCGGAAGGTCTGTGTGGAAAGTTTTTCCGTTTTTGATATTGAATTGCTCAGCGAGATTTCCATCAACATCTGTAACCTTGTATTTTACGGAAGATTTAGACTGGTACTGAACCGCCAAATCAACGACTTCAATCGGCTGCCAGTGGATTCCGAATACGCCGCTTACGGTGTAGCCGTTTGCCTTGTAAGAGATTTCGTTACTGCCGTTTCCGACTCCAGAAAAATAGTTTGACTTGATTGACATGGTTTGCGTTCCGTGAACATAGCGCAAGCCTGCGGCAAATGAAAGATTGTCGAGGAATTTGTAGGCTCCGCCAAGCTGACCGCCGTAAGTGATTGAAGTGACTTTGAGGGAGTGGTTATTTGCGATACCTGAAGTGGCGAGTGCACTGCCTAAAAATAACATTTTTGTCGCGCTTGTTCCCTCGCTGTATTCAAGGGAGCCGCCGCCTGCATATACGCCGAAGTTGCCGAAGATTGCGAACTTGTCGTGCTTGTAGACAAAATCTGCGTCCGGGTAGAGCCAGACCGTGGTCTCGTCATTTGAGTAGAAATCCAAGGCTGCATTTCCTGTGTTCAATTCATTTCCGTACTCTTTGAAGACGAACTGGTTTCCGGCTTCAATGTGAAGACCGTTTTTCATGAACGCCGTTCCTGCGATATTGTAATATGAAGCCTCCGGACGTTTTGCCTCGGTGTTGCGGCTTGGATTTCGCAGGTAGCCTGTGCTCATGTTAGTTTTGTTCTCGACTCCGCTCGCAAAAAGTAAGACTGAACCCATCACTGCAAGAAAGGCTGATGCGGCGATTCTTTTCATTTTGACGCTCCTTAAAGTGTGTAAAATTTGTGCGATATTATTTTGACATTTTAGAGATTTTTGTCATTTAAGTCTAGTATTGCATAAATTTTACAGAACTTGTATATTCTCTAGCCATCAAAAAAATGAGGTTTTTATGAAAAAGTTTTTTTTCTTGGTCAGTTTTTCTCTTATACTATCTTCCCTTTCTGCTCAGATGAAAAACAACACTTCCATTACATTTGCCGTTACTCCCACAAACAAAGATGAAAAAGATCATGTAAAATATGACGGAGCATATACTCTCGTCGAAAGCACTCTCTCAGACGACTACACGACTCTAGGCGGGAAGCTGTATTACAGGCTCAGTTCTGCCGAAAACACTGACGAGGAATCGCAAAAATTAGATGTAAAGCGGGCCTACGCAAAAATCCGGCCCTTTGGAACGAACATTTTTGAGGCTGCAATCGGAAAACTTTATTCGTATTATCTGACCGGAGGATATTTCTCGCTTACTGAAACTTACACGGGAGCGACCCGCTGGGGCGAAAGTGGGGTAGGGGCAAAGACAGAATTCAAAGGCTTCACGCTCGGCGCGGCTCTTCCTGTCACCGAAAGCTATGTCACCTTTAAAAAAAATTGGGGTGTCAACGGAGCGATTTCCTACAATTTTGCCGAGCTTTCAAAAAATCTTCCCCTTACTCTTGGAGCAGATTTGCTTTATTCTGCGACAGGCGATGATAATGAAGATGTAAACTCTGTTTCAGAAAAAGATTTTTCAGAATGCGTCTCCCTAAACTATTCAAAAAAGAATCTGTCAATTTTTAAGAATTTTTCGTTTTTCTTTGCTTTTTCCCACAATGTCCGTCCTTATGTAGCCCACACGGTTTTAAGTCCGGTCTCTGTGGTGAGCAGCAGTAAGTCAGAGCAATATGCCCAAGTCAAACGCTCGAATCTTTTCTCTCTGGCAATCCGGCCTACAATCGGAAGCGTAAAAATCACCAGCGAGAGCGAAATCGGTCATTCAGTCGAGGGCACAATGATTCCGTTTTACTCAGCCCTGCAACTTTATTTCCCTGTGGTCGGCGCCATTGCCTTAAAGCCCATGGCAGGATATTACGCCGCCTACGACACGAGCGATTCATCAAAATCTTTTGACACCTGGGAGTTTTATCCCCGCATTCTCTTTGAATTTGAAAAATGGACGGTGACGGCAGGCTGGGACACTTTCTACAAAGAAATCACTGACGGTGAATACCGCTGGCTTTGGACTGTGCCGATTACAGCCAAATACAAGGTCGGGCGATGATGCACAAGCGCTGGTAGCCCCGAAGTAGCCGAAGGGGTGCGCCAATAAATAATTGCACAAAAAACAGCCTTGTGATAAAGTAGGTAAGATTTTAGGTGCTCGCATAACAGGAAACTGGGGGCGAGCCTAACTGGGAATTGGGTGAGAATCCCAAGCAGTGCCGCTACTGTGTGAAGAGAAGCTGAATCAAGTTCAGAATGACAGCGTTCTTCGAGTCAGACACCAGCCTGAAGTTAATAAAAAGTCTTCTTCGAGACAAAGGAGTATTTACAAATGAACAAATGTTCAAAATTGGTCGCACTTGCTCTTGGTGCAAGCGCTCTCTTCGCTTCGGTTTTCACTTCTTGTGGCAGCACAAAAGTCGCTTCAAAAGACAAGGAAATCCTGGTCGTATCTTTCGGAACAAGCTACAATTCTTCCCGTGACCTTACAATCGGCGGAATCGAAAATGCAATCGCAAAAGCCTACCCTGATTACACAGTTGCCCGTGCCTTTACCGCAGACACAATCATCAAAATCCTTAAAGAACGGGAAAATCTCGTAATCGACAATGTGGACGAAGCTCTTGCCCGCGCCGCAAACAATGGGGTCAAAACACTGGTCGTTCAGCCAACCCACTTGATGGACGGCTTTGAGTACACCGACTTGCAGAAAACCCTTTCAAAATACGAGAGCAAATTTTCTAAGGTCGTCCTCTCAAAACCACTTCTCACCACGGACGAGGATTTTTCCCGCGTAGCTGACGCAATCACAGCCAAAACAAAGAAATTCGACGACGGAAAAACTGCAATCGTCTTCATGGGACACGGAACAGAGGCTGCTTCAAACGGCGTTTACTCTAAAATGCAGGGCGTTCTTTCTTCAAAAGGATTCGCAAACTACTACATCGGCACGGTTGAGGCGACTCCATCTGTTGAAGATTTGCGAAAAGAGCTTCACAAAAAAGCAACTTACTCAAAAGTCGTTCTCCTTCCCCTCATGGTCGTTGCGGGAGATCACGCCACAAATGACATGGCAGGCGACGAGGATGATTCATGGAAATCAATCTTTAAAAAAGCCGGCTACGATGTTGAGTGCGTTCTCGAAGGCTTAGGCCAGGACGAAACAATCCAGCAGATTTATGTAGACCACGCAAAATCAGCAATCGATTCACTTTAAATAATTCCAGCTCTGTGAGGAATTTAAAAGGACACTTCCCATGCGAAAAATCTTCGTACTTGCGATTTTTATTGCTCATTGCTCATTTTTCCTTTCGCCTTTGGACGCTCAGGTTGCTTCCAGTGATGAAATGCTTGTGCCGGAGAAGGTGGGGCGGGAGACTATGATTCCTGTCTCTGCTTCCGACATCGCTGACGGAGAATATGAAGTTGAGTCTGAGTCCAGCTCTTCAATGTTCAGAATCACAAAATCCCTTCTTTCTGTAAAAGAGGGGCAGATGAGCGTTAAAATCACCATGAGCGGAAAGTCCTACACGAAATTTTTCCTGGGAAGCGCACAGGATGCTTCTGACTCGAAAGGAAAGGGGGAGATTTTAGCCCAGAGCGATGAAAATGGCGCGATTTTCTTTTCTTTCCCGATTTCAGAACTTAATTCTTCTATTAAATGTGCCGCATTCAGCTCAAAAAAAGGCAAGTGGTATGAGCGGGAAATCCTCTTTGACGCTTCAAGCCTGCCCGAAAAATCCCTTTTTGTCTCCCCGGAGCGAAATCCTTCTCCCCTTAAAGACGGCTCTTATCTCGTAAAGGTCACGCTTTCTGGTGGCAGCGGAAAGGCAAAAATCACCAGCCCTGCAAAAGTCACCGTAAAGGACGGAAAGGCAGTCGCCATAATCGAATGGTCAAGCTCCAACTATGATTACATGAAGGTCAACGGAGAGAGGTTCGATGTGGACAAAAAAATCCTGGACAAGGGCGGAAACTCAACTTTCACGATTCCGATTTACGCTTTCGACCGGGAACTTCCTCTTTACGCCGACACCCTCGCCATGAGCAAAAGCCACGAGATTTTGTATTACCTTAACTTCGATTCAAAATCCGCGAAGAAGAAATTTTTTGGCTGGTAAGTTTTTTTTAAGAGATGAGAGGAATTTAAAAATATGAATCCGCAGTTTTCTGCGTCTATCCGTGTCAGAATTTTTTTTCCTCTTCTTTGCTTTCTCTTAATTCTTTCTTCATGCACAAAATCTTCTATTAAAAATGACGCGCCCCTTGAAATCGAAGGCCTGACTTTTGAAAAGTCTCTTCCATTAAAATATGCGAAAATCTTCCGCATTGACGAATATCGCCCGATAGAATCTTCTGACAGTGACAGGGCTTTTGCTTCGAGTGGTTATCGCCTGATTACCGTGGCCGACAGTGACCGCTATCTCTTGATTCCCGCAAACGCGCCTCTTCCCAAAAATCTTCCTCCTGAAATTATCCTGATTCAATATCCCGTAAAAAAGACTTATCTTTGCGCATCTTCCGCAATGGCTCTCTGGGCTCGCCTTGATTCTTTGGACGCAATCCGCTTTTCCGCTATCCAAAAAAAAGACTGGTATATAGAAGAAGCCGCCCGCGCCATGGAAGAGAAAAAAATCCTCTACGCCGGGAAATACAATGCCCCCGATTTTGAGCTTTTGCTGAAGGAAAAGCCGTCTCTGGCCGTGGAATCCACGATGATTTATCACTCGCCCCAAATCAAAGAAAAACTTGAGTCTCTGGGAATTCCGGTTTTCGTGGATAAGTCCAGCTATGAGCCGAATCCCCTTGGCCGCATGGAATGGATTAAACTTTACGGAGCCATGCTGGGAAAGGAGAGGGAGGCTGAATCTTTCTTCCAAAAAAAGATTTCCGCCCTGACCCCAGCACTTGATTCACCGTCAGCCACACACCATGATTCACCGTCATTCCCGCACTTAGATGCGGGAATCTCCCCCAAAATCGCTTTTTTCTATATAACACCCAACGGTCTTGTGGTAATCCGTGGCAGCGACGACTACATCGTAAAAATGATTGAAATGGCCGGTGGAACTTATGCCTTTGCCTCCACGCGGAAATCCACCAGTCCCTCGGTCACGATTTCCATGGAGCAATTTTACGCCCAGTGCGCCGATGCCGACATCCTCATTTACAATTCCTCGATTGATAACAGCGTTCATTCCCTAAAGGATCTGCGCGCAAAAAGCCCCCTCTTTGCCGAATTCAAGGCAGTGCAGAGCGGCTCAGTGTGGGCGACCGGGAAATATCTCTATCAGGCTACCGACAGCATCGGCGATATGATTCTCGATTTAAAGGCGATTATCAGCGGGGAAGAGAGGCAGTTGGCATTTTTGGAGCGGGTGGAGTAGAGGGATTGCAAGTGAAAGTAAATCGAATCCCCTTAGTTTTTATCGTCTTTCTCATTTTGCTCGCGCTTTCCTCCGTGCTCTCTCTTTCCATTGGCTCGGTTCCCCTGTCTTTCGGTAAGGTCTGCTCGATTCTGGCGCGTCATGGCGGCTCGACACAGGAAGTCAACATCATCATGCAGATTCGCTTTCCCCGGCTTATCATGGCGTTTTTGCTGGGGGGAGCCCTTTCGCTTTCTGGATTTTTACTACAGACTTACTTTCAGAACCCAATTGCAGGTCCCTTCGTTCTGGGAATCTCTTCGGGAGCCAAGATGACGGTTGCCCTCGCGCTGATTTTTCTGCTCAAAAGGGGATTTGCATCATCGTCTCTTATTTTGGTCGCTTCGGCCTTTGTCGGTGCCCTTCTTTCCACGGCTTTTATTCTACTGGTAGCCCGGAAAATTTCTTCCGCCGGTTCCCTTCTGGTGGCGGGAATCATGATTGGCTATGTCACTTCGGCGGTCACGGATTTTTTGATTACCTTTGCCGAAGACGCCGATATCGTGAACTTGCACGGCTGGTCAAAGGGAAGCTTTTCTGGCTTCGGTATGGGCGACTGCGCGCTTTCTTTCGGAATCATCTTTGTGACTACAGCCCTTGTTTTTTTGCTTGCAAAACCAATTCAGGCCTTTCAGCTGGGAGAAAGTTACGCTCAGTCCATGGGAGTGAACACAAAAATCTTCCGCCCGCTTTTGATTCTCCTTTCAAGCCTGCTTTCCGCTACCGTCACGGCTTTTGCAGGCCCGGTTTCCTTCGTGGGAATCGCCGTGCCTTTTTTGGTCAAGCGGCTCCTTCTCACTTCAAAAAGTCTGGTCGTGATTCCGGCTTCATTTTTGGGCGGGGCAGTTTTCTGCATCATATCTGACCTTATCGCCCGCACAGTCCTTTCCCCGATGGAACTAAGCATAAGCACGGTCACATCAGTTTTCGGCGCGCCCGTGGTGATTTTCATGCTGGTGAACCGAAGGAAGCGGGAGAAGTGATGGCGGAGCGGTGGCCTAAAGAGGAAACTGAATGAAAAAAGTCTAGGAATGTGCTAGAATAAAAGTGATGGAAGCCCAAAATTTGATAGATATAAAAGAAAATGACCTTCTCAAAATTGACCGCACTCTGCTTGAAATTCTTCTGAAGGACAAAACGACAGGAAAAAATATCATTTGGGCAACGGACAATTATTCCAAATATGGTTTTTCTTATTCTGCTGAGAAAGAAATCAAAATAGAATTAATTACCTCACGGCATGGCGGAATTATAAAACCGCGCACAAAAAAATCAAAGGAAGAACAGCAGAAGAGAGTGAGACAAAAAGCAGAAGTCTTTACTCCAAGCTGGGTTTGCAATCTTCAGAACAATTTGGTTGATGAAGTCTGGTTGGGGCGAAAAGATGTTTTTAATATAGAAAAGGAACGCTCATGGGAAGCAACAAAAGAAAAAATTCAATTCTCAGACGAAAAAGGCAAAAGTTGGCAGGATTATGTCAATTCAAACCGGCTGGAAATTACTTGCGGTGAGGCTCCTTATCTTGCGAGCCGTTATGACACTGTTACTGGTGAATATATAGAGGTTCCAAATAGGATAGGTCTATTGGACAGAAAACTTCGTGTTGTTGCTGAGAATACTGATAGTCGCGAAGATTGGCTAAAATGGGCAATGGTTGCTGTACAAAGTTCTTATGGGTTTGAGTGGCAGGGAGATAATATTCTTATTGCACGAGAAAATCTTCTTTTTGATGTCGCAGAGCACTATGAAGCAAACTTCCATGAAAAACTTCAAACTCAGGATTTAATCGGCTTTGCCAAAGTGATTGCATGGAATATCTGGCAAATGGACGGCTTGAAGTTTGTTATACCGAATTCCTGTTGTACAAAAGAAATTGTGGAGGAAGATTTATTTGAAAGCCATGTGATTTCGAAACCATGTGAGGGCTGCAAGCTTGGTTACGGCAAAAATTCTTATTTCAAGCACAACGGAATCTATTGCAAAATCCGTGACTGGAAGGAGAATAAAACTTTACGCTTCGTAGATATTATGAAAGAGGGAGAGAAAAATGATTGAAAATATAAACCTGAATTCTCTCATTCGAGGCCGTGTTGATCCATACATCTACGCTTTTGAAACAAACACCGTTCCTAATTTTCTCAAAGTCGGTGACACTTACCGTCCTGTCGAAGTCCGTCTTGATGAGTGGCGAAAATTCTATTCTGATTTGAAAAAGAAATACGAGCATATTGCAAAAGTTGACGAGAAAACATACTTTCGCGATTATTCCGTACATGATTTTTTGATTCAGAATGGCTTCCGCCGAATTGAAAAAGATGATGTCAAAAGCGGAATTTATCTTTCAAACGAGTTTTTTATGAATGCAAAAAAGGAAAATGTTGAGGAAGCTATAAAAGACATTCAAAAATCATTTGAGAAGAAAGATAACAGGTACGCTTTTTATGATGTGGAAGATAACTTGCCTTTAGGAGATTTTGACTTTAAGCGTGATGCGGACTGGAAACCGCGAGAAAATCAGAAATCTGTCATAGAGAATTTTTCAAATGCAGTCAAAAAAGGCCGCAACAATTTGTTGATGTTCGCAGTCATGCGTTTTGGAAAGTCTTTTACATCTCTTTGTTGTGCTAAGGCAATGAAAGCAAAACTGACTGTTGTTGTTTGCGGAAAGACAGCAGTTCGTCTGGAATGGAAAGAAAATGTTCAGCGTCCAAAAATACTAGACGGCTTTGAATTTATTGATTCAGATTCAATGTCAAGAAATCCAGCCGTCATTTCAGAAAAACTTGCAGAAGGCCATTTTGTAGTTGTTTTTCTTACCATGCAGGATTTGCTTGGAGAAGATATAAAAACTCGCCATGCCGATTTATTCAGCTTAAACAGTCAGAAAAAACTTGATTTGCTCATTATAGATGAAACTCATTTTGGAGCAAGGGCAGAAGAATTCGGAAAAGTTCTTGGTACTTCGACTACGCTCAGTAACCAAAACAATCGTACGAAACTTTCAAAGACAGAAAAATCAACTGGTTATGACGAATCTTTTGATGATCTTGAGAATCAGATAAAAGTCTTTTCTCCAAAAGTGAAGCTCCATCTTTCAGGTACTCCTTACAGAATTCTTTTGGATAACGAATTTGAAAGTGATGATATTGTCGGAATGGTTCAATACAGCGACATTATCAACGAAAAAGAAAAGTGGGATAAGGAAAATATTGAAAAAGACGAATGGGAAAATCCTTATTATGGCTTTCCACAGATGATTCGCTTTGCCTTTAATCTGAATGAATCAGCCAAAGCAAAACTGGCAGACTTAAAAAATAACGGCTACGCCTATGATTTGGATGAACTGTTTTCTCCTGAATCAACATCAAAAGCAGACGAAAAACACAATCAGTTCAAATATAAAGATGAAGTTATAGATTTGCTCCGCGCGATTGACGGAAGCAAAGAGGATGAAAATATTTTCAGTTTCTTAAATTATGACAAAATCAAAAAAGGCTCAATGTGCCGCCATATCGTCATGGTACTTCCATATTGTGCTTCCTGTGATGCAATGGAAAATCTTTTAAAGGCTGAGCGTTTTAATAATCTGAATGATTACGAAATTATAAATATTGCAGGTTTTGATTCAGGAACAATAATGAATAAGCCTGATTATGCCGCTCGTGTCAAAGAAAAAATCGAAAAGTTTGAATCAGAAGGGAAAAAGACAATTTCTTTGACGGTAGGAAAAATGCTTACAGGCTCGACCGTCAAAGAGTGGGATACGATGATTTTCTTGCGGAATACATCTAGTCCGCAGGACTATGACCAGGCAATTTTCCGTTTGCAAAGTCAGTATATTAAGACTATAAAGAGTGAGGACGGCAAAATAATCAGGCAAGACATGAAGCCTCAGACAATTCTTGTTGATTTTGATCCTGTCAGAATGTACACATTGCAGCACAAAAAGTCTCTTATAGCAAACATAAATAAATCTGAACGAGGAAATGAAGTTCTGGACGCAAAATTAAAAAGAGAACTTGAAATTGCTCCCATCATTTTTATGAATCATTCAAAATTGGGTAGGGTAGAAGCGCAAGATATTGTCGATACAATCCGTAATTACAATGCCAATAAGAGCATGATGGATGAAACTTTCGACATAGAAATTGACCAGCGGATTTTTGAAGATGAAGCAATTCGTTCAATAATTGAAAAACAGCCGGAAGTTACGGTAAAAGGCATTAAGTTTGATGTGCCAGCTTACGGCTCAGAAGACGACGGTGATGATATTGATATTCCAGATGCACAAACGGCCGGAGATTTGGAGCCTCAAAATACAGAGAAAAAAGATAATTCTCAAAGTGAAGAAGATAACAGCAAAGCATTGGCAAGCAAGCTGCAAGGCTATTATTTTAAGCTCTTGCTTTTTGCCTTTATTTCTGAAAAAGATGAAAAGAGCGTTTCAGATATAATTCTCAATATTGAAAATGATACAGACGGAAAACGCATTGGAAAGAACCTTCAGATTAATGTAAAAGAATTAAAACTTGTTCGTGACAAAATCAATCCGCAGATTCTTTCTTATCTTGAAGATAAAATCCAAAACATCAACCAGCTTGGAAAAGAAATAAGACCGGATAAGATTGGAATAGCATTAAAGAAAATGTCACGCCTTTCTGTTTCGGAAGTAGTAACGCCGGATAATGTCGCAATGGAACTGGTGAACAATCTGCCGGATGATATTTGCGCAAGCGACAAATTCCTTGACATTGCCTCAAAGACCGGGGAATTTGCAAATGCGCTTTTACAAAGATATGGCGAAAAAATAAAGAATAATGTGTACAGCATTCCGACATCGGGCGTAACCTATGAATGTACAAGGAAGATTTACAAACTTTTAGGTCTTCCTGTAGAACATATTTATTCTGACTTTACATCGTATGATTTGATAGACACAACAAAAAATGAAGAAATTCTCAAGGAGCTTAAAGATATGAATTTTGATGCGATAATTGGTAATCCACCGTATCAGGTGATGGATGGTGGTGCACAAGCTAGTGCAAGACCAATTTATAATGATTTTGTAGATTTTTCAGAAAAAGTTGACCCGAATCTTGTATCAATCATAATGCCCTCACGATGGTATGCTGGTGGAAAAAATCTTGATGAATTCAGAAACAAAATGCTGAATGATATTCATTTGCAAGAACTTCATGATTTTTTACACCCAGAACTTCTTTTTCCTGATACAAATAATCGAGGTGGAATTTGCTATTTCTTTAGAAATAAAAATTATGACAATACGAAAAAACTTACAAGGGTTATCACGCACAACGATAAAGGAATTGAAAGCGATATAATGCGCCCTATGAAAATAGAGGGAACAGAGATTTTTATAAGAAGTGCAGTTGCGATTGAAATAATAAAAAAAATATTTTCTGAGAATAAGTCAAAATCTTTCTCTGAGTATGTGTCATCTCGTAAACCTTTTGGTTTGGACACAACTTTTGCAAAAAGTTCCCATTTCAAAGATTCAAGTGACGGACTTAAAAAACCAGTATTTTGTTATGGAAAGAATTGGAGTGTTGGATATATCGAAAATGAGCAAGTTCCAGCGCATAAAGAATGGATAAACAATTGGAAGGTGTTCACTTCACGGGCAAATAACATTGGAACAGAGTTGAATGATGATAATTTAAATGCCGTTGTAGGAAAGCCAAATACTGTTTGTACTGAATCATATCTACTTTTAGGTATTAATTTGAATCTTGATGAAACAGCTGCTAATAATATTTGCAGATATTTCAAGACAAAATTTGCAAGGTTTATGCACAGCCTTGCAAAAGCAAGCCAAGACGCAACCGCTAAAACATATCGCTTTGTTCCGCTCCAAGACTTCACCGCAACCAGCGACATTGACTGGAGCAAGTCTATTCCAGAAATAGATAAACAGTTGTATAAGAAATATGGGCTTTCAAAAGATGAAATCGAGTTTATTGAGACTAAGGTGAAGGAGATGTAAAGGATATTATGAAAGCTATATGTTATAAAAACACAAAAACAAATCTTCCTGGATGGGTAGATAATGTTCATGTAGAACAAAAATATGGTTATGCGTATGAAACTCCAACACATTATGTCCATTTTTATGGAAAAGAAAGCTTTTATATTATCTCTGTAGGTTTGACCGTTACAGAAGGTAAAGCGAAATATAAGTCTCTGGAAGATTGGGTAAAATATAGATTTGGAGCTGATGAAATTCAAGTTATGACACGTGATGTTGGACATGTACTCGAAGGAATTTGGAGACCGTCATTATATTATTGGTACGATACATGTAATGCATTGAGGATTAATGAATCTGAGCAAGTTTCACAGGAGCAAAGTATTCGTTTATTAGTACAAAAACTAGATGAATTGCTTATATATATAGAACCATCAATAGAAGGTTTGGAATGTTATAGTTATAAGACAAGAGAATTGTTAATTTTATCATGTACAGAAGTTGAAAACCAATGGAGAAGTATCCTTGTACATAATAAAATTACACCGATAAACGGAAAGGACTATACAACTAAGGATTATGCAAAATTAATTAATAAGATCTTTCTAACGGATTTTTCTATAAGACTCCGAAATAATTCATTTAGGACAAAAATAACTCCGTTTCTATTATGGAATGTTTCCAATCCTACAAAATCATTGGTGTGGTATGATGCATATAATAAAACAAAGCATGATAGATATAATTCTTTCAGCGATGCAAAACTAAAATTTATTATTGAAGCCATAGCTGCTAATATTGTTTTATATGCTATACGTTATAGTCCGTTATCTTTAATCAATAATTCTACTGTCTTTTCTGCAACTATAAATCAGATGTTCACAATTGAGATGGAGAATGTCGATATAAAATCCTTTTATATACCTGAGTTGGATACTTCAAAAATAATGACAGATGATTGTATAGTTTTTGATTCATATAGAGATAAACTTAATAAAGAATGGAAAGTAGATAATATATTATTTTAAAACAGTCGTTAGGGATTGTAGCACCGCCGAAGGCGTTCCGAAGCGTAAGCGTAGGAATGAAGCGATAGCGGAAGTGCGAAAAGCCCGACCTGCCGAAAGGCAGGGAACACCCCCAAAAAAGGAGCCCAATAATGTCCGAATCCCAGTTAGTCGAATACAAAGAATCTTGGCGTGATGAATATCTCAAATGGATTTGTGGTTTTGCAAATGCTCAGGGCGGTGTGCTTTATATTGGTATAGATGACAAAGGAAAGGCTGTTGGTGTAAGTGATGCCAAAAAGTCCTTGGAAGATTTACCAAATAAAATCCGAGATGCGCTTGGTATACTTGCGGAAGTGAATCTTAGTAAAAAGGATGGAAAGGATGTTATTGAAATAAAGGTAGAGCCGAGCCAGTTTCCTGTGAACTATAGGGGTGAGTATCATTACCGTTCTGGAAGCACGAAACAGCAGCTTAAGGGTAATGCATTGAATTCCTTTTTAATGAAGAAAATGGGGGTCAGTTGGGAAAGTGCGGTTGTAGAAAACGTAAAGCCGGAGCAGTTGCCTGACACTTCATTTGATATTTTTAGGGAACAGGCTTTAAAACACAAAAGACTTTCTGTTGATGACTTGAATCTTTCCAAGCGCGAGCTTTTGGAAAAACTTCAGCTTTTAACGGAAGACGGAAAACTTACCCGCGCTGCATATCTTTTGTTTGCAAAAGACCCGAATAAGGTTGCATTCAATTCATATATCAAGGTAGGCTATTTTGAAGACTCTGATATTCTGTATCAGGACGAGGTGAAGGGTTCTCTTTTTGAGCAGGCGGAAAAGTGCATTGATTTGATTTTTACCAAATACTTAAAGGCGACAATAACTTACGACGGAACAACCCGAATTGAAACTTTTCCATTTGCGTATGGTGCGATTCGCGAGGCCATTTATAATTCGATTGTTCACCGTGCGTATAATTACATGAATCCGACTCAGATTCGGGTTTATTATAATAAGATTGTGATTTCAAATGATGCCGCAAATGTCACCGAAGATTGGACGGAAGAAAAACTTTTCCAGAAACATAAGTCCATAAAATATAATCCGCTGATTGCAGAAGCTTTTTTTAAGGCCGGATATATTGAAACTTGGGGGCGTGGTATTCAAAAGATTTGTGATGCCTGCAAAGAAAATGAAAATCCCCTTCCTAAATATTCCATAGATAACAACGATTTTACTGTCACTTTTGAGGCTGTGGCCGGAACTGCAAAAGACGGTTTGATTTATAAGGAAAACCTTGCACCAGGCCAGAATACTTGGGATGTTGAGCATGGAAAATACATAGAAAGTTCACAGAAAAGTTCACAGAAAAGTTCACAGAAAAGTTCACAGAAAAGTTCACAGAAAATTATTGAACTTATAAAGTCTGATGGAAATATAACTACTCAGGACATGGCAGATAAACTGGGAATTTCCAGGCGTGCAGTTGCCAAGCAGATTGCAAGGTTACAGGAAAAAAATATTATCCGTCGCGTGGGCGCAGACAAAGGCGGACATTGGGAGATTATATGAAAAACAACCTTTCTCCAGCCACCTTCCCCCTAATCCTAAAAAATCTCGCCGTGGGCTACGGAAAATCTCCTCTCCATAGTGGCATTTCCCTCTCTCTGCGCGCAGGCGAAATTCTCTCGCTTATCGGGCCCAACGGCTCAGGCAAATCCACTCTCCTCAAAACGATTATCCGTCAGCTAGAACCCATTGAAGGTGCGGTTTTCCTTGATTCATCGGAGCTGAAATCCTACACGCAAAAGGAAGTGTCAAAAAAAATCTCGGTTTTGCTTACCACCAGCGTCAAGCCCGAATTGCTGACCTGTCGTGATGTGGTCGCTTCTGGCCGTTATCCCCACACCGGCTATTTTGGACTTTTGAATTCAGATGACGAAAAGGCGGTTGACGAGGCGATTTCCTTGCTTCACGCTCAGGATTTTGCCCAGAAAGACTTTATGTGCGTCAGTGACGGTCAAAAACAGCGGATAATGATTGCCCGTGCCCTCTGTCAAAACCCAAAGCTATTGGTTTTAGATGAGCCGACCAGCTACCTGGACATCAAGTGGCGGCTTGAACTCCTTGCGATTCTCAAAAATCTCGCTGGGAAAGGCGTCACGATCATCGCCTCCCTCCACGAAATCGACCTTGCCCTTAAAATCTCCAGCCGAATCCTCTGCGTCGGGAAAAAAGAAATCCGGGAACTTTCCCGAAAGGAAAAGGCGTGTAAGTCTCAGTTGAGCGCTTTGTACGAATTGGACGAAAATTTCTTCAACGAAGAAAAGGCTTACGAAGAATTGGTACAGAAATTTTGCAAGAAAAAAATCTTTGAAAAATCTCCGCAAGGATGCGGTACTGCAGCGTCAAAACAAGAATTACACGGACATAATTCTTGTTTGATGGTGCAGGGAACGATGTCTAATGCGGGGAAATCTTTTGTCGTGGCGGGCTTGTGCCGTATTTTCAAGCAGGACGGATTTTCAGTCGCGCCCTTTAAGTCCCAGAACATGGCCCTGAATTCCTTTGTCACCAACGAAGGCCTGGAAATGGGGCGGGCGCAGGTCATGCAGGCAGAAGCGGCCGGAGTAGAGCCGAGTGTCCTCATGAATCCTATTCTCCTTAAACCCACCAGCGACACGGGAAGTCAGGTCATCGTGAATGGCGAAGTGCTGGGAAACATGGCCGCAAAAGAATATTTCGCCTACAAAAAATCCCTGATTCCACACATAAAGGCCGCTTACGAAAAACTCAGCCTCCAGCATGACATAATCGTGCTTGAAGGGGCGGGTAGTCCTGCCGAAATCAACCTCAAAGAAAATGACATCGTAAACATGGGAATGGCAGAAATCGCCGACAGCCCGGTGCTTCTCGTGGCCGACATTGACCTGGGCGGAGTTTTTGCACAGCTCGTAGGAACCGTGGAACTGCTTACGCCTAACGAACGGTCGCGGGTAAAAGGCTTTATAATCAACAAATTCCGCGGGGATGAGACCATTCTTGAAAGCGGAATCAAAATGCTGGAAGAAAAAACAGGTATTCCTGTAGTCGGCTGCATCCCTTATATGAAAATTCAGCTGGACGACGAGGATTCGCTGTCTGAAAATTTGCACACTTTTACAAAATTTCAAGACGATAAAGAAAAAATTCAACTAGCGGTCGTTCGTTTGCCTCATATTTCAAACTTCACTGACTTCATTCCTCTGCAAAATTCTCCTCTGGTGAACCTCTATTATGTCTCAGAACCCAAAGACTTAGGTTCTCCCGACTGCATAATCCTTCCGGGAACAAAAAACACTCTCGCTGACTTGGACTGGCTCAAAAAATCTGGCCTTGCTTCTCTTATTCAATCCGAGGCAAAAAAAGGTACGCCAATCGCAGGAATCTGTGGCGGCTTTCAGATGCTGGGGGAAAAGATTTCGGGAAGCGAATATAATTCAGAATGTGTAATGCAGAATGCACAATTCATTGGACTTTCCTTGCTTCCTGTGGAGACAGTCTTTTCTTCGGAGAAGACACGCACCCGCGTTTCGGGAAAATTGATGATTAATGATTCTTCTGATGGTGAAATCGGTCATCCTGAATCCGATGGTTTGCGTCATTCCGAAGTTAATTCCGAATCTCTCTTTTCTGCCCTCGATTTTCTTCCTGTTTCCGGCTATGAAATCCACATGGGACGGACGCGCTTTGTTGCGGGGGCGGCTGAGTCCTTTTTGGCGCAGGTTACTGACAGCGTTTCCGGCGTGACCAAGCTTGACGGCGCGGTTAAGGGAAATGTCTTCGGCACCTACATTCACGGATTTTTTGACCAGGCGGAATTATGCCAGAAGTTTGTTGAAATCCTCGCCAGACGAAAGGGAATCGATTTTGAAAAATCCTTTTTGGCCGCAAAAGAAAAACAGGACGGGGAAGGTGAGTCACAAATTTTCAACGGATTTCCCACGATTCAGGATTTTAAGGAAAGCCAGTACAATCTTCTGGCCGACACGCTCCGCGCCCACTTGGACATGAAGAAAATCTATGAAATCATGAACGCTGGCGTTTCCGGCAAATAATCTTGGATTTCGCCCTGTCAATGATGTTTTCTTCCATAATAATATCGCCAATTTCGTCTGCCGTCACGCTGCCTGAAAACAGGTTCTTTACGCTGTCGATTTTTCCTTTTACATCCGCCTGGACTGAACTTCGCTCAAAGGCAAGGTCGCAGCCTTCCATGGTACAATTTTCCAAAACAAGATTTTTGCAGTAGCAGAAGGGCTGGGTTCCGATAATGCGGCAGTTTATGAGGGTAAGGTTTTCTGAGTACCAGCCCAAATATTCGCTTTTGACAGTGCTGTTCCGAACGGTCACATTTTTTGTGTGCCAGAACGCGTCCTTTGTGTCCAAATCCGAATCGCAGATTTCGATATTCTTGTCGTACTGAAAAGAATATTTTCCCTTCATTTTAAGATTGGTGATTTTTGCATTTTCCACCTCAAAGAAAGGATATTCCGACTCGTTGATTTCGACATTTTCGACTAAAAGATTCTTGCACTTCCAGATAAATTCTGGAGAAGAGACGCTGCTGTTTTTGAGAGTGATGCCCTCACATTCCCGCAAAGCCTTGATTCCGTTGAGTTTGCATGAGTCAATTTCTACATTTTTGTCGTACCAGAGGGCAGCCCGGCAATTTTCCGTCAGTTCGCTTCCGCTGATTTTTGCGTTTGTCACATGCCAGAAAGGATAGCGCAGGTTCATGTAGCAGTCCTTTACTTCAAAATCGCTGGCTTCTTTTAAGGCTGATTCGCCGTCAGCCGGGCCGTCAAAAGAGCAATTCTTTACCAGCGCATTTTTTATGCCATAAAGGGCGCGTTCTTCGTCAAAAGTCTGATTCTCAAAGTTCTGTTCAAAATTCATATTGTACTAAATATAATAAAATAAATGCGAATTCGGCAAATTCTTTGTTGCTCCCTGACTGTCAGTTTTTGGCTCACTTGCCACAAGAGAATTGTCGGCAGAGCATTAACAAAAAATATGCCTATTTTTCTTTATAAAATTCAAATTATGGATTATAATAAAAGTGATTTTTTAAGGAGATTTTATGATGATTCCAGTTTTTGTTGTCGTTCTTTTCATTGTCTTCGTGATGATTGTGGCAAATGTTCGTGTTGTGCCCCAATCACGGGCTTGCATTATTGAACGACTGGGTGCTTATTGTACCACATGGCAAGTGGGTTTTCATGTTAAGCTGCCTTTTATCGATCGAATTGCAAATTCTATGTCTCTCAAAGAAAAGGTCATGGATTTTCCGCCCCAGCCGGTAATCACAAAAGATAATGTTACGATTCAGATTGATACTGTAGTTTACTGTCAGGTAACGGACCCTAAGCTTTACACTTACGGAGTTGAGAATCCCAATTTCGCGCTGGAGAATCTTACTTCAACTACAATCCGAAACATCATTGGTGAACTTGAACTGGACGAAACGCTTACCAGCCGCGATGTAATCAATACAAAAATGCGCAGTATTCTTGATGAGGCTACAGACCCATGGGGAATCAAGGTCACCCGCGTCGAAGTAAAGAATATCGATCCGCCAAAGGCAATTCAGGAAGCGATGGAAAAGCAGATGCGGGCTGAGCGTGAACGCCGCGAGCAGATTCTTATTGCCGAAGGTCACAAGCAGAGCGCGATTCTTGAAGCCGAGGGTAAAAAACAGGCCATGATTCTTGAGGCCGAGGCTCAAAAAGAAGCGGCTGTCCAAAAGGCAAAGGGTGAGGCCGAGGCAATCCTTGAAGTTCAGAAGGCAACTGCTCAGGGTATTCAGATGATTAAAGAAGCTGGAGCCGACGAGTCAGTCATAAAACTCCGAAGTCTTGAGGCATTTGAGACTGCAAGCAAAGGAGCGGCTAATAAAATCATAATTCCGTCAGACATTCAGAACATGGCGGGATTTTTGACCAGTGTGAAAGAATTGGTAAAAGGAAACTAAAATGATGATGATTATTACAAGTGTAATTATTGGCATATTTTCTCTTGTATTTTTAATTTTGTTTATTGTGTTTGGAATAAAGTTAATAAATGCCGTGATTAATTGGTTAAATCGACACTAATATAGGAAAGAGTAAATGAAAAATAAAAAATACATGTCACTTCAGAGCGAGCTTTTGGTTGGAACAATCGGTTCAATGCTGATTGTCGCGATTTTTTTGAGTGTATCATACATTTTCGTTTTAAAGAATATCCTCAATGGTTGATCAGTTTGAGTCATAAGCTACATAAGGAAAGGTTATGAAAAAATTGTTGATGAAGACGGCATTCGTGCTTTCAGGAATTTTCTTGTTTTCTTCTCAGGTTTTTACCCTTGATGTTAATAAGAACGAATTGCAGTCTGCTCAGGATGCGGCCGTGCAATTTGAGAACTATGGCGGCACTCACAGAATCATAGATTCGGCTGCGGCAATTCTTGGAATAGGAACGGCACTTGGTAACGAAGTTGCAGCTGATGTTGAAAACCCTTTGTCGGTGCAGCCCAATGCAAAATACTCAGTCTATCATGTTGTTGGCGGTATCGATGAGCAGGGGCTTGATGCAGACATTCTTTTCTTGAATGCAACGGCAGGCGTTGACCATATCAACAATTTGCGCAGAATCATCACTGGTTACCTCATGGCGGCCTACGGTTATTCAATGGAAGATGCCGAGACCCTTGCAGTTTTCGTCACGGTCTACAATGCGGTTTACCGCGGCCAGCTTTCAAATTTCTCTTCAAAATACAAAAATGCAGTTCTTACATACCTAACCGAAGAGGCCGTTGGTTTGAGTACAAATTGGGAAGATTGGGCTGGCAAAACGCAGATTGTCATTCCTCTTGGTGAAATTTCAGCAGGAACTGCCTCAATCGAAACTTCTGAAATCAGTGACAACAAGGTTATCGAGGCATTGCGGGCCGAAACTGACAAAAGCGTGGAGACTCGCGAAAAACTCACCGATATAAAAGAAAAAGAAGCAGGGGATGCCAGCGAAAAGGCAAAGGCAGCTCAGAAAGAAGCAGCTCAGGCAAAAAAAGACGGTGACAAAGTAAGTGCAAGCGCAAGTGCCAAAGAGTCAGAGAAACAGCAGAAGCTCGCCGATAAAAAAGGCGAAGAAGTAAAGACTGAACGAGAGCAAATTGCAAAAGATAAGACTGAGGTTAAAAAAGAAGAAGTCGCAAAGGCAAGCCAAAGTCAGAATCAGAACTATCTTACAAGTCTTTTTATTGTTGACGAAAAGAATAAACTGTATTCGCTTATGACGGTCAACCCGGAAAACGGAAATGTTGTCAAAAAGTCATCATTAAAGCAAATCCGTGAGAAATCTATTTTCCCTGTATCAAATGTAAGTGTTCCAAAAGACGATGGAAGCAATGAGACTTTGGGAGAGGCTTTTGTGGCTGTGTGTGGCGTAAACGACAAAAAAGCGGCTGTAAAGCTTTGCCTTGTCGATTCAGTGACTTTGGAAATCAAAAAGCAGAGCGCGGAAACTCTTTCAGAAAATTCTTCTCTTGTGCAGAGTGGGGACGCTTTCTATGTGATTGTCAATGAAAATGGAAAATACTATCTTGCTTCTTACGATAAAAATCTTAATCTCAAAAAGAAGAGTGATGTTGCAATCAACGGTGCAAGCCCGCTCAACTTCTTCAGCGAGGGAATTCTTGTGACTGATGTACGCGGAAATCCTGTCTTGCTTTCACTTCCGGCCCTTACTTCTATTTGGAAGTAGATAAGGGGATTTTACATTGCAAGGAGTTTGTCGCGCTGACTTTTGACTTCAGCGACAAGCTCTGAGTAATCCGTATCGGTATTGGCACGAAGCAATTCTGTCATCTTGCTGATTGGCTCGTAAAGCGGGGTGAGGGCAAGGTTTCCGATAACGCCTTTTAAGGCATGGCAGGCTTCAAAAGCAGAGTCCAAATCTTTTGAGGCGAGAATGTCAGCCAGCTTATCAAATCGTTCGTCTTTTAAACCAAGATTTACCATTTTAATGTAAAAATCTTCTTTGTTAAGGCAGCGAGCCAGTCCTTCTTCAACATTTGCGCCGTAAGATTTAAGTGATTCAATCGTAATCATAGTTTCTCCTTTTAAACTTCGACTTAGCGTTGTTTCTGTTCTTTTTCCTTTTCTTTTGCTTTAAGTTCTTTTCGTACTTCAATGTCTTTTTCGATGAGGGCGTTAAATTCTTCGGGTGGGAGTGGTTTTGAGAAATAGTAGCCTTGAATGACATCGCATTTTGCTATTTTTAAAAGCTCCAGCTGTTCCCTCGTTTCCACACCTTCTGCGATGACGGGGACTTTAAGGAATTCGGCTATTTCGAGAATCAGCTCTACCATGCGCATTTCTTTGTTTCCGTGGGCAATATTGTTGATAAAGCCTTTGTCGAGTTTGAGAGCGTCAATGGGAAGGGTGGTCAGCATGTTGAGGGAAGAGTAGCCTGAGCCAAAGTCGTCCATTTCGATACGGAATCCTTTGTTGCGCAAATTGTTTACGATGTCGATAATCTGCTGGGAATTGTCAGTGTAGGCTGATTCCGTGATTTCAAGAAGATAATCGTGGGAAGAAATTTCGTTTTCGTTGACGATTTTACAGATATAGTCGGTCATGTCGGGGTCAGAGATGTCAACCCGGCTTACATTCACTGAAACGGGCTTTGTTATGCCGTATTTGTCACGCCATTTTTTGATTTGTTCGGCGGCCTCCTTCCAGACATAGCGGTCGAGCTTTTGAACCAGACCGTTTTCCTCAAAGAGGGGAATGAACAAATCAGGGCGGATGAAGCCCAGTTCCGGGTGAATCCAGCGGATAAGAGCCTCGGAGCTTGAGAGCAGGGGAGTGTCACCAGTGATGTTGTATTTTGGCTGGAAATAAACCCTGAATTGTTTTTCGCGGATTGCAGTGTCAAAATCTTCCAGCAAGCGGGCTGCAAACATTTCTTTTTGATGCATTTCTTCGTCGTAAATTGCGACCGCTGAGCCGTGTTTGTTTCGTAAGCCGTTGCAAGCCTGTAAAGCCCGGTCAAAGCGAGACTCAAATGGAATTTCGTGGGCTTTGTCAAAATATACGCCCATTCGGATCCGAATTTCCTGAGATTTTAGGATAGAAATGAGTTTGACCGTGATTTTTTCGATAACGCTTGTGTATTCAGCCCGGTGTTTTGTGTAAAGATAGAAAGTGTCTGCGTCGTGGCGGCAGGCAATCCCGAAGATTTCGTTGAAGATTTCTCGGATTCCATCGGCAATTTTGATAAGAACTTCGTCGCCAGTTTCGCGACCGTGAAGCTCGTTTAAAAGATGGAAGCGGCTGAAATCGATGACGATTGAGTCCATCTCGTGACTTGGATGCCGCTTATCGTATTGATGGCCGTATTCAAAGAAGAATTCCGGCGTGTAAAGGTTGGTGAGGGCATCGTTTTCGGTGGCCTGAATGATTTTATTGCCTTCAAAAAGCTGGATTGAATGCTGGACTCGCGCAAGAATGACTTCGGGAAGGTCGTAGGGTTTTGAAAGGAAGTCTGCCGCTCCCAGTTCAAGGCTTTTGACTTCGGCGGATTTTTCGCTGGTGAGTACGACAACCGGAATTTTTTTGAGTTTTGAGTCTTTGTTGATTTCGCCCAGGACTTCGTAGCCGTCCATTTCTGGCATGAGAATGTCCAAAAGGACAAGGGAAAGACCGTCGGCGTTTTGTTTGATTTGGTCTAAGGCTTCCTTTCCGTTTTTTGCATACAGTACATTGTATTTCTGTTCGATAATCGCACCAAGAAGAGCGCGGTTTACATCTTCATCGTCAACAACCAGAACGGTTCGTTTAAATTCGGTATCTCGTCGAATCATTTTTTTGTTAATTCCTTATAACAAAATATTATAAACCGTTTTTTCCAAAATGCACAGAAAAATTACGGGAAATTTTTAAAAAAATCTGAAATTTAAAACATTGTGAATTCAGAAATCCTATGGTAAAATCTTTACATATTACTCTTACCTTTTTTTAATGAATGGTGGCTGTTTATGAAAAAGATAATGATTGTTGATGACGAAAAAATTTCTCTGATGATGACGAATCATATTCTTTCTTCAGCCTATTCAACGGTATGCGCAAGTTCCGGCGAAGAGGCAATTCAGCTTTTTAAAAAAGAAAAGCCTGATATGGTTCTCTCTGATTTACGAATGCCGGGAATGTCAGGCTACGAACTTCAACAGTCACTTCAGAAAGAGTACAACGAGCAGATTCCCTTCATGTTCATGACCGCCGACACCAACGAGGAAACGGAAAGCAAGGGCTTCGAGAACGGTGCCATGGATTTTATTCACAAGCCTTTCCGTGCCGATATCCTGCTCAAACGGGTGGGGAACATTCTCCAAACTGTCGAAAAAATCCAGGGCTTAAAGCAGGCCGCCGTCATGGATCCAATGACAGGTCTCTTGAATAAATTTTCTTCTGAGGGCGAAATTGCCGAACTCTGCAAATCGGCACATGGCGTTCTCATGATGATTGATTTGGACAGCTTCAAGCTCGTTAATGACATGTACGGTCACGACATGGGCGACAAAATCCTCATTCGATTTGCCGAGATTTTAAAGGCAGTCGTTCGTCCCATTGATGTGGTTGGCCGGCTCGGTGGGGACGAATTCATCGCTTTCTGCCAGAATGTAAAAGAGGACATTGTAATCGAAAAAAAATCCCGCTTTATAAACAAGTATATTCTTGATGCCGCAAAAGAATTTATGGGCGAGGATATGACAATTCCTCTGGGAGCGTCCATTGGCTGTGTCTTTGTTCCAAATGAAGGCACTGATTTCGCTTCTTTGCATAAAAAGGCAGACAAAGCCCTCTATACGGTAAAACAAAACGGCAAGCACGGCTACATGTTCTACACCGATTTGTCCGAGGATAACCAAAAAGAAGAATCTCAGTCTGGTGATTTGAGGAATGCCATAAAAATTTTAAGTGAACGAAACAAGAATAAGGGGGCATTTTTGCTTTCTTTTGAGCATTTCCGTTCCATGTATCAGTTTTATAGCCGTCTCAAGGCAAATTATAATAATGAAGCGGCAATATTGCTTTTTATGCTTAAAGAAAAGGAACATGCCGCCGTTCCGATTGAAGATGCCGCCGATGAATTTATGGAAGTTCTGTGCTCTTCCTTGAGGCAGAGTGATTTGGTGACCAAAAACAATGCGCTCCAGTTTATTGTCATGCTCCCGGAAATTTCTAATTCAGATATTAATACCGTCACTGAAAGAATTATGCAAAACTGGAAAAACGCAGATTCTTCTGCTATGTTTTCACTTTCTTTTGAGCAGGGGATGATTGAATAAAAAATCCCCCACCTTTGGAAGATGAGGGATTGAAAGGGGGAAGAAACCTTTTGAGAAAGGTTGCCTTCCCCTTTTTTGTTTAAAAATTACATACAGGTGTAGCCGCCGTCAACCGGGAGATTTACGCCTGTGACATAGCTTGAGGCTGGGCTTGCGAGGAAGATTGCCGCACTGTCAAGCTCGCCTTCATTTCCGTAACGCTCCATTGGAATCATTGTCTTTGCGTTCTGCTGGAAGAAATCTGAGTCCAAAGTCTCTTTTGTGAGTGGAGTGTAGAAATATCCTGGACAAATTGAATTTACGGTGATTTTGTATTTTCCCCATTCAGCGGCCAAAGCTCGCGTAAGGTTTACGACACCGCCTTTTGCCGCATGGTAGGGGGCGCTGCCCGCGATTTTGTTGCCGACAAGGCCGTACATTGAAGCGATATTGATGACCCTTCCGTATTTTGCGGGAATCATTGCTTTTTTGGCGACGGCGCGGGCGACTTTGAAGGTGCCGGCAAGGTCAACATTCATCTCGCCGTTGAACTGCTCGTCGGTGATGTCTTCGGCTGGGGCGACGGCTCCTGTTCCGGCATTGTTGATAAGGATGTCGATTCTTCCGAATTTTTTCATGATTTCATCGACTGTTGCGTTTACGCGCTCTGTATCAGTGATGTCACAGGGAATTGCAAGAGTCTCAACTTTATATGTGTCGGCGATTTCTTTTGCAACTGCTTCGATTTTATCCTTCCGGCGGGCGATTGCCACGATTTTGGCACCTTGATTTGCAAGTGCTTTTGCCATCTGAACGCCAAGACCTGTAGAGCATCCTGTTACAAGGGCGACCTGTCCTTTTAAATCGAAATATGAATTCATAAATCCTCCTAAAACCTAAAATTAGCTTTAATAAATTTTATTATATCATAAGAAGGATTATAATGCAAAATGTTAGCACTGTCTAACACATTTTCTCTTCGTTCAGCATTTTTTCCACTTGGGCGCGGGTCAGGGGCTTGTTTGTGTCGTAGGCATTTTTGTTGGCCTCAATTTCCTCAAAAGTCCAGAGTTTTCCTTCTTCGTTTCTCATTCCAGGGCAGTCCTGGGCACATTCATCCCAGGTCGCCTGGTCTTTTATCATCCAAGACCAGAAAGGATAGGTGGAGCATTGGACAGGGCGGGCAGAATAGCAGGAGCAGCCATTTTCCCAGAGAATGCAGTCGTAATTCTTTTTTTCCAGAAGGGCTAGGACTTGCTCGCCGTAGTAATAATCAGCCCAGCGACAGTATTTTGATACGAATTCCGTAACGCTCATTTTGAGAAAAGTGCGCAATTCCGTTAAATCCCGCAAGGAAAGATAGACGAAGCCCGGTGAGTGGCCGCAGCAGAAAGAACACCGCTTGCAGCCGAATTTAAGGCCATTTTTGTAGAATGGTTCTGACATTATTCAGGTTTTTCTTCTTTTTTGCGTGAAAGCAGGATGTTGGTGATGATTCCCAGAATCAGGGCGCAGGCAACGGTTCGGATTTCGACTTTTCCGAATTTAACGACCATGCCACCGACGCCCGTAATCAGAATCACGCTGGCTACGAAAAGATTTGAGTTTTTGTTCAAATCGACCTGCTGGAACATCTTGAGGCCGGAAACCGCGATAAATCCGTAGAGGGCTACGCAAACGCCGCCCATGACGCATGACGGAATTGTCTCCAAAAAAGCGACGAGGGGAGTGAGCAAGCTGAATACGATACAGAGAATCGCGCAGCCCCAGATTGAGATTGTAGAGGCGTTTCTGGTGATTGCCACGCAGCCGATTGACTCGCCGTAAGTTGTGTTCGGACAGCCGCCGAAGAGGGTAGAAACGAATGTTCCAACGCCGTCGCCGAGAAGGGTGCGGGTGAGACCCGGCTCTTCAAGAAGGTTTACGCCCACGATTGCAGAAAGGTTTTTGTGGTCGGCTAGATGCTCCGCAAAGACAACGAAAGCTACGGGAACATAAGCGGCGAAAATCGTGAGAAGGTAAGTTCCCGTGACGCCTTTGAGTCCCTCGGCTCCTCCAAGAACAAAAGTGAAGCGTGGAAGGGAAAGATAGCTTGAGAATTTTGAGAAGTCAAGTTCCGTGAGGGCAGAGTAGTTGATGACGATGAGGGATGGATTGTTGGTGGCGTGGCCGATGATTGCGAAAATCGAAGCGAGGATATAGCCTGCCAGAATTCCCTGAATGAAAGGAATGAGCTTTCCGATTTTGCTTCCGTAGGTTGAGCACATCATTGTTACGAAAAGGGTGAAAAGGCCGCAGATAAGGGCAACATAGGAGCTTCCGCCCTCGATGTTGCTCTTCATCAAGTCTTGAACAGCGTTTCCTGAGAGGGAAAGACCGATGATTGCCACTGTCGGTCCGATGATGACCGGCGGCATAAGCTTGTCAATCCAAGCGATGCCACAAAATTTAACTGCAAGTGCGATAATGATGTAGACGATTCCCGCCATGAGGGAACCGATAATCAGGCCCCAGTAGCCCACTGTGATTGATGCAGCACCACCAAAGGCAGAGAACATCGAGCCGATGAAAGCGAAGGAGCTTCCCAAGAAGACAGGGCTTGCGCTTTTTGTGAAGAGAAGATAGACGAATGTTCCCACGCCGGCGCCGAAAAGGGCTGCCGAAGCCGTAAGCCCGTTACCCACGATTGCCGGAACTGCGATTGTAGCCGCCATGATTGCAAGCAGCTGCTGAATGGCAAACAAGAAGACCTTACCCAAACTTGGGCGGTCTTTGATTCCGTAAACTAATTCCATTTTTAACTCCTTATAAGTTTATCCTAAAACCGTGCGTTCGATTTCAAACATCTGGCTTCGGTAAAGGGCTGAAATGTTGTGGCCGTAATCGGCGAGAAGCTGGATGATGTTGCGGGGATGATCTTTTGTGTCGCATCCGTTGAGACGGTCGCCCGCGTCACCAAGACCTGGCATGATGTAAGCCTTTTCGTTCATGACGGGATCCATCCAGAGAGTGTAGCAGGTGAGATTAGGTAGGGCACGGGTGACCCGGATTGAGCCTTTGAGGGTGGAAATGGTGTTGAAGAAGGCGATTGAAGCCGGTTTTACTCCCTGATCCTGCAAGTATTTTACTACCGTGACCAGAGAGCCGCCAGTTGCGTTCATGGGGTCGGCGAAAATCAAGTCCTTTCCGTTCAAATCTTCGAGATTGAAGAAAGACTTGTCCAAGTCAAGGACATATTCCATGTTGCTTTCGTTTTTTGTATCGTTGCGGCTGATTTTAAAGAGAGCGAAAGGCGTGAGGTAAGAATCTGAAGAATATTCCTCGATTTCCTTTGATACAATCATGCTGGGAAGAAGGGCGCCCCTGAGCATGACGCACATGACTGTATTGTGGATTTTATGGTCGATGTCAGGGATTTTGTGAACCGCATAGTTCTGAACCGGGAAATTGACTGGTGTTTTTACGATGATATGGCCTTTTTTGTCGGTTTTTTGATTGATGTAAGCCATGCGGAAAAGCATTTCGTAGGCCCGCTGGCTGTAATACATAAATTCCTGATGGTCAGTGCGCTCGTCTCGGAGTTTTGCGATAACCCGGCTTGCCTCGGCCTGAGCCTGCTGCTCGGTTTCAAAGGAGTAGACTTTAATCCGGGGATGTTTTTTGCAGATTGCGTGCATCTCGTGGCCCATTTTGTCGTAGCCTTCGATGATTTTTTCTTTATTAACCGGATCAAAAGACTTCATGGTTTCCTTGAACATGCCGTCAAGTTTTTTGAGATCGGCCAAGTCCTCGCTTGTGAGGTAGCCGTCCAAATCTTCTGCTTTAAGAATAATTTTGTTGCTCATTCTTGCTCCTATTTTTCCAAAAGATATTTTACGATTTTTGATACATCAGTGTCGATTGAAAGCCCCTGTGCGCGAGAAAGGCAAGCCTGATATGATTTTTCGCTGGAGAAAATCTGGTTGATTTTGCGGAAAATGTCTGCGGAATGACGGATAAAAAATCCCGCGCCATTTTGAACGACGAAACGCATGTTTCCCAGTTCCTGACCATGAATGTAAGTGTTGATGATGACAGGCTTTCGGAGAGAGACGATTTCCATGACCGTAGAGGCACCCGCCTTAGATACGACTAAATCGCTCATCTTGATGAGACTGTCCATGAAATCAACGAAGCCAAATACATGGAGGTCGAGGCGGCTGTTTGCCTTTGCGAGAAGTTTGAGTGATTTTTGAAGAGCTTTGTTCCTGCCGCATACGACGGCGATTGAAAAGTCAGCCTTGTGGATTATACATTGGTTTATGATTTTAAGGGTTCCTGGAAGACCTTCGCCTCCACCTGCAAGAAGTACCAGCCTCTTGTCTTGAGGAAAGCCGTATTGTTGGCGGAGAGAGAGCATCTCATCTTTTGAGACGGGAGCACGATATTTTTTATTGAGAAGAAAAGGCATGACACGGATGTCTTTTTCGCGGACACCAGCTTGTATTCCGAAACGGCGGAAATCCTCGGAAGAAACGATATAGTCCAGCTTTCGGTTGTAAAACCATGCTTCTGGACCGGTAAATGGATCTGTGACAATGACCGTGAGATTGATCTTTTTATTTACGGAGCGAATCGCGTCTTTCATGGAAGGGGAAAGGGCAAAGTGGAAACTCACGACATCAGTGATATTGTGTTCCCGAAGTAGTTTTTTAAAGTGGGAAATTGTCTGGACTTTCATGTGGAAGCGAACCATTTTTTGGAAGAAAGGATATTCGCCAAGTCCATAAATAATCGGCCATGCGCCATGAAGATAATTGCAGGCGATTCCATAAGTTGTTTCGAGAATCCGATGCCCGATATGCTGCTTTTGAGTGAATCCGCTTTGAAGCTCAACATGGACTTCAGGAGCATATTCTGCGATTGCTTCTTTTAAAACCCTGGCTTGAGCAATATGACCGTTGCCAGTATTTAAATAAACGAACAAGAAACGCCTGTCAGAATATGATTTTTTTTGCATTCAGAAATAGCCCAATAGTGATTTCTAGTAGTATAAAATTCATTTGCGATTTTGGCAACATTGAAGTATTATTGTTTATGGAGAATTAAATGTCCTTGCTTAAATCTATGTATAAGAAAGTTGTTAGGCTCATAAAAAAAATACTTGGTTTGCAAGGTTATAGCGATTATTTTAAGCATTATTTTGATATTGACAATGCCCATTCTGGAGTAGTTATTTCCGTAATTACCATGATGCTGGAAATTTACATGATGGGCTATGTTCTTTTCCATCTTTTCACAGGTTCCAAAAGTCGCTCGATTCTTTGGATTGCCCAGCACCTCTCTTCTTACATTTTGCTTTTTTCAAGTGCTTTCATTTTGTTCAAATTCTCACGGGATTACATAAATGGCAAGCGGCTGAGTAGAATTTGGGGAAAGATAATCCGAACATCTTTTGCACTTATCTGCCTTTGTTTCGGAATTTACATTTCATATCTTGATTATCTAAAAGGTGAGCAGATTCTAACCCTCATTACAATGGAAATTTTTATTTTCGGAATCCTGCTTTGGCGACCGGCGACTTCCATTACGCTTATTACATCTTCTTTGCTTGCTTTTTATTTTCTTGTGAGTTCAAAAAGTCCAGCAAGCTATGCCACGAGAATGAACCTTTTTACGACTTGGCTTTCAATCAGCGTGACAACGATTGTTCGTTTTCAGCAGAAATTTCTTGAGGCAAAAAAGGCCGAGCATATTGAGAATGTGAACACTTATCTGGGGGAAGTCGCAATCACCGATGAAGCGACTGGCATTGGGAATATGGTTTCCTTCCGCAACAGAGTGGGGGAGATTCGCTCTGCAAGTCCGGAGGATTTCCTTTCTCGGATTTTCCTCTTCCTCAACATCAGGAATTTCTCCAGTTACAACGAAAGGCACGGTTTTGATAAAGGAAGCCAGCTTTTGAATTCTATCGCTCACACTATTAAATACACTTTTGGGGACAATCCTGTCGCGCGCTTTTCCGACGATCATTTCGTTGTCTTTGCAAAGAGGGAAGGTGAAGGTGAGAGCGCAGGTTTTCAAGAAAAACTTGATTCAATCCGTAAAAAGATTTCTGTAATTGATCCTGATGTAAAGCTTGGTCTTAAAGTAGGCTCATACATTCCGGAAGATATTGCATGTCATACTAATACAGCCTGTGATTTTGCCCGTTATGCTTGTGACAGCATCAAAAAGAAATATGATATTGATTATTGCGAATACACGACGGCCAGTGCCGAAGATTTTGCCCGCCGCCAATATGTCATCAACAATATCGATAAGGCAATAGAGAATGACTACATTCAGATTTACTATCAGCCAGTAGTGCTTTCTAAAAACAAAGAGCTTTGTGGTTTCGAGGCGCTTGCCCGATGGATTGATCCTAAATACGGATTTATGCCGCCTTATTCATTTATTCCAGTTCTTGAGGAATACCGCCAAATTCACAAACTCGACGCATACATAGTCAAAAAAGTCTGTCAGGACATACTTGAAGCGCCGGCAAAGGGAGTGCCCGTATTCCCGATTTCAATTAACTTCTCAAGGATTGACTTTGAGCTTATGGATGTAGAGCAGTTGCTTGAAGACTGTGTTGAAAAACAGAATATCGACAAAAACCTGATTCATGTTGAAGTTACGGAGAGTGCACTTTCTCAAAGCGACAAGCATTTGCAGGAAACGCTTCGAATACTTAAATCCAAAAAGTACTCACTTTGGCTTGATGATTTCGGCTCTGGTTATTCGGGCTTAAACATTCTTAAAGAATATGAATTTGATATGATGAAAATCGACATGGCATTTTTGAGGAATTTCTCTAACACGCCAAAAAGCCGTCCGATTCTCAAGAATATTGTTACGCTGGCAAATGATATCGGTATGCAGACTCTTTCAGAAGGTGTAGAAACAGAAGATGCCTTTGAATTCTTGCGGTCGATCGGATGTGAGCGTATTCAAGGCTACCTTTTCGGTAAACCTATGCCGAAAGATGAAATAATTGCAAAAATCAAAACTGGCGAATTTTTAATTACAAAAGAAAAAGGAGCAGAGTAGAGAATCCCCGGCTTAGACTAGGATAAAAGATAGAAAATAACGGCACGGGTAGACAGAATACACATTATAGAAAGTACAGTCGTGCCGTACATGAGAAGGTTCGCGCGGGAAATGTCTTTGTCTTCGATTTCCCTCGTTTTGTCGCCGATGAATTCTTTCTTTTCGACCTTGCCACCGTATACGGTATCGCCCGCAAGCCTTAGCCCCAGCGCGCCTGCCATTACGCTTTCGGTTTGGGCTGAATTGGGGCTTGCGTGCTTGTAGCGGTCTCGGATAAAAATTCTGACGGCATTTCTGAAGCTGAATCGCTTTTTTGACGGAATCAGCGAGAGAATAAAAGAGGCAAAAATCATGAAAAGTGCGGCCAATCGTGCGGGAATAAAATTCGCCATGTCGTCCAGTTTGGCGGCGAAAAAACCAAAATTAAGGTATCGCTCGTTTTTGTAGGCAATCATGGAATCCATGGTATTTATGGCTTTATAGACAAAAGCACCGGGCGAACCAAAAAGAGCCATAAAGAAAAGCGGTGCCACTACTCCGTCATTGGTGCTTTCAGCCACAGTCTCCACTGCAGCCCTGGCAACGCCTTTTTCGTCCAAAATGTCCGTGTCACGGCCGACAATCATTGAAAGGTCTTTTCGGGCGGCAGGAAGGTCACAAATTTTCAACGCTTTGTAGACTTTCATGCTTTCATGGCACAAACTACGGGCCGCGATACACTGATAACAAAAAATGCTTTCTACTGTCAGAAAAAGAATCGGATGAAGGAGTCTGGAGACAAATAAAATCCCGAAAGGAAGCAAAAAAGAAGCAGAAACAAGGATTATAACGAGCAGAAATCCCTTGAAACGCTGTTTTTTTGCAGAATCCGAGGATTTATTGAGTTTTTTTTCGAGAAAAGCTATAAGACAACCCATAAAGCGCACTGGATGAGGGAAAGAATGGGGATCGCCCAGAATACAGTCCAGGAAAAATCCCGCCAAAAGGGAAAAAGCGACATGATGAGAAAGAAGAAAATCTAATGGCTGGAAATCGCTCATAGCCTCACCCCTTCTTGCGGAATTTTCTCATAAAAAACTGATTTTTCGTCAATCGTAATTTTATAGCCCTCGCCAAAATCCGGCTGCCATTCATAGAGGGATTTTCTTTCATCCGTGAAAAAGTGCGTCATAATCGCCGAAATCGGGCCTCCGTGAGTAAAAATTGCGACCGACCTTTCGTTATTCAGGATTTTTTCAAGAGAAACTAACACCCGTTCGTTCATTTGTCCCCAGTTTTCACCATTGGGACAGGGGTTACCGGAAGATTCTGTCGACCTAAGGGAAATTCTGTCTACTTCTTCACGCAGCCATTTTTGATAATCAGGATTTTCTTTCAGTTCATCGTAGGATTTCATCTCAAAATCTCCGAAATTAATTTCCTGAAAGCCCTTTTCGACAATCGCCAAATCGCTCAATTCCGGATACAAGGTTTTTAGAGTCTGGATTGTCCTCATAAGTCCGCTGGTAAAAAGCGAGCAATGAGAAATATCGGGATAAGAAAATGTCAGTTTTTTTTCCAAAAGCTCCGCCTCCCCTCTTGGAGAAAGCGGCAGGTCACTTTTTCCGCAGTACAGTTTTTTTTCATTGGCAAGGGTGCGGCCGTGCCTGAAAAGAAAAATCTCTTTTTTCATTGAATCTCCACCGCCCTACCGCAAAAGACCCGCCAGAGCTTAACATTTTCCCTGCCGGCGATTTTCTGTAGGGCAAGACCTGTCTCTTCCCGCCATTTTCGTTGGAAAGAATCTATCGGCACTACCCCGCAGAAAATGTCATCACAGATAATGATTTGAGGACATTTTGCTTTTTGGTTATTTGCACTTGCATTATTTTCGTCAAAAAAATCCGTCCGAGGCGAAAGATTGTTTTTCAGGCAATAAGCCACATAATTTTCATAGTGAGCGAGACATTTTTTTGAGAAATCCGGCATAGAATCAGGCTCGCATACAAAAATATCCTCGTCAGAAAGGGAAAATTTCCGCCTTGCCCAAGCAGTTTTCCCCTGATAAGAGCCACCAAGAATTAATGCGTAATTCATAATTTGTAATGCATGATTTTTGTCTGAATTCACGCCGTTTGGAAGTTGCGTATTCTGCATTGTGCATTCTGCATTGCCAGCTACCATTTCCACCACCTTGTCGCATTTTTGGGCTATGAAGTTTTCTGTTTCTGCCAAAATTTTTCTATATAATTCTGTCGTTTCGTCGTAGATTTTGCCGTCAGAGAAGATGCCGTCGCTCACAAAAATGACAGAATCGGACTTTTCGATTAAGGCGGAAAGGTCGGATTTGATTTTTTCGGGGAGGGATGGATTCCGAAAGTCATCCTGATTAAAAAGCTCGTTGGCAACCAAAGCCGTGAGGCTGTCAAAGAGAACTACCCTGTTCGCTTCCATATTTTTAATTGTCTCGCTGAGATTTTTGCCACATTCTATTGTCTGAAAGCCCATGTCCTTTCGGTCGGCACGATGTTTTTCGATTCGCTCCTTGTCTTCCCTGTCCTGGGGAATCATCGTAGCAAAGTAAATCGGACGGCAGCCAGTTTTTTTGGCATATTCATAGGCCAAGTCCTGTGCAAGAGAAGATTTTCCGTTTTTGCAGCCACCTGAGATGAGTATGTGCATTATGTCTCCAGCGAGGGCGTTGCGCAACGAAGTGTGGCACAGGGGGAAGGCTTTCCCCTTCGCACTTCATCCAGGTAATCGTCGTTGATTTTTGCCTGCTGGAAGGTGGCCATTTCGTTCATAATCACGCAGGCGGCATCCATAATCTCAAAGGCAAGGGGGCAGCCGCTTCCCTCACCCAGCCGCATCCGCAAATTCAGGTATGGAACTAACGAAAGTTCGGTCATCGCAAGCTTGTAACCCGCCTCTTCTGAAAGGTGGGATGGGAAAAAATAGCCAGAAGCCAAAGGACAGAGACGCGATGCGCACAAGGCCGCCACGATTGAAATGTAGCCGTCGATGACTACGGGGATTTTACAAGAGGCCGCCCCTAAAAAAACACCACACATGGCAGCCAAATCAAGGCCGCCGACCTTCTGCAGGACATCGATGGCATCGTTTTTCTTTGGCTTGTTGAGGTCGATTCCCTTTTTTATGACTTCTTTTTTATGGGCTAGCATTTCGTCTGTGATGCAGCCGCCCCGCCCGGTAATTTTTTCGGGAGAAAGGCCTGTCAGAACCGAAAGAACCACCGTGGAAGTCGTGGTATTCCCGATTCCCATTTCGCCCACGCCCAAGACTGAAACTCCGTCGGCTTTTGCATTTTTGGCGAGTTCGATTCCGATTTCAATGGCACGAAGAGCCTCGTCCCTTGTCATTGCCTCGCCATGTAAAAAAGATTTTGTGCCTGCCCTCACCTTTTTATTTATGATTTGCGGACAGTCGTAGTCATATTTGATTCCCACATCGACGACCTGAACTTCATTGCCGAAGTGCTTTGCCAGCGCGCTCATTCCAGTAAGCCCTTTGGTCATGTTGACAGCCTGAGCCAGAGTGACTGACTGGGGAGCCGAGGAAACCCCCTCTTCCGCAATTCCATTGTCCGCGCAAAGAACGATAATCCGCTTTTTTGGAAGAGAATTGTGCAATTTACCTGTGATTCCAGAAAGCCTCCTCCCTATGGCAAGAAGCTCCCCCATGCTCTCAGGCGGCATGGCAAGGCTTGACTGGTAAGAGGCAGCTTCGCTCATGGCGGCGGCGTTCAGGGGCGAGACAGAGGCGATTGTTTCGGCGAGGAGATTGGGCGAAGTTTTCATAAGGTATTATCTATTTTAAAATTCTTTTTAAATAATCTTCTTTTATTTCTTCGTTGTCAATCTCAAGACGGCGTTTTTTGGAAAGTTCAAGGAATTCCGTTTCCCTGTCGATTATCCGGCCTGAAAAAGCGTCCTTAAGATTTTCTGTGCTCACATGACCGAGATTTGTCCGTGGTGCCGGGCTTCTCTTCCTTAGAAGAATCTCAATTTTTTGGCGAAGATGATTAGCAGATTGTCGGGTCAAGCCCGACAATGACAAGATTTTTGTCATTCCCGCGCTTGACGCGGGAATCTTTACGGAGGAAAAATGACAAGCGCGATTCAATCAATGCTCGAACGCTACGAGTGCAAAAACAGCGAAGATTACAAAAACGCACTCAAAGAAATCATTCAGGAAGTCGCGCTCTGCGGTCTTTCGCGCGGGATTTTTTTCAAGGAAGCGGCGTTTTACGGCGAAACGGCTTTGCGTATTTTCTACGGACTCGACCGATTCAGTGAGGACATGGATTTTTCACTCTGCGCGCCGAATCAAAATTTTTCGCTTTCCGATTATTTTTCGTTCCTTGAAGAAGAACTTTCCGCCGCGGGATTTTCACTTTCGGTGGAGCAAAAAGTCAAATCAAAGGAAAGCGCGGTGCAGTCGGCTTTTATCAAGGGCGAGACGATTGTGCAACTTCTGAATATCGTGCCGACCGAGCCTGCGATTGCGGGCGTTCATTCGGGCGAACTGGTCAAAATCAAGTTTGAAATCGACACGAATCCGCCCGCGCTCGCCACTTATGAAACGAAATACGCGCTCCTTCCGATTCCGTTCGCCGTCAAAATGTACGATGAGCCGTCGCTTTTCGCAGGCAAACTTCACGCAATTCTGTGCCGAGCGTGGAAAAATCGGGTGAAAGGCAGGGATTTTTACGATTTGGTCTGGTATCTCTCGCGAAAAACGAAGCCGAATCTCCCGCATTTGCAAAAACGCCTCGAACAGAGCGGAAAATGGGATTCTTTCGACACGCTCACGCTCCCGATTCTCAAAGAAATGCTTTCGGAGCGCTTCAAGGAAATCGATTTTGCCGAAGCCAAGAAAGATGTGCGCCCCTTCATTCAAGACGAGCGGAAACTTGATTTGTGGAGCGCGGAATTTTTCACGGCGATTGCCGGGGGAATGTGAGATATTGCGCTTACAATCTGAACCACTTTTATCGGGCAAAGTACGATTCCGAGGAAAAGCCAAAACTGCAAGATTTTTTCGCCGTAACGAAGGCAGAGGAAGAAGTCCGCGTAATCTATCATAAATAGAAAATCCAAAACTGCAAAAGAAAGTGCGACAAGATAAAAAATTGTCTTAAGTACGGAGAAAATCCGCTTTTTGAAAAGCAGTTTGAGGACGGAACAGATGGCACAGGGAATACAAAGTATGCCGATGAATGAAAGTGCCGCATTGTCGTCTCCACCCGAAGAAAAATCCTCGGCGAAAAGTAGCGTTCCGTCGGAGTCCAAGCCCGCGACCAGTGGCACACGAGCAATGAAAAACGAAATCGAGCAGAACACGAACAATACGACAAGTTCAAGATACGCGAGGATTTTTTGAAAGCGAAACACTGTGTTTGACGAAGCAATGCGATTCATTTGTTCATGTGGTAGGCGGGAAAAATCGATTTTTTGTCGATGATTTCGCTGATTTTTTCGGAATTAGAAGCCTCACTTTTTGGAAGCGCGGAATGTAAAATGTAAGTGAAATCCATTGGAATTATTTGTCATCGTAGTGATTTTTACACTGGTAGATTCTCACGCAATCTCCGTCAATTTTGTAAATCAGCCTGTTCTTTTCGTCAATTTCGCGGCTCCACAAGCCCGAAAGATTGTCTTTGAGCGGCTCAGGATGCCCGATTCCGTCGTTTCCGTTGCGCTGTATGTCCGCAATGAGTTTATTGATTTTTTTGAGAGTTTTTTTGTCTTGCCCTTGCCAATAAATGAACTGCTCCCACGCGCTGTCTTCAAACTGAATGCTCATCTTGCCATCGCCTCCAGTTCTTCCATCGTTTTTTTGACAAAGTGCAACTTTCCTTCGTCGTCGAGGCGTTTCAGTTCTTCAAGGTGGCGGATATTTTCTTCATTATAAAAATCGTCTTTCGGCGTTTTTTTGACCGACAGATGTGCGGAAGGAGCGAGTTTGACAAGACTTTTGATTGCGTCCACGAGATTTTTGTTTGCGTTCTGAATTGTTATCGTTGAAGTCATAATTTTCTCCTTGCGAAAAGATTTGAAAATTTCCTACCAAGAATATACCACGAAATTTCGCGAAAGTAAACTTTTCTTCTTTTTTTTATCATCTTCGTGTTATAATCCTTTCTATGCTGAAAATCGAAAATGCAAGTTACAATTTCTCTGATTATTGTGATTTTTCGCTGAGTGCGAGCGGAATCACCCGCAAAAAGATTCTCGCGTTTTTGGCATTTTTCCTTGTTTGCGCCGCTTTGTTTTTTCTAAAATTGTTTTTTCCGATTGAGATTCTTGCCAAAAATGCGTTTTTTATAGACATATTTTTCTGCTTGGCGTTTTTTTCGTGCTTTTTTCAGTTTGGTATCTTTTTGTGCTAAAATCGACTTATGATTCGGCAAAAAGCATTTCAAAGCCCGAATGTATCGAACTTTCAGAGGAATATATAAAATCTTTCTCAGAATGTATGAAATTAAATCTTCCGAAAAATCTGATAAAAAGGATAATTTTCAAAAAGAATTCTGTCTACATTTTTTATTTCAATCATGCCGTTCTTTTGCTGAAAAATAATTGCGAGAACGAATCACATTGGAAAGAAATCGTTGACTTCGTGAAGCAAAATTATGTCGGCGAAAATGTCCAAGTTAAAAATATGTGAGGAAATTTATGGAATTTTGCGTAAAAAGAAGCAACACTCAAGAAGATTTTCAGAATTTATATCAGAATTTCATTTCTTCAAGAAAAAGCCTCGTCTACCTGCGTTTGATAATTCTCGTTTTTTTGTATTTTACGGCGATTCTTGGGCTGGCGACTACGATATGGCTGAAAACTGAAAAGATGCTTTTTAATTTTATTTTTATACTCGCCATTGCGATTTGGCGGACTTTGTCACTTTTAAAGAAAAATACTTCTTGGGCAAAACAAATGTACACGCTTTTTTCAAAGGATTTGCCCGAAACGACGGCGATTTTTCAAGAAGAAAAAGTGATTGTAAAGAATGAAGTTGAAGAAATCACCATGAATCCAAAAGATATTTATTCGATTTACCTCGATGATGACGCGATTTATCTGTATTTGACGAAAGTGAGTCCATTTTTTGTGGTGAAATCAAATTTTGAATCCGAAGAAAAATGGAAAGAATTCTACGATTTTGTCAAAACGAATTACTGTACGATAAAAAGAGTCCACAAGAAAAATAAAATCTCAAAAAAAGACTGTATTTTCGCCGTGATTTTGGGGTTTGCATTTTCTCTGGGGATTTTTGCTTTTTTCATAGCGGAATCGTTAAATTAGTGAGTTAGCGTTAGCGAAGGCTGGAAAGTTCCTAGATCTACTCTTTCCCGGACAAAATTTCAATCAAGCGTACATTCTCTTCATGAGTGCGAACTGCCGTTCGGTAGAAATTCTCTCTTAAGCCAGGGAAATTCCCGCAGTTACGGAGGGAAAGACCCTGTTTCAGCAGGATTTTGTCTAAATTTTCAGACAAGTTGAGGCTATTTCCAGAAAACCGAACATCTGCACGGTCAGCCTTCTGTATTTCCTTCCTTTCATCTCTGAACAAAATAAAATTCGTCTCACTGGGGAAGGTGTGAAAACCCAAGGCTTTGAGTTCTTTTGAGAGATATTCCCTTTCTTCTTTTATGAGGGCGCGCGTTTTTTCAATATATGCCTTTTCGTCCAGCGCCGCTTCCCCTGCGATTTGTGCCAGGGTCGAAACATTCCATTCCGGGCGAAGAGAGTTGATTTTTTGCAAAATTCCCTGGTTTGAGGTCACGAGATAGCCTAAACGCAAGCCCGCCATGGCGTAAATCTTGGTGAAGGCGTTAATAACGATAAGGTGGGAATTTTCTTTCGTAAATTGAAGGGCGCTTTCCTCAGTCCGCTCCGTAAAATCGATAAAACACTCATCAACGACGAGGAAAATTCCCTTTCCTTCACAGATGGCGATGATTTTTTTGAGCAGGTTTGGCTTAATCATCTGTCCGGTGGGATTATTGGGCGAGCAGAGAAAAATCATGTCGGGGGGAATTTCTTCCGACTTTCCCTGCCCGCTACGGCAAACTTCCGCCTTTCTTTCAATCGAATCCAAAATCTTCTCGTCAAAGGCAAAATCATTTTCTTCGCTTAAAAAATGCCGGTGGATTTTGCACCCCTGCGCTTTTAATGCCCGCTCGTAGCCCGAAAAAGTCGGCTCAACAATCAGGGCATTTTTGGGGGAAAGGACCTGGACCAGAAGGGAAATCAACTCGCTGGCTCCGTTTCCGCAGATGATGTTGAAAGCAGAAATAAAATCGGCTTGACGGCTTTCTTTTAGCTGCTCCGCGATTTTTTCTCTTAAACGAGTGCAATTCTGGTCGGGATATTTTTCGCACTGGTCAAGGGCGTTTTTTATAGAAGATTTTACGCTTTCGGGCAAGCCCAGAGGATTTGTGTTCACGGAAAAATCAAAGATTGTCTTTTCTTCTCCCCCGTGGTGATATTCTTCTGGCGGGATTTCGTTTTTTGTCACCCGCAAAAGATTCATGATTCTTTCATAATTTTCGCTCTTGTGGGGGAAAGTACAGTCTGTACAGCGTTTTATGATCCTGCCGTCTGCTTTTTTGATGTAGCTGGGGTTTCCAGGGCAGACTTCCCGGCCGTAAAGGGGGCAATAGCAAAAGAGGCAGTTGAATTCGTCAGAATCAAGCCCTTTATGGCAGGGAAAATATGAGCAGGCGGTGTTTTTGAAAAAGCGCGATGAGTTTTCCATATTCGTGTTATTGTCGCTCGTAAACATCTTCTCTAATATTTTTATATATGTCAATCTTTCTTACAGGATTCCAAGAACCACTCCACAATCTTTGGATTTGAGCGGTAATACAAATGAGGAAAGCCCGCCAGCATTTTTTCCGTGTGAATCATGCAATCCCAGGAGCGGGAAGAAAGTGGCTTTTTTGCCGTGAAGTCCGAGCCATTGTTCGTGCTGTCGAAATAGTGGAATTCGTGGCCGCGCACGGAAAGTTTTTCCCATCCGCCCTCTGTTTTTTCTTCGTCTTTCGATGCAAATTCTGCGTAACCGAATCTGACAAGCTTTCCTGTGTAACGGCACTCGCCTTTTATCGCGCCGCACATTTCGTAGGAGACACCGTCTTTGTCGGTCAATTTTTCCTGAAGATACATGAATCCGCCGCACTCTGCCATGACAGCGATTCCGTTTTCCACCGCCGATTTGATTGACTCACGCATGGAGCGGTTTGCCTCAAGTTCCGCTGCGTGAAGCTCAGGGTAGCCGCCCCCCAGTAAAATTCCCCCGACTCCAGAAGGAAGTGCTTTTTCGTGCAAGGGCGAAAAGTAAACCAGGTTCGCCCCAGATTCTTCCAGCAAGCGGAGATTTTCATCGTAGTAAAAGCAAAATGCCTCATCGCGAGCGACTGCCACATTAAATAAGGAATGTGAGAATTTGGATTTGGAAAAATCCTTTTTAAATACAGATTCATCTCGCGGGGATTTTAAGGGGCTCTGCCCCTTAGGAGAAGGGGTAGCGACCAACTGCGTGGGCGCGTAGGGGGAGACTTCCCCCTCACATTGCATATTGCACATTGCTAATTCAGTAAAATCTGTTGTTTCATCGAGGATTTGGGAGCTTTTTTGAATCCGGCTGTTTAAATCTTTTATTTCATCAGGCAAAAAAAGTCCCAGGTGACGGCTTTCCCAGACTAATTCTGAATCTTTAGGCAGATAGCCTATGACTTTGACTCCGTAGCCGGCAGATTCTTCTTCAATCAGAGCTTTTAAAAGCTGGAAAGAGCCTTTTGAAACCTTATTGAGGAAAATTCCTTTAATCAGGTTCCCGCCTTTTCCAAACTGAAGCCTGTCGTAGTCCAAAAATCCTTTTATCAGAGGCACAATCGAGCGGCTCATTCCCGAAGCGTCAAGGCAGAGCAAAATCGGCGTATTCGTGATTCGGGCGATGTCGTAGCTTGAGGCTTTGAGCGATTTTCCTGCAAGTCCGTCAAAAAGCCCCATTACGCCCTCGATGACAGCGAAATCTGCCGGATTTTTTTTCTTCTGTCTTTGAGATAAAATTTTTTCGGCAAAAATCGTGCGCACCTCTTCGTCATCAACAAAAAAACTGTCCAGATTTGTGCTCGGAACGCCCAAAACTTGCTCGTGGAACATGGGATCGATAAAATCAGGGCCGCACTTAAAGGAGACTGGCGACTTTCCGCGATTCTGTAAAAGACGGAGCAAGGCACAAGTGAGGGTGGTCTTTCCGCTGCCACTGGCCGGGGCGGCAATCATGAGGCGGGGAATGTTGAAAATTTGTGACTTAGACTCTGAATCAGGCTTCATTTTCATGCCCCTGATTTTCTTTTTTTTCTATTTTTCCTGAAAAACTTACAATCCACACAGGATTCATGGCTTTCATCAAATGGAAATTTCCAGCTTTTTCAGCCCGGCTTACGGAAATCTGCTTGATTTCAAGATTCTCGATATGGATTTTGCCACAGTCCGCTTCAATAAAAGAGCCTTCTTCAAGGTTTTTCAAGCAATTCTGCATCTCGGTGAGGTTTTCAAGGCTTACGAAATTGGCCACGATTCGCACGGAAGGATTTTTTTTGAGGGCGAATTGAATTATTTCGGCGAGATTCCCGCGGCTTCCCCCGATGAAAACATGGCTTGGCGGGGGTAATTCCGCGTTTTTAAGGCAGTCAGGCGCGCTCCCCTGCAGGAAAGTCACATTTTCGAGGCAGAATTTCTCTGCATTTTTTTGCGTGAGAGCGAGGGCGTCGCTGTTGGAGTCCACGGCGATGACCTGCCCTTCCACAGCGATTCTGGCGGCTTCAACCGTGATGGAGCCGGTGCCGCTTCCGATGTCGTAGACCACCGAGGATTTTGAGAGCCCCAAGTCGGCGATTGAAAGCTGGCGGACTTCTTTTTTTGTCATGGGGATTTTTTCGGCACGGATAAAGTCTTCGTCTTTGAGATTCGGGCTTTCGCTTTCGTTAAGGGCATTTTCGTTTTCGACAAGCAGGACGAAGAGAGAACTTTGAGGAGATTTTGCACCCGAACGGTCGGCAGTTTCGTTGATTTCTTGAAAATCTGACATCTCTTTTGGTTGAATCTGTATGATTTTTTCGACATTGTAAGAAAGATTTGAGCCTAAATAGCATTTTACGGACGAAATCACGCCATTTTTCAGGGCTTTTTCAATCTTTTTGCCAACCATTCTGACATCTTCGATTCCAGAAAGAATGAAAAAACAGGCGGGATTTTTACGAATCTGCTCAATCGTGTTGCATTTTGCGCCGTGCAGGGAAAACATTTTCCACTTCTGCCAGGACTTGTGCAATTTTGAGGCAAAATAAAGGGGCGAGGCAATTCCCGGCAAAAGAGAAATTTCCCAGTCTGCCCCAGCCTCTGTCATTCCTGAATTCAATGTTTCTGTCATTCCGGGCTTGACCCGGAATCTCTCACAAAAGGCCGCCGCCCCGCTGAAAAATCCCGTGTCGCCTGAAAAAACGACGGCCGCGCAAGAAAAATCAAGATGCCCGCTTAAATAAGCGAAAATTTCTTCGGCACGGTAAATCGGCTCGAAAGGAATCTTTTTTGAAGGGGCTTCCGCGTTTTCTGACGGATTCCCCTCTTCCAGAAGGATTTTCCTTGCGATTTCTAAGATTCGCTCTCCGCCAAAGATGATTTGGGCTTCTCTAAGTGCATTTTTTGCCTGCGCTGTGAGAAAATTTTCATCTCCCATGCCGAGGGCGATTAAAAATAAATGTTTTTTTGCCTTCATTACAATGATTATAGCAGAAAATTTGAATGTCGTTAATTACACTGATTTTCTTGCCCCAAGATTCTTTGCAACAATTCTTTTATTGAAGTAAATCGCTCCTCGCCTGCCGCATTTTCTGCCCGCTCGGGATTTTGAATCACCGCAATCTTCATGCCGAGCTTTTCCGCCGCTGAGATTTTCTCGAAAAATCCGCCCGCCTGTCCGCTTTCTTTTGTAAGGAGAATGCTCGCCCTGCTTTCTTTAAATTGGATTTCGTTCGTGCTTTCGGAAAACGGACCTTGCATGGCGATAATCTGCTTTTGCAAAATGCCGCACTCCGCGCACATCTGAATGCTTTCGACCGTGGGAAGAATGCGCACAAAAAGCCGCGCCTTGTCGGAAATCTGCGCCGTAAGCGAGGGAAGTTCTTTGCTTCCCGTGGTGACGAAGATTTTCCCGCCCTGCCCTTCAAGCCATTTTCCCGCCGAAACGATGTCCGAAAAAACAAAGATTTTCTGCCCTTGTAACGCCTCAGTTTCCCGAGCAAGGCGGATATAGCGGTTTTTTGTGTAATTACACGCTTTTTTTATTTCTTTTGAAACTTCCGTGGCGAAAGGATGGGTGGCATCGATTACAAAATCGTAGTGATTTTGCGAAAATTTCTCTGCCATTTCCTCATGACTCAGCCGCCCGTGCAAAACCGTGAGCCGTTCTGCTTTTGGAAGCAAGTTCGCGCCGTATTCCGTGGCAACGCTCACCGTGCAGTGAACACCGTTCTTAGAGAGAAGCAAAGCAAGCTCGCGCCCTTCCGTTGTGCCTGCGAAGATAAAGACCGTCATACAGCTATGATAGTGAAAAAAGACGGAAAATGCCAATGGAACGGGGAGCTATCCGCGGTGTTATCATCTTCACACGCCTTACCTACTGTCTCAAAAGTAAACCAAAGTCTACTTTACAGTTTTTTTACAAATCGTAATAATAACGCACAACAAAGGCGTTCCTTTTCGTTTCTAGAGCGAAAGAGAACGCCTTTTTTATTTCATTAAAAACGAGGTATCGTATGAAAAAAATTGCAGCTTTGTGTATACTGTTGCTTATGGTTGGTTCTATGGCATTCACCGCTCCAAAGAAATCTTCTTCTTCAAATCCGCCCAAATCTGATGTCGCAATCTTGGTCATCGATATGCAGAATGATTTTGTTCTGCCAGGCGCAGTTCTCTGTGTTGCTGGTGCGCAACCCACAATTCCGACGATTCAGGATTTGATAAAATATGGTCGTTCTCAAAATTGGCCAATTATTTACATCATTCGTGAACATCGTCCGACAGGCGTTGATGTAGATGCACCACGAATTCCGCTCTTTACTGACGGAAAGCCGGGCTATTGTGTGCCAGGAACAAAGGGCTGTGAAATCGTAAAAGGTCTTGAACCAGAGGAAGGAGACATCATCGTAAGCAAACGCCGAAACAGCGGATTCTTTCAGACTGAACTTGATATGATTCTTCGCCGAATGGGAGTAAAAACCGTTATTCTTTCAGGAACTCAATATCCCAACTGCGTACGCGGAACGGCGGCTGATGCCATGAGCTATGATTACAACACCGTCATTTGTACGGATGCGTGCTCTGCAAAAACAAAGGAAGTTGCAGATGCAAACATCTTTGACATGAAGAATATGGGAATTACCTGTATCCCGCTCGCAGAAGTCAAAAAGACGAAGTTCTAAGATTTTACATGCAAAAACTTAGAACTTTCGTTCAATAGACCAAATCCGCGTGATATGGCATTATTTTTGCAAGCAAAGGCGTTTCATCAATTTCGGTGGAACGCCTTTTTTCTTTGGAGGTGCGTATGGAATCATCGGAATTCAGAAAACTTTGCGAACAAGCGTGCGGCAACACCGATTCGGTGAACGAATTGCTTGCGCGGTACGGCGTGAAATTCGGCATCTACAAAAACGGCACTTTCAAAGAACAGCTTTTCCCCTTCGACATGATTCCCCGCGTGATTGAAAAGGACGAATTCGCTTTTTTGGAGTGCGGACTAAAACAGCGCGTGATGGCATTGAACTGCTTTATCAAGGACATCTACGCCGAAAAGCACATCGTGAAGGATGGCATTGTTCCCGAAGAATTCATCTACGCGGGAAGCGGCTACCTTGCCCAGTGCGAGGGCGTGACACCGCCAAAAGGCATTTACGCGCACATCTCTGGAATCGACTTGGTGCAGGGAAAAGACGGCTCTTGGTTCATTCTTGAAGACAACTTGCGGATTCCGTCGGGAGCGAGCTATCCGATGATTGCCCGCGACTTGTGCCGAAAAAGCGCGCCGAGTCTCTTCGAGCAGATTCATATAGAAGACAACCGAAACTATGCGAGCCTCTTACGAAAAACGATGGACACGGTGAACACGGGCGGGCATACGGTGATTCTCTCGCCCGGTCGCTACAACGCCGCGTATTTCGAGCATTCCTATCTCGCCGAGCAGACGGGGGTGCACCTTGCCACGGGGAGCGAGCTGACCGTCGAAAATGACCACCTCTATTTCATCGACTATTCAGGCAAAAAAGAGAAAGTCGGGGCGGTCTACCGCAGGATTTCGGACGACTTCCTTGACCCGATGAACTTCCGCGCTGACTCGGTGATTGGAATTCCGCATATCTATGACATCTACCGCAAGGGAAATGTAGCTCTTTTGAACGCTCCCGGAAACGGAGTCGCCGACGATAAGGGTATCTATTACTTCGTCCCCAAGATGATTTGCTACTATTTGGGCGAAGACCCGATTCTCCAGAACGCGCCGACCTACCTTCCCTACTACGAGAACGACATGAAGTATGTGCTAGAAAAATTCGACACGCTCGTTTTAAAAGATGTCGCCGAGGCGGGCGGTTACGGCGTGATGTTCGGAAGCAAGATGACAAAGGCGCAAAAGACGGACTTCATCGCCCTCCTCAAAGAAAATCCGCGGCGATTCATCGCGCAAGAAGTGATTGACTTCAAGGACATCGAGATTTTTGAGGACGGAAAATGTCTGCCCAGAAAGGCAGACTTACGGGCGTTCGTTCTAATGGCAGACGAGCCGATGGTTTGGAAGAGCGGGCTTACAAGATTTTCCCGCAATCCAGATTCATTCATCGTGAACTCATCGCAGGGTGGCGGATTCAAGGACACTTGGGTGACGGGAAATTAAAAACTACCATAACGGAGGTAAAAATGAAAGTTCTTTCTTGGGAAAACAGCGACAGGCTTTTTTGGCTGGGGCGGTACAGTGAGCGGGTATATTCTACCATCAAGTTTTTCTCGAACAAATTTGACTCTATGATTGACTTGAAAAACTACGAATACGCCGAATTCTGCAAAAATCAGGATATTCCGAACATCTACGCTTCAAAAGAAGACTTTACCGCGCGCTACTGCTTTTCGAGCGATGACCCGAATTCAATCTACTCGAACCTGATTCGTGCCTACGACAACGCAATAGTTCTCCGCGAGGAAATCGGGAGCGACACTCTCTGCTACATTCAGCTTGCCGTCTATGCGATGAACAAGGCTAGAGAAAGCAACGCTCCCCTGCTCGCCCTGCAAAGCGTGACCGACAATATCGTGGCATTCTGGGGCATGGTCGATGACAGCGTGGACGAATCCAATGTGCGCAGCATCGTCAAACTCGGAAAGCGGATTGAGAGAATCGACAACTACGCCCGCATGAAGATGAACGCGGGGGAAATCAAGCGGGAACTAAAAAGACTGAACATCCGACTTGCCCGCACAGGCTTAAATTACGACGCGCACAAACTCATGCACCTCAACTGGCTTTCCGAAGTCGAGCCGCTGGACTACAAGAACATTGTCGAGGAAATCGAATCGCTCGTGCTGAACGAAAGACCGAATCTCGCGCTTGTGGCAGGACTTTAATTGAAACGGCTCCGATTTCGCTACAAAATGCAGATGATTTTTGAACTCTTTGTGACCGAGCATCACTTCACGCTGCGGTGTTTTCCGTGTGATGACGCAAGGCAGAAAATAATCGAGGAGAGGTCGGAGATTTTTCCGAATTATTTTCTTAGCGAAGAGAAAGATTCCTTCGGAAACAAATGCGTGTTCGGAAAAGCCGACATTCCGCACAATTATTTTTCGGTGGAAGTGACCGGAATCGCCGAAGTTTCGCCCGAAAATCCGATTCTTTCCAGCGACGGAAAAGAATCGCTTTTTAAATATGCGACTAAACTCACCGCCTGCGGAAGGCGACTTTCAGATTTTTATGAAAAACTTTCGGGCTGTCTGAATCCTGCCCTTTCCAATTTTGAGAAAGCCGAATTCTTCATGGATTCAATCTCCCGTGTTTTCCGCTATGAAACAGGCGTGACGGGCGTTTTTACCACGGCAGAAGAAGCCTTCGCACTTACTCAGGGCGTATGTCAGGACTATGCACATATCCTCCTCGCCTTGTGCCGAAAAACAAAAATCCCCTGCCGATATGTGACTGGTATGATGATTGGCGAAGGGGCAAGCCACGCATGGGTCGAAGTTTTTGAAAACGGAGCATGGCTTTCCCTTGACCCCACCCACAAGCGCCGCACCGACGACACTTACATCGTCATTTCACGCGGCCGAGACGCGCAGGACTGCTTGATAAACCAGGGCGTGTTCCGCTGGTCAGAAAAGTGCGGGACTCAGAAGCAGGAAATTTCTGTTTTCGTGGAAGAAATTCAAGAGTCTTCGGACACGGAATAAAAGGAGCTTTATGACTGAAAAAATCATCACGATTGCAAAGGTATCTCTCCCCGTTGACGAGTCGCTCAAAATCCAAAAGCACAGAATCCTGCCGGAGGGATGGAGCGGAGAGGACGAGCGGGAATTTGAAAAAAACGGAAGGCGGATTTCTGTTGTCACGGGAATTCACGGAGACGAGCTTGAGGGGCAGTTCGTGTGTTACGAGCTTGCACAAAAAATCAGGGAAAATCCCGGCTGCCTGCATGGAATTGTTGACATCTACCCGGCGATGAATCCTTTCGGAATCGACAGCCTCACGCGCGGAATCCCGGCTTTCGACCTCGACATGAACCGAATTTTTCCCGGCAACGACTCAGGTGACATGAACGAATTCATAGCCTCAAAAATCATACGCGACCTTGAAGGCTCCTCGCTCTGCCTGGACATTCACGCCAGCAACATATTCCTCACGGAAGTTCCGCAAATCAGAATCAACACCCTTCACAAAAATACTCTCCTTCCCTATGCCATGGAATCGAATGTGGATTTCGTCTGGGTTCACGGAGCGAGCACGGTCTTAGAATCCACCTTAGCCTACTCACTGAACTCCCGCTCAGTCAAAACGCTGGTCGTGGAAATGGGTGTGGGAATGAGAATAACTCGCGAATACGGAAAGCAGCTTGTCGACGGCATTTTCTCGCTGATGAAAAAAATCGGCATCTGGTCAGGCAAAGTCGCCCCAGTCAAAAGACCTGTCGTCTCAAACGATGAGAGCGGAAAAGATGTCTGCTACCTGAACGCGCCCTGCTCAGGAATTTTCATCAAGGAAAAAAATCACGGTGCAATGGTCAAAAAAGGCGAAAAAATAGGGGAAATCATCAGTCCATTGAACGGAAAACTTCTTTCTGAAATCATGGCAGAAGAAGCGGGCTGGCTTTTTACGATACGCGAGTACCCGGTTGTGGACGAAGGCTCGCTTTTGGGAAGAATTTTAAAAGGAGAAACTCAATGACACAATCAACTCTTTATGAAATCAAATCACTCTACCGCGATAATTTCCGCGTGACGGGCTTTTCCTTCGGGCAAGGTGAAAAATCGGTCTGCGTGGTCGGCTCCATGCGGGGGAACGAATACCAGCAGATTTACGCCTGCTCCCGTCTGATTGAAAGACTTAGAATCCTCGAAGAAAAAGGCAAAATCACGAGCGGAAAGCAGATTCTCGTGATTCCCTGCGCGAACCCCTACTCGGTTAATGTGAAAAAACGTTTCTGGACAATCGACAACACTGACATCAACCGCATGTTTCCCGGCTACAACCTGGGCGAGACCACCCAGCGAATCGCCGACGGCATTTTCTCAGTTGCCAAGGAATTTTCCTACGGAATTCAGTTCGCCTCGTTCTACATGAGCGGAAATTTCGTTCCCCAGGTAAGAATGATGAAAACCGGGCACGAAAATGTGGAATTGGCAAAGCACTTCGGGCTTCCCTATGTCGTTCTGCACAATCCGCGCCCCTTCGATACGGCAACGCTCAACTACAACTGGCAGATTTGGGAAACCGATGCATTTTCGCTCTACACGACGAGTACCAGCGACATCGACAGAAAAAGCGCAGCCCAGGCGGTGGATTCGATTCTCAATTTTCTCTCAAAACAAGGCATTATCGACTACAAAGGCTGCGAGGGTTATATTTCTCGCGTAGTTGAGAGCAAGGATTTCGTGAATATCCGCTCGGAAGTGTCGGGATTTTTCGAGACTTTCGTTCATGCGGGCGACTCAGTGGAACGCGGTCAGCTCCTCGCAAAAATCACCGACCCTTACACAGCTGCTCTCAAAGAGGAAATCCGGGCGGGCGAAAACGGAATCATAGCCTTCGCCCACAGCGAAATTTTGATGTACCAGAACACGGCCGCATTCAAGCTGATTCGGGAAGAAGAATAAGGGAAAAGCCCGTAAGCCCGCCCAGCAAACCGCTCTAGAACAAGAGTCCTACTTCATGTAAATCATCGAAAGCAATTGCGAGCGGGAATTCACGCCAGCTTTGTTGAAAATGTTGTAAATGTGCTTCTTGACGGTGGAAATGCTCACATGAATCTGCTCGCTTATCTCATTATTGGAGCGGCCATCCGCAATGAGACGTAAAACATCAGCTTCTCGTTCTGAAAGTGCGAATTTCATTATTGAATGTTCGAGACAGAATCCAACAGAGTTCTGGACAGCATTTGCATTCATCAAATCTTGAATCATGTTTTCAATTCTTTTCAACTCAAGCAATATATCGTTGACAGTCTTTAATTCGTCTTGTGAGAGCATAGCCACCTCCATAAAAAAGAAAGAGCCGCCTTAGATTTTGCTCCAAAGCGGCTCCCTTGCCAAAAAAAGAAGCCTTTCCGTTCAAAATCGAAAAGGCTCCCTTGCCATTGAATAGGATTGGCAAGATTATACATCATTTTTATGTTTTTGTAAGACTTTTTAAGTTGATTTTCCTAGAACTAAAGTTGAACAAATACAAATTGACAGAATTTTTCCATGTCGATAAGATTCTCACCGTAACGAGCAAGGGAGCTGTGAAGATTCACGGCTCCTTTTTTATTTTGGAGGCAATTATGGCATGTTTTTTAGTTCCGCTCGGCGAGGCACTTGCGGTTTTAGCGGCAAAGAATTTTGGATTTAAAGAAAAACCTGTCTGGAAGGAGCGACTGTCTGCGCTGGAGCAGATGCTTTACGGCGGAAGTTTTTTGCTCGCCATTGAGCATGTTTATCACGGCGAAGTCGTGTTTTATCCACCCTTCCTCACCGCGATGAAAAATCCTGGGGATACTATAGAAATGCTCCATGAGATGGCAACGGTCGGCGTTTCAATGGCAATTGTGGTTACGGCTGTCTGGGGAATTGCCGAACTAATAGCGCATCTTATTAACAAAAAACAAGAAAAAATTACCTTGCAGGGGGCGATATAATGTGCTTGATTCTTACGATTTGTGCAGCCCTTGCTTTCAGCGGAGTTTATTTCTACCAGAAGAAGAATTCCTCTGTTTCAAAGAGTGTTTTTGCGACGATGCTCATGTTCTGGGCAGCAAGCCTCATGTGGAGCATGGACGGAGTTGCTTCGGTTCTTGAGGGCGAAGGATTTTTTGACCTCAGCGTTGAAGATTCAATTCTCGGAGCAATAATAGTTGCAAGCGGAATGCTTGTTTTCGCAGTTCTTTCTTTTATACAGAAGCGAAAAACTGCATAAACAAAATTAATAAAAAAACAAATTTAAAATAATAAAGACAATGGCGTCTGTTTTCTTGTGCTGGCAAAGAAAGCGGACGCCATTTTTTTATAAACTATGGAGGAAAAACTATGAAAAAGACAATTAACGGAATCATCACAACTGTTCTGGCGGCCGGTGCTGTTTTGGGCACACTCACCCTCTCTTCTTGCGAGAAAAAAGAAGAGTCAAAGACCGTCAAAGTCGGAATCCTTCACTCTTTGAGCGGAACAATGGCGATTTCAGAAACTTCTGTCCGCGACGCAGAGCTTTTGGCAATAAATGAAATCAATGCGGCGGGCGGCGTTCTCGGAAAGCAGATTCAAGTGATTCAGGAAGACGGCGCAAGTGAGCCTCAGATTTTTGCAGAAAGGGCAAGAAAACTGATTCAGAACGACAAAGTGGCGACAATTTTTGGCTGCTGGACAAGCGCATCGCGAAAGGCAGTAAAACCTGTCGTGGAAGAAACGGGCGCACTTTTATGGTACCCGGTTCAGTACGAAGGAATGGAAGCAAGCCCCAACATCATGTACATGGGGGCGGCTCCGAACCAGCAGGCAGTTCCGGCGGTCGAGTTCTGCGCAAGTCAGTTCGGAAAGAATATCTTTCTTGTAGGAAGTGATTATGTCTTTCCGCGAACCGCCAACAAAATCATCAAGGCTCAGCTGGCAAATATCGGTGGCTCAGTCGCTGGTGAAGAATACACTCCCATGGGTCACACTGATTTCGCAACGATTGTAAGCAAGATTCAGGCGGCAAAACCTGACTGTATCATCAACACGCTGAACGGAGACTCGAACGTAGCTTTCTTCAAGCAGCTTACCGATGCGGGAATCACTTCTTCTTCCATTCCAGTCATGTCATTTTCAATCGCTGAAGAAGAAGTCGGCGGCGTGGGAATTGAGAATCTGGAAGGTCATTATGTGGCCTGGAACTACTATCAGACCACAAAAACAGCAGAAAATACGGCTTTCGTTTCCGCTTACAAGAAAGCTTATGGAGAAAAGCGCGTGACTGACGACCCCATTGAGGCGGGCTACATCGGCGTTTACTTGTGGGCAAAGGCAGCCGAAAAAGCAGGCTCCTTTGATGTCGAGAAAATCCGTGCTGCGGCCAATGGGATTTCCTTTGATGCGCCAGAAGGCAAGGTCACGCTGGACGGAGACAACCAGCACATCTACAAGCCTGTCCGAATCGGCAAAATCAATAAGAGCGGACTTATTGATGAAGTGTGGGCGACGCCTGGTGCAGTTAAGCCTGATCCATATCTTTCAAGCTATGACTGGGCAAAAGGTTTGTAAATCACTGGCTGTATCAAAAAAAGGCTCCCAGTCGTGATAACGACTTAGCGAAACCGCAGGCTAGCCTGCTACACGCAGTTTGTGCTTGTAACTATATACGTTTGCCGCTTACGCGGCAGCGCAAACTGAGTGTTTTCGTAAGTCGTTTCACTCCTTCGCGCCTTTTTTTGCAATATCCGTAAATTCCCAAAACCTGACATCCTTGTTTTAGAGGATTTTTTATGAATACATTTTTTACGATTTTGTTTAACGGTATTAGTCTCAGTTCGATTCTGCTTTTGGCGGCACTGGGACTTTCTATAACTTTTGGACTTATGCGCGTCATCAATATGGCTCATGGTGAGTTCATTATGATTGGCGCATACACGACCTTTCTCGTACAGAATTTTTTCACTGCCTATTTTCCGGCCAGATTTTTCGATTTTTACTATCCCCTTGCAATCGTAATGTCTTTTATAGTTGCGGCTTTATTCGGCGCAATTCTGGAGCAGCTTGTCATAAAAAGGCTTTACGGCCGGGAAACTGATTCCCTCCTTGCGACTTGGGGCGTTAGCCTTGTCTTGCAGCAGCTCGCCCGAACAATCTTCGGTGCTCCCAATGTGAACGTCAGCGCGCCTTCCGTACTCAACGGAAACTTGGAGATTGCCGGCGTAATCATGACTTACAAAAGGATTTTCATCATTTTTCTGGTCACATTCTGCCTTGTCGCCATGTATCTGCTCATGTATAAGACTTCCTACGGAAAACGCGTCCGTGCGACCATGCAGAACCGGCCCATGGCCCAATGCCTTGGAATCCGCACGAACAGAATCGACACGCTCACCTTTGCCATCGGCTCCGGACTTGCGGGAATAGCGGGTTGTGCCCTCTGTTTGCTCGGTTCGGTGGGACCTTCTCTCGGCCAGAATTATATCGTGGACACTTTTATGGTCGTCGTGCTGGGTGGCGTAGGCCGTCTTGCAGGCTCTATCGCGGGCGCAGGCCTGATCGGAATGAGCAACGCGGCGATTCAGTTCGGAACCTCGGCCAACATCGCAAAGGCAATCGTACTTTTCCTCGTAATTCTTTTTTTACAGAAGAAGCCTCAGGGCTTGTTCACCATTCATTCCAGAATTCTCGACGAGAATGGAGGCGGAGAAACGGGATTAAGCGGAATCAGCGCGAAAAAGAAAAACTTCGCCTTCGCAGTGATTGTCGCAATCATTGCCCTTATGCCTGTCTTTCTTTCGCCTTTCAGGGTTTCCCTTGTGGGGAAATTCATCACATTCGCCATCGTAGCCCTCTCTTTGGATGTGATTTGGGGTTATACGGGAATTCTAAGCCTTGGGCACGGAGTTTTCTTCGGTCTTGGCGGCTACGGCTTCGGCATGTACCTGAAACTTGTGGCAAGCGGTTCGAATCTTCCTGATTTTATGAGCTGGAGCGGCCGCACTACACTCCCCTGGTTCTGGGAATTCTATAAGACTGCCCCGACCAGCATTTTCATGATTCTCGTGATTCCAGCCCTGCTCGCCTTTGTGCTTGGTTTGCTCACCTTCACCAACAGAATCAAGGGCGTTTATTTTTCGATTCTCTCTCAGGCACTCGCCCTGGTTTTCGTCACGCTTTTTATAGGACTTCAAGGCTACACCGGCGGCACAAACGGCATTACCGAATTCACTACGCTTTTCGGTCTCCCCATTGCCCGCATAAGCACAAAATACATCTGGTACTATGTCGCGCTTTTCCTTTTAATCCTGACTTACGTTTTTTATTCCTGGGTCATGCAGACAAAATGCGGGCGGGTTCTTGTGGCAATCCGCGACGGAGAAAACAGGACTCGATTTTCAGGTTATCAGGTCGCAAATTATAAGACCTTCGTATATGTGCTGAGCGCAATCTTTACGGGAATCGCGGGCGCACTTTTCGTGCCATTTTCAGGAATTATTTCCCCGTCAGAGATGAGCATTTCAAATTCAATAGATATGGCGATTTGGGTGGCCGTAGGCGGCAGAGGCTCGCTGATTGGAGCCGTCATCGGGGCCTTTCTCGTGAACATCACAAAAACTCTTGTAAGCGAGAACTTTCCCGAAATCTGGTCATACTTTATCGGAGCTATTTTCGTCCTCGTCGTGATATTCCTGCCACGAGGACTTACCGGAATCTTCATCGATGCAAAAGAAAAAGTATTTCGCACCCTAAATCAGTTGAAAAAAGAAAAATCTGAGGAGGCAGCCGCATGAGCAAAGTGATTACACCAGTCATAGAGATTCAGGATATTTCTGTAGTTTTTGACGGATTTAAAGCCCTCAGCAATGTGACGACAAAGATAATGCCCAACAAAGTGCATTTTTTCATCGGGCCAAACGGAGCCGGGAAGACAACTCTGCTGGACATCATCTGCGGAAAAACAAAGCCTGCTTCCGGCAAGATTATTTATCATGGCGGAGTCGATGTAGGCTTGCGCAAATACACGAACATGGATGTGACAAAGATGCGTGAAGCCGATATTGCCAACGAAGGAATCGGACGGAAATTTCAGGCTCCATCAGTCTTCACGAGTCTTTCGGTATGGGAAAACATGGAAATCTCCCTTAAAGGACAGAAAACCGTGCTTTCTTCCCTGCTTTTTAAAATTTCCCGGCAGCAAAAGGAAAGAATCGAACTGATTCTTGATTTCATAAATCTCAGCGAAAAGAAGAATGAAAAGGCGGCTTTTCTCTCCCACGGACAAAAGCAATGGCTTGAAATCGGAATGCTTCTGGTGCAGGAGCCAAGCCTTCTTCTCCTTGACGAACCTGTTGCCGGAATGGGAAAGGCTGAAACCGAAAAAACGGGCGAGATTATCAGGAAAATAGCAAAACAATATGCCGTTGTCGTCGTCGAGCACGATATGGAATTCGTCCGCAAGGTGGCTGACACGGTGACGGTCATGCATGAAGGAAAAATCCTGACCGAGGGAAATGCTGATTCCGTGCTGTCAGACGAAAAAGTAAAGGCCGTTTATCTTGGCCGGGGAAAATTCCATAAAAGCGGCATCGAAGAAACAGAAGAAAATGAGCTGGCCGGTGCATAGGCCTTTTTACAGGAGGAAAAAATGCTTGAAATCAAGGATGTGAGCGCATGGTATGGGGAAAGCAGGATAATCCCCTCGCTTTCCATGAATGTTCCCGCGGGCGAGATTGTCTGTCTGGTGGGACGGAATGGTGTGGGAAAAAGCACCAGCCTAAAAAGCATAATGGGCATGGTAAAAACCACATCGGGGAGCATTCTCCTGAACGGCGAGGAAATTATCCGCAAGAAGACTTACGAGAGAGCCTCCCTGGGAATTGGCTTTGTTCCGCAAGGCCGGGAGATTTTTCCCCAGCTCACGGTGGAAGAGAATCTTGAATTAGGATTGCAGGTAAACGGCGGGAAAGGAAAAATCGGCGAAGAGATTTTTGAGCTTTTCCCGATTATTAAGACTTTTTTGAAACGGAAGGGCGGAAACCTGAGTGGCGGACAACAACAGCAGCTGGCAATCGCGCGGGCTTTGGTCTCTCACCCTAAGATTCTGATTCTTGACGAGCCGACGGAAGGAATCCAGCCTTCAATCATTGAAGACATTGCCTCTGCCATTCAGAGGGTGAACTCGAAGCTTGGAATCACGGTGCTGATTGTGGAGCAATATCTTGATTTCGTCCTTTCAGTCAGCAATCGCTATTATGTGATGGACAAAGGGGAAATCACCCTAAGCGGACTTACAAAAGATGCCGACAGCGAGCTGATTCAGTCAAAAATGTCTATCGGATAAAAGCCTTGACGCGCTCAAAACTTTTCTGTATTTCCTCCGCAGAATATGCCAGGGCGCGGAGGGCTATATCCCCCGAATCAGTTTCAGTCACTTCGCAAACAAGCCTTTCTGACTCTGATTCGGCTTTCTGGGCATAAAGAAGTTTTTCTTCAAGCCCCAAAACTTTTCTGATTTCCCATTGATTTTTTTCAAATCCGAAAAGCAAGAGACTTCCGGCATGGGTAAAGCCGCCGAAGACAGAAGGCGCCTGCAGGAAGCGTTTCCTTTCCGGATTTTTGCCGCCCTTGCTGCCCTCAAAAAAAGCATTGTCCCGGAAAATCAGCTTTTTCCCCCGCCTCACCTCAATCAGATTCTGATATAAATCAAAATCAAAAAGCTCGCCGTGAGAAATTCGCCCGCCACACAAAATGTCCTCGTAGAGAAAGCGGGAACTCTTATCCGCAAGGAAAACCTTACTTTCAGAGCGAAATCTGCTTTCCGAAAAAGGGATACAGGGAAGCGGCGAAAAAAACAGGCTGCTGTTTTTCTGTAATTGCAGGCGGATTTTCCGCTCGCCAAGTTCATTTTCCTCCATCTTGAAGATTTTCTCAAAAGACTGGCTCATTATTTCTAATTTCGCGTTTTCTTCTATTAGTATATGATATTCCTGAATGTCTCCGGCAAAGATTCCCGGCGAAGAAGTCTGCTGATACAGGAAAATTGAGCCGTCTTGATTCTGAAATGGCTTCATGATTTTAAAAGGAGAGGTGAAAAAACTGTCGCTGATAAAAGTCTTCCCGCTTTTTGAGCATGATGCCTTTAGCTCAAAACGAGAAATCTTCCCAAACTGATTTGTCATTTTGATTCCATTGAAGCGGCTAAATCAGCGAAAAAGACATTTCTGTCCAAAAAAGCAAGCACCTCGTCAATTCCCTCGCCGTTCCGAATATTCGTGAAAACAAAAGGCTTTTGCCCCCGCATTTTCCGGGAATCCCTTGCCATAACCTCAAGGCACGCGCCCACAAGGGGAGCCAAGTCGATTTTATTGATTACAAGAAGATTGCTCCTCATGATTCCAGGCCCGCCTTTTCGGGGAATTTTATCCCCTTCCGCGACATCAATTACAAAAATCGTCGCATCCACAAGCTCCGGGCTGAATGTTGCCGACAGATTGTCGCCGCCGCTCTCGATAAAAATCAGCTCTATGTCAGGGAATTTTTCCCGCAGAAAATCCACGGCCTCAAGATTCATGGAAGCGTCCTCACGAATTGCCGTATGGGGACAGCCGCCTGTCTCCACTCCCAGAATCCGCTCTTTTGGCAGCACGGAATTTTTTGCCAAAAATTCCGCATCTTCTTTCGTGTAAATGTCGTTTGTAATTACGCCGATTGAATACTTTTCAGCAAGCCGACGGGTAAGGGCCTCCACAAGGGCAGTCTTACCGGAGCCGACCGGACCTGCCACTCCGATTTTAGTAAATTTCATTTTTTCTCTTTCCTCCATTTTTTCCTTCTTTTCCTTATATTGGGCAAAGTGCCCCTAAAAATTAGCTCATGTAGAGTCTTGTGTATAAAAACTCATGCTGCATGGCGCGGATTTCACTGGCCGGGCAGGAGCGGCACAAATCTTTTTCAGAAAAATCCATGACTTTTTCCAGCAGATTCTCAAAATCCTTGAAAAGAGAGTGCAAAATCATCTGACCGTCATTCTGGCTCAAGGGAACGAGCTTTACCGCCGTCACAATCCGGGAAGAAATCTGGCTGTAGAAAAAGGCGGAAAGGCTTTCGTCCTCGCTGATTCCCTTCACTGCGCAATATGCGCCGTAGAAAACCGAAAAATGCCGGATTTCTGCCCTTAGAAGCGGATTCTCCTCATTTTCCCCTGATTTTTCCCACAGCGATACCGTTTTCAAGAATCTGAGGGCAAGTTTTTTGCTCCCCTCGCGGATTTCTCTTGCGTTTTTGCCAGAATTGTAGATTTCATCGATTTCTCTGACCTTTTCCCAATTTCCTGAGCTGGCGGCCTCCCAGGAAAGACGGGCAGGAAGAAGCTCGTTCGTGAGAAAATTAAGCGAAATCTCGGACTTTAAGAATGATTCCGCCGATTCCGCGTCAAAAATCAGCCCCTGCTGAACGAAAGTCTCCAAGCCCCATGAAAGCGTATAGCTCCCGATAGGAAATGCCGCATCGTTAATCTGGAGCAATTCAAAAAAATCAGCCTGCATGGTGGTGGGAATGTCCGACTATCGAAGAAATCTGCCGGGAAAAGTCGAGTTTTTCCGTCCGCCTTTCGATTGAAATCGAGAATCCGCAAAGGTTTTTCAAAAGCCGCTCCATTGGCTCTGTGTACAAGGTTATCAGTTCGCAGTCTGACTTTCCGGCAAAGAGCGGCGCGTGGCAGTTTCCGATTTCATAGGCAATTTTTGCCGTGGCAAGGAAGTCCCTGTCCGCCGTCTTAACGCTCAGGATTTCGCACTCGCCCACATCAGCGACAATAACCGTGCCGTCGGAGTCAATTCCCAGGACGTCGCCGGGCTTGATTCCTCTTTTCAGGATAGAATCATCCAGACGAAGGGCAATATCTCGCCCCTTTCGGGAATTTTTTCTATGCAACTTTGAATATGTCTCATGCCATTCGAATTCTACGAAATCAAAATCCTTTCCCTTGAATTGAGCGTCACTGACTTTCCCGAGAATCTTTTCGCAAATCATACAAACTCCTTAACCAAAGATAAGTGTCATATTGATAAATCAGAAGAAAAAATACCTTTGGGCAAGCGGAAGAGAAGCTGCCGCCTTGCTCGTAATCAACATTCCGTCCGCCGTCACCCGGTAATTTTCTGGATCCACATTGATTTCTGGGAGGGCATGGTTGAGCCGCATGTCTTTTTTACTGATTTTCCGGCAATTTTTTACAGGCAGGCAGATTTTTTCCAAGCCAAGCTTCTCCGGGATTTTCCCATCAATGGCTGCCTGAGACATAAAGGTTACACAGGTCAGAAATTTTGCCTTACCGTAAAAGCCGAACATATTTCTGTAGTAGACAGGCTGGCAAGTCGGAATCGAAGCATTAGAATCACCCATTTTTGAAAGAACGATTGCCCCGCCCTTTATAACCATGTCCGGCTTGGCTCCGAAAAAGGCAGGATTCCACAGAACCAAATCAGCCATTTTTCCCGCTTCAATTGAGCCAACATATTCGGAAATTCCGTGGGCAATCGCAGGATTTATCGTATATTTCGCGACATACCGCCTGACCCGAAAATTGTCGTTTTCCCCTGACTCTTCGGGAAGAGAACCCCGCTCATCTTTCATTTTGTGTGCCGTCTGCCAGGTTCTGGTGATTACTTCGCCCACCCGACCCATCGCCTGACTGTCGCTGCTCATTATGCTCAGCGCGCCCATATCGTGGAGGACATCTTCCGCCGCAATCGTTTCCGGCCGGATTCTCGAATCAGCAAATGCCACATCCTCCGGAATTTTATTGTCAAGATGATGACAGACCATAAGCATGTCCAAGTGCTCATCCAGCGTGTTCACCGTAAAGGGCATTGTGGGATTTGTTGAGGCAGGCAGAATATTGGGAAAGCCCGCCACTTTCAGAATATCAGGAGCATGGCCGCCACCAGCCCCTTCGGTGTGATAAGTGTGAATCGTGCGGCCCGCAATTGCCCGGAGCGTGTCTTCCACACAGCCGGCCTCGTTGAGGGTGTCAGTGTGAATGCAAACCTGAACGTCATATTTATCAGCGACAGTAAGAGCCGCATCGATGACAGCCGGGGTCGTGCCCCAGTCTTCGTGGATTTTCAAGCCGCAGGCTCCGGCCTTTATTTGAGAGACAAGCTCGCTGTCTTCGTTTTTATTTGAGCAATTTCCCTTTCCCAGATAACCGATATTCATGGGAAAATCTTCCGTCGCTTTTAGCATCATCTCCAGATTCCAGCTTCCCGGAGTACAGGTGGTCGCATTTGTGCCGTCTGCGGGGCCTGTGCCGCCGCCAATCATTGTGGTAATTCCGGAAGACAGAGCCGTCTCGACCTGTTCCGGCGAAATAAAGTGAATGTGCGAGTCGATTCCCCCCGCCGTTACAATCAGGCCTTCGCCCGCAAGTGCCTCCGTTCCGGCGCCCACAGTCATTCCCTCCGTTACGCCAGCCATTGTGTCCGGGTTTCCCGCCTTGCCGATTCCCGCGATTTTTCCGTCCCGAATTCCGATGTCAGCTTTGTAAATCCCAGTATAATCAAGAATTATGCAATTTGTAATCACCAAGTCCAAATCACCAGTCGCGCGATTTGAATTCACGGACTGCCCCATTCCGTCACGAAGGGTTTTGCCGCCGCCGAATTTTGCCTCGTCTCCGTACTGCGTAAAATCTTTTTCAATCTGAATCACAAGGTTTGTATCCGCGAGCCTGATTTTGTCACCTGTCGTAGGCCCGTACATCATGGCATATTTTTTTCCGTCAAGCATGTAACTCATTTTCCCGCTCCTCCTGCCGTTTTTCCACAAGTCAAATTGTTCAGCCCGTAGATTTCAGATTTTCCACCAAATGAGCAGAGACGCACGGATTTTGTCTCGCCCGGTTCAAAACGCACTGACATTCCGGAAGGAATATCCAGCCGGAAGCCAAAAGCAGCTTTTCTGTCAAAGGAAAGGAGCCGATTCACCTCAAAAAAATGAAAATGCGAGCCTACTTGTACAGGTCTGTCGCCGGTATTCGCCACTTTGATTTCGATTGTTTTTCGTCCACGGTTCAGTTCAATCGTCTCGTTGCAAGAAATAATTTCTCCGATTTTCATACAAGCTCCCGAATCGGATTATGCACAGTGACTAACTTCGTGCCGTCAGGGAAAGTCGCCTCCACCTGGACTTCATGAATCATGTCAGCCACCCCATCCATCACATCTTCTGTCGTAAGGATTTTCGCACCGTCCCGCATAAGTTCCGTCACTGATTTGCCGTCGCGGGCTTCCTCCAAAAGAGCCGAAGAAATGTAGGCAAGGGCCTCAACATAATTGAGTTTTAATCCCCGCTCTTTTCGCTGCCCGGCAAGAAAACCCGCATAGCTCAAAAGTAATTTTTCACTTTCCCGTGGAGTCAGCCTCATATTATCCTCCAAAATAAAAAAGCCGCCCTGGATTTTGCTCCAAAGCGGCTTCATTGCCAAAAAAGAAGCCTTTCCGCTGAAAACGAAAAGGCTTCTCTGCCAAAGAATAGGATACTTATATTTTACACTTTTAAAGGCTTTTTGTAAGTCTTTTATGATTTTTTCCTTTGGAACTTTAGTTCTATGTTCAATCCCCATTCGGCGACTGCCGTCTGACCTTCCGGACAGCCCGACAAACGGTTCTATTTTCGTCCTTCAAGTATGGAAAGACTTTCATCAAGGGCTGTACAGAACCAGTCAATGTCTTTCGACTGGAATACGAGCGGCGGTCTGATTTTTAAAACATTTCCGTATGTTCCGCAATTTGATGTAAGCACTTTCCGGTCGTACATCAAATCAATGAGACGAAGCGTGCCTTCTTTGTCAGGCTTTTTATTTTTTGCGTCGCTCACAAGCTCAAATCCAATGAACAAGCCTGAGCCACGGACATCGCCGACAATTTCTGAGTGACGAGACTGCACTTCTTTCAAAGCCGAGAACAATTCTGAGCCGACTTTCTTGGTGTGCGAAAGAATGTCCTCATCTTTTATGAATTTGAGGACTGCCAGAGCCGCTGCCATTGAGACAGGATTCCCCGCGAATGTATTGAAATACGGAAATTTCTCGCTGAAAGATGCAAGAATCTCCGCTTTTCCGGCTAAAGCAGAACACGGTATTCCGTTTGCCATCGGTTTTCCCATCGTCACAAGGTCGGGAACAATGCCATGCCGTGCGAACCCCCAAAAACTGTCGCCTGTCCTGCAAAAGCCTGGCTGCACTTCGTCGGCTATAAAAAGTCCTCCATTGTTGTGAACCACATCAACCGCCGCTTTTAAAAATCCTTTTGGATTCGGGTGAACACCGTCTGATGAAAAAATCGAGTCTGCGATAAAACAGGCGAGTTTGATTCCCCGTGCCTTTAACTCATCAATCGCTTTCTGAATCTGCGCGCAATACCATTCCGTGAATTCTTCCTCGTTCATTCCGCTTCTGTAAAAATCAGGAGTCGGAACAAGATATCCTCCGTTCCACAACTCCTGCTCGCCACCAAGAGCCGGGCTTACCGCACTCACGAGAAAGGTATTTCCGTGATACGCCTCTTTTGAAAGCAAAATGCCCGTTCCGCCCGTGTAATTCATGCACATACGGAGCGCAAGGTCATTTGCCTCAGAACCTGAGCACATGAACATCACCTTGTTGATTTCAGGCGGCATGAGAGAAAGCAGCTGCTCGCTGTACGCGATGATGTTTTCGTGAAGATAGCGCGTGTGCGTGTTGATTTTCTGCATCTGCTCATATACGGCTTCAACAACTGCCTTGTTTGAATGCCCTATACTCGGAATATTGTTGTACATATCGAGATATTTTGTGCCATCGGCATCCCACAGATACACGCCCTTTCCCTGCGTAAGGTGCGCGGGTTTCCTATAAAAAAGACGATAAGATTCCCCGAGAACTTTTTCCCTTCTCTCCACAAGATTTCTCGTACGCGCATCGAGCGAATCTGCATCTGAGCTTTTGAAACTGTTTGCGTCCATAATGCTTGAATCTGTTGCCATGTTGTATCTCCTTTCAAATAGAATGAGCAATAAAAAAAGCACGGAGATTTTCCGTGCTTCATTGCGTTTTTCCTGCAATCGGATTTAAGCACAATCGCAAAAAAAAATAAATGGAACAAAAGTTGCATTGATTACCAAAACCATTTTCGCTAGGATTTTCGTCAACAAAGCCAAAGGCGGTGTGAAGAACATCTTCATGCCGCCTTTTTGTTTTTGGGGGAATATATGGCATTTGAGAATATCCACATTTTTAATGATGTCGCTCAAAGTGCGCTGAAGAACTACGGGCTTGAAAACACGGACGACACAAAACTTATCGTGCTTTCTGAGAACGCGACCTATCTTGTGCGCAACAAAACAAGCGGCAAGGCTGACGGCGTGCTTCGCGTGAGCAGACCGGGATACCACGACTTGGAAGAATTGCAGTCCGAGATGAAGTGGCTCAAACAGATTAACGAGTACACGCCGCTCATCGTTGCAAATCCGATTCCAGCTCTGGACGGCACGACCGTGCAGCAAGTGAAAGGAACGGACGGAAACACCTATTTCTGCGTCATCTGCGAATTCTTGACGGGAGCGAATCCTGTTCTGGACAACGAGGAGCAGCTTGTCACGACTTTTAAATTTTTGGGCGAAACGACGGCATATCTTCACCGCCAGACAGAAATCTGGAACGGCACGAAGACACTCAAGCGAATCAACTGGGATTTTGACACGATTATCGGCAAAAACGCGGCGTGGGGCGACTGGCGCGCCTTTCCCGAAATTACGCCTGAAGCCGAAGTGCTTTTAAATGAGGTCGAAAAAATCATCGAAAAGCGGCTTTCGCGCTACGGAAAGACAAACACAAACTGGGGGCTGATTCACGCGGACTTGCGGCACACGAATCTTCTGATTGACGGCGACCAGATTAAGGTCATTGATTTTGACGACTGCGGATTCGGCTGGCACTTGCACGACCTTGCGGCGGCACTCAGTCTGATTGAGGACAAGCCCTTTGCGCCGAAACTCGTGAACGCGTGGCTCTCGGGCTACAAAAAAGTGCTTCCGTTTACCGACACGGATTTTGAGGAAATCGACACATTCATTATGATGCGCCGACTGCAATTTACGGCGTGGCTTGCAAGTCATGCCGACTCAGACCCGGCAAAAGAAGTCACCAACTGGATGGAGGGCACGATTCAGCTTGCAGAACGCTACAAACGGCTGTTCGGCTAAGGAGAAGAAAATGAAAGAACTTGAAATCATCATCAAACCTGAGCGATTGGAAAATGTAAAGCGCATCCTTGACTCTTCGGGAGCGAGGGGCGTAATGATTACCCAGATTTCCGGCTACGGTCATCAGCGGGGGCAAGGACAAGTCTACACACGCGAGGAAAATCCGGGAATCAATTTGCTTCCGAAACTGAGCGTTCGGACAGTCGTAAAGGACGAAGTCGCCGAGAAAATCATCGAAAAGGCTCTCGTCGAGCTGAACACCAGCAGCTTCGGAGACGGAAAAATCTTCGTGCGGGCAATCGAGGACGCTGTAAAAATCCGTACTTGTGAGCGCGGCGAAGAAGCATTGTAAGTAAGATACTGAGAGTTTTTCAAAAATTTTCGAAAAAGTAAAAAGGAGTTCATTATGGAAGAAAAGAACAGACTTGTTCGCGCACTTGGATTGCGTGAATCTATCGGCATGACAATCGGAACGGTCGTGGGCGTGGGGCTTTTTACCTGCGGTTCGGCACAGGTCGGCTTGGTCGGCCCGTGGATTATCGTTTTGACGGCAGTTTCGCTCTTGATTTCAATCTGGCCGTGCCTCATTTACGGCGAGATGTCGGCAGCCCTTCCCTGCGCGGGCGGCACTTACAACTACGCAAAACGCGGGCTAAACCGAGTCTGGGCGAACATCGCGGGCTGGAACTACATCATCTCGGTCATCGGCATCGGCGCGGGAGAGACGCTCGCATTCGCCAACTATTTTACGATTCTCTTTGAGCAGTTCGGCATCAATCTTTCGGTCGTTGATCCGCGAATTATCGCGATGACGCTCGTGACGATTTTTCTTGTTCTCAATCTGCTTGGAATCAAATTCTCGGGCAAGGCTCAGACGGGCTTCATCTTCTTCTTTTGGGGATGCGCAATTGCCTGGTTCTTGTATATGATTCCGCATGTGCATCTTGAATATTTCGGCGGCTTTACTATGGACAAACTTCCGCCGTTCCGTGAGCTGATGTATATTCTTGGTCTTGTGTGGTGGTGCTACACTGGCTTTGAAACTTGTTGCTCAATGGGCGCGGAGACAAAATTCCCCCAGTACACGCTCCCCCGCGCACTCAAATTGTCAGTTTTCCTCGTGTTCGTAGCAAACGCGCTCTTCCAGTGGTTTTTGGTCGCGCTTGTCTCTCCCGAAAAGTACGGGCTTCTTGCACTCGCTGACGCTCCCTATGCGGAAGGATTAAAAGCGATGGGTTTGGTCGGTTTCCCGGTCATTCTGCTCTGTATCGGCATTGCGTTCGGCGGAGACCTTTCTACCATCAATCCTGGAATCGCTGCCCCTGCCCGCTACATCTTCACGATGGCAGAAGACCACACGCTCCCCGCGATTTTCGCAAAGATTCATCCGAAGACAAAAACACCATATATTGCGCTCATCTTCGTCGGAATCGTGAATTACATTCTGATTGGAACTGGTTCAATCAACTACATCGCATCTGTTTCGCTCTTCTCGCTTGCCCTCTGCTACATGATTGGATGCGCCGCATACCTCGGTCTCAAAAAGAACTACCCCGACATGAAGCGACCATATAAGGCTCCGCACGGAACGCTCGGTTGTATCGTCACATTCGTCACCTACACTGCCCTGCTCCCGTTCGTCGAATATGCGGCAAGCATCACGGGGCTTATCGTCTGCGCCCTTGCCGCCCTCTATTACTTCATCTTCACGCGCCGGCACGAAAACAAGATTCCGTCACTTGAAGAAGAAATCGGTGAAATCGACGAGCCGACGGCAGAAGAAAAGGCAAAAATCGACCGCGAATACACAATCTGGAAATGGGGCACGATTATCGCGACGGTCATTTCCGTGGGAATCTACTTTATCCCGATGATTTTTGGCTGATAAAGGGGCTGCAAAAAAGGGGGCTTCTATGGCGAAGAACTTTGTGATTACCATTGCGCGTGGGTTCGGCTCTGACGGAAAAGAAATAGCGTTACCATTTATTATGCGCAGGGTTAAAAACTAGACTGAAAAAGTTTACCCCTATCTCTCAAACTCATATCCCCTGGGCGTGACCAGCTTTTTTCCCTGAGTCGTCTCAATCACTTTTGTCTGGGAATTTCCCACAAAGACCGTGGTGAACATGTCCAACTGGGCGTTCTGCAATTCGGATAAAGTGCTGATTTGGCATTCCTCGCCTGCCCGCCCTATGTTTTTTGCCCAGGCGCAAGGGCGGTTTTGGGGGAGATTTTTTAGCAAAATCTGACAGGCTTTGAAAAGATAGTCCTTTCTCTTATGGCTCATGGGATTGTAAAGGACGAGGCAGAAATCCGCTTGAGAAGCCGCCTCCAGCCGTTTTTCGATTTTTTTCCAGGGAGTCATTAAATCGCTGAGACTGATGACGGCAAAATCGTGAATCAGAGGGGCGCCCAGCAAGGCCGAGCCGCTTAAAGCCGCCGTAATCCCCGGCAATACATTGATTTGGACATTCTTAAATTCCTCGGAGCTGGCGGCAATCTCATAAATGAGGCCGGACAAGCCGTACACGCCCGCATCCCCTGAGCAGATGAAGACCACGTTTTTTCCTTTTGCGGCCTCTTTTAGGGCGAGGCGACAGCGTTCTTCTTCCTTTCGCATGGGAGTTGAGAGGAATTCTTTTTCTGGGAAATGGGATTTTACCAGCTGGATATAGACTTCATAGCCTATGATACAGTCACAATTTTTCAACGCTTCTGCACATTCAAGGGTCATAAGCTCGTATTTTCCAGGCCCTATTCCCGCGACGATGAGTTTTCCCTGCATCATTTAATTTTCCTCCGAATTTTTTATAAAGAATTTTTGAAATTCCTCCGGGATTTCTATATTGATTTTTTTGATTCCGATGGCAAGGGTCATGCCGTTACAAGCGCTTTTGTGAACGATGATTTCACTTGCCCCTGCCGCAAAAACCGAACGCTCGCACACATTGTCAGTGCCTGTGATTTCTGAAACGAAGGCAGATGGCGTGACTTTCTGCTGGATTTGGTTCAATTCTTGAGCGGAAAATGTTACGAAAGGGATTTTCAGCGATTCTGCAAGAGAGACAAGGGCTTTTTCATCTTTTTTAAGGTCGATTGAGGCGATTTTAGCTAACGAACGGTAGTCTATTTTGTGTTCATCAAGGCTTTCTCGGACAAATCCTTCAAGTTCTTCCGGGGATTTTCCTTTTTTGCAGCCGATTCCAAGAATCACGCATTTGGGAATCAGAGAAAGTATATCATTTTTGATATATAAGGAGATTGTAAATTGTGGTAAAGCTCCCTCGTCACTTTCAGCAGGCTGACGGCTTTCTGCGGAATGCCAGGATTCATTCAGGACTTTTGCGGCAAAATCCTTGGCTTTTTCCATGTCGTTGATTGAAAGATTGTTCCGGGCGGCAAATTCATCGATGGCAGGAAGATTGTTCACATCGCTGGCCGTGGTAAGGACAGCCTGAGCTCTCAAAAGGCCGGCGATTTTTTTCGCAAGGGAGTTTGCTCCGCCGATGTGACCTGAAAGAATGGGAATCACGAAAGAACCCTTCTCGTCTATCACGATTACAGCGGGGTCAGTACTTTTGTCGCGGATAAAGGGTGCAATAGCCCGCACGGCAATCCCCGCCGCCCCCACAAATACAAGGACATTTCCCGTCCGAAAGTGAGCTTTTACCCATTCAGAAAGTGGCACATGTATGGAAGAAAGCTCATTTTTTTGCGAAGACTTTTCCTCTGAGTCAATCTTACCGCCGAAAGACAGGCTTACTTCTTCTTCAAGCAAATCTTTAAGGCGTTTTGAGAGAGAAAATCCTTTTTTCGTAAATGAAATGATATGAATGTTCATTATCTTTCCGCCCATTTTCTCCCCGAAAGACGAATCAAAAATAGAATGCCTCGGACGCAAAGTTCCACGCTCATGGCCGCCCAAATGCCAGCAAGACCATATTTTGACCGCAATAATAAGGCCAGAGGAATCCTTACCATCCACATGGAGAAGAATTTATAGCAGCTGGGAACGAAGGTGTCGCCAGTTCCCCGCATGGCTCCGCTGGCAATGTTACTGGCTCCGTAAAAGGGTTCGCAGAAGGCTTCGATTCTCAGGATTTTTGTTCCCATAGCGATGACGGCAATTTCCGGGGAAATAAAGGCTATCATCTCGCCGGCAAAAACAAACATGAGACTGCCCGAAATCACCATAAAAATCATGCCTACAATCGTTGTGAGCCAGCCGAATCTTCTCGTCATCTCTTTTTGTCCGCTTCCGTAACACTGGCCGCAAATCGTAGTAGCAGCCGCCGCAAGTCCGTAAGTCGGCATGTAACAGAGACTTTCCGCCGTAATGGCAAAAGAATTGGCAGAAAGCGCGGTCTGCCCCAAAGGACTGACGATTTTGGTAAAAGCAACTTGGCCGCCGGTCATAATCGCCTGCTCAAAGGCTGTGGGAAGTCCGATTTTCAAGGCGTTTGAGAAATATGTTTTTTTGAAGTAGATTTTTTCGTCTTTCCTTAGATGCAGCATTTCGCTTTTAAATAAAAGGAAAATAACGAGGGGTACGGTGGTCATAAATCTTGAAATCAAAGTGGCAATGGCAGCCCCCTTCACCCCCATATTCAAAAGATAGATAAAAACATAGTTCAGAATCACATTGAGGATGCCCATAAGAATCTGCATGGCGCTGGGGATTTTCATGTTTCCCGATGACTGCAAGGCCGCTCCGGCAAGATTGTTGAACTGGATTATGGGAATGCTCAGGGCAAAAATCAGAAAATAATGGTAAGAATCCGAATAAATCTCTTCATCGCAGCCAAGCCAAATCGGGACAAATGGAGAAATAGCACAAATGACAAAAGTAAGGAAAATCGCATAAATTATGTTTACAAGAATAGACACTTTAAGAAGATTTCTAGCTTCATCTTCCTTTCCGGCCCCGATTAAATGAGAAATTTGAACCGTAAATCCCATAGCGCAGGCAAAGCAGAGTCCGTACAAAAGCCATGTTGACGAAGCCACAAGTCCGATTGCCGCCCCTTCCCGCTCACCCAAATGACCGACCATAGAAGCGTCTATGTAAGTCATAATAATTGAAGAAAGTTGCGCAAGAACGGCGGGAATGCTCAGCTCTACAATCAGGGAAAGCTGCTCTTTAAGAGAAAGTTTGTCTCCACGCCTCATTCGGGCAAGCAAAATCGATTCTTTCAAAAGAGATTCTTCCTTTTACTTTTGCTGAGCCTGACGAAATTCCGTCGTAAAACAAGGATCATAAAGTTTTGAGCGAGAATAATTCGTGTGAGAGACCACATTACCGACGATGATGAGCGCCGTTTTTGAAATCTCATTCGCTTTAGCTGACTGGGCAAGAGTGGCGACCGTGCAAAAAATGCGTTTTTCGTCAGGCCAAGTCGCCTTGTAAACGAGTGCTGCTGGCGTTTCCGGCCGAATTCCCGCTTCAAGAAGCTCAGACTGCACTCTTTCGCACATACCGGAGCTTAAAAAAAGCACCAGCGTAGCATTGTGCCGGGCAAGGGATTTAAGGCTTTCCTTTTCGGGAACGCCGGTTCTGCCTTCAAGACGGGTGATAATCACCGATTGGCTCACATCAGGAAGGGTGTACTCAAGATTGAGGCTTGACGCCGCGCCGCAAAATGAACTGACTCCGGGAACACTTTCGTAGGCGATGCCCAAGTCATCCAAAGCGTCCATCTGCTCACGGATTGCGCCGTACAAACATGGGTCTCCAGTGTGCAGGCGGACAGTCATTTTTTTGTCTTCCTCTGCCCTTTTCATCACTTCAAGGACTTCTTCAAGAGTCATTTTTGCGCTGTCATGGATTTCTGCGTCAGACTTGCAGATTGAGAGCAAATCCCTGTTCACAAGGGAGCCCGCATAAATCACCACATCTGCTTCTGAAAGTAATTTTTGAGCGCGCACGGTAATCAAATCCACCGCGCCAGGCCCTGCACCGACAAAGTAAACCATATTGATTTTAGTTTATCAGTAATTTGAAGAAATTCATAGCGGAAGACCGTGCCCCGCCTGTCTCGGCCAAAAGCCCCTGCTCGTTTGTAAAAATCACGACTTCAATTTCAATGGCGCCGCCCGCCCAGTCCGTCATATTTTTCTGAATCCGCCTTGCCACTTCCTTCATGATTTTGTCTCTAGTCTCGTGGCAGCTTTTTTCTAATCCCGATTTTCCCGCCGAATCAGAATCAAGTGAATCAAGGCTGCGAATCGCCTCTTCCGTGGAGACAGAAGCCATAAGTTCATTCTTTATAGAAGAAAAACTTTCGTCTGAAAGGAAATCTTTCGCTATGTCACAGAGGATTTCCATGCGGTGATCGCCGTATTTTGAGTGGGTGTTTTTGATTCCCCCGGCGACTTTTATCAGCTTTCCGATATGACCGCAGAAAAGTATTTTTTTGAATCCGCTCTTGGCCGCCATTTGAAGGGCATCGTAGACAAAATTGGAGCAATGCACCGCCGTTTCTAAAGAAAAACCGAATTCTCTCTGCATGAATTCGCTGCCGTAATTTCCCGGAACCAAGGGCAAAATCCCGTAGCCCTGAGCTTTTCTCACATTCATTTCCACTTGAATCGTGTCCAAAATGGCCTGCTCACTCATGGGTTCGACGATTCCGCTCGTACCGAGGATTGAGATTCCGCCGACAATGCCCAGTTTGGGATTGAAGGTCTTTTTGGCGATTTCCTCGCCATCTGGTACGCTGATTATGACAGAGATGGCCGGGATGTCGCTTGCGAGAAATCTTTCTAATTCTGACTTTACGCCATCGTAAATCATCTTGCGGGGAACACGGTTGATTGCCGCCTCGCCGGGCTTTTGGTCAAGGCCGGGCAATGTGACTCGCCCCACTCCTTTCCCGCCGTCGATTTTGATTTTCCGTTGAGAATTTGTGACTATTTTTGATTCCGCTCCATCTTCAGACTGGGAAGGAATTTTTTTCACCGTGGAGAAAATCTTGATTCCGTTGGTTACATCCGGGTCGCTGCCGCTGATTTTTTTTACTGAGCAGCTCGCTTCCTGACCAGAAAATTTTTGGTCGCTGATTTCTATGCAAACCTTGATTCCTTTGGGCGTACTTAAAATCACATAAGAAACAAGTTCCTGAGTCAAAAGCATTCTCGTTGCGGCAAGACTGGCCGCAGTGGCGCAAGTTCCCGTGGTAAAGCCGAAGTCAGGCTCAGAAATTTCTTTGAGGAGGAAGAATGATTTACTATCGTTCGTTCTTTTTGGCATTTTTCGTCGATTTTCAGCTTTTTTCTTTTGAAATTGAGTACAAAATCGCGTTGCAGATTGCCGCCGCCACCGTGCTTCCGCCTTTCCGGCCTTCGTTGACAATGTAAGGCACGCCGCTTTTCATAATCATCTTTTTTGCGGCGACCACATTCACGAATCCCACCGGCACACCTATGACTGCCACTGGCTTAAAGCCATTTTCCATGAGGGAGCAAAGCTCCACCAAAGCCGTGGGCGCGTTCCCGATGGCGAAAATAAGGGGTTTTGAAAGCTCCCTCGCCTTTTTCATGCTCACCGCCGCACGGGTAAGATTTTGCTCTTTAGCCCTGGCCGCCACATCTTCGTCTGCCATAAAACAATGGGCTTCTCCCCCAAAGCGAGAAAGCGTCTTTTTGTTAATTCCCGCAAGAGCCATATTGGTATCAGTCACGATGTCTGCTCCGCCAAGAATGGCTTTTTTTATGATTTCCAAAACATCAGGCGAGAATTTCAGGCTTTCGGCATAGTCAAAATCCGCCGTGGTATGAATTACCCGCATGATGACCGGGGCAAGCTCTTGGGGAAGCGAAATATTTTTCTCGCTCAATTCCTTTGCAATAATCGAGAAACTTGTTTTTTCGATGTCGGCTGGCGCAATGTGCTCAAATTCTTGCATGATTTATCGCTCCAAAGTTTTTCCTTAGTAGCGTTGAGCATTCAGTTTTGTATAATCATCGAAGAGGGTCAGGCATTTTTCTCTTTCAAATTCTTCCGTAGTACACTCACCGCCTTTGCTCTCAAAATTCTTATAGAATTTATCATCACGAAAACCAATTTTATCAGTGTCACTTATCCGACATCCATAAAAAACTTTTCTGATATTTGCCCAAAGAATTCCACCGAGACACATAGGGCAAGGCTCAGCCGTCGTGTACAATTCACAACCAGAAAGATCATGGCTTTTTAGATTTTTGCAGGCATCGCGTATTGCTTCCATTTCGCCATGACAGGTAGGGTCATGCTTGCTCAAAACTTGATTGTGTCCCCGCCCAACGATTTTCCCATCTTTGACAATAACCGACCCGAAAGGTCCTCCATGATTATTGTTTATTCCTTCGTATGCCTCTTTTAGGGCTTCATCCATGTAATTCATAAAAACAGTATAACATATTCCCAAAATGCATATCTAGAAGGGGAAAGCCTTACTCCCCGCCCAGCCACTTCAAGAATTTATCGTCTTTTTCAGAATCCGAGCCATCCTTAGAATGTGCGCCGCCCAATAATTTTTCAACATATTTTCCGATTATGTCATTTTCGAGATTCACAAGGTCGCCGGCTTTTTTTGAAAGGAGAGTGGTTTCTTCTGCCGTGTGGGGAATCACGCTCACGGCAAATTCACTGTCGCTCACGCTGGCAACAGTAAGGCTGATTCCGTCAATGGCGATTGAGCCTTTTTCGACGATGAGGCGCAAAATCTCCCCGCTGGCTTTGATGTGAACCCAGACGGCGTTTTCTTCGCGGACAAAGCGGGAAATCGTGCCCGTGCCGTCGATATGACCGCTTACGATGTGGCCGCCGAATCTTCCGTTGGCAGCCATTGCCCGCTCAAGATTGACTCCGCTGCCAGAGACGAGGGAGCCTAAAGAAGAGCGGCGCAAAGTTTCTGCCATGACATCAGCCGTGAATGAAGATGAAGTCATGCTTGTGACTGTGAGGCAGACTCCGTTCACTGCGATTGAGTCGCCGATTTTACTTCCTTCAAGGACTTTTCTTGCGCTGATTTCAAGGGAGCCGGACGCACCGCCCAAAGAGATTTTTTTGACCTTTCCGATTTCTTCTATTATTCCAGTAAACATAAGCCCCAATTCATAATGCTCAATGCATAATTCATATTTTTTTGTATTCTAGCAAGACATCATCGCCGAATCTTGATATTTTTTCAAGTTGGAAGTTAAATGCCTCGCTCGGAAGATTCACGCCCTCGCCGCCCACAGGAGACTTTCCTGCCCCGCCAAAAAATTTCGGAGCGACAAAGGCGTAGATTTTATTCACGATTCCTGATTTCAAGGCACTGTAATGAATCTCTGAGCCGCCTTCCACAAGCAGGCTGTCGATTCCCTTTTCGCCTAAAATTTTCATGAGCGAGGGCAAATCAACCTGAGGTTTTGGCTTTTTTTCTCTTGCGCCAGACTCTTCTGAAAGATTTACGCCCGGAACTTCCAGCACCTGAAGGCCAGAACTTTCAAGAACTGCCTTTTTTTCAATATAGATTTTCTCATCGTCTTCGCTACGGCCATCTTTGCATGAAACGATAATAGTCGGAATCTCCCCTGCTGTTTTTACGATTTTACTCAGAAGGGGGATTTTTAAGTCGCTGTCACAGATAATGCGCACTGGATTTCTGCCCACGGCCTCGCCTTTTTCGTTTGTAAGCCTGCAATTCAGCATGGGATCATCGGCAAGGACAGTTCCGATTCCGGCGAGAATTCCCGCATAACGATTACGGAGTACATGAACATAATTCCGGGAATCTTCGTTTGTAATCCATTTTGATTCGCCGGTCTTGGTGGCGATTTTTCCGTCGAGGGTCATGGCATATTTTAAGGCCAGGAAAGGAGTTTTTGTGCTTATATAATGAAAGAAAATAGGATTCAGGCAATCGCACTCATCCCGCAAAAAATCTTCTTCTACAGAAATTCCATGCTCCCTGAGATAGGCGTTTCCCTTTCCGTGAACAAGGGGATTTGGATCCCGGCTTCCCACGACCACACGGCTGATTCCCGATTCCACAAGGGCATAGGTGCAGGGAGGCTGCTTTCCAAAATGACAGCAGGGCTCCAGCGTAACATAAATCGTTGCCCCCTGAGGATTTTCGCCCCGCTCAGCGCAATTTTTGAGGGCATCCCGCTCGGCATGTAATTCGCCATAGGCACGATGAAATCCCTCACCGATAAGGCGGCCGTCTTTTACGATGACCGCGCCCACGAGAGGATTTGGATTGGTTTTGCCCTCACCGCCTTTGGCAAGCTCAATGGCCCGGCGCATGAAAGCAATATCATCTTTTTGAGAATCAGAAGCGGGTAGCATTATTTCGCCGTCGTTTCAGCAAGTTTCTTTAAAAGCTCCTCGCCGTAAACATTCGTGAATACATTCATGACACCGCTTGTAGCTCTCTGGAATGCCTTTAAATCTGGCGTCGTGATTGTCATGCCGACTTCCTTGAGTTTTGAAACATAGGAATCAGTTTGCTCTTTAACGAGTTTTCGGTCTAAGTCCTGAGCTTTTTTTGCAGCGGCAAGAATGAGAGCCTTGTCTGAATCAGAGAACATATCCCACAAATCTTTTCGGATAACAAGGGGCATGGCATCGTAGCTGTGGTTGGTAACCGCAAGATATTTCTGCTCTTCGTAGAGCTTTGAATTGTAAATGACAGGAATGGGATTTTCCTGAGAATCAAAAAGTCCGTCTCTCAGTGCTTTTTTGAGTTCGTTGAATGCGTAAGGCTTTGGAGTAGCTCCCAGGGCAGACATCGTTTCCATGACGATTTGATTTGGCGGAGTGCGGATGTTCAAGCCCTTCATGTCAGCGACAGATTTGACAGGCCTGTTAGTCGTAGTGACACAGCGGAAACCGTTATCAAAATGAGAGAGAACGACGATTCCGAATTCCTCAAGAGTTTTGTTTACTTCGGCAACCAAGTCTCCGTCCATAAAAGCCCATGCTTCGTCAAAATCTGAAAAGAGGAAGGGCATGGCAGAAATCCCCAGTTTTGTGGCATAAACGGCAAAATTTCCCGCACTAGAGACAGTCATATCGACTTTTCCGCTGATGATGCCATCGATTAATTCACCGTCACCGCCCAATTCGCCGTTGGGATGAATGTCAATCTTGATTCTGCCATTGGAATTTTTTTCGACTTCTTCTTTAAAAAGAATGGAAGCAACTCCCCGCGGGTCTTCAAGATTCGTAGAAAAGCCCAGTGAAATGGTAGCCGAAACCGCCTTTTCTGCTTCCGGCTGCTTTTCGGCAACCTGTGACGCATTTTTTTTGTTGCATGACGACAGAAGCGCGAGAACGCAGATGCCAAGCAAAGCAAATTTAATTTTACTCATAGACCGACTCCCCAGCATTTTTCATAGTGCTGTCATAAATTGCAAAATTATTTTTACCATTGTTTTTCACATGGTAGAGCGCATAATCAGCCCGCATGAACAAGTCCTTAAAAGAAGTTGCCTGTTCCGGGAATAGGGAAATTCCGATACTGGGCGTGACCTGAACCGAAGTTTCACCGTTGGAATAATATTCAGCCAAAATCGATTTGAGAGTGTTCGCCTTTTCTTCGACAATTGCATGAGGATTTTTGACCGTATTTTTGATGCAGAGGAAAACACAGAATTCGTCGCCACCGATTCGGCCAATGAAATCCTTTTCGGAAAAAACGAGGGAAAGCTTGTTGGCAGTGTCACAAATCGCCTGGTCTCCAAAAGAATGCCCCAGCCTGTCGTTAACCTGCTTGAAATTGTCCAAGTCGATGATGTAAAAAGCTCCGAAAGTTGAGGTCTTGTTTTCGCTGATGAATTTTGAAACGCTCTTTTCCATGTAGATTTTGTTGAGCAAGCCCGAAAGCAAATCCGTTTCTGCCTGGGCTTTAAGTTCCTGCTCGTGCATAACCTGAGCATTTACATTGACCACATTGCCGATGAATTTAAGAGGACTGTTTTCTTTATCGAGAATGACCGTGCCCGAAAGCCGGTACCAGACATAATCCCCGCTCCGAGAAAGAAGGCGAAGTTCCGAAGCGTAAGAGGTCTGACCAGTAGCGATAAAATCACGCAAATCATCCAGCAAGCCTTTTTCTGACTCGTGAATGCGTTCCTCAATCTTGTCAAAATCTGTAAGGGGAACCTGCTTAATATTCTCGCCGAAAACAAAATCCGTATTGCCGGTGAATTCAACCAGCTTTTTCTCAAAATCATACTCGAAGATTAAAGTCTGGCTGTTTTCTGAGTTGATTGCATAGCGGGAGTTGTCCTTTTCGACCCTGGCTTTTTGAACGAGGATACGGCTTAAGAAAATCATAATGCATGTAAAAACAAAAAGCATGACAACGATGAGCATAATCGTAATTCGGGTGATTTTGTATTCCTGTGAAAGAATGTAATCTGCCGTAACCGTAGAAAGAACATACCAATCATTTACACCGACCGGAGTGTAAACGACGATACGGCTGGCACTCCCCACCGAGAATTCAAAAATTCCCGTGCGATTCGATTGCATCTCATTGTAAATTGAACTCAACTCTGAAACAGGGAGAGCCTTGTTGTTTTTGAAAAATTCAAACCAGTTTTCGACAAAGCAAAGATGATTGGGACTGTTCGTGCCGATAAGAATCAAGCCGTCCTTGTCGCTGATGATTGAATACCCTTGACCACCGAAAGTGTCCACAGAAAAGATGTTGCTCAAAACTGAATAAGAGAATGTGCCAGTAATGACACCCACGACTTTTTCGTTCTGAAAAATCGGAACCGCCAGCGTGAGAACCGGCTCGCCGTCCTCATCAATCGATATATTAGAAGAAATTTGCGCCAGGCCCCGCATAGCCTTCTTGAAATAATCCTTCATAAGAATATTGCCCGAAGACTGACCATCATAATTTACCGTCATGCCGCTCGTATTGGCGACGGCGATTCGTTTGAATTCACCCACGCCCTTTGTCGCCATAATCGTGGCTTTTACGGTATTGTAATCGTTCATGTCGATTTCCTGAAAATAGCGGGCCTGAGACTCAAGCATGAAAAGCTGGTCATTGAGTTTGACCTGAAAAGTACCTGCGTACAAAAAAGCTGTTTCTTTAAGGAAGTTGGTTGAACTTTCCGAGACAGTGCGGCTGACCGAGCGCTCAAAATGAATGAAAGAAAAAATAGTAATGAAAGCGAGAAGAACTGCGAATACTATATAGAAGGAAATCTTTCGTGTTGCTCGTAATCCCATACCATGGCTCCCAACGATTATATATTTTTTTAATTATAGCATACTTTTTTTATAAAGAAAGAAAATTTTTCATTGTTTTTTTTACTTCTCTCTGCTAATTTTCCCTTGACATACACGATGTTTTTCTGATACAGTTTTATACAACATCAGCACTGTCTGCGGGGTTAGCTCAGTTGGTTAGAGCATCACGTTGACATCGTGGGGGTCAGTAGTTCGAGTCTACTATTCCGCAAAGAGTGCTGATGTTTTTTATTTTAAAGCATCTCGCTCATCCTTCCATTTTTCTATTTTTTCTTCTATTCTTACGCGCTCATTTTCATAGTCTTCGATTTGGCGGGTCAGTTCCTCTTCCCTTTCAAAATCCGTGGTCACAAGCTTTTCGCGATTGGCTTCTTCTATCAAAGATTCCAGTTCCGCCCGGCGTTTTTTCATTTCCGTGATTTCTTTGGGAGGCCGGCCGCCCTTCTTGCCGTTTTCCTGACTTGCCGCGACTTTTGCCCTGCTGGTGGATTTTCCGTTGTAAGAATAAAGGGATCCAATCCAAAAGCGCAGGGATTTTAAATGCTGGCTCATCTCAAATTCAATGTTCTCAAGATGACGGATTTCTTCGGCTCGCTCGCTTTCTGAAATTTCGCTCCCCTCCTTTGACTTTGCCAGCTCTTTTATAATTGAAATCTGATTCTGCAAGTCCTCAAGGGAGGCAATGGCTTTGTAAATCTGCTGAGTTTTCTTTGACATGAATTCAGTATAACCCAAGACTTTCGGTTTCTGCAAGAAATATTTTCTTTGCTTTATACAGAATCCTCGGTTAAAATAGAACAGGATTTTTTATTGAAAGAGGTACGAAATGGCACAATTCTTTAAATGCAAAAAATGCGGCAAGATTCTTGAAGTCGTAAACAAGGGCTGCCCTGTGGTCGTCTGCTGTGGCGATGAAATGACAGAGCTTAAAGCAAATACCAGCGACGGAGCCACCGAAAAGCATGTTCCTGTCATCGAGCAGAACGGCGACAAAGTTACGGTAACAGTCGGCTCGGCTATTCATCCAATGGAAGCCGACCACTACATTCAGTGGATCCAAATCGAAACAGACAAGGGCGTTCAGAGAAAATACCTGAATCCCGGTCAGGAGCCAAAAGCAAGTTTCACCCTCTCTGACGAAAAACTTCTCACTGCCTACGAATTCTGCAACAAACACGGCTTGTGGAAGGCTGAGGCGTAAGGAAGAGGGGGCTGTCCAATAAGTTCAAAAAGTGTCATTTTCGGGCTTGACCCGAAAATCCATTTAATTGCAATACAAGAGATTGCCGTATCGAGCACGGCAATGACTCATACTTATTGCTCAAGCCCGACAATGCTCCGTCACATCAATTTCTGTGGCGAAGCGCAAATAATAGAGGACGCAGCGGATTTCGCTTTCGGCCAGGCCCAGCATTTGGCTTATGGCTTTACGGTAGCAGGCAAGCTGGCTGTAATAAAGTTCCGGCTCTATTTTCTGATTGGTCTTGTAATCGACGATAGTGTATTTGTATTTTGAGCCGGGCGCGTTCTGATAAACCAGGTCAATCTGACCGGTGACAATCAGCTCGTCAGCGTAATTTTCGCCTTCGATTGAGTCCTCCCCTTTGTTGGAATCGCCGTTTTCAACAAAGGATTTATCGACAAGGCTCCTGAAAGAGTATTCTGTTTTTTTCCAGCTGGCGGCAGAGGCCTCTTTATATATAGGAGAATTTTCAAATTTGGCCGCCATATCGGCACAAAGCTCGCGGATTTTTGCGATTTTTTTGTCGCGGTTTGTCTCGCCCGGCCATTTTTCCATGCCGACTTTGGGAATAAAGCTCTCATTCATGCCAATCCATTCCCGGCCGCTGATTTTAGGCTCTTTACCCAGCACCTTTCCTTCCATGTAAGCATGGGCAATCGTACCGAAATTTGTAAAGTTAAAGAGAGGAGAGACTGAAAGAGGTTCTTGTGGATTTTCCTGCTCAGACTGATGCCTGTCGTCTTCCTCACCTTCATCTTCCAAATCCAGAGTTTCCCCACCAGGCACAGTGCTGGCAACAATCAAATTAATCAAAGAATAATCCTCGCTGGCAGAGGGGGTAGCGGAAATACCCGAACGGAGAGGAAGTGACCGAGCTTGCTCAGGTCTTTTCCGCGTAGTGAGTGGTATTGGAGCGAGGGGGAGACTTCCCCCACCCAATTTCTTCAATTTGCTCGGTGAGACATAAACTTTCGGCGAGAGCTTTTCCTGCTCCACGGTGAACTTTTCTGAATCTGGCAGGCTTGCGATAAAGTCTGACTTTTCGATTTTCTCGCTTTTTTCGACTGAAATAGGGGCAAAAGATTCCCTGTCATTTACAAAATTGAAGGCCGGGTGATTCACGCCCTTTTCAGTGTTGAACTGATACAAAAGGGGAATCAAAAAGTGGTAAATGGCCTTCGGAACGGCTTTTTCGGCGGATTTTTCTTCGTCCTCGAATTCAGCATTATCGCTTCCCACGATGTAAAGTCTTTCTTCGGCGCGGGTAAAGGCGACATAGGCAAGGCGGCGCAATTCGGCACTTTCCTGCCTCTCGTTTTCTTTATGAACCGAGAACATGCAGTAATTCTGTGAGATAAGATTTTTGCGAATATCGCCGCTTTCAGAAAGTCCTTCCGCAGCCCTGTCATAGTCTTTCCATGCGGGAGTTTTCAGCAAAAATCCAAAATCCTTGTCAAAGGCGGTCGCTTCCATTCCCCCGCGGCTGGTCGCAGAAACGCCGCAAACGAAAACGACTTTGAATTCCAGACCCTTGCTTTTATGAATCGTGAGAATCTGAACCGCGTCTTCGGCATCCATGACCACATCAAGGCCGTCCAATTTTCGGTCGGAGTCTTCGTAGGATTTTACCATGTCGATGAAAGATGCGAGGCTCTCCGTTTTGTCCTCGGCAAGCCGCGCCATCTCAAAGAGAATGTCGTAAAAAGAAGCGTACATGGAGACGCTTTTGTTCCATAAAGTTTCATAGCGGTAGCCCAGCTCGTACCAGATATAAGAAATGGTTTTTGTGAGTTTTTCGCTTTTGAGCCGGATGCAAATGTCTTCGTAAATTGTCTTGAGATTGAGGATTTTTTGGGTCAAATCGGAATCGTCGGCAATGGAAGCAAGCATTTTCTCGTCAAAGGGAGATTTATATGTCTCTTCCGTGTTCACCAGAATTTTTTCAAGCTCGGCAAATGTGAGTGAGCAGAAAGGCGAACGGAGAAGTTTTGCGTAGGCATTTTTGTCTTCGGGGTAAACGCAAAGTTTGAGCAGGGCGATGATGTCGTTGATTGGACCGTCTGAGAAAAATCCCTTGTAAACCTCGGTGGAATAAGGAATTCCCGCCGCAAGAAGGATATTTTCGTAGGGCGCGGTGGGCGTGGCCGTGCGGAAAAGCAGGGCAATGTCGCTTTTGTGATATTTCTGATTGCCCTTTTCGTCTTTTTCTTCCAGCAGTTTTTTAATTTCCCTCGCAACGAAACTCGCCTCACATTCGTAGCTCTTTCGCTCAGCCTCGGTCTTTTCCCCGCTGTTTTCGGCAGAAGAATCTGCGGCAACTTTTTTATCATCGCTTTTGGGATAAAGGGCGACCGTGACTTTTTTTTGTGAGAAATCGCAATTTTCAAGCTTGAAGCCGGGCACTTCCACCCGCTTGTAATCCGCCTCATAATCTGGAATCTGCTCGCTTCCGTCCGGCCTCTGGGGAAATTTCTCTTTTGTCATAAAAATAGCCGGCAGAGAATCATTCACTTTTTCGCCGCAAGGATAATCATAGCCTCCGAAAAATGCGTTGAAAGCGCGAATCAGTTCAGGGTCAGAGCGGTAATTTGTTTTAAGCTGGATTGAAACAGGAATTGAGGCAGACAAATTCCTGAAAACCGAAACATCAGCCCCGCGGAAACGATAAATGCTCTGCTTGTCATCGCCGACAAAGAAAAGCTTGTGACTGTCCAGTCTTTGGCTCAAATCTGAATCAGAAAGCCTGGGCAGAATGTAATTGCCCTTTTCATCATATTTTTCATGAGCGTCCGAGAGAATCAAAAGAACATCGCACTGAAGGCTGTTGTCGTCCTGAAATTCGTCAATCATTATGGCATCGAATTTCTGCTGCTCGATACGGCGGATTTCTTCGTGTTCAGAAAGGCTCTCAAGGGCAAGCTGGCTCACATCGGCAAAAGAAAGGATTCCGCCCGTGCGTTTAGTCCTGTTCACATCTTCCTGAAAAGAAGCCAGATGAGCGAAGACTTTTTTTTGCAGGTCAAAGCCAGAAATTGAATTTGCAATAAGATAAAGTTTTTCAAGGAGAGAGAGAAGATTTGCCTTGAAAGTTTTGTATGCGTCATCACGGATATAAGAAAATGTGCTTGAGCAGTAGCCCGAAACGCTTTTGCAATAAGCGAAAAATTTCTCGTTAAGGAAGGATTTTGCCTTTTCTCCCCTTTCAAAAATTTCTGCATTTAAAGAAGGTTTTTCGGGATTTCCAAATTCAGCCATGTAGTCGTACAATTTAAGGAGCGTCGCGCCGGGTTTGGGAACTTTGGGCAGTAAAAGGAATGAAGCGATCTCGTCTTCGATTAGAGCCGTTATTTTCTCATAATCCTTTAAAATCCGATTTTTTTGGGCGGCAAGGCTTTTTTCAAAATCAATTGGCGTGAGAACCGTAGAAAATTTTAGAATGGAATGGGCAAAAAGCTCACTCGCAAGATTCTGAATCTGAAAAATCTGGGCGATTTCTTTTATTTCCTGGTCATCAAGATGCTCAAGGACATACTTTGTCGCCTTAAAATTAACGACTGAATTGATTTTATCGTCATCAAGGGTGAAATTCGGATTGATTCCGTAATATCGGGCGCCTTTTTTTGCGATTTCAGAAAAATAACTGTCCAGAGTCTGGATATGGCTTTTGTCAAAAGACTCAATCGCCGCCTGCGCCCTAGCCTTAATCTGGCCAAGATGCTCGAAATCAGGGGGCAAATCCTTTTTTCCTTTGACATCCTTTCCCTGAAGATGGAAGCGCAAGCCCTTGAAGATTCGCTCTTTCATCTCGTTGGCGGCTTTTTTTGTAAAAGTGAGGGTGAGAATTCTGTCGCAGGGAAGATTTTTCGCCTCAACCAAATAGGCATAGCGGCTGGCAAGAACCGTAGTCTTACCACTACCAGCCCCCGCCGAAACCACCACATTACGGGTCTCCTTGACGGCAGAAAGCTGCTCCGCATTCAAGCCGGAAGAAAGAGTTTCGAGATAAGAATCAGAAATTTCAAAAGAATCGCGTTTGCCTTCTATCATTTTGAGCAGAAAATTCTAGCGGCACCAGAAAACATTTTCCTTGCGGGGAGCGGCAGGGCGGATTGCCCCATCTGCGGCATAGCCAAGGGCTATATGACCGACACCTTCGTATTCGCCTTCAAGTCCGAGCTCTTTTAAAATCTGCTTTCCGAAATCAGAGTCGAATTCCTCTTTTGCGCGGTGAATCCAAATGCTGGAGATTCCGAGACTTTCAGCCGCCGTCATGAGATTTGCCATTACAAGAGGACCGTCGTATTTATAAGTGGGGGCATTTTTATCGACCAGAACAATCATAATGACCGGAGCACCGTAGAATGGATCGAATCCAGCTGGCTGCCCCATGATTTTTGCGTTCTCAGCGCTGATTTTGTCACGCAAAGCTTTGTTCGTAACAACGATTATCTTGCCAGACTGACTTCCATGACCGCTAGGCGCAAAAGTTCCCGCGCGAGCGATAGCCTTTAAATCCTCCTCAGAGGGCATTTTATCCGCAATGAATTTGCGGCAGCTGCGCCGGCTTTCCAAAATCTTCAATGTCTCGTTCATGATTCACCTCAGTTTTATTTTAATCGAAGTGAAAAGAAAAATCTAGGAAAATGATGCAGGGATAAAGCTGTGCTGAATGAGAGGCGTTTTCGTAAGGAAAAATCACCTCAAAAGCCCTTCAATCTTATCTAATATTAATTCATCTGCGGGCAACCATTTTACAGAACGGAGGTTTTCCGCCGTGAGCCAGGCGGCGTTCTCGTGCTCCAAAAGCTCCAGCTTTCCCGAAAGCACCCGACAGGCAAAGCACTGCATTGAAAGATGAAATGTCGGGTAGTCGTATTCAATCGTGGCGATTTTCTCTCCCACACTGATTTGAGTTGCAAGCTCCTCGCGGATTTCACGAGCAAGGGCAGCTTGGGGTGTTTCGCCAGATTCGATTTTTCCGCCGGGGAATTCCCAAAAACCACGCCATTCGCCGTATCCCCGCTGGGTGGCAAAGACGGAGCGAGTGCCTTGAGATGAGGTGCGGAAGATGAGGGCGGCGACTACGGGGAGGGATTTCATTATTCGATTACTTCCCACCAGCCATTTTTATCCGCTCCGTGACGAACAAGCAGGCCTGCTCCCTGAAGTTTTTTCATGTTATTAAAAATATTCTTTTTTGCAATGCCAACAATTTCAGAAAGTTCACCCATCGTAAGGCGGGGATTCTGTTTTATGGCATCAAGAATTTTCTGCTGATTTACATTCACCTTTACATTCACCTTTACATTCACCCTATCTTCTTTATCTGCCGGCTTTCGGTGAGATTTCAAGGCGTCAAGAATAATACCAAGCATAAAATCAACAAAAATCCCTGAATCATTGGCATCGGTGGAATCTTGAATCGCCTTGTAATATGCACTCTGATTTTCCCAAATCATGTTTTCAATAGGAAGATGGGCAAAAACAGGATTCCATTCAGCAAGAAGCCTTGACTGCCAGAAGCGCCCCATACGGCCGTTACCATCCATAAAGGGATGAATAAATTCAAACTCATAATGAAAGACAGAAGATTTTATCAGCACATGATCCTGGGAATTATTAAGCCATTCAAACAAGTCGCCAATCAAAAGCGGAACACGGTCGGCAGGAGGAGCAATATGGGCGATGCCATCTTTTCCAAGAACACCCACCGGCTCTTTTCTAAAATGACCGGGATTATCAACAAGTCCCAGAGCCATAAGACCATGAGCTTTGAGCAGGTCTTTGTAATTATATGGATTGAAGTCCATAAAGGAATCGTAGGCTGTAATTGCGTTACGAACTTCCTGAACCTCTTTTGCAGGAGCCACAACATGCTTTCCGTTGAGCAGTGCCGTTACCTGTTCTTCGCCCAGCGTGTTGCCTTCGATTGCAAGCGTGCCGTGAATGGTTTTCATGCGGTTCACCTTGCGCAGCCTGATTCCGTCTTCCGATTCCATGCGGATAACAAAGCGCTCCAAGCTTGCGGAGATTTCCGAGATAAGGTTTATTGCTTTTGCGCTGACGGTAAAGGGCGGTGTGTACATGGTGTTTTCTCCCCTAAACATCAATCACCTTGGGCGAATATCGTGATAGCACATCGTTCAAGCCATTTTTCCGTATCAAGTGGTTCAAATCTTCATTGCTAGAAATTACTCCCTCATACGGAATATTTGAAACTTCAGAACAGTTTTCAACGGTAACCATATAATAGGTCTTTGCATTTCTGGCTTTCACAGGCAATAGTGCAGACAGCCGCTCGGCCGTCATTTCGTCTATTCTGCATCGATTATAAACTTGTCTCAAAGTTCCGTGAATAAAATGCTTTCTGTCGTTTGAATAACCAATAAATTCAGAACATGAGTCTATAAATGGATGAAGCGGATAGCGTATAAACTTTTTAGATTCTTTATCATCAGCAGTTGCCCTAAAATAGAATATAAAACTTTTTTCTCCCTTTTCGCATAAAGAACAAACTGTGTCAAAATAATCCTTCCGCATAAAACCAACGAGAATATGCTTCTTGCCATCGTTAATCTGAATGATGGAATTGTCATTTTCATTGTGATACAGATAGTTTTTTGTCGGAGATTTTTGAATCAGATTAAAAATCGGCGCAGTTTCAGTTTGCGTTCCAAGATAAAAATCCCATACTTTCTGAGCCTGCAATTTTATTACCTGAACAGACGGCAGTTCATTAAAAGGCGAATGTTGGGCTGTCCAGTATGGAACCTCGCCATAATTCTGATTTTCTGCATTCTCGCTTTCCAAGGCAGGAATCAAAAAAGCGTTCGCAATTTCGCCAATCTGAAATGTGTCTATAAAAGATTTTAAAGAGGCGTTATACACATACTGTTTTACAACATCTTGAATTCCCGGATTTCCAAAAAGCTTTCCGTCCGAAACAGAAAGCAGATAATATTTTCCATCAAGAATGTACATTGCTGTATTGCCGGAATCTTCTTTTCGAAAAGTAACAATATCAGGAATCAAGTCACCCTTGTAGGAAACTTTCTGTCCGTCAATAATCCACTCAGGACTTTCTATGTAATCAGCAAGGCTGCCGCTGGAATTTTCCTTCATCGGAATCAGTTCTCGTCTGGCAAGATTTTTCAACGGCTCCGACTTCATGTTTTCAAACATCTCGCCACAGGCAGTTTCCCAGACAAGATTAAAGGCGTTGGTTCCATAAAGGCTGAAAGATTCATCGCTTTGATTGGAAGACTGTTCTGAAACATAAGTATAAAGCGTTTTTAAAAGATTCTGCTTTCGAGTTACAAACTGATTTTTTATTTCCCTTTCAAGCCGGTATTTTATGTAATCAACATCGCCAAAATCTTCAAGAGTTTCTTCCGTCAGTTCCGCTTCTGACAAAGCAAACAAATCCAAAAGCCGCTCATTATTTAATTCCCGGGAACAGGTTGAAATTATTGCAGCATGAAGACGGCGGATAAAATCAAAATCATTCTGCGTGTTGTCATGGGTGTAAAGGTCAAGGTAATAAGGAGTATTGTTTTTTATGAAAGCAAAAGTTTCATTGATTGTCTTATCCCAGAGGATTTCCCCTTCTCCGTTAAGCTCAACAACCTCTTCCTGATTTGAATACAGTCCGTTTTCAAAATAGTCATGCAAAATATGAAGGGAAATGGCAAGGCGGTTGAACTGCCTGCTCTCTTCTTCACCATTATACAGATGAACAAGCTGCTCTTTCTGATTATATTTTTCAATCACCTTGATTACAGTCTTTAATTTTTCAAAAGGTTTTTCATCGTTGTTGATGTACTTTGGATAGCATAGCAAAACCAAATCATCCAAAAGAATGACGCCGACAAAAGAAAAAATATAGGAAAATTCTGACGAATCATCAGGAGCTTCGCCAATAACAATATCCTGGTCAGAAAGGTCTGAATACTCAGGCTTGTCGTTACGGACTGTTTTGAGAAGATTGTATTTTTTAAGAGTGCCGATATTTTTCCTGGTCTTTTCCTTGTCACAAGAAAAGGCTTTATCCAGTTGAGCAAAAGAATAATGACGGCCTTCACGAAAATAAACGGATTTCAAATACAACTCTCCATACCGTAAAATAGAATTGTCGTATCAGTGATGCGACAATTAGAATAACTTCCCATCAGTTGGAGCAGCATCTTCTTTGATTGAAATATCATGCTCTTCAACAACATCTTCGGCGTTGAATTTAAAAACTTTCACTCCTGTTTCCTCAAATTTTTTACAGACTTCGGAATAAATGAATTTCTTCTCATCAACATTAAAAAGTTGCTTTGCTTTCATTTTTGCTGCATCTTCAAAGAGATACATAAGCACTTTACTTTCAAACAACTTTACAAAATCCATTCCTTTATCTAGGGCAGAATCCAAAACTGTTTTAGAAAGGAAGAAAGGACCAAGAAGTTTATCTTCATTAATTCCAAGCGTAATCAACTTGTTGTTTATAGCCTTTCGAAGGTCATTCCAATTAACTTTCTTTGTTGCACTGATTGGGATTTCATAGCCTTTTACTTTATCTTCATTTTCATCAATTCCGATATATTCAAACTCCCATCTGCGTTTGAACGCCGTATCCATTGGGAATACACCTTGGTCTGCGCTGTTCATTGTTGCCCAGATGTACATGTTGGAAGGGATAGAAAGAGTTTTATAATCATCAGGATTGCCACCAAGATTTTCTGATTTTGCAAGGAACTTTCGTAAATCTTCACTTGTAGCAATTGGGTATTCACTTGTGCCATCAGATTTTCGGTCAAGAAGCTGGAACACATCGCCAAATACGGCAGCGACATTTGCGCGGTTTATTTCTTCAATTAGAAGAAGGAAATTTTGTGATGGATTTTGTTTTGCTGCCACATAAATCCGCATGAATGGGCCAGGGATGTATTCATATTTAATCTGATTTTCATCTGCTGAATCTTGAACAGGTTTGTATGTGCCTACGAATTGAGCATAGCTATAGTTTGG
>ODAI011743252.1_pt1 | contig 122091 bp, 112 predicted proteins | sample 1539321 | NCBI WGS metagenome assembly ODAI01 (sample SAMN02144231, study PRJEB22623) | gut metagenome | biome: sheep rumen | host: Ovis aries | place: New Zealand
AGTAAATCATGGGCTAAGGCAGAAGCTCAGGGATTTAAGGTATATACAGCAGCTGAAGCTGCAAAGCAGGCTGATATCATTATGATTCTTATCAATGATGAGCTTCAGGCTAAGCTTTACAAAGAAGATATTGAGCCAAACCTTGAGGCAGGCAATATGCTTATGTTTGCACATGGTTTCAATATTCATTTTAATCAGATCGTTCCACCTAAGGATGTTGATGTTACAATGATCGCTCCAAAGGCTCCGGGACATACAGTACGTTCAGAATATCAGGCAGGTAAGGGTACTCCTTGTCTTGTAGCTGTATATCAGGATGCAACAGGTAAGGCACTTGATCTTGCACTTGCATATGGTCTTGGTATCGGCGGAGCAAGAGCCGGTGTTCTTGAGACTACATTCAGAACTGAGACTGAAACTGACCTCTTTGGTGAGCAGGCAGTTCTTTGCGGTGGTGTTTGTGCACTTATGCAGGCAGGTTTTGAAACTCTTACTGAAGCAGGTTATGATCCAAGAAATGCTTACTTTGAGTGTATTCATGAGATGAAGCTTATCGTTGATCTTATATATCAGTCAGGCTTTGCAGGTATGAGATATTCTATTTCAAACACTGCTGAGTATGGTGATTACATAACAGGTCCTAAGATTATCACTGAAGATACTAAGAAAGCTATGAAGAAGATTCTTAAGGATATTCAGGATGGTACTTTTGCAAAGGACTTCTTACTTGATATGTCATCAGCAGGTGGTCAGGCTCATTTCAAGGCTTTAAGAAAGCTTGCTTCAGAGCATCCGTCAGAGAAGGTTGGCGAAGAAGTACGTAAGTTATATAGCTGGAATGATGAAGCAGGAAAGCTTATTAATAACTAAGAATTAATATTATTAAGAACCTGGATAAACTATGTCCGGGTTCTTTTTTCTTAGAATTACAAAGACTGGAGGACTTTTAATGACTTGTCTGGAAGCACAATCGAATATAATGGCATTTATTGACGGAAAGCTTTCGGATGATGAAGTTGCCTCTTTTGTCCGTCATATGCAAAATTGCAAGAATTGTTCGGAAGAGCTTGAGATATACTATACATTGATTATTGGTATGCGTAAGCTTGATAATAATGAGGATTTGCCTCAAAATTTCAAAACTCTTTTGGAAGAAGATCTTGATAAAGCTAAAAACAAGGTCCAAAAGGCCAAAAGATTCAAGATTTCAACATTTGGTGTATTTTTTATCGCATTTGTTATGGTTTTATCTTTATATTACGGAAGAATCCTTCATAAAGTTTATATAACGGAACAAATAATAACCAAAGAACGACAGGGTGATTTTTATTATCTTGATAATTGGGATGAATATATGGAATTTTCCGATAATGATATTATCGTAAATCAAAAGAACAAGTATATAAAAAAAGAAAAGACAACTTATCAAAAAATAAGAAGTTATATAATAACTCATCACTATGACCCTTTTAAAGCGGATGAGGAGGATATAGAGAATGAATAAGCTTTTATTGATAGACGGAAACAGTATCTTAAACAGAGCATTTTACGGACTTCCGGATCTTACAACATCCGACGGAAGACATACAAATGCTGTTTTGGGATTTTTAAATATAATTTTAAAGGTAATTGATGAAGAAAAAGCGACTCATGTTTGTGTTGCTTTTGACTTAAAGGAGCCTACATTCAGACATAAAATGTTCAGTGAATACAAAGGAACCAGACATGCCATGCCTGATGAATTAAGGGAACAGGTGCCTCTTATTAAAGAGGTTCTTAAAAGCATGAATATTTTTACCATATCAAAGGCGGGATATGAGGCGGATGATATACTTGGAACATTATCAAGAGTAGGTGAGAAAAAAGGATATAATGTAACTGTTTTATCGGGAGACAGGGATTTGCTTCAGCTTGCAACAGATAAGATACTTATAAAAATCCCGAAGACTAAGGGTGGCAGGACTGAAATATATAATTATTATGATAAGGATGTAATAAATGAATATGGTGTTACGCCGCTTATTTTTATTGATATGAAGGGCTTTATGGGTGATTCATCGGATAATATACCGGGAGTACCGGGGGTCGGTCCGAAGTCTGCAGAAAAGCTTTTGGTTGAATATGGTTCAATGGACGGAGTTTATGAGCATATTGATGAGCTTAAAAAGAGCAAGATGAAAGACAATCTGATAGAGTTTAAAAATCAGGCGTATTTGTCAAAAGAGCTTGCTACGATAAAGCTTGATTGTGAGCTTGATGCTGATATTGATAATATGCTTTATAATAATGCATTTAATAATGAATCATATAAGCTTTTCAGTGAGCTTGAATTTAAGAGCCTTTTGACAAAATTTGATGAGAGTGAAAAGAAGGTTCAAAGCTTTGATTTTGAAATTAAATTTATATATGACTGCAAGGATTTGGTTAGCGTTTTTGATAAGATTAAGGATTCGTTTGGCTTTGCTTATATTGATGAAGGAAACGGTCCGGTTTGTGCAAGTATTTCCGTAAGTGAAAAACTGGTATATATTATCGGACTTAATGGAGATATTTCGACAGAGCTTATTAATGATTATGTATTAAAATCCATAGAGAATGAAAAAAGAATTTGTTCTCTGGATATAAAGAAAGAATTAAAATATATAAATATCAAGCCCGAAAATGATATTTTTGACTGCGGTATCGGAGCATATCTTATAAATCCGTTAAAAGATGAGTATGCATATGATGATATAGCCAGAGAATATATCGGTATTACAATTCTTACACGAAAAGAGCTTATCGGAAAAAATGAGATTAATGTATTTACTATTGAAGATGAAAATATATCAAAATACATTGCGTATCAATCAATAATTCCGTTAGCTTCTTCAAAGGCAATAACGGATAAGCTTAAAAACACGGATATGTATGAGCTTTATAAAAATATAGAGCTTCCTTGTACATTTGTGCTTTATGAAATGGAAAAGAACGGTATTCGCGTTGACGGTAAGGCTCTTAACGAATTCGGAATAAAGCTTAAAGAAAATATCGAAAGACTTACAAAAGAGATATATGAACTGGCAGGTAAGGAATTTAATATAAATTCAACGAAGCAGCTTGGTGAGATTTTGTTTGAACATTTGGAACTTAAATCGGGCAAGAAAACAAAAACGGGATATTCAACAAGTGTTGAGGTATTGGAAAAGATTAAAAGCGAGCATGAGATAATTCCGAAAATACTCGATTACAGACAGCTTACGAAGCTTAATTCAACCTATGTGGAGGGATTATCGGTTTATATTAAGCCTGACGGTCGTATTCATGGTAAGTTTAATCAGACTGTTACGGCAACCGGAAGAATCAGCTCTACAGAACCTAATTTGCAAAATATTCCTACAAGACTTCCTCTCGGACGGGAAATACGAAAGGTGTTTATTCCGGAAGACGGATATGTTTTTCTTGATGCGGATTATTCACAGATTGAGTTAAGAGTTCTTGCTCATTTATCGAAGGATGAAGCTCTTATATCTGCTTATAAAAAGGATACTGATATTCATACAGTAACCGCTTCAGAGGTTTTCGGAGTTCCTATAGAGGAAGTTGACAGTCTTATGAGAAGAAAGGCCAAGGCTGTAAATTTCGGTATTGTTTACGGTATCAGTTCATTTGGACTGGGTCAGGATTTGGATATTCCGAGAAAAGAGGCCGAAGGATATATTAATAAATATTTTGAAACATATAAAAATGTTAAGGTTTTTCTTGATGATATAGTTAACAGTGCAAAAGAAAAAGGATATTCAATCACAATGTTTAACAGAAGAAGACCGATACCGGAACTTAAGTCTTCAAATTTTATGACCAGAAGCTTCGGAGAACGTTGTGCCATGAATTCACCTGTTCAGGGAACTGCAGCCGATATCATAAAAATAGCCATGATAAATGTCAATCGTGATTTAAAAACAAGAAATCTAAAATCAAGATTGATTCTTCAGGTTCATGATGAGCTTTTGATTGAGACAAAAGTTGAAGAGCTTGAAGAAGTAAAAGCTATTTTAAATGATAATATGATGAAGGCAGCAGAATTAAGTGTTCCGCTCATAGTTGATATGCACGAGGGAAGAAACTGGTATGAAGCAAAATAAAAAAGGAATATTGATATATGAAAATCTTAGGGATAACAGGTGGAGTAGGCTCGGGTAAGAGTCGTATATTAAACGAGTTAAAAACCGAATACAATGCTTATATTATCGAGTCGGACAGTCTTGCTCACGAGCTTATGGAACCCGGAATGGAAGCATATAATGAAATAGTAAAGAAATTCGGGAAAGATATATTAATTTCGGATGCTCCTTTTTCCATAGACAGAAAAAAACTTGGTCAAATAGTATTTAATGATGAAGAAAAGCTTAAGAAACTTAATGGAATTGTTCATCCGGCCGTGAAAAAAGAGATATTAAGACAGATTGAATTAAAACGGAATGAAGGTGTTACATCTTTGTTTGTTATAGAGGCTGCGCTTCTAATCCAGGATGGTTACAGGGATATTTGCGATGAAATCTGGTATATTTGGGTTTCAAGAGAAGAGCGAATCAAGAGGCTCGAAAAACAAAGAGGATACACCAGAGAAAAATGCATTTCAATCTTTGAAAGTCAGGAGTCTGACGAGTATTATAAAAAATATACAAATTTCACTATAAACAATGAAAATAGTTATGAAAATTCATCAAAACAACTAAAAGCAAGGTTGAATATATTCTTGAAAAATGATATAATTAGCGTTAAGCATCCGACCGATTAAATGGCGTATGTATGAAGCTTTTATTTGTTATAAAGCAGATGCTTATTAATGAACTAACACATAAATTACCGGAGGAAAAACATGGCTGCAATTACAAAGTATCCTGAACCGCTTATTTTCGGTTTGGATATAGGAACAAGAAGTATAGTGGGAATTGTCGGATATAAAGAAGCCGAAAGGTTTAATGTTGTAGCTATGTCTGTGAAGTTTCATGATTCAAGGTCTATGATTGACGGACAGATTCATGATATTAACAAAGTAAGCGAAGATATTATTTTTGTAAAAAATCAACTTGAGAAGCAGCTCGGAGGTCGTAAGCTTCGTGATGTATGTATTGCCGCAGCGGGACGTGTTCTTAAGACTGCTGTGGGTCATGGCGATTATGAGTTTGATGAAAATACAGAGATTACCCAGGAATATATTCATTCTATCGACCTTATTGGTGTCGAGAAGGCACATGATATAATTCTTGAGGAATTACATGAAAATAATGAAAAGACAAAGTATTATTGTGTAGGATATACAGCTATAAAGTATTATTTAAATGATTATGAAATACATAATCTTGAGGGACATAAGGGAGTAAAGATAGGTGCCGATATTTTGGCAACATTTCTTCCTGAGGAAGTTGTAAGCAGTCTTTATACAGCTGTTGAAAAGGCAGGTCTTTATGTTTCTAATCTTACATTGGAGCCTATAGCTGCAATAAATGTTGCCATTCCGGAGAACTTCAGACTTCTTAATATAGCTCTTTTGGATGTCGGAGCAGGAACGTCCGATATTTGTATTACAAGAGACGGAAGCATAATCGGTTACGGAATGATACCTTCCGCGGGAGATGAATTGACCGAGGCTCTTATCAAGAAGTATCTTGTTGATTTTGATACTGCAGAAAAATTAAAGATGGTAAGCTCGAAGAAAAAGAGTGTTACATATAAGGATATTATGGGTATAAGTCATAAGATTACCCCTGATGAAATATTCAAAACTCTTGCATCTGTAAAGGATGAAATAACCAGGAAAATAGCGGATAAGATTGTGGAACTTAACGGTGGTGTACCTGTAAGTGCTGTTTTTGTTGTGGGAGGCGGCGGAAAGCTTGAAGGCTTTACCGAGGTTCTGGCTCATATGCTTAAGTTGCCTGAGGAGAGAGTTGCCTTAAGAGGACAGGAGGTTATGCACAACATAAACTTTCTTGTTGAAGATGTAAAGAAGGATCCGTTATATGTTACTCCTGTAGGTATCTGTCTTAATTATTTTGATCAGAAAAACAACTTTATTTTTGTTACCGTTAACGGTGACAGGATTAAACTTTACAATAATGACAAGCTTACTATATTTGATGCTGCGGTTCAATACGGCTTACCGAATGAGCATATTTTCCCTAAGCGCGGAGAAGATTTGATTTTTAGGATAAACGGAAAGAAACGTATAGTTCGCGGATATAACGGAGAGGCTGCCATAATAAAAAGAAATGATGCCGTGGTCGGTATGAATACTCTTATTGAAGCAAATGACAAAATAGATATTATTAAATCAACTGCCGGAGACAAGGCAAAGGCGGTTTTGGGCTCGCTTCCCGAATATGACGGAACTCTTGACTTTATAGTGAATGATGTGAAAATTACCTGTCCTAAATTTGCGGTTGTAAACGGTAATCCCGAGACTGAGTCATATGAAATTAAAGACGGGGATAATATAGAAATGCAGAATTATTATCTTTTGGAACAGCTTCTTACATTTATGGATGTAAAGCCTGAGGGCAAGGTGTATGTAAATAATAAAGAAGCGGATTTGAAAGATAAGGTTTATGAAAATTTTGTTGTTTCCTGGAGCGATGAAGTAAAATTTGATGAGCTTCCGGAAGCAACGGATGAAGATAAAAATAAGATTCATGAGAAGTATAAAGAAAAAGATGCTTCGAACGAATTACCTGAAGAAAAAAAGAATATTATACCGGACAATGAAGGTGACAATTTGGTTATGCACGTAATTGTAAATAAAACTCCTTATACGTTGACGGGTAAAGATGAATATCGGTTTGTTGATGCCATGGATGCAAGTGCATTTGATATGTCATCAATGAAAGGAAGCAGACTTGAAACAAAAATAGACGGTGTTCATGCGGAATTTATTGATTTAATTCATGAAGGCGCAAATATTGAGATTTATTGGGAGAAATAAGACTAATGGAAAAGGCTAAAAACGATTTTGATGCCGAAATGTTTGAAAAGAAGGATAAAACCCGGAATTCATATGAAAAAATGAATAGTTCGATAAAATATAATCCGATATTTCATCGTTTGATATATGCCGCAAATATTATAACTGCTTTGGTAGCATATCTGGCTAAGCTTACCAATGTCAGCAAAAATCCAAAGCTTAATGCTTTACAGGTCTTTGTTGTCCTTTGCATATTTTTTGTTATTGATATTTTGCTGTTTTATGTTGATTATTTTATGTCGCCGAAGGTTTTTCTTTCATTCAGAACCATAGAGATAATAACCTTTGAAGCAATAACTGCTCTTATTCCGAATCTTATGGTAGTAATGATTGCACTTTGCGTATTGCTGACGATATTCATTATCGAATATACGATATATGATACTGATTTTGACAAAAGTGAAATGGCAAACAGGGTAATAATTATTGTTGTTATAGCAATTGCTTCAACAGGATTCGGTATCAGATACAGAAGCGAAACCGAAACGATTTGCTTTTTCCTTATTCAGTTTGTTATGTTGTTTTCGGCATTTTCGATTGTGGATCTTTTGGTTGCATTAAATGATAAATATCACAAAAAGATATTTGAACTTACTCTTGAAAATTCCGATATACAGGATTCGAACGAGAAACTTATTGAATATCAGGAAAAAATCGAATCCATAAATGAACAGATAAATTATCAAAAAATTGAAATGAAGAGAACCAATAAAGAATTGGCTCAGGTAAACAAAGAAACAGAAGCACAGACAAAGGTTTTGAGATTTATGATTTCGACCTTTGATATTACCAAATGCATGGATGTACTTGCCGAAGCAGTTATAGATACAAAGAGTGCAAAGCTTTGTGCGGTTTATATGGAGCCTGATGAGCTTATAAGTAAACGCGGTAATTTGATAATTAAAACAAATTATTCCGCAGTGGAAAGAAAACTCAGAAAAGAAATAGAAAGCATTTTTGCCGAATTCAAATCAGGTAAAAATGAAAATCAAATTCTTATTGGGGAAGAGCTTAAGAAATTCAGGTTTATCGGTGACTCAAATCTAAAATCAATAGCTTTGTTTCCGTTTGTTGACGGCAAGAAGGTATATGGTTTGATTCTGGTTGCATCCGACAGATTGGATTTCTTTGATAAAGGACTTGGCTTCTATGAAGCAAGTGCTGCCGAATTCAATCTTTCTGTAAAAAATACAAGGCTTTATCTCATGATGCAGGATATGGCACATAAGGATGGACTTACCGGTATAAACAACAGAATGTATTTTATGCAATTATTTGATAGTGCCATTAAAAGGGCAAAGCGAAAGAAAGCAAATATTTCCGTTGCTATGTATGATATCGATAAATTTAAATCGGTAAATGATAATTACGGACATCTTGCCGGTGATGCGGTCATTAAAACCGTTGCAGGCATTGGAAACAGATATGCTGAGGAAAACGGAGGATTTGCAGGCAGGTACGGTGGCGAAGAGTTTCTTTTGGTTTTGCCTGATAAATCGGTTGAAGAATCACTTCCGATACTTGAGGCGATGCATAAAGAAATAAAAAATACCATTGTAAAATACGAACAGGATGATATAAGTGTAAATGTCTGTATAGGCCTAACCTCGTATCCGGATGTTTGTGAGGATACGAATTTGTTAATTAACAGAGCTGATATGGCTATGTATTACGGTAAGGAACACGGACGAGGAAGACTGGTCGTGGATGATATGGAATTAATCAAAGAATAATATGATTATTTAATATATTTTGAGATTAAAGGAGAAAAAAAGTGGGATTTATTGATAGCATTAAACAACGAGCAAAAGCAGATAAAAAAACAATAGTTCTTCCTGAAACCGCAGATATGAGAACTTTGCAGGCAGCTCATAAGATATTGGATGAGGACATCGCCAATATAATTCTCATAGGAGATAAAACGGATATTGTTAAAAGGGCTAAGGAAAAGGAACTTGATTTAAACAAGGCGCGTTTTGTGGATCCTTATGATTGCCCTAAGCTTAATGATTATGTTGCACTTTTGGTTGAATTAAGAAAGAAAAAGGGTTTAACTCCTGAGGAAGCCAAGGAGCTGCTTTTAACAAATCTTTTGTATTTCGGATGTATAATGGTTAAAGCCGGAGATGCTGACGGAATGGTGGCGGGAGCTGTTAATTCTTCCGCAAATGTTCTTCGTGCGGCTTTACAGATTCTTAAGACTGCTCCGGATACAAAGCTTGTTTCGGCATTTTTCCTTGTTGTTGTTCCTGACTGTGATATGGGCGCTAACGGAACATTTATATTTTCGGATGCGGGACTTAATCAGTTTCCTAATGCCGAAGAACTTGCGGCTATTGCTGAAAGCTCGGCCAAGTCATTCAGACTTCTTGTAGACGAGGAACCGATTGTAGCAATGCTTTCACATTCAACAAAAGGAAGTGCGAAGCATCCTAATGTAGATAAGGTTGTTGAGGCAACAAAAATAGTTAACAGAGAATGCCCTGATTTAAAATGTGACGGAGAACTTCAATCCGATGCTGCAATAGTTCCCGAGGTTGCCGCTTCGAAGGCACCCGGAAGCAAGGTCGCAGGTAAGGCAAATGTTCTTATATTCCCTGATCTTGATGCCGGTAATATAGGATATAAGCTCGTACAAAGACTTGCAAAGGCTGATGCTTACGGCCCGATTACACAGGGTATAGCTAAACCTGTAAATGATTTATCCAGAGGCTGCTCAGCTGATGATATTGTCGGTGTTGTTGCTATAACAGCTGTTCAGGCTCAGGCATTGGATAATTAAATATATTAAATTAATACACAATATAAGGAGAAACTTGGTATGAAGGTTTTGGTAATTAACTGCGGAAGCTCTTCTTTAAAATATCAGCTTATCAATGCTGATACCGAAAAGTTGCTTGCAAAGGGTAATTGTGAAAGAATAAAGATAGATGGTTCTTTTATAACTCATCAAACTACAGGTAAGGAAAAGGTCGTATTTGAATCACCTATGCCGGATCATAGTGCTGCTGTTAAGCTTGTTATTTCGATGCTTACTGATAAAGAGACAGGTGCTATTTCTGATTTGTCCGAGATAGGTGCTATCGGTCACAGAGTTGTTCACGGAGGAGAAAAATTTGCGGGATCTGCCCTTATAAATGATGAAGTTATGGCAGCCATTGAAGAGTGTTCTGAACTTGCACCTTTACATAATCCTGCAAACCTTATTGGGATAAGAGCCTGTAAAGAACTTATACCGGATGTACCTCAGGTTGCTGTATTTGATACGGCATTTCATCAGACTATGCCTGATTATGCATATATATACGGTATTCCATATGAATATTATGAAAAGTACAAGGTAAGAAGATACGGCTTCCATGGAACAAGCCACAGCTTTGTTTCTAAAAGAACTGCCGAGATTCTCGGTAAGGATATAAAAGATACGAAGATTATAGTCTGTCATCTTGGCGGAGGCGCAAGTATATGTGCCGTGGAGGGTGGAAAATCAATTGATACTACTATGGGATTTACGCCTCTTGAGGGTATTACCATGGGAACCAGAAGCGGAAATATTGATCCTGCCATAGTTGAATTTATAGCAAATAAAGAAAACAAATCCATATCAGAAGTTATGAACATTCTTAACAAGAATTCAGGCGTACTCGGAATATCAGGTAAGTCAAGTGATTTCAGAGATTTGGATGAAGGCATTATAGCCGGCGATAAAAGATGTGAGATAGCCATGAATGTATTTTGCTATCAGGCTGCCAAGTTTATTGGCGGTTATGTAGCTGCCATGAATGGCGTAGATGCAATTGTCTTTACTGCAGGTGTCGGAGAAAACAATAAAACAGCAAGAACAAGAATTTGTGAAAGACTTGCATATCTTGGAATCAAACTTGATGATGAACCGAATAGCTTAAGAGGCGAAGAGGTTAAGATTTCAACTTCGGATTCGAGAGTTCCCGTATATGTTGTTCCGACAAATGAAGAGCTTGCAATTGCAAGAGAAACGGTATCATTGATATAAAAATAAGTATTAAAAAAAATAAATAAAAAAAATGTAAAATTTTAGTTGACATTATCCATCAAAGTTTGTATAATGGCTAAAGTGTGATTTTTAAGGGAGGTGTAATACCGTGGGAGCTATATGTCCTAAGAATAAAACTTCAAAAGCAAGAAGAGACAAGCGTAGAGCTAACTGGAAGATGAGTGTTCCTGGATTAGTTAAGTGCAGTAAGTGCGGCGAGCTTATGATGCCACACAGAGTTTGCAAGGCTTGTGGTTCATATAATAAAAAGGAAATCGTTAAAGTTGGTTAATCTTTCATTAGATTAATTTAAAGAGGGGAAAAAGAGGCATTAAAAATATTGATGTCTCTTTTTTTTTGTTTTGTGATATAATATAAATAATGATTACTATGGGAGGGAAAACTATGTATAAGAGAAAGTCATTAAAAAAGATATTGCTGACAAGGATAATCCTTGCAGTTATCGTTATCATTGTTATTATCACTGAATTTAACATCGGTAATCAATCAAACAAGATTAGAGATTTGTCAAAATCTCTTTTAAGCAAAGAGTCTGTTTCTTATGCCAATGAAATAGATAATTGGTGGAACGGAACAGAAGTCAGGGTTGAACAGGTTGCTAATGTATGGAGAAACACTCCGGATTTATCCTATGATGACACATTGAATATGCTTCTTGAATTGACGAAGCTTGACCCTGATTCTCAAGATATCTATATAGCATACGGTAATGATTCAAAATTCCTTGATGGATCAGGATGGGTACCGGATGAAACATTTGATTTTTCTGATAGAGCATGGTATAAAGGTGCAATTGAAAAAAATGGAGAAATCTATACAGCTGATCCGTATATAGATGCTTCTACGGGAAAAACATGTATTGCATGTTCTGTTCTTCTTGATAAGGAAAAAGGTATAGTTTTAAGCAGTGATATTAATTTTGATAAAGTATCTGAAAAAATGTCCACATTTGATTCGAGTGCCGACAATGCAATATTTTATTTAATTAATACAAATAATAACGAAATAATAGTCAGTACTGACCAGGAAGTTGTCGGAGAAACAGTTTCAGAGAGTAAGAATTCTGTTGTAAAAGGGTTAAACAAGGTATATGACAAATTAAATACCGAAAACAGTATGGATATAAATAAAGCAGTTATCGCAAAGACCTCATCCGGAAAGATGATTTATACGGCAACAGAAGTGAAAGACACTTCATGGGTAGTTGTAAGCGCTGTGCCGTATACCTACATAAGTGATATCGTTAATAAAACATTATATAAATCATTGATAATCGGTATTTCTTTACTTGTACTTTTGACTGTATACATTTATATGGTAATCAAAAAGTATATTAATCCGGTTGCTAAAGTTACAAATAACATAAATGATATGAGTAACGGAGATTTTACTGTTTCGGTTATACCGGAAGGAAATAATGAAATAACAACATTAAGTGAACATCTTTCAGATTATATTGCTAAGATGAGAAGCATGCTGGGAGGTATGACAAAAATATCAAATGATATGAGTAACAGTGCCGGAGAATGCCTTAATATATCAAATTCACTTTCAAAATCAAATCAATTGCAATGTCAATCGATAGATGACTTAAACAAGATTCTTATAACTATGAATAATTCCATCGATGAGGTTGCAAATGCTACAAGTGAGCTTGCTGACACATCGGAAGCACTTACTCATAATGCAGATCATGTCAGAAGTTTATGTATTGATACAGTTAATTCATCCAAGAACGGAAAAGATGAGATGGATGAAATGAATAAAAATGTGGATACTCTCAATACCACATTTAAAGAGCTTGCTGATATAATCAGGGTTACAGATGATACAGTCAGAGAGATTACAGGTATAACGGAAACAATTAATGCTATAGCTTCCCAGACTAATCTTTTATCACTCAATGCTTCTATTGAAGCAGCAAGAGCAGGAGAAATGGGTAAGGGTTTTGCTGTCGTTGAATCGGAAATCGGTGATCTTGCGAGTCAGTCATCAGAAGCTACGGAAACTATCAGCAGACTTGTTGAAAGCATAACGGATAATATAAGACAAATAAATGATAAAGCAGATATTTGTATGTATGACATGCAAAACTGTATGCTTAGCGTAGAGCGTGCAAATGATTCATTTGATTCAATTTATGCAGATGTTTCAAAGGCGACAAACGGCATTAACGAAATTACGGATGGCGTTGTTAAAATTAATGACGTTGTAACAAATAATGCAGCCATAACAGAGGAACAGGTTGCTACTATTAACAATATTGTTGAACTTAGTGATAGTATTGTGAAAGAAAGCGACAAGATATTAAAAGAAACGGACAATATTTCAAAGATTTCATCAAATCTGAGTATGTATTCCGAAAATATTAAGAATGATCTTAATAATTATACTTTATGATTTGGTAAATTATAAATATATATATCAATTTATGAAAATGAGGCGTTGATTGAATAATAACAATCAGCGTCTTATTTTGTTGACTAATTACATTTTAAAGGCTATAATATCTTGGTATCTTTATGCTTGTTTTTATTATTGAAAGGAAACTGTTTATGGAAAAAATGAAGATTACAATAGATACCCTCGGTGGAGATAACGGAAGTGAACCTATGGTTTTGGGTGTTTCCGAGGCCTTACGAGCGTATGATGATTTTGATATAGTTCTTGTTGGAAAAGAAAAAGAATTAAATTCATTAATTGAAAAGTATAATTGTGATAAAGAAAGAATATCAGTTATTAATTCAACTGAAGTAATAACCTGTCACGATGCTCCGGTGGATGCCATAAGAAGGAAAAAGGATTCTTCATTGGTTCTTGCTTTAAATACCGTTAAAGACGGCACTTCCCAATGTTGTATATCTGCGGGTAATTCCGGTGCTATTCTTGCCGGAGGACAGTTTATTGTCGGAAGAGCAAAGGGTGTAAGAAGAACACCGTTGGCACCGCTTATTCCTACGAAGAAAAATGATGCTTTACTTATAGATTGCGGTGCAAATGTAGATGCAAAGCCTGATGTTCTTGTTCAATTTGCCAAAATGGGTTCGATTTATATGGAAAGTATTGTCGGAGTAAAGAATCCCAGAGTTGCTATCATAAATATAGGAGCCGAGGATGAAAAGGGTAATGCACTTGTAAAAGAAACCATTCCGCTTTTAAGAGAATGCAAAGATATAAACTTCATCGGAAGTATTGAGGCAAGAGATATACCTGAAGGAAAGGCTGATGTTCTTGTTTGCGAAGCATTTACAGGAAATTGTCTGCTTAAATTCTTTGAGGGTGTCGGTTCCATGTTTTTAGGTGAGATTAAATCCACTCTTATGACTAATTTCAAAACAAAAATCGGAGCGTTACTTATTAAGAAAACAATGAAGCAGCGTTTCCAGAGATTTGCAGCCAATGATAAGGGAGGAGCACCGCTTCTCGGTTTAAAGGGACTTGTTGTTAAGATACATGGTAATTCAAAAAATACGGAAGTTAAAACTGCTATTTTTCAATGCAGAAACTTTATTAAAAATGATGTAAGCGGTAAGATTGTTGCTGCATTTGAGGATGGAGAGAAGGCGAAGAAGGCCGAAGAATAAAGCGGATTGATAATATGAATAATTATGATGAATTAGAAGAGCAAATAGGATATTGTTTTAAAGATAAATCGCATCTTGAAATCGCCTTTACTCATAAATCTTATTCAAATGAGATTATGATTAAAGGCCACGAATCATATGAAAGATACGAATTTTTGGGAGATGCAATTCTTGAATATCTTGTCAGCAGATATTTATTTGATAATTATGCCGATATGTCGGAAGGAAGCCTTACCAAGCTTAGGGCAAGCCTTGTGTGTGAATTCACGCTTTCAAAGATTTCAAGAAGTCTGAAACTCGGTAAACTGGTTTATCTGAGTAAAGGAGAAAAACTTTCGGGCGGTTATAACAGAGATTCTATTTTGTGTGATTTGTTTGAGTCGCTGCTTGGAGCCATTTATCTTGACAGCGGCTTAGAGGACGCTGACAGATTCGTAAGGACATTTTTATTAACGGACATTGAACATAAGCAATTATTTTATGATTCGAAGACAAGGCTTCAGGAATATGCTCAGAAAAACAGTTTATCAATTACGTATAACCTTTTGGAAGAAAAAGGTCCCGAGCATGATAAAACATTTTTCGTCAATGTCTGTCTTGATGACAATGTAATGGCCGAAGGTGTCGGACATTCGCGAAAAACCGCAGAACAGACTGCGGCATTTAATGCGTTAAAGAAGATAAATGATTTATAAATCGTAATATGATTATATTTATATACTAAGAATTGGTCAGGTATGTATAGATGTATTTAAAAAGTATTGAGGTATACGGATTTAAATCCTTTGCCAATAAAATTTTATTTAAATTTAATGATGGTATTACCGGAATCGTCGGACCGAACGGTTCAGGTAAGAGTAATGTCGGAGATGCCGTAAGATGGGTTCTTGGCGAGCAAAGTGCAAAACAGCTTCGTGGTGCCAAGATGGAAGATGTTATATTTTCGGGAACGGAATTAAGAAAGCCTCAGGGCTCTGCTTATGTTGCCATAACACTTGATAACAGCGACCACAGTCTTCCTATAGATTTTAACGAGGTTACTGTTGCAAGACGAGTATATCGTTCGGGTGAAAGTGAATATCTTATTAACGGTGTCGTAAGCCGTCTTAAAGATGTTAATGCTCTTTTCTTTGATACTGGTATCGGTAAAGAGGGTTATTCCATTATCGGACAGGGTCAGATTGAGAGAATATTAAGCGGTAAGCCGGAAGAAAGAAGAGAACTTTTTGATGAGGCTGCCGGAATTGTTAAATATAAGAAGAATAAGCTTGCTACTGAAAAATCCCTTGAAAATGAAAGAGATAATCTTTCCAGAGTAAATGATATTCTTTCAGAGCTTGAAAAACAGGTTGGTCCTCTTAAGGAGCAGTCCGAGACAGCAAGACGTTTTCTTATATATAAGGATGAACTTAAAAAACTTGATATAAATGCATTTCTTCTTGATGTGGACAGCACCAAGGAACAGATGGCAGAGTATGAGAAAAATCTTACCATTGTTGAAGAAGACGCCATCAGGTTAAGAGAGGAATTTGATAAGGCTAAGGATGAGTATGACAGGATAGAAAATGAACTCTCGGGATTTAACGAAGCGATAGATGAGACAAAAAATGAAATTCACGAGAAGAAGCTTTCCAATCAGAAATACGAAGGAGAGATAAATCTTTTAAATCAGCAGATAGAATCCTATAAGCAGAGTAAATCCGATGTCATTGAACAGATAGAAAAGGGCAATGCTGATATAAATAAATATAAAACAGAGCTTGCTGCTTTGTATGAGCAAAAAAGCGAGCTTGATGAAAAGCTTGACAGTGCCGATGATGTGCTTGAGGAGGCAAATTCGTCATATGAGTCTTTAAAGAAATCCATAGCAGATAAGGAACAGGAGATTGAGGATTCAAAGAGTGATATTATCGAATACCTTAATGAGGGTGGTACTCTTAAAGCAAAGGTTGGAAGATATGATACCATGCTTGAAAATATCAACCTTAGAAAAAGTGAGCTTAATCACAGGTTCCTTGAGCATAAGAGTGAAGAAGAAAAATACAAGGCCGAAAGAGAAAATCTTTCAAAAAGTCTTGCGGAAATGGAAGATGAGCTGAGTCAAAAGAATTCAGCTCTTGAGAAAGCTGTATCGGATTTGGATGAAAATTCAAAAAATACAGTAAAACTTCAGGAAGAGATTAAACAATATAATAATCAGATTGTTGCTCTCGGTTCCAAGAAAGAGGCGTTAAGAAACCTTACCGAAAGATATGACGGATACGGTAACAGTATCAGAAGAGTCATGGAGCAAAAGCAGAACAATCCTAAGATAATAGGTGTTGTGGCTGATATAATCGAGGTAGATAAAAAATACGAAATCGCAATAGAGACGGCACTTGGCGGAAGTATACAGAATATCGTTACCGAGGATGAAGTGACTGCCAAGAAAATGATAGGATATTTAAAGGAAAACCGTTTCGGTCGTGCAACATTCCTTCCTATTAATTCCATTGTAGACAGAGGGGGCATAAATTCCGATGTCAAAAATGAAAAGGGATTTATCGGAAGTGCATCATCGCTTGTAAAATGCGACGGTAGATTTAATGTAATTATAAATCATCTTCTCGGAAGAATTGTTGTGGTTGATAATATTGATAATGCCATAAGTATAGCGAAAAAATTCAAACAGAGCTTACGAATTGTTACGCTTGACGGCGAACTTATTAATCCGGGCGGAGCCATGACCGGTGGTGCATTTAAGAATTCCTCAAATCTTCTCGGTAGAAAAAGAGAGCTTGATGAAATAGCGGAAGAAATCGAGAAATTAAAGAAGCTTCACAAGGAAGCTGAAATAAATGTCGAAAAGCTTATTTTAGCCCGCGAGGAATTAAAGAAGACCAAGGATGAGCTTACGGAAAATATTCAAAATATTAATATCCGAAAAACGACATTTGAGCTTAATTTTAATCAGACCGAAGAAAAGCTTATTGAGATTGCAAAGGCATTTGCCGGAATAAGCAGAGAAAATAATGACCTTTCGAATCAGATAAATGATATAAATGCCAACAAGGAAGAACTTTATAACAGCAATCATGAACAGGAAAAGGCTGTTAAAAAGCTTGAAGAAAGAATCGAAGAGCTTGAAAAGCAGCTTGTTGAGGATAAGGATTCTCTTGAAAAATCTCAGGAGAACATTAATAAACTCAATCTTGATTTTAACACAGTTAAGCAGCAATATGACTTCATAATGCAAAACGTTACGAGAGTTAAGGTTGCACAGGATGAAGCAAAACAAAATGTGGAAACTCTTAAAAACAAGCTTAATTCCGGAGAAAGTGAGATTCTTTCACTTACAGAGAAAGTTACAGAGACAAAGAAGATTCTTGAGGAAAATATAAGAATAATCGGTATCAAAGAGCAAAAGCTTGTTGAATATAATGAAAAACGAAATGCTTTAAATGAAAGCCATAAAGATTTCTTTAATAAAAGAGAAGCTTTATCGGAGCAGATTAACGGTTTGGACAAGTCGGCATTTAAGATTAATACATCAATCGAAAAGCTTTCCGAACAGAGCGAGCATTTGAATAATTATATGTGGGAGGAATACGAGCTTACATATAATCTTGCATCCGAATTTAAGGATGATAAATTTACGGATGTTAAAGAATTAAAACGTGAGATATCGGCAATTAAAAATAAAATAAAAGAACTCGGTCCGGTTAATGTAAACGCTATCGAGGATTATAAGTCAGTTTCCGAAAGATATGAATTCTTAAAGGCTCAGCATGATGATATAGTCAAGGCAGAGGAAAACCTTGTGGCAATTATAGCCGAGCTTGACAGAGCCATGAAAGAGCAGTTTGCAGAGAAATTCAAGGATATACGAGTTATGTTTGCTTCCGTATTTAAGGAATTATTCGGAGGAGGAAAGGCTGATCTTGAGCTTGTTGATGAAGAAGATATTCTTGAAACAGGTATTAAGATTATCGCTCAGCCACCGGGTAAGAAGCTTCAAAATATGATGCAGCTTTCGGGTGGAGAAAAATCTTTGACTGCCATAGCACTTTTGTTTGCAATTCAAAGTCTGAAGCCTTCACCGTTCTGTCTTTTGGATGAGATCGAAGCGGCACTTGATGATTCAAATGTTAAGAGATTTGCAAAATATCTTAACAAGCTTACCAAGGATACTCAGTTTATTGTTATCACTCACAGAAAGGGTACCATGGAGGCTGCGGATATCCTTTACGGAATCACAATGCAGGAGAAGGGTGTTTCAACACTTGTATCCGTAAACATGATTGAAAGTGAACTTGACGATTAAGACTATGAAGACTATAAGACTATGAAGATGAGCTTGTACCTGTGATGATTCATCGCAGGCACGTTTGCACTACGCTCGTCTCACAGCGGTACTAAGCTCGGTAAAACCTCGCTAAGTACCGGTGGACTCACAGTACCTGCTTATGAATTATCACAGGTACAAGCTCATCGGCAAGGTTAATAGATGATAATATGGAGGTATGGTATGTTTGGATTTGGAAAGAAAAAAAAGGAAACAGATAATAAAGTTGTAAGTGATTATGACTTATTGAATAATGATGATAGTTTTGATAATCAAAATGATATAAATAATCAGAATGAGAATTTATTTGAAGAGAAAGAAACAGTAAATGCCGTAGAGGAAGAAGCTGTAAGCGAAGTTACTGAAGAGGCATCTTTGGAGGCTGCAGAGCCTGAGAAGAAAAAAGGCTTCTTTAAGAGACTTACGGAGGGGTTGACAAAATCAAGAAAGAGTTTTGCGGAAAGCTTTGCAAATCTTTTCAAGGCGAATGAAATTGATGATGATTTTTATGATGAGCTGGAAGAAACTCTTGTAACTGCCGATCTTGGTGTTGAAACTACGGAAAAAATAATTGACGATTTAAAGGTCAAAGTAAAAGAGTTAAAGATAAAAGAGGCCGAAGCCTGCAAGCAGCTTATTGTAAATATTATAAGAGATCAGATGACAGTTGATGATACTGCATATGATTTTGAAGATAAGAAGACCGTTGTTCTTGTTATCGGTGTAAATGGTGTAGGTAAGACAACTTCAATCGGAAAGCTTGCCGCACAATATAAAAAACGCGGTAAAAAGGTTCTTATTGCGGCTGCCGATACCTTTAGAGCTGCGGCTATCGACCAGCTTAAGACCTGGTCCGTAAGAGCCGGTGTTGATATAATTGCACAGGGTGAGGGAGCAGATCCGTCGGCTGTTGTATATGATGCTGTTTCGGCTGCAAAGTCAAGAAATACAGATATTCTTCTTATAGATACGGCCGGAAGACTTCATAATAAGAAAAATCTTATGGACGAGCTTGGTAAGATGAGAAGAGTTATATCCAGAGAATATCCTGATGCAAATGTTGAGTCTCTTATAGTGCTTGACGGTACCACCGGACAAAATGCACTTGAGCAGGCAAGACAGTTTAGCTCTGTTACGGAGATTAACGGTATAATAATTACTAAGCTTGACGGAACGGCAAAGGGTGGTATAGCAATCGCTATTCAGTCAGAGCTTAATGTTCCGGTTAAATATATAGGAATCGGAGAGCAGGTTGATGATTTACAGAAATTTGATCCTACAAATTATGTAAATGCTTTATTTGCTGACTTTGATGTTAAATCCGATATAGAAATAATAGTTGACAGCGATATTGAAAAGCTTGAACCGGACGATGATAATTTTGATATATAAATTTTAAATTAAATTACCAAATAGAATTACAGTAACCGTAATATTGTTATGTTTACTAAACAGTTTAGGAGATGAATTTGATGACACTTGATAAATTTGAAAAAGCATATGAAATTGTAAGTAAAGTTGTACATCCTACACCACTTATCGAAAGTGATTTTTTCTCACAGCAATGTGGAAACAAGGTATATCTTAAACCGGAAAATATGCAGCTTACAGGTGCATATAAGATAAGAGGTGCTTATTATAAGATTAGTACACTTACAGATGAGGAAAGAGAAAGAGGCTTAATAACAGCATCAGCAGGAAACCATGCACAGGGCGTGGCTTATGCAGCAAAAGCCTACGGTGTAAAGGCAACGATTGTAATGCCGACGACAACGCCGCTTATAAAGGTAAACAGAACCAAGTCATATGGTGCCGATGTAGTATTGTATGGTGAGGTTTATGATGAATCCTGTCAATATGCTTTAAAGCTTGCTGAGGAAAACGGATATACTTTTGTTCACCCTTTTGATGATCTTGACGTAGCTACAGGTCAAAGTACTGTTGCTATGGAAATAATAAAAGAGCTTCCTTTTGCGGATATTATTCTTGTTCCTGTAGGAGGAGGCGGACTTGCTACAGGTGTATCTACACTTGCCAAGGCTCTTAATCCTAACATAAAGGTAATAGGAGTTGAACCTCAGGGCGCTGCATGTCTTAAAGTTTCGCTTATAAATGATGAGGTTACTACTTTGGATGTTGTAGATACCATTGCGGACGGTACCGCAGTTAAAACACCGGGTTCAAAGATTTTCCCTTATCTTAAAGAAAATCTTGATGATATTATAACGGTTGAGGATAGCGAGCTTATCGTTGCATTTCTTGATATGCTTGAAAATCATAAGATGCTTGTTGAAAACAGCGGTCTTTTGACTGTGGCTGCTCTTAAGCATCTTGAACCGAAGGGACAAAAGGTTGTAAGTATTTTAAGTGGCGGAAATATGGATGTTATTACATTCTCATCTGTTGTACAGCATGGTCTTATAGCAAGATGCAGAATATTTAATGTTTCCGTACTTCTTCCCGATAAGCCGGGTGAACTTCAAAATGTTGCGGGCGTAATAGCCGAGCATAAGGGAAATATTATAAAGCTTGAGCATAACCAGTTCGTAACCATAAATCGTAATTCTGCTGTTGAGCTTGTAATTACCATAGAAGCCTTCGGACCGGAGCATAAGGAAGAAATTCTTGCAGCCTTAAATGATGGAGGATACAGACCTATTGAAAAGAAGACAAAGGCGATATTCTAATGATTAAAATTGCAGTTGATGTAGGAACAACCAATATTGATATGGCTTTTTTCAATTCACAAAAAAACAGCGTTGTATGCGAAAAAAGTTTTCATAACAGGCAGTCTCTTTACGGAAGTGATGTTATTAACAGGATTAATACCATAAAAAGAGACAGGTCTTTTATTGCCAAATTGAAGGCTTTGGCCTGGGAAGATATTGCATCTGCAATTGATGATTTTATAAAGGAATATGATTACAGCTATAATGATATAGATAATGTATGCTTATCAGGAAATACAACCATGATAAGCATTTTACTTGAATATGATGTAAGCAATATGGGTGAGAGTCCATATCCGGTATTGCTTAATAAGTCAATAAAAATTGATTCGACAAGCGTCTTCGGTGAAGATTGTAAATTAAATTGTGAAATGATATTTACAGGCTGCGTCAGTGCATTTATCGGCGGAGATATTTTGTCGGGTCTTGTTTATCTGGATAAAGATTATTCGTTTCTTGATAATTCTGCCGTGAATCTATTGGTGGATTTGGGAACAAACGGAGAAATGGTTCTTAATTGCAGGGGACGACTTATATCGGCATCCGCTGCATGCGGTCCGGCATTTGAGTCAAGTCTTAAAAAACAGGGCGTTTACGGCTCATCTGCTTTGGATGCTGTTACTTTATTGGTTTCTTCGGGCAGACTTTCGGATAACGGAAGTTTGATAGATGAATATATAGAAAAAGGTGTCGTTATCAATAATATACATATCACATCGGACATTATAAGAGAGATTCTTCTGGCAAAAGCAGCGATTAGTTCTTGCATAGAAAATCTTTATAAAAAAGCTCAAATCAGTTATCGGGATACCGATAAGGTATTTATTTCCGGAGGTTTCGGAAACTATTTAAATATTGATAATGCGATTAGAATAGGGATAATTCCAAAAGCTTTTAAAGACAGAACAACTATATCGGGAAATACGTCGTTAAAGGGTGCTTTGGAATTATTAAAGGATAACAATCTTGTAAATAAAACGAATTTGCTTAAAGAAAAGATTGAAGTTATACTTCTTGCTGATGAAGAAGGATATGATGAAAGTCTTATAAATAATATGTATTTTAAAGAATTCTAATTATTGGTAAATGGTGAGATTATGAAAATGATGACTATTGCAAGCGGAAGCAGCGGAAACTGTACATTTGTCGGGACGGATACCACTTCATTGCTTGTGGATGCCGGAGTCAGTAAAAAGAAAATTGAAGAAGGCTTAAATAAAATAGAACTTTCGTTAAAAAATGTTGATGGCATTTTGATAACCCATGAACATATCGATCATGTAAGAGCTATTGGTGTTATATCAAGAAATCAAGGTATACCGCTTTATGCCACGCCGCAAACCTGTTGCGAGATTTCGAACATGTCATCACTTGGGGATTTTGACAGAAGCCTGCTTAATCCGATTAAGGTGGATGAAAAGTTTAATATTGGAGACATAAGCATAGAAGCTCATTCGATATGGCATGATGCGGTTGATCCTGTTTGTTATTCTTTGTATGGAGATAACAAAAAGGTTTCCATAGCAACCGATATGGGCGATTATGATGATTATCTGGTTGAGGCATTGAAGGATTCGGACGGAATTCTTGTCGAGGCCAATCATGATATAAGAATGCTTGAATGCGGATCTTATCCGTATATGCTTAAACAAAGAATACTCGGAAAACGAGGGCATTTGTCCAATGAAGCAGGAGGAAGACTTTTAAAATCTATACTCAACGAACATGTTAAAGCTGCTTTTATTGGACATTTATCAAAAGAAAATAATTATCCCGAGCTTGCTTATGAAACAGTTAAGCTTGAAATTGCGGATAATCCTTATACTAAGGATGTAAGAGATTTTAATTTATGTGTTGCGGACAGAGATATTCCCGGAGCATTGATTACATTATAAAAAATTAAAAATAATATTTTTAAAATACAAATGTATTTTCAGGAGGAAAAACAAGATGAAAAAGACAATTATTACCGTACTCGGAAAAGATAAAGTGGGTATTATAGCAAAGGTTTGTGTATATCTTTCACAAAACAATATTAATATCCTTGATATAGCTCAGACAATCGTAGACGGTTATTTTAATATGATGATGGTTGTAGACATTTCCGAAGCATCAAAGGATCAGTCAAGAATTAACGAAGAACTTGGAGATCTGGGAGATGAGATCGGTGTTCAAATCAGAGCACAGAGTGAAGAGATTTTCAATATGATGCACAGATTATAGGAAATGACCGGAAAATATAAAATGTATCAGTAAATAGATTGAGATATAAGTATAGATTAATATTATGGACGGTTGGATAGGAGACATATTATGATAGGAATTAATGAAGTTATAGAAACAAATGAAATGATTCACAAGCTTAATCTTGATGTCAGAACCATTACAATGGGTATAAGTCTTCTTGATTGTGTCGGAGCTGATGTTAAAGAAACCTGTGATAAAATATATGAGAAAATAACAAGCTCTGCAAAGAATCTTGTTAAGGTTGGTAATGAGATTTCAGACAAATACGGAATCCCGATTGTAAATAAAAGAATTTCCGTTACACCGATTGCACTTGTCGGAGGTTCGGTATGTAAGACCGAAGAGGATTTTATAGAAATAGCAAAGAAACTTGATGAAGCCGCTACAGTCTGCGGAGTTAATTTTATCGGAGGATATTCTGCTCTTGTTTCAAAGGGAATGACAAAGGCAGATGAGCTTTTGATTCGTTCCATACCTAAGGCACTTGCCTGCACAGGAAGAGTCTGCAGTTCCGTAAATACCGGTTCTACAAAAACAGGTATAAATATGGATGCCGTTAAGCTTATAGGTGAGATAATCTGCGAAACAGCCGAGCTTACAAAGGATAATGATTCACTTGGATGTGCGAAGTTCGTTGTATTCTGTAATGCACCGGATGATAATCCGTTTATGGCAGGAGCATTTCATGGTGTTACAGAGGCTGACAGAATTATAAATGTAGGTGTCAGCGGTCCGGGAGTGGTTAAGGCAGCCATAGAGCATGCAAGAGGTGAAAATTTCGAGGTATTATGTGAGACAATTAAAAAGACTGCATTTAAGATAACAAGAGTAGGACAGCTTGTTGCAAAAGAGGCTTCCGAAAGACTCGGAGTTCCTTTCGGAATTATCGATTTATCACTTGCACCTACACCTGCAGTGGGAGACAGTGTCGGGGAAATTCTTGAGGAAATAGGCCTTGAGTATGCGGGTGCACCGGGAACGACAGCTGCTCTTGCCATGCTTAATGATCAGGTTAAAAAGGGCGGAGTAATGGCTTCTTCTTACGTTGGCGGATTAAGTGGTGCATTTATACCTGTAAGTGAAGATCAAAGGATGATTGACGCTGTTTCAGCGGGCGCACTTACTCTCGAAAAGCTTGAGGCAATGACCTGTGTATGCTCGGTAGGACTTGATATGATAGCTATACCGGGAGATACCAAGGCAACAACCATATCGGGTATAATTGCCGATGAGATGGCTCTTGGTATGGTGAACCAGAAGACAACCGCAGTAAGAATTATTCCTGTTATAGGTAAAACTGTCGGAGATAAGGCGGAATTTGGCGGACTTTTGGGTTATGCTCCGATTATGCCTGTTAATCAATACAGCTGTGAAAAGTTTATTAACAGAGGCGGAAGAATTCCTGCACCGATACACAGCTTTAAAAACTAATATTTGTATATGTTTTTTGTACAGATATATAAATGATTATTTTAAACAATTATAAAAAAGGATTTATTATATGGGTAAACTTGCACTCTCTGAGCGTATTTTAATGAATATTGAAAAACCGGCAAGATATATAGGCAATGAGGTAAATATTGTTAAGAAGGATTTAAATGATATTGATATCAGATTTGCCGTATGTTTTCCTGATGTTTATGAAATAGGTATGTCGTATCTTGGCATCCAGATTCTCTATGATTTCTTTAACAGAAGAAGCGACACATATTGTGAGAGAGTCTACAGTCCGTGGCCGGATCTTGATAAAATCATGAGAGAAGAAAATATAAAACTTTTTTCTCTTGAAACACAAACACCTGTTTCGGAGTTTGACTGGCTCGGAATAACCATACAATATGAAATGTGTTATACAAATATTCTTCAGGTTATTGAACTTTCGGGTATTCCTCTTTATGCAAAGGACAGAAAAAAAGGAGACACCTTTGTTATTGGCGGAGGTCCCTGTACGGTAAATCCGGAACCGCTTGCGGATTTTTTTGATATGTTTTATATCGGCGAGGGTGAGGTTTCCTATAATGAAATCCTTGAATTATATAAGGTATATAAAGAAAGCAATATGGAAAGAGAGGAGTTTTTAAGAAAAGCTTCCCGCATACCGGGTGTTTATGTACCTTCATTGTATGAAGTTTCTTATAACGAAGATGGCACTGTTCGTGCCATAAATCCAATATATGATGATGTTCCTGAAAAAATAAAATGGCAGGCAGTAATGGATTTTGATAATGTACCATATCCGATGAAGCCTGTTGTTCCATATATCAGAGCAACTCAGGACAGGGTTACTCTTGAAATTATGCGCGGCTGTATAAGAGGCTGCCGTTTTTGTCAGGCAGGTATGATTTACAGACCGACAAGACAAAAAAATGTCAATATGCTTAAGGAATATGCAAGAATAATGCTTGATAATACAGGATATGAGGAGATTTCCTTAAGTTCGCTTAGTTCCAGTGATTACGAAAAACTGGATGAGCTTTTAAGTTTTTTAATAGAACTGCGTGATAATGATCATGTAAATGTTTCTTTACCGTCTTTACGTATAGATGCATTTTCACTCGATGTTATGAGCAAGGTTCAGGATATAAAAAAGAGCTCGCTTACATTTGCTGCAGAAGCAGGAACACAGAGGCTTCGTGATGTTATAAATAAAGGTATTACCGAAGAAAATATTATAAAGGGCAGTCATGATGCCTTTTTAGGCGGCTGGGATAAGGTAAAGCTTTATTTTATGATGGGTCTTCCTACCGAAACCGATGAGGATTTACTTGGAATTGCCGAACTTGCCGAAAAAATTTCCGAAGAGTACTTTGATACCGTCCCTAAGGAAAAACGCAACGGAAGAGTTATGATTAATGCATCTTCTTCATATTTTGTTCCGAAGCCTTTTACACCGTTTCAGTGGGCACCTATGATTACGCCTGAAGAATATACCAGAAGAGCATATTTTGTAAAGGATGCATTTGCAAGACAAAGAAATAAGAAGAGTCTTAAATTTCAATATCATGACGCCGAGATAACCGTGCTTGAGGGTGTTCTGGCAAGAGGAGACAGAAGACTTGGCAAGGTTCTTTATGACGTGTATAAAAAGGGTGCAATTTATGATGCGTGGACAGAATTTTTTGATATGAACAGATATAAAGAAGCATTCGACGAAAATGACGTGGATATAAACTTTTATATTACAAGAGAAAGAGCTGATGATGAGATATTTCCATGGGAGCATTTGGATGTAGGCGTTTCGCGTCGCTTTTTATTAAATGAATGGCATAATGCCAAGGCCGGAGTGGTTACACCGAATTGTCGACAGAAATGCTCGGGCTGCGGAGCGGCTGTTTATAAAGGAGGTGTCTGCTTTGAAGCTAAGAATTAAGTATGAAAAGACAGGCGTCTTAAGATTTATCGGACATCTAGATGTAATGAGATTATTTCAAAAAGCAATCCGAAGAGCCGGGCTTGATGTGGCTTATTCGAAGGGCTTTTCACCGCACCAGATTATATCCTTTGCTGCACCGATGCCGCTTGGAATGACCTCCGAGGGTGAATATTTTGACGGAGAGTTTAATTCTGTTACTTCTACAAAGGATATGATGGAGAGATTAAACGCAGTTCTTCCCGACGGAATCAAAGTTCATGATATAGTTCTTTTGAATGAAAATGCTAAACCGTCAATGGCTATAGTATCCGCATCGGATTATTATATATATAAAAATGAGGAATGTGATAAGGATATACCGGCATTGCTTAAAGAATATATAGAGCCTATGATGAATAAAGCAACTGTTGAGGTTGTAAGAAAAACAAAATCAAAGGAAGAAATGACGGATATTAAACCGCTTATTTTTGATTTGAAGGAATACGAAGACGGAATATATATGCTGCTTGAATCGGGAAGTAAAGCAAATCTTAAGCCTGAGCTTGTTGTTGCCGCACTTTGTGAAAATGCCGGCATAGAGTATAACAGATATGACTATATGATACACAGATTGGAAACCTATATGGGTGACTGTAAGGCTTTAAAGCCTTTATCCTGTGACGGAGAGAATTTTTAAATTTAACAATACTTATTTATTCCGGGCTTTTATCCTATAACAAGAAAGGTTTAAAAATATGAATCGTTTTGTTATCATCAATAAAGAAAATATTAAACTTGGCTATTATTTTGAAAATGATAAGCTTTCGGATTTAAGATGTTATGAGGAAGGTTCGATTTTAAACAATATCTATGTAGGAAGAGTATCCAATATACTCAATAACATTAAAGCTGCCTTTGTCGATATAAAGCCGGGACTTAGCTGTTATCTTTCCATGGAGGATTACAAAGGAAAAAAGAAGCTTAAAAACGGAGACATAATAACTGTCCAGATTTCAAAGGACAGCATTAAGACAAAACAACCGAGTGTTACAACGGATATATGTCTTACCGGAAAATATATAATAATCCACTCCGAAAAAACAGTCGGTGTATCGTCAAAGATTAAGGATTCCGTAGCAAAGGACAGATTAAAAAGTCTCTTTGAAACGGCTCTTGGAAGGTTTAATAATGAGAAAAAATGTGAAGATATGGAATATGGAGCCATTATAAGAACTCAGGCTTTTGATAAAGCCGTATCGGATGAAACAATTTTGGAAGAAATCTACAGATTGTTAAGAAAGCTTGACGATAAGCTTGATAAGGCAAAATATATGTCTGCCTATTCTATGGTTTATGAAGATGAGCCCGCTTATATAAAAGACATGGCGGTTTTTTCCGAAAAAGAAGACTGTGAAGTTGTTACTGATGCCGAAGAAATATATAATAAATTTGTTGAGAATTATGATAAATCGTCGATAAGGTTTTATGCGGATAATATGATTAGTTTGACAAATCTCTACAACCTTAAATCATTAACTGAAAAGGCATTAACGAAAAGGGCATATCTAAAATCGGGAGCATATCTTGTAATTGAACCTACCGAAGCTATGATTGTAATTGATGTAAATACCGGAAAAGCAATACATGGCAATAATTCCGAAGACTATATTTTTAAAATTAATTGTGAAGCGGCAAAAGAAATAGCAAGACAGCTTAGGATAAGAAATCTGTCAGGTATGGTACTCATAGATTTTATCAGTATGAAAAGCGAAAAATATAATAACGAGCTTTTGTCATGCTTAAGAGAATATACAATAAAGGATGATATTCCCGTAAAAGTTGTGGATATGACAAAACTTGGGCTTGTGGAGCTTACAAGAAAGAAAATCAGAAAACCTCTTTATGAGATGGCGAATTTGATAAATTAAAGGTAACAGGGATAAAATGCCGTTTGTTAATAACATATACTTAAAATAATCTTAATAAAATATTACAGTATTTTTATTTAAATATGAATTGATTTAATTGTATAATGGCTTTATAATGTAAGCCGTTAGTGTTAATATGTGGATTAATTTTATGGAAGTGATTTTATGACAAAGGAAGAAGAATTAAGACAATTAGAAGAGTTAAGAAGAATACAGGCAGAAGAAAGAAGAAAAATGCGTATGGAGGGTATGTCGGATTATTCGGACAGTGCATTTTCGGACAGTGCATTTTCGGACAGTGCATTTTCGGACAGCGCATTTTCGGACAGCGCGTTTTCAGACAGTGCGTTTTCATCCGGAAATTCATATAATTCTGATAGTGCATTTTCTGATAGTGCATTTTCTTCTAACAATTCTTCACAAAGACCTGTACATAATACACAGCAGACATATATTCAAAATCCTATGAATATTGTACAGCATACAAATATTCAGACACCAATGAATGCTCCGCAATATACGAGTGTTCAAAATCCGATTTATACAGGTTCTCAATCACAGTATATTGAACAGCCACAGTACGAAGGACAGGCTTCTCAGAATATACAACCGCAGCGTACAAGACAGCCCGTGGATATGCAACAGCCGCAACGTATGAGACAGCCACAGGATATGCAACAGCCGCAACGCATGAGACAGCCGCAGGGAATGCAACAATCGCAGCATACGGCAAGACAATCTCAACATACACGTAAGATGCAGGAAAATATGCAACCGCAAAACGGTTCTAAACAAAAGAATATGAGACATGATATGCAACAGGAAAATATGCAACAGAATAATATTCCTAAAAACGGAAAGAAAAAGAAGAAGAAACATCCGGTATTAAAAATCGTAATCGTTTTACTTCTAATATTTGCGATTTTATTTGGTACAGGTATGTTTTTAGTGGTTCGAGCTCTTAACAAGATGGAAAGAGTCGAAACCGTGGTCTCAAAAAGAAGTGACAATTTCCACGGAGATGTATATAATATCCTTCTCATCGGACAGGATGCAAGAGAAGGTGAGGGTATGCAAAGAGCCGATACCATAATTCTTTGTACAATAAATAAAAAGACGCATACCGTAACGCTTACATCCATAATGAGAGATATGTATGTAAATATTCCGGGATATGGCGGAAACAGAGTGAATGCTGCCTTTGCATTTGGCGGAATAGATTTGCTTGATCAGACAATTGAGGAAAATCTCGGTATAAAGATTGACGGAAATGCTCTTGTTGATTTCGGTGGATTTATGGAAGCCATGACAGCTGTCGGTAATCTTGATATTGAACTTACCGCAGAAGAAGCGGCTTATCTTAACGAGCATCCCGAGCTTGGAACAACAGATGAGGTTGCCGTTGAAACTTGGAATCTTCATGAGGGTGTAAATAATATGACTCCGGGACAGGTGCTTGGTTATTCTCGTATAAGACATGTCGGTAATTCCGATTGGGACAGAACCAACAGACAAAGATTTGTTATAAATGCCGTTATAGATAAGGTTAAGCACGGACATTTGCTAAAAGGCTTTAAGGTTCTTGATGGCGTTTGTCCGCATATTATAACTGATATGACCACTAAGAATATGCTTAAAGCAGGCTTTGCCTATATAAGATGTTCAAAGGGAGGAATGAACAGCTTTTATCTTCCTGCGGAAGGAACATATCAGGCAACATATGTTGACGGTATGGCGGTTCTTTTACCGGATATAGAAGCAAACAAACAGGTGTTGCAGCAATATATGCAAGGTATCGACCCTGCAGCACAATAAAATATTAAATATCAAACCGTATGGTATATGCGTAAGAAACAGCTTATATCATACGGTTTTATTATGCTTTGATTTTGATGATATGATGATTGTAATTTATAAAAATTTGTAAATATGACAAAAGTCATATTCAAATTATATCTTTTTTCACTACAAGTATGTTCTACAAAATGTTATCTTAAAATCAGCAAAAAAAATAATATGTTTAGATTAAATAATGGAGATGATGTGATGGAAACTATTTTAAAAACAATTGATTTAACCAAGAAATATGATAACAAAGCCGTTGTCGATAATCTTAATATCGAGATTAAAGAGGGAGAGATATTCGGATTACTCGGACCAAACGGAGCAGGAAAGAGTACTACCATGAATATGATTTGCAATATTGTTAAACCTGACTATGGTTCGGTTGAGTTCATGGGTAAAGATTTTCGGAAAAACAAAAAGGAACTCAGTAAAGATCTTGGATATATTCCTCAAAATCTTGCCATACACGGAAGTCTTAAAGCCTGGGAAAATGTTGAACTTTTCACATCGCTTTACGGAATAAAGGGTGAAAAACTGAAGGAAAGAATTGATGAAGCACTTTTATATGTAGGCCTTTCCGACAGAAGGAACGATTATGCAAGAAAGTTTTCGGGAGGTATGAAAAGAAGACTTAATATTGCATGTGCCATCGGTCATCATCCCAGGCTTTTGATTTTTGATGAGCCGACTGTCGGAATCGATCCTCAGTCAAGAAACTTTATTCTTGAAAAAATAAAGGAGTCGAATAAAAACGGAGCAACCGTTATATATACCAGTCACTATATGGAAGAGGTCGAAGCAATTTGTACCCGTATAGCTATTATGGATAACGGAAAGATTATTGCTTCGGGAACCTCGGATGAGCTAAAGAAACTTGTCGTTGATGATATTTCAAAGATTACTTTGGAAGAAGTTTTTCTTGAATTAACCGGAAAGAAATTGAGGGATTTGTAATATGATAAGATATTTAATTAAAAACAATTTCAAAATAATGTTTCGTAATTCCGTAAATATATTGATGTTTGTTTTGTGCCCGATAATAGTTTCCGCTGTATTGATAAGTGCCTTTTCAACTCTTTTGGAAAGCTATAAACCGGTTTCATCATTTGAGGTCGGATACAGAGTGGAAGACGACTGTGAATTTGAAGGATATATCGATAGTATTAAAGAAATAGGAAAAGAAAACGGAATCTCATTTATAGAATATAAATCAGGTACACCTAAAAGTTTGGTAGATGATTACGGACTCGGAGGTTTTGTGGAGTTTGATCAAAACGGATATACGTTATACGAAAGTGAAGACAAAAATGTTGAGGGGGCAACTCTTGAATATATGCTATCTGCAATATTTAACGGTTCAATCGCTGTGAACGAAAATGATATCAGCATAAATGTTGAGTTTCCCGAACATGCAGCTGCGGTAAATTCAACCGATTATTACGGTATAATATATATTGTTTACTTTGGAGGTTGTGCCATAGTATGTGCGGCGGGGCTTTTTTCACAGGAAAAGAAGAACAGAATTTATGAAAGACTTAAGGTTTCAAATCTTTCATCCGTTCAAATATATCTTTCAAGGCTTATTCCGCTTGTACTTGTTGTTTTTATGGGAATCGGAGCTGCTTCAATAATCTCAGCGTTTGTTTTAGGAGTTCATTGGGGAAATATTGCACTTTCAGCATTATTGCTTCTTCTTATGGTTTTGGCTGCAACAGCATTTGAGATAATGATATATTATATATCAAACAGTATGTTGGCAACCGTAATTATTAGTTTCGGATTAGTTTGGATAATGGGATTCATAGGAGGTAGCTTTGAAACTTATATGTTATCGGGATTTTCGGATTCGGTTAAAAACTGTTCACCGATTTACCATGTAAACAGGGCATTGGTTGAGCTTTCGAGTATGGGAAAAAGTGATTATGTATTAAGTGCAATTATATATTTGACAGTAATAACAATTATAAGCTCACTTGTATCGGTTGTTGTAGGAAGCATAAGGAGGTTGGACAGATAATGAAAGAAATAATAAAAACGACATTAAAACTTCTTGTAAGAAATAAAGGCTTTTGGTTTTTTGTTATAATCAGTCCGCTTTTATCAACATTATGTCTTAAAAATAAGAAGGAAAATCATGCAGCCTATGCCGAGGCCCCAAAAGCTCAAATTGAGGAACTTGAAGATGTTGATTCCAAGGTTGCATATTATGGAGGAAAAGGTAAATTTATTATAAAAATATATGATGCTTCGGAAAGTGAGTTATCTGAGTTTTTATTGAATAAGCTTTTGGAAAGCGGCACATTTAAGATTTGCAGAGTAAAAACACCGGATATGACAAAGGAAGATGTGGATGCTCATATGCATTACGACGGATATAATGACAGAATGGGCGCAGCTATATATCTTGATAGAGATTTTGATAAATATGTCTTGCAAAATGATGTATCAAAAGCTTTAACTGTTTATATTTTATCGGATGATGAAAGATATGAACTGCTTCTGAATGAACTAAAAAATGCTGTCGGACAGATTAATTATGCTTCAAATATTTCAATGGCTGAAGGAGATGTAATAAAGGTACTCGAGGAAATGAATAAGACCATTCCCGAAAAAACAGTCAAATCTTTGGCCGGAAAGGATAACAGAGAACTTACAAATAAGCAGATCGATAAGAAAGTATTAATAGGATATGCATTTGCGTTGATGACTCTCGGATATGTATTCGGAGGATTATTTATAGCACATACTGTTATAAATGAGCAAAAGGAAATGATATTGACAAGACTTAAACTTACTAATTTATCAAACATAAAGTATTTCTTTGCGAAATTTATATGCGGAGCGATTGTTTGTGTAATGCTTACGATAATTATGGGATTCTGTACAGTAATCTTTAATGTAAATGATATGGGTATAGGAATGTTTGATTTCCTTCTCATGATTTTCCTTATGGGACTTATTTTCTGTTCTATAAGCCTGTTGATTGGCGTTCTTTTGGGGAATGTTATGAGTGCAAATGTAGCATCATTTGCTCTCTGGAGTATGTCTTCATTGCTTGCCGGACTATATTTTCCTTTGGATTACGCAACCAGAACAATTAAAGTTTTATCGTATATGATGCCTCAAAAATGGTTCTTTGAAGCAACGGAAATGATAATGACTAAAGACAATATGGTATATTTTGTGTTATTATGTATTACAGCAGTATATATGATAGTAACAATGAGTCTTGGAAGCGTAGGTATAAAGTTTAAAAATTATGAGTGAAAAAATCAGAGAAAGCTATTTTGTTTTTATCAGATTGACACTTTTGATAGTGTTAAGCTTATATGGAATATTTAACGAAGCAAAAGCAACAGGAGTATCTTTAAAGATACTCTTGGTTGTTTCGTTTTATATAAGCCTTATGTCAATTAAAGAATTAACCTCGGGAACAAAAAAGAAAATAATTGCTTTTTTAGGCATTATTTTGTTTTTTGCTGTTTTTTATTTCGGGAAGGAATCATTTTATCTTTTGGGAATTTTCAGCGTATATGAAATTCTTTCACTATTTCCTAAGCTTGATTATAAATGGTATTTCGCCCCGCTTTTGTTTTCTGTTTTTGATTTGGCTGCCGGAAATATAATTCGCCCCGTTGTTATATTTATGATGTCTATCCTGTATATTCAGCATAACTTTGTAATAACAGGATATCAAAAAAGACTATATGAAGATATAGAAGCAGAGCATAAGCTTAAAAAAGATATGCGCGAGCAGGAATATGCAGCCAAAGAGAAAATGAAAAGAAATATGCTCCTTGCAGAAAATCAGATATTGGAAGAAAAAACTCAAATTTCACAAACCCTGCATGATAAGCTCGGTCATAATATAAACGGCTCAGTATATCAATTAGAAGGTGTCAAGGTTCTTATGGATAAGGATCCTGAAAAATCAAAATCGATGATTCAGGCAGTTATCGACCAATTAAGAACCGGTATGGATGAAATCAGGGCTATATTGCGGAAAGAAAGACCGAAGAAAAAAGAGCTTGCCATGCTTCAGCTTTATAAGCTTTGCGAAGACTGTAATGCTAAAGGTGTTGAGGCTTCGGTAGAAACCGAAGGTGATGTTGAAAAGATACCGGAAAATGTCTGGGAAGTTATTCTTGATAATGCTTTTGAAGCGGTTTCTAATTCGATGAAATATTCAAAATGCAAACATATAAAAATGAAATTAATAGTTTTTAATAAGATGATAAGATGCAATATAACCGATGACGGAATCGGTTGTAAAAAAATACAAGACGGTATGGGAATATCGGGAATGAGACAGAGAATAAGACAAATAAACGGTTCTCTTTCTTTTGAAACCGAGGCCGGATTTAGCATAAATATGATTATTCCGATTGATTAAGTAAGGGAGAAGGCTGATGGATAAAATAAAGGTTATTATAGCTGATGATAGTGATTTTGTAAGAGACGGTATGAAAATCATTCTGGATGTTGATGACGAATTTACGGTGCTTGGTACAGCTGCAAACGGAAAAGAAGCAATCGAACTTGCTAAAACAAAAGTGCCGGACGTTTTTCTTATGGATATACAGATGCCTGAAATGGACGGTATAGAAGCAACTAAGATTATAGTCGAAGAAAAACTCGGTAAGGTACTTATTCTTACAACCTTTGATGATGACGAGCTGGTAAGACAGGCATTAAAAAACGGAGCAAAAGGGTATTTGATAAAAAATCATACACCTGAGCATTTAAAACAGATGATCAAATCCGTATATTACGGCTCGGGTGTTATGGATGAAAGCGTTTTAAATTCGCTTACCGTTGAAAATACATCCAATGATAAGGGTGCTGAGGGTTTTGATGCTTCTAATTATTCGCCGAGAGAGCTTGAGATTATAAAGGCTGTTGCCGACGGATTATCCAATAAAGAAATTGCCGATAAGCTTTTTATTTCCGAGGGAACGGTCAAAAATTACATAACCGGTATCTTGTCAAAAGAAGGCATTTCACACAGAACGGCTTTGGCTGTATATTATTTGACAGGAAAAAAATAATCTTTTTCTTGACATTTATCTTTCATAATGTTATATTATTTGAGTGTGCCGCACAGGAAGGTAGAAGTCTGCGCATTTTTGGCGTAGCACCGTAACTGGCGAGTAATGATAATAGGAGGTAACCATATGTACGCAATTATAGCAACAGGCGGTAAGCAGTACAAGGTAGCTGAAGGAGATATCATTAATGTAGAGAAGCTTGGCGCAAAGGAAGGCGAAGAAGTTACATTTGATGTCGTTGCAATCAATAACGATAAGGATATGCTTTGCGGTGAAGCTTGCAAGAAATCTTCAGTAAAGGCAACTGTTCTTGGCGAAGGCAAGGGCAAGAAGGTTGTTGTCTACAAGTACAAGAGAAAGTCCGGCTATCATAAAAAGCAGGGACACAGACAGCCATTTACTAAGGTTGAGATCAAAGCAATTACTGCTTAATTAAAATTATGATTAATATTATATTTTATAGGAAATCAGACGGAACATATAAGGGCTTTGGTATGAGCGGACATGCGATGTTTGCCAAATACGGAAAGGATATAGTTTGTTCAGCGGTTTCGGTACTTGCAATAAATACTGTAAATTCTGTTTCGGAATTGACGAATAATAAATTCGATATAGAAAAAAGCAAGTCCGGAAATTTAAAGTTTAAATTTACGTCTGATCCTGATGAAAAAGGACAGTTACTACTTGAATCACTGGCTCTTGGGATACTCGGTATCGAAGAAGAGTACGGTAGTAAATATTTACAAATTAACTTCAAGGAGGTGTAAATATGTTAAAGATGAATTTACAGTTCTTTGCTCATAAGAAGGGTGTTGGTTCTACTAAGAACGGACGTGATTCAGAGGCAAAAAGACTCGGAGCAAAGAGAGCAGACGGTCAGTTTGTTAAGGCCGGAAATATATTATACAGACAGCGTGGAACTAAGATTCACCCTGGTGTGAACGTTGGACGCGGCGGCGACGATACTTTATTCGCACTTGTTGACGGTATCGTACGTTTTGAAAGAAAGGGTAGAGACAAGAAGCAGGTTTCAATCTATCCGGTTTCAACAGAAAACTAGTATTTAAAAAAGCCGGGATATTTATCTCGGCTTTTATTTCGTTATATGAACACGGTGTTATTTTGATACATATTTAATTATAGTTTATTTTTTTGATTATTACGGAGGTTGTTATGTTCGCTGACAGAGCAAAAATATTTATAAAATCCGGTAAGGGCGGAGACGGACATGTTTCATTTCGCCGCGAGCTTTTTGTGCCTAACGGCGGACCTGACGGCGGAGACGGCGGAAAAGGCGGAGATGTGATTTTTGTCGTTGATGAAGGCATAAATACTCTTACTGATTACAGACATATAAGAAAATACAAGGCGCAGGACGGTGAAGAAGGCGGAAAGAAAAACTGTCACGGTGCTGATGGTGAAGACATAATTTTGAAGGTTCCTGCCGGAACGGTCATAAAGGATGCGGAGACCGGAAAGGTTATTCTTGATATGTCAAATAAAACCGAGCCTGTAGTTTTATTAAAGGGCGGTCGTGGCGGTAAAGGAAACAGACATTATGTTACTTCTGTCATGCAGGCACCTAAGTATGCACAGCCCGGACAGGCTGCTAAAGAAATGTGGGTGACTCTTGAGCTAAAGGTAATAGCCGATGTTGGGCTTGTCGGATTTCCAAATGTAGGAAAATCAACATTTTTATCAAGAGTTACAAATGCTAAACCAAAGATAGCAAATTACCATTTTACTACACTTAATCCAAATCTCGGTGTAGTTGATTTAGACGAAAACAACGGATTTGTTATTGCCGATATACCGGGAATAATTGAAGGAGCATCGGAAGGAGTCGGACTTGGATTTGAATTTTTAAGACATATAGAAAGAACCAAGGTCTTGATTCATATGGTAGATGCGGCGTCTACCGAGGGCAGAGATCCGATTGTTGATATAGAAACCATTAATAAAGAGCTTGCAACATACAATGATAAGCTTTCTCAAAGACCTCAGGTTATAGCAGCAAACAAATGTGACGCACTTTACGGTGATGATTATGAAACTGTTATACAGATGCTTAAGGACGAATATGAGCCAAAGGGAATAAAGGTCTTTCCTATATCCGCAGTATCGGGCAAGGGACTTAATGAGCTTTTGTGGTATGTTAACGGGCTTGTAAAAGAAGCAGAGGTTGATGTCGTTGAATTTGAACCTGAGATGGAAATTGATTTCCCTGATAATCCTGAGCTTCCGTTTGAAGTATGGAAGGATGAGGACGGAATATTCAGAGTCGAAGGACCTCGTATAGAGAGGATGCTTGGATATACTAACCTTGAATCCGAGAAGGGATTTGCATTTTTCCAGAATTTCCTTAAGGATAACGGAATACTTGATAAGCTTGAGGAATTGGGTATAAATGAAGGCGATACCGTAAAGCTTTACGGATTGGAATTTGATTATTATAAATAATATTTGGGATATTTATTTATGAATTAAAGCGGAGGATGATTATGACAAGCAAACAAAGAGCATTTCTCAAAGGGCTTGCGATGAATATAGATACTGTTATAAATATAGGAAAGGCAAGCCTTACACCAGAGGTAACGGCTGCAATTGAAGAAGCATTTAATAAAAGAGAACTTATAAAGGTCGGAGTATTAAAAAACTGTCTTGATGATCCGCATGCTATCGCGGAAGCTGTTGCTGAAAGAACCAAGAGCCAGGTTGTACAGGTTGTTGGAAAAAAGATAGTTTTGTATAAACCTGATAAGAAAAATCCAAAGATAATTTTACCGTAGCATTTATAAAATAATTCAAAGATATTATTAGTATTATATGAAAAAAGAATCTGTTTTTGAAAAATATAATTGTATAGCTGTTCTCGGCGGAACATTTAATCCTATTCATAACGGACATATTATGCTTGCCCAAAAAGCAATAGAGCAGTTTGATGACATACAAAAGGTTATTGTCGTTCCGAATAACAAGCCCGCGTATAAGGGAACAAATGAGATAATCAGTCCCAAAGAGCGCATTGATATGATTGAAAATGCAATAAAACCGTATGATTTTATGGAAATATCCGATATCGAGATTCAAAGAGGCGGGATAACCTATACTTATGACACCATAAATCAGATATATGCAATTAATCGTGATATAAAAATTTATTATATAATTGGTGCAGATTCATTATTTACCTTTGATAAATGGTACAGATATAAGGATTTACTCGGGTTGTGTACTCTTCTTTGTGCCAAAAGAAAAAGCAGCATAAATGAAATGGAATTTAGTATTAAAGAACTAAAAAAAGCAAATAAAAGTACCGATATAAGAATTATCAATTCACCTGAAATGGATATATCTTCATCCAAAATCCGAAAATTCATCAAAAGATACGGTAAATATCTGATGGATAAATCGTGTGATCATAGCTGTGATGTTATTAAACTGTATGATGAATATGAAAAACGTATTGAAAATTATTTGGTTAAAAGAGTACCGGATTCGGTAAAAAAATATATTTTGGATAAAAAATTATATTTGGATTGATATTATAGTTATTTATTCGATTATTAAGCTGACATATAGAATATGGAGAGCGTATTATGAATAAAGAAAAAATGATACAGAAATTAAAAGAAAAAATAAGTGAAAAACGATATGAACATTCGGTCGGTGTGGCTTATACGGCTGCCTGTATGGCTATGGTTTACGGAGCTGATATAGAGGCTGCAAAAACCGCCGGACTTTTACATGATTGTGCAAAAGGTTTATCCTCCAAGGAGAAGCTTGAAAAAGCAAGAAAATACGGACTTTCAATAAACAAGTATGAGGAAACTCATCCGGAGATGCTTCATGCCAAGCTTGGAGCTTATTTTGCAAGATATAAATTTGATATAACAGATGAAGATATTTTGAATGCCATAACCTGGCATACTACCGGAAGACCGGATATGTCTTTACTCGAAAAGATTATATTTGTTGCGGATTATATTGAGCCTAACAGAAAAATGATAAAGGATATGGAAGAAATCCGTAGGGAAGCATTTACTGATCTTGATAAATGTATAGTTCATATTTTGAAAAATACAATCGAATATCTGACTGACAGTTTTGATGATATGGATTATATGACCAAAATGACATATGATTATTATTTGAATAAACAATCATAAATCTTTATGCATAGGAGATTATTAATATGAATTCAAAGGAAATGGTTAAGGTTGCCGTAGAGGCGCTTGATGATAGAAAAGGAAACAATATCAAGATAATCGATATTAAGGAAATATCCTCAATCGGAGACTATCTTGTTATAGCAGACGGCTCAAATGCCAATCATGTGCAGGCTTTATGCGATAATGTCGGAGAGATGATGCATAAGGCAGGCTGTAAATTAAAAAATAAAGAAGGATATTCAAATGGAGGATGGATTTTGATGGATTATTATGATATAATAATACATGTATTTTCAGAGACCGAGCGTTCCTTCTATGATTTAGAGCATATTTGGCGCGACGGAAAATATGTTTTAAGCGGAGATTTATAAGACGTATGAAATCAGACAGCATATTAAGGGAAAACTATAAAAAAATCAATCAATTATCAGCAAGATGCATGAAAGCTCTTATTATTCTTTTGGTTTTTGGTTTTGCTTACAGTTTTATTCTGGGAGATGTTGACAGAGCTTTACTTGTTATACTTTTTTCTGTTGCGGTAATCGTTACTATGGTTCCTATTTTAGTTATAAATATTTTAAAATGGGATGAATCAAAGCTTACGAAGTATATGGTTATCATTTGTATTTGTATCGTAATGTGTATAATGCTTACGATGTTTTCGAGTTATCTTTTTCCGATAATTTTATTCCCTATACTTATGGCATCATTATACTATAATCAGACATTTGTTCTTTTTACTTCACTTTTGGTATCAATAAGTATTTTGATTTCAGATGTAATGTCAGTTAAATATTCGGCTTATTTTGTAGGAAATCCATATGATACATATGAAGATGTACTTGTTCGTTATGCCATTATACATATTGTAGTAGTATTTCTTTTATCTGTAGCTGCATATTTTATAGTTCAAAGAAATTCAATGATGATTTATTCTGCAATTGATACGGCTGTCACAATGCAAAACAACGAGAAAGGTCTTGTATATGCATTTTCGGAAATAAGCGAGAGTAAATCAAAATCTACCGGTGCACATATCAAAAGAGTGTCGGAATATATGAGAATACTCGGTAAGGCATCGGGATTTGATGAAGAATATGTAGACAAGCTTGCTACAGCATCTATGATGCATGATATAGGTAAGCTTATGATAAGTGAAGAAATTCTTGATAAGCCGGAGAAGCTTACGGATGAAGAGTATCAGATTATGAAGAATCATGTTCTTTACGGAGAAGCACTTCTTGAGAAGTGTCCTGGCGAACTTATGCATATAGCCTGTATCCTTGCGAAGGAACATCATGAAAGATGGGACGGTTCGGGATATCTTGGTATGAAAGGCGAAGAAATATCTTATATAAGCAGACTTATGGCTGTTTGTGACGTGTTTGATGCACTTACGTCAGAAAGATATTATAAAAAAGGCTGGTCATTGGATGAGACCTTTAACGAAATAATCAGTTTAAGCGGAAAGCATTTTGATCCTGCGGTAATTAAGCTGTTCATACAGAATTTTGACGAATTCAAAGAAGTTCATGATAGAATCCAGGATAAACAGATTTATTAATATAATTTGTACTTTTTTGCTTAAATAGTATGGAGATATATAATGTATAAGGTTATAAATGAGTATTTAAGCATGATTAAAATTAATGAAAACGAAGAAATACATGGTCGTCTTGTTAATTTTCTTGATCATTGCGAGCTTATAAAAAAATATACGGTTAATGTAAATTTTCAAAGATATGTAGTTGATATTAAACTTAAGGATTTCAGTATCGATAATTCGGTAGAGTGCTTTAACAGATTTAATCAATCTGTGGCTTATCCGTATTCGGAAATGCATATAAGATTTAATGAAGGAAATTGCATCAGATACAGATATATAACAAGCATGGAAAGCAAAGATGGATTTTATTGCGATATTATAATAAGTTAATTAAATTGTTGTTTATAATAATATTCAAATATAAAAGAGAGGTTGTCTTATGAATCAACATAATGACAACCTCTTTTTATTAAAATGTTCTGAATAATCCGACAACCTTTCCGAGAATTGATAAATTATCTCTGACAATAATAGGATCCATAGTGTCATTTTCAGGCTGAAGTCTTATATATCCGTCTTCTTTATAAAAGGTTTTAACAGTGGCAGAATCATCTATAAGCGCAACAACGATATCCATATTTCTGGCTGTTTCTGTTTTTTCGACCATAACAAGATCTCCGTTAAAGATACCGGCATTTATCATGCTTTCACCCTTGACCTTTAACATAAAGAGCTCTTTGTTTGTCTTTATATATTCAGGTGGAACAGGGAAGTAGCCTTCGATGTTCTCAACGGCAAGTATCGGCTCACCTGCTGTTATGGTTCCGACTATAGGAACATTTACAATTTCTCTTCTGGTGAGATTAAAGGTATCATCAAGTATTTCTATGGCTCTCGGTTTAGTAGGATCTCTTCTTATGTATCCCTTTGCCTCAAGAGTTTCCAAATGCGCATGTACGGAAGATGTAGATTTTAAATGTACCGCATCACATATTTCCCTTACTGCGGGCGGATAACCCTTTTTTAATATACATTCTTTCATATATTCAAGAATTTCCTGCTGTTTATTTGATAAAGCTTCCATATATGAAAACCTCCTTTAATCAAGTTATATACAATATTTCTTAAGTATTATACCATACATTTGTTCGGAATGCAAACTAATGTTCTGTTTTTTGGATTAGTTTTATTTTTTAGTTTTTTTTGTTTGAAAAATGCTTATTTTATAGTATAATAAGGTGTTGAAATTATGCGGGAAAGTGTTTATATGATTTTTCGGGATAATTTTTCTAATATTAAAAATGACAAGGAGATATGAAATGAACGAAAAACTCTTACATACCCCTGAAGGTGTCAGGGATATATACGACTTAGAATGTAAAAGAAAGCTAAAGGTTTTAGAGCATATTCATCATGTCCTTGAATTATACAGCTATCAGGATATATCAACTCCATCATTTGAATTTTTTGATATTTTTAATATGGACAAGGGTTCGGCGCCGTCAAATGAAATGTATAAATTCTTTGACCGTAATAATAACACGCTTGTTTTAAGACCGGATATGACTCCGAGCGTGGCAAGATGTGTTGCCAAGTATTATGCCGATGAAGAGCTTCCGATAAGACTTTGCTACAGCGGTAATACATTTACCAATGCACCTTTGCACCAGGGAAAACTTAATGAGTTTACTCAGGTGGGCGGAGAACTTGTTAACGATGACAGTTCTGCTGCCGATGCGGAGATAATAGCATGCGTTATAAGCTGTTTAAAGGAAGTAGGATTAAAGGAATTTCAAATAGAAATCGGCGAGATAGATTATTTTAAGGGAATAATTGAAGAAGCCGGAATAGATAAAGAAACTGAAGACAGAATAAGAGAGCTTATCCATTTGAAAAATTTCTTTGGATTAACCGAATTTGTATCGGGACTTGATATTGATGAAAATACGAAAAATGCCATTTCAGGCTTTAATATGTTATTTGGCGGTCTGGATATGCTTGACAGAGCGGAAAAACTTGTAAACAACAGTCGCTCGATTGAAGCTATAGAGCGTATGAAACGTGTATATAATGCGCTTTTTGCATATGGATTCGAAGAATATGTAAGCTTTGATCTTAGCATGATCAACAGATATAACTATTATACCGGAATTATATTCAGAGGATATACATACGGTACCGGCGATGCGATTGTTAAGGGTGGAAGATATAACAATCTTATGTCTCAATTCGGTAAGGACGCACCGGCTGTCGGATTTGCGATTTATGTTGATGAGCTTATGAGCGCCATTTCCAGAAATAAAATCGAAATTGAGCTTGATTATTCAAATATTCTTATTCTTTATGAAAGAGAGCAGCAAAAAAATGCAATAGAGCTTGCATCATATTACAGAGGTAAGAATAAAAAGATAGAGCTTATCAGAAAATCCGAAAAGCATAATATTGAAGAATATCTTGATTATGCAAAAAAACTTCGTTTCTCGGGTGTATATGTCGTAAAGGAAGACGAGAAGCTGGATATTTATTCGCTTATAAATGATAATGTAACCGAGACTGATATAAAGACTTTAAAAAGTTTTTAGAATAAGACATAAATTTTAATCTGTGAGGATAATTATATGAGATATTTAACCTTTGCTCTTGCCAAGGGCAGGCTTGCTAAAAAAACTTTGGAATTGTTTGAAAAAATGGGTATAACCTGTGAAGAGGTGAAAGACCCTGATACAAGAAAGCTTATATTTACAAACGAAGAACATAAAATTAAATTTTTCCTTGCCAAGGCTTCGGATGTACCGACTTATGTAGAATACGGAGCTGCGGATGTGGGAGTTGTCGGAAAAGATACAATTCTTGAAGAAGGTCGTAATCTTTATGAGGTTATGGATCTTGGATTTGGAAAATGCCGTATGTGTGTTTGCGGACCTGCATCGGCCAAGGAGCTTTTAAGTAAAAATGAGATAATAAGAGTTGCCAGCAAATATCCGAATATAGCGAAGGATTATTTCCAGAACAAGAAAAATCAGACCGTTGAAATAATTAAGCTTAACGGTTCGGTTGAGCTTGCACCCATTGTTGATTTGTCGGAAGTTATAGTTGATATAGTTGAGACAGGTTCGACACTTCGTGAGAACGGACTTGAAGTGCTTGAAGAAATATGTCCGTTGTCGGCTAGAGTAGTTGTAAATCAGGTAAGCTTAAAAATGGAGCATGAACGAATCAGAAAGATTCTTGATGAATTAAACAAGCTTATAAATGAAAAAGAATAATATATTCACCATAAACAAATTATGTTAACAAGGTTTTGCAAATGATTATATTTTGATTTGAAAATGATATTATGGAGGACGAGAAATGCGAATTGTTAAACTTACTGAAGATACAAAAAAAGATATATTGAATAATTTATTAAAGAGAAGCCCTGACAATTTCGGTGAGTATGAAGCTATTGTAAAGGATATAGTTGAAGATATTCATGTAAATAAAGATGCTGCTTTGTTCAAATATACCGAAAAGTTTGATAAGGCAAAAATTAATGCATCAAATATAAAGGTTACTAAAGAAGAGATAGAGGATGCATATACAAGAGTGGATAAAGAGCTTGTTGAGGTTATAAGAAAGGCTATTAATAACATTAAAACTTATCACGAAAAGCAAAAGCAATTTAGCTGGTTTGATTCCGAAGATAAGGGGATCATGCTTGGTCAAAAGGTTACACCGCTTGAAAAGGTCGGTGTTTATGTTCCGGGCGGAAAGGCTGTTTATCCTTCATCGGTACTTATGAATGTTATTCCTGCCAAAGTTGCGGGTGTTAGGGAAATAATAATGACCACACCTTGCAATGCAGAAGGTAAGGTTTATGATATGACACTTGTTGCTGCAAATGAAGCCGGTGTTGACACTATATTAAAGGCCGGCGGAGCTCAGGCAATTGCAGCCCTTGCTTACGGAACCGAAAGCGTTCCAAAGGTTGATAAAATTGTTGGTCCCGGTAATATATTTGTAGCACTCGCAAAAAGAATGGTATTCGGACATGTAAGTATCGATTCGGTTGCAGGGCCGAGTGAGGTAATGGTTCTTGCCGATGAAACAGCAAATCCAAGATATGTGGCAGCTGATTTATTGTCACAGGCGGAGCATGATGAGATGGCTTCATCGATACTTGTAACAACATCGATTGAGCTTGCAAATAAGGTTTCCGATGAGGTGGAAGAGTTTATTAAAGTTCTTTCCAGAAAAGAAATTATCAGAAAATCCGTAGATAATTACGGATATATACTTGTTGCGGAAAATATGCAGGATGCAATTGATACTGTTAACGAGATTGCAAGTGAACATCTTGAAATTGTGACGGCTAATCCGTTTGATATTATGACAAAGATTAAAAATGCGGGAGCGATTTTCCTCGGAGAATATTCCTCAGAGCCTTTGGGAGACTATTTTGCGGGCCCTAATCATGTGCTTCCTACAAACGGAACGGCAAAATTCTTCTCACCGCTTTCCGTTGATGATTTTATTAAAAAATCCAGTATTATATATTATTCAAAGGAAGCTCTGGAACCTGTATCAAAGGATATTATTGCTTTTGCCGAGTCGGAAAAGCTTACGGCACATGCAAATTCAATAAGAGTAAGATTTGAATAATGAATAAAAAAGTGTTATAATATTATATCTTGTTTTTTAATAAACAAAGAATAATTAAGGAGTGATTTTATGTCAGAAAGAACAGCCACAATAAAGCGTAAAACAAGTGAAACAGACATTGAACTTACGCTTGATATTGACGGAAACGGCAGTGCAAATATTGATACGGGGATAGGTTTTTTTGACCATATGCTTAACAGCTTTGCAAGACATGGTTTCTTTAATCTTGATGTAAAGGCAATCGGTGATATTATTGTCGATTCGCATCATACAATCGAAGATACCGGAATAGTTCTCGGTAAGGCAATAGCCAAAGCATTGGGAGATAAGGAAGGAATCGAAAGATTCGGTTCATTTATGCTTCCTATGGATGATGCCCTTGTTCTTTGTGCAATAGATTTGTCGGGAAGACCTTATCTTAGCTTTGACATGAATTTCACAACTGAAAAAGTCGGATATATGGATACTGAGATGGTAAAAGAGTTTTTCTATGCAGTTTCCTACAGTGCCGGTATGAATATACATTTAAAACAAATTTCAGGTGAAAATAATCATCATTTAATTGAGGCGGCTTTTAAAGCCTTCGCAAAGGCTCTTGATATAGCAACCGGATATAATGACAGATTAAACGGAAAAGTTCTTTCAACAAAAGGAAGTCTGTAAGGGAGGAAAAAAATGGGATACAAAAAGATAATACCTTGTCTTTCATTGGATAATCCTTTGGAAGAAGCGTTATTTTACAATGATGCGGGAGCTGATGAAATTGCTTTTTTCGACAGCTCATGTGCAAGGGAAGATATTGATAAAAATATAGCAACCATTAAAGAGATTACAAGACAGCTTGATATACCGCTTATTGCCTGCGGTGGAGTAAGAAGACTTGAAGATATCAAGAAGCTTCTATATGCCGGTGCATCTAAGGTTTGCATGAAAACCGCTCCGCTTGAAAATATTGATATTGTCAAGGAAGCTTCCGACAGATTCGGTTCGGAAAGATTAATCGTAACCATAGATCTTTCGGATTGTGAGAATCCTGTTGAGTACGGTAAAGCACTTAAACGTGCCGGTGCGGGTGAGCTTCTTTTAATTCATAATAATAAAGTGGATAATTATGTAGAACTTGTAAACAAAATACGTACAGAAGTCGGTTTACCGGTTGTTGCTTCGACATTTTCAACCGATTCTTCGGAGATTTCCGATATGCTTAAAGCAACAAATGCCGAAACAATCAGCTTATATAATCTTAAGCAGCATGATATTATGGAAATTAAGCAGGCTTGTAAGGCGAAAAATATTCCTGTTAATTTGTTTGAAAGTTCGCTTGATTTTTCGGAATTCAAGCTTAATTCGGATGGTCTTATACCTGTTATTGTCCAGCATTATAAAACCTCAGAAGTTTTGATGATGGCCTATATGAATGAAGAGGCATTTAATAAAACCATCGAAACAGGCAGAATGACTTACTACAGCAGAAGCAGACAAGAGCTATGGACTAAGGGTGAGACAAGCGGTCATTTCCAGTTTGTTAAGTCACTTACAATAGATTGTGACAATGATACGATTCTTGCAAAGGTTTCTCAGATTGGTGCTGCATGCCATACAGGAAGCAGAACATGCTTCTTTAAAGATCTTATTAAGAAAGAATATGATGATACCAATCCGCTTAAGGTATTCCTTGAAGAATATGCAATTATAGAGGACAGAAGATCAAATCCAAAGGAAGGTTCTTATACAAATTATCTTTTTGATAAAGGAATTGATAAGATCCTTAAAAAAGTCGGAGAGGAAGCTGCCGAGATAATAATAGCATCAAAGAATCCGGATCCTGAGGAAATAAAATATGAAATTGCCGATTTCCTTTATCATCTTATGGTACTTATGGTTGAAAGAGGAGTTACATGGAATGAAGTTATAAAGGAACTTGCAGATAGAAGATAAAAATCAGGAGGTATTTGTATGAGTGCTTTATTAACAGAGATATTAACTTATGTAATTAAATTTGTTGCCATGATAGTATGTGCCTTTTTGGGTATTCAGGTTGGCAAGATTTTAAGAAAAAGAAAAGATGAAAATATAGAAGCTGCCGATAACGGTAGCAACAAATAAACACCGGAGGATATAATCGTGAAGAATTATGGAGTAAACGAATTAAGAACCATGTATCTGGATTTCTTTGAAAGCAAGGGACATCTTAAGATGAAGAGCTTTTCATTGATTCCGCATAATGATAACAGCTTATTGCTTATAAATGCCGGAATGGCACCGTTAAAGCCTTATTTTACCGGACAGGAGATACCGCCAAGAAGAAGAGTGACTACCTGTCAGAAGTGTATCAGAACGGGAGATATCGAGAATGTCGGAAAAACCGCAAGACATGGTACTTTTTTCGAAATGCTCGGTAACTTTTCATTTGGTGATTATTTTAAACATGAAGCTATAGCCTGGAGCTGGGAGTTTTTGACAGAGGTTGTAGGACTTGATGCAGACAGATTATATCCTTCTGTATATCTTGATGATGATGAAGCATTTGATATATGGAACAAGGAAGTAGGTATTCCTGCAGATCGAATTTTCAAATTCGGTAAGGAGGATAATTTCTGGGAGCATGGTGCGGGTCCTTGCGGTCCGTGTTCGGAGATTTATTATGACAGAGGAGAGAAATACGGATGCGGTAAGCCTGATTGTAAGGTTGGCTGTGATTGTGACAGATATATGGAAGTCTGGAACAACGTATTTACCCAGTTTGAAAATGACGGAAAGGGAAATTATACCCTTCTTGAAAATAAAAATATTGATACGGGTATGGGTCTTGAGAGACTTGCAGTTGTTGTTCAGGATGTTGATTCCATATTTGATGTCGATACAATTAAGGCATTAAGAGACAAGGTTTGTGAAATGGCTCATGTTTCCTATAAGGAAAATGAGAAAAATGATATATCCATAAGACTTATTACTGATCATATCCGTTCCGTAACATTTATGACAAGTGACGGAATCCTTCCTTCCAACGAAGGCCGTGGATATGTTTTAAGAAGATTGCTCAGACGCGCCGCAAGACACGGTCGTCTTTTGGGAATAAAGGACGCATTCCTTGCAGAGCTTTCAAAGACGGTTATTGAATGTTCAAAGGATGCTTATCCTGAGCTTGAGGAAAAGAAAGAGCATATTTTCTCGATTTTAAATACCGAGGAAGAAAACTTTAATAAGACTATCGACCAGGGTCTTTCTATATTAAACGGATATATAGATGAGACAAAGTCTGAGAAATCAAAAACTCTGTCAGGTGAAAAAGCTTTTAAGCTCTACGATACTTACGGATTTCCTCTTGATTTAACAAAGGAAATACTTGAGGAATCCGGTATTGAGGTTGACGAAGATGGCTTTAATTCATGTATGGAAGAGCAGAGAGTCAAAGCCAGAAATGCAAGAAAAACAACAAATTATATGGGTGCCGATGCTACAGTATATGAGCAGATACCACTCACAATCGATAATTTATTTGTTGGTTATGATACACTTACACATAAATCCAAAATCAATGCACTTACTACGGAAACTGCCGTTGTTAAGGAACTTCATGAGGGTGAAAGCGGTTCTTTATTTGTTGCAGGAACTCCTTTTTATGCTACCATGGGTGGACAATGCGGAGATTCGGGTGTAATTATTTCCGAAAGCGGAGAATTTATCGTTCAGGATACCATAAAAGTTGTTGGTGGTAAGACTGCTCATGTAGGATATGTAAGCAAGGGAAGCTTTAAGCTTGGTGATGATGTTAAGCTTAGTGTGGATGAAAATCAAAGAGCACTTACATGTAAAAACCATTCGGCTACTCACCTTTTACAGAAAGCTTTGAAGATGGTTCTCGGTGCACAGGTTGAACAGGCGGGTTCTTATGTGGCCAAGGACAGACTTCGTTTTGACTTTACTTATAATAAGTCAATGACAAAGGAAGAAATTGAAAAGGTTGAAGAAATCGTAAATAAAGAAATCGAAAATGATATAGCTGTTACTACAGATATTATGAGTCTGGAGGATGCCAAGAAGACAGGAGCCATGGCTCTTTTCGGTGAGAAATACGGTGAATCCGTACGTGTTGTAAGTATGGGTGATTTTTCCAAGGAGCTTTGTGGTGGTACTCATGTTCCAAGTACCGGAGTAATAAATACATTTAAGATTGTTTCCGAGTCAGGTGTTGCTGCCGGAGTAAGACGTATAGAAGCTCTTACTTCAAAGGGAGCGTTTGAGTATTATAAGACAATAGAAGAGGAACTTAACAAAGCATCTGTTAAAGCTAAAACAGAGCCTTCAAAGCTTGCTGATAAAATAGATTCTCTTATGGCTGAGATTAAGGCTTTACAATCAGAAAATCAAAAGCTTAAGGATAAGCTTGCTAAGGATTCGGCTAAGGATGTTATGGGAAATATCGTTGAATGCGGTTCATATAAGATTCTTCCTGTTGATGTTAAGGATATTGATATGAACGCTTTAAGAAATCTTGGAGACGATATGAAGGCTAAGATAGGTTCAGGTGTCGTAATTCTTGCTTCGTCAATTGAAGGTAAGGTTAATCTTATCGTTATGGCAACGGATGATGCGGTTAAAAACGGAGCTCATGCCGGAAATATTATTAAAAAGATTGCCGGATTTGTCGGTGGCGGCGGTGGTGGTCGTCCTAATATGGCCCAGGCAGGAGGCAAGAATCCTGAAGGAATTAAAGATGCTTTAAATGCCGGAGTAAAAGAAGCTAAGGCTCAATTGGGGAGTTAATCAAAAATGACAAATGAGGAAAAACAAAGGAAAATCAGGGAGCTTAAAGAACAAAGACGCAGAATTCTTCAAAGAAAAAGAAGAATAAGAAAAATACAGATTGCAATTATTATGACAGCTTTTGTCATGGTAGTTGTAGGTGTTTTATGGGGAGCCGTAAAGCTTACAAAAAAGGTTATCGGACCTAAGAAAATTGATTATTCGATAAAAATTGAAAAGCCTGAAATGATTTCACGTACGGATTTTAAAATAGAAGCACCGAAACGTGAAGTGACACTTACTGTTGTAGGTGATGTAATGATGCATTCATGGCAGATTCAAAGAAGTTACGATCCGGCAACCGATTCGTTTGACGTTTCGGATAGTTTTACTTATATTGAAAAATATCTTTCACATGCGGATTATACTATAGCCAATCTTGAAACAACTCTGCCGGGAAGATATAACGGCTCGATAAATGATGTACTCGGATACTCCGATTATCCTATGTTTTCTTCACCGGAAATATTAGCAAATAATCTTAAAGATGCAGGTGTCGACTTTTTACAGACTGCAAATAACCATTCTCTTGATTCCTGGGAAGATGGAGTATATGCTACTATAGATTATCTGGATTCAATAGGTATTCCTCATACCGGAACCTTTAAATCTCAGGAAGAAAATGATAAGTTATGTATAGTTGAAATTAACGGAATAACCTTTGGATTTGTGGCATATACATATGGTACGAACGGGCTTCCCGTTCCGTCCGAGCATCCTTATTGTATAAATACTCTGGATAATTATGATGATGCCAAGCTTGAGGAAATGTATTCAAAGGTTAGAGCATTGGATGCAGCAGGTGTTGATTTTGTATGTCCTTTGATACATTTCGGTACTGAGTATACCGAAGTGCCGGATTCGTGGCAGGAAATGGTTGTTGACGGCCTGTTTGAAGCAGGTGCTGATGTTATATTCGGTGGTCATCCTCATGTTGTAGAACCGATTGATGTTAGAACCATTACAAATCCTGATGGAACAACAAGAACAGGCTGGGTAGTATATTCTTTCGGAAACTTTGTTTCAAGCCAGAGATATGATGGCGTAAACAAGGATCTTGGTATGATAACCGACTTTACATTTACAAAAGAGTTTGTTGACGGTCAGACAATTAATTCCGTAACTCAGGTAAAAGTTGAGCCGACTTATGTTTACTGGACCGATTCGACGATCGGTGTTATTCCGGTTCTCGAAGCTTATAATCATAAATCCGATTATTCATTCCTTTCTGACGGGGATTGGAATCGTATAGATTATGCAAAAGATCATGTTATAGAAGTGGTTACTGCAAAAGGAAGTCTTGATTACAGTATTGACGGAGATATGTTTGTTGTTACTCCAAAGACTCAAGAAGATACGGAAAACGTAGAAAATTAGTGAAAAAATCTTTTTTATACATTTTTTGTAATATTTTTCAATTTTTGGTTGACGAATAAATTTATTGTGGTATAATATTTTCTGTGCGATTTGGTAATACCCAAACAGTTGTATTGCACGAACATAAGATATTTTGCAACTGGAGGGAGGTTGAGGATAGAATGTCAAACGTAATAGTTAAGGAAAACGAAACTTTGGATAGTGCACTTCGCAGATTCAAGAGAAACTGTGCAAAGGCAGGTATTCAGCAGGAGATTCGTAAGAGAGAGCATTACGAGAAGCCTAGCGTTAAGCGTAAGAAGAAGTCAGAAGCTGCAAGAAAACGCAAGTACAAATAAACAACTGTTTATTTATTCAATATAAGGGAGCCGTTTGGCTCTCTTTTTTTGCAAAGAAATCATTTTATTGTAAATCATCACTATTCAATAGCTGTTATTTCTTACTATAAGCATTGATATTCATATTTTTAATTAATTATTCATAATCTATAAGAAAACGGAGTTATGTATGACTCAGGTTATATTGTATGAAAATAAAACAGTTCATATAGACGGATATAAAAGTATAATTAATTTTGATTCTCAAAAACTTTCATTAAAATGTAAAGAAGGAATATTGGAAATTAACGGAAAAAACCTCTTAATTGACTCATTTTCCGAGGTCTGTATGGTTGTAAGCGGTATAATAGAAAATGTAAGCTGGGTAAATTAAAATTATGTTAAAAAGGTTAATAACTTGGTTAAAAGGCTATATAATACTGAGTGTTTCCGGGATAAGCAAAGACAGATTTATAAATTTATGTATTAAAAATAATATTGATATCTGGAAAATATATGATAATAATGATTGCAAACTCTTTCATATATCAAAAAAATCATTTAAAGAACTTGAAACATACATAAAAAAGACAAATGTAAATATTGAAATAATTAATAAGAAAGGGTTACCGTTTATATTTTACAGATATAAAAAAAGAAAAATATTTTTACTCGGAATTATTGTATTTTTCTCTGTAATATATTCTTTTTCTTTTTTTGTTTGGGATATAAACATTACAGGAGAGGATATTTATACAGATGAGCAGATAATAAAAAAGCTTGAAGAATATAATATTAAGCCCGGGACACGTATAAATACCATAGATTGTGAAAAGCTTGAAAAAAATCTCAGGAAAGAATTTGAGGATATTGCATGGATAAGCTGCGAAATCAGGGGAACGAGACTTAATATTAATTTAATAGAAACAATCGCTCCGGATGATATTAAGGAAAATAAATATCCCTGTAATATAATTGCCGTAAAGGATGGTATAATATCTGATATTTATATTGAATCAGGTACAAGAGTCAAGGAAAAAGGTGATGAAGTAAAAAAAGGCGATATTTTGATTACAGGAGCCGTTAACTTGTATAATGATTATGATGAGCTTATAGAAACATCCTATGTCCCTGCTAACGGAAATGTTTATGCCGTGGTTAAATATGACTACGATGAGAGCTTTGAGCTTAATTATTATGAAAAAGAATATACAGGTAATAAAAAAACGGATTATGGTTTATCCCTGGCAGGAAATTATCTTAATCATTTAAAACCCAAAATCAAATATAATAATTATGATATTATAAGCATTGATAAGAAAATAAAAATCGGTTCTTATTTTTATCTTCCGTTTTCTTTAAAAAAGAATTGTATCAAAGAATATGAGCCGGTATTAAAAAAATACGATAACAAAGAAGCTGAAAACAAAGCACGCACAAAACTAAATTTATATATCGATGAATTAAATAAAAAAGGGGTAGAAATACTTGAAAATAATGTTAAAATAGAAATTGATGAAAGCAAATGCAGAGCGCATGGTGAAATAATTACGAAAGAATTAATCGGCGTGCCTGCAGATATCACTATTTTAAATCAGGGAGAAGAATAAACCGATGGCATATATTGAATCAATAACTGTACCTGAAGAACATATCCAAAATGTTTTCGGTCAGTATGATAAGAATATAAAAAATATTGAAAAAGCATATAAAGTTACCGTTGTCTTAAGAGATGACAGCCTAAGAATAGTAGGTGTCGAAGAAAATGTTAAAAGAGCTGTTTCGGTCGTTGAACAGATGATTAATCTTTCGAAACACGGTAATATTATTTCCGAACAGGAAATAAATTATGCCGTTTCACTTACAAAAAACAAAGAGAACGATGTGTCTGCAATAAGCGAGTTGGATAGTGATATAAATATAATTTGTCATACAATTAACGGTAAACCCGTAAAAGCAAAAACTCTCGGACAGAAAAAATATGTTGATGCAATAGATAATAATATGATTGTTTTCGGCACCGGTCCGGCAGGAACCGGAAAAACCTATCTTGCTATGGCTAAAGCCATTACTGCTTTTAAAAATAATGAAGTAAACCGAATTATATTAACAAGACCTGCTATAGAAGCAGGTGAGAAGCTTGGCTTTCTTCCCGGAGACTTACAGAGCAAGGTTGATCCGTATCTTAGGCCTCTTTATGATGCACTTTATGAGATAATGGGAGCGGAAAGCTTCATGAAAAATATGGAAAAGGGACTTATTGAGGTTGCCCCCCTTGCTTATATGAGAGGAAGAACTCTTGATAATGCATATATAGTTTTGGATGAAGCTCAAAATACCACACCGGCCCAGATGAAGATGTTTCTTACAAGAATCGGTTTTGGATCGAAAGCCATAATTACAGGAGATTTATCCCAGAAGGATTTATCGCCAAATGAAAAATCAGGGCTCGAAATTGCATTAAGTGTTTTAAAAAACATAGATGAGATAGCAGTTATAAATTTCACAAGTGATGATGTGGTTCGTCATCCGCTTGTTCAAAAAATAGTTAATGCTTATGAAGCCTACGAAAACAGGCAAAAAAAGCCAAAGAATAATGACTTTAAGGGTAAAAAGAATGATTAAGTACGATATATATGGTATTATGCTTGATTAAAGAGCAGATTTAGTGTATAATAAACAAGTTAGATGAGGGATACAAATGAGTGTTTATATCGAAAACGAAACAAATAAAGATATTCCTAAGCGCTATGAAGAGATAGTGAATGAAATTGTTGATGCAGCTATAGACTATGTTCATTGTCCGTATGAGTGCGAGATTAATGTTATTTTTACAGATAATGAGGGTATTCGGATTATAAATAAGGATTTCAGAGATATAGATGCTCCGACCGATGTTTTATCTTTCCCAATGATTGAATATGAATTTTCGGAAGATTTTTCAAAGCTGGAAGATGAATCTGTTGATTGCTTTAATCAGGATAACGGAGAGCTTTTGCTTGGAGATATAATTTTAAATATTGACAGAATTAAATCTCAATCGGAAGAATTCAATCATTCAATATATCGTGAACTTGCTTTTCTTACGGCACATAGTATGCTTCATTTGTTTGGACATGACCATATTGATGAAGCACAAAGAATCATTATGGAAGAAAAGCAGGAAGAAATACTCAATATGAAAGGATATACACGAGATTATGAAGAAAAATAAGAAATTCACAGCCGTTCTTGTAGGAGCTATGGTTGCATCCATGCTTTTTACGGGATGCGGAAAGAAAAAAGATTCAAAGGAAGCTGCGACTACTGCGGAAGCAGCCATTGATATCAAACCGATTGCAACAATGGAAGGGTCTGCAGAGGATATAACCGTTATTTCAAGAGATGGATATATTATAAGTGACCTTACCGGTGAATGGATAGAAGAAAAATACGCAAACCAGAAACCGTTTTGCATTATGATTAATAATATTTCGGATGCTATGCCTCAGTCAGGTCTTTCACAAGCAGCAGTTACATATGAAATACTTGTTGAGGGTGGAATAACAAGATTTTTATGTGTATTTGATCAATATGACAATATAGAAAAGCTTGGACCTATAAGAAGTGCCAGGGTTCCTTATGTTGAACTTGCAAAGATGTATGACGGATTGTTTGCACATTATGGTTGGTCTCCTACAGCTCAGGAAATGATAGAGGGCGATCCAAGCATTAATTCGTTAAACGGAATTTATCTTGGAGATATAATGTATTATCGTTCTGATGATAAGCCTGCACCTCATAATGTATTTACCAACAGTGAGCTTATAGCTTCAGGTATATCAAATAAGGGATATAACACACAGCATGGCGACAATTACGAGAAGATGTTTTCGTTTAATACAAAGGATAAACCTTTAGAAAACGGAATGCCTGCAAATAAAGTAAGTACTGCTTTCAGTTCTGACAGAGTACCTTATTTTGAATATAATGCGGAAGACGGCAGATATTACAGATATCAATACGGCGGGCCTCAGATAGATGCAGTGACCAATGAACAATTAAGCTATAAAAATGTTATAGTAATGATGGTTGAATATACATCTGATCCTGATGGTTACTACAGATTCGTTTCATGGAATAATTGTAATCTTAATGCTTATTATTTTACTGATGGTCAATATGTTTTGGCTAAATGGAAGATGGAAAATGGTGTACCTAAGTTTTATAATGAGGATGGAAGCGAACTTAAGCTCAATCCGGGTAATACTTTTATAACTGTATTTGATTATACTATTCCTGCTTCAGTTGTTATAGAATAATTTAATACATTTTAGGAAATAATTTCTTCAGGGAGTGATTGCCATGAAGAAATTATTTTTATATATCGGTTTATTGGTATGTGTTTTTTGCATTTCATATCTTATTGCGTCAGAATTTTATAAGCACAGCCGTAAAAAAGTGAGAGATGAGGTTGTTTTGACAGATGAAATGATAGATGATTATGAATTTGCCGATTCTGATTTATCTTCATACGGATATAATGTAAAAGATGCCAAAAGTGTAAATTCATTTATTGATAATACCGATTTAAAGGATTCAAAGGATAAATATATTCTCGGTATTCAGGATGGATATGTAATCGTTTATTATAATGATATGGATACAATATACGAATTTACGGATATTGATGCCGGAGTTTTAAAAATACTGGATAAAGATCAATATGAGAAAATAGTGAATAATATTTCGTTTGATTCATTAGAGGAATTATTTGATTTTCTTGAATCGGTTTCAAGTTAGGAGATTTTATGTACGATGTATGTATAGTTGGCGGAGGAGCTTCCGGTATGGCGTGTGCCATAACTGCTGCAAAAAGAGGTTTAAACTGCATAATAGTTGAAAAAGAAGCCAAGCTCGGAAGAAAAATATATGCTTCCGGTAACGGAAAATGCAATCTTACTAATCATAATTTTGATAAAGGTTTAGAATCATATTATAATTCTTCAGACAAAAAATATGATCTGTTTTTAAGTAAGCTTTTTAAATGTAAACATCCCGATAAGGAAATAACCGATTTCTTATTTTCAATCGGGATAGTTACATATGATGCCGATTCTTATGTATATCCTCGTTCTCTTCAGGCCTCATCGGTTATGTGGGCATTTACGGATATGATTAAAGATCTTGGAATTAAAATATTGTGTAAAACCTGTGTAGAAGAGATTAAAGAAAGAAAAACAGGATTTGATGTAAAAGCAGAAAAGACTATAATATCCGCAAAAATTGTTGTTCTTGCCTGTGGCGGTGCCGGGTATAAGAGTCTCGGAGGTTCTTTTAACGGATATGCGCTTGCAGGTAAGCTTAAAATCAAAACTACAAGCTTAAGGCCTTCTTTATGCGGTCTTGTAACAAAAAAGAATATAAACGTTTTGTCCGGTATACGAATTAAAGCTTCTGCAACAATATCGGATGAAACCGGTAAAGATATAAAAGGATTACAGGAAGAAGGAGAAATTCAATTTACGGATTACGGCATTTCCGGAATAATGATATTTAATCTTTCCGGTATTGTTGGAAATCTCATTTCATCAGGGGAAAAAGCCTTTGTAAATATTGATTTTTTGCCCGATTTTGATGATAAGAAAATAACAGATTTGTTTGAAGCAAATAATTACAGAAAACCCAAAGCAATTCTAAACAGCCTGATAAATGATAAATTGGCCGGATATATAATTGATGAAGTTTTATCAGAAAACAAAGATAAGAACCCGGCTGAAATAAAAAGCAAAGAATTTTTGCAAAAAATTATTTGTAAATTGCATAATTTTACACTTGAAATCAAGGAATTAAAGGATTTTGACAATGCTCAGGTTACTGCAGGCGGTATAGAACTTGACGAAATCAATCCTCATGATATGAGTATAAAGAAATACGACGGCCTTTATGCTATAGGAGAAATGACGGATATAGACGGTATATGCGGTGGTTATAATCTGACTTATGCCTTTTTATCCGGAATAAGGGCAGGAGAGGGAATATATGATAAGATTAAATCAAATTAAGCTTAACATAAATGATATAGATATATATTCATTTAATAAAAATAATATAAAAAATATTCTTAATGAAAACAGATTACTTAATAAACGTGTAAAAGCTTTAATTAAAACAGATGACTATATAATAGAAAAGCTTGTTCGACTTTCCGTTGATGCAAGGGATAAATCAAAACTCCAATACATATTATCAATTGACATAAGCTCACCTGATGAAAAAAATATCATAAAAAAGAATGTCAACAATAATAATATTATGTTGACAAATGAACCTAAATACAAAATTCCCCTTTATGATTTAAATGATTTGTCTATCATGTCTCCGATTATAATAGGTTCCGGTCCGGCAGGGTATTTTGCCGGATTATATCTTGCGAGAATGGGTTTCAAACCGGTTATCTTTGAACGCGGTAAAGAAGTTTCGGAAAGAATCAAAGATGTGGAAGGCTTTTGGGAAGGGAAAAGTATAAATCCCGAATCAAATGTTTCGTTTGGCGAAGGAGGAGCGGGGACATTTTCGGATGGAAAGCTTAATACGGGCGTTAAGGACAAAACAGGAAGAATAAAGGCCGTAATAGATGATTTTATAAATTTCGGAGCCCCTTTTGATATAGGCTTTCAGGCTAAACCTCATATAGGTACAAATGAATTACGTAAAGTTACGGCAAATATGCGAAATGAAATAATCACTCTGGGTGGACAGGTTGTTTTTAATTCAAAATTTACGGGATTTGTGAATAAAAATGATAATGTTTCTAAATCAACAGGTAATTTGCTTTCTGTTGAAATTACATCAATGCTTGACGGAAAGAAAAGCTATTATGATACAAATGCACTTATTCTTGCCATAGGTCACAGTGCAAGAGATACATTTGAGGTATTAAAAGTTAATGAATTAAATATGGAACCTAAGCCTTTTGCAATCGGTCTTAGAATAGAACATCCGGCTGAAATGATAAACAGAGCTCAATACGGGAAAACCGAATTTAACAATCTTCCCACAGCGGATTATAAAATGACTTATCATTCTTCAAACGGCAGAAATGTTTACAGCTTTTGTATGTGTCCCGGTGGATATGTTGTAAATGCTTCTTCCGATAAGGAGCAAAGTGTCGTAAACGGAATGAGTAATCATAATAGAAACGGAAAAAATTCAAACAGTGCCATTGTATGTAACGTAACTCCGGATGATTATGCAGCCGAAGGCTTTGAAAAATACGGTGTATTATCGGGAGTATATTTTCAAAAGAAATTCGAAAGTGCTGCCTTTAAGGAAGGAAACGGAAAGATTCCCGTTCAGTTGTTTAAAGATTATAAGGATAATAAAACCTCAGTGCAAACAGGTAAAATCCTTCCTGAAATCAAAGGAAATTATTCCTTCGGAAATCTAAATAATTGTTTGCCTAGCTATGTAAATAATGCTATAATTGAAGCAATTGACGATTATGGCAGGAAATTAAAGGGATTTAATGACGGCGATGCCATTCTTTCCGGAGTAGAAACAAGAACCTCCTCGCCGGTTAAAATTTTAAGAGATGAATACTTTATGAGCAATATAAAAGGAATATTTCCTTGCGGTGAAGGAGCAGGCTATGCCGGTGGAATAACCTCGGCTGCAGTCGATGGAATCAAGGTGGCTGAAGCGGCTGCCGGATATTTATTTGATTTATATAAAAAATGATATTTTGATATAAGAAAGAGGAAAAAAATGGATTACAGAAATAAACTTAAAGACAAAAAGAAAATTGTTATAAAGATAGGTTCTTCATCACTTATGCATGAAGAAACAGGTCTTGTGGACTTTCGAAGAATGGAAAAGCTTGTACGTATTATCTGTGATCTTAAAAATCAGGATAAAGATGTTATACTTGTTTCATCGGGTGCGATAGCAGTAGGAAGGCAGACATTAAAGCTGAGTTATAAACCAAAAACTGTGTCATTAAAACAGGCATGCGCTTCGGTGGGACAGGCTCAGCTTATGATGATGTATCAAAAGCTTTTTATGGAATATAATCATCTGGCAGCGCAGGTTCTTTTGACCTTTGATGCTATTACAAATGATGAAAGAAGATTAAATGCACAAAATGCATTAAATGAAATACTTCAACAGGGAATTATTCCTATAGTTAACGAAAATGATACCGTGGCAACGGAAGAAATAGAATTCGGCGATAATGATACACTTTCGGCTATAGTTGCACATCTTATAAATGCCGATCTTTTAATTATACTTTCGGATATAGACGGATTATATACAGATGATCCACATAAAAATCCGGATGCAAAAAAGCTTTCGATTGTAGAGGAAATAAATGAAAGAATAGATGGAATGGCTAAGGATGCCATTTCTTCATACGGAACCGGTGGTATGTCAACAAAGATTTCTGCCGCAAGAATTGCTACCGATTCGGGTGCGGATATGGCAATATTAAGTGCAGAGGATCTTGAAGTAATAAATCAATTAATAGATGGAGAAGATGTAGGAACCTTATTTATCGCACATGATTCCGAAAAATTTAATACATTTGACTTTATAGTAAATAAAGGATATAAGAATTGATCATTATACTTACATATTTATGATTCGGGAGATTTAATAAATGACTGATGAAAAGATAAAAAGAATAAATGAGCTTGCACATAAAAGTAAGACACCCGAGGGTTTAACCGATGAAGAAAAAAAAGAGCAGGCTATATTAAGACGTGAATTTATAGACAGTGTAAAAGGAAATCTTGTAAGCCAGCTTAATAATATTAATATTCAGGAAAAAGACGGTTCTATCACACATGTAAAGGATATTCCGTTAAAGAAGAAAAAGCAATTATAAAAAAGATTATTTATATAGCATTTGAACATTATCATATATATAATTCGAGGAAAAAATGAAAAAAAAAGATATAAGGGACAGCGTACTATTTTTAAGAAACAGTCTTGATAAAAAAGAAGCTTCATATATCTCAAGAGGAATATGCAATGATGTTACGGAGCTTGAAATATACGAAAATGCAAAGGATATATGCCTTTATATGTCGATAAATAATGAAGTGGATTTATCATATCTTATGGAACAAAGCTATAAAGACGGTAAAAATGTATGGCTTCCCAGAGTTATTGATAAAAAGATGGATTTTTACAGATATGAAAAGGATACAAAGCTTATCGAAGGCGCTTACGGAATAAAGGAGCCGGACTCAAAAGACGTACTGGTCCCCGATGATAATACACTTATTATTATGCCGGGTGCAGTTTTTTCGGAGGATAGAAAAAGAATAGGCTACGGTGGGGGTTATTACGACAAATATCTTGCCAAACATCCTAAGTGTCATACAGTGGCTGTATGTTACGAATTGCAGATATTTCCGGATATCCCGTTTGAGGAATATGATATTAAGCCCGAAATAATCGTAACGGAAGAAAGAATAATAAACTAAATGGTTATTTTATAAAAAGCATAGGAAATAGTTGTTAAAATAAATTTTAATATAGTTTATAACAGATAAATTGTTAATTAATAAAAAAGATAGGAGAATGGATATGCTTGAAGAATTGGGAAAAAGAGCCAAGGCTGCGTCAAGACTTTTGGCAAAGCTTGGACAGAATGAAAAAAACAATGTGCTTTTAAAGTCAGCCGATGCTTTGGTTGCTCATGCAGATGAAATAATTGCAGCAAACGATAAGGATATGGAATATGCAAGAAATAAAGGAATGTCAGATGCTCTTCTTGACAGACTTAAGCTTACTCCGGAAAGACTCGAGGGAATAGCCGAGGGTGTGAGAGAAGTAGTAGCACTTGAAGATCCTATAGGCGAGGTTTTATCCATGAAAAAGCGTCCGAACGGTCTGGTTATCGGTCAAAAACGTGTTCCGATAGGCGTAATCGGATTTATATATGAATCAAGACCAAATGTTACAATTGACGGATTCGCACTTACATTTAAAACAGGAAATGCCATAATATTAAGAGGTGGAAGTGATTGCATAAATTCAAATATTGCATTGGTCAAGGTAATTAAGGATGTATTAATAAATGAAGGCATTACCGAGGATGCCATTAATCTAATCGAAAATACAGACAGAGAGCTCGCAAAACAATTTATGCGTCTTGATAAGTATGTGGATTTGCTTATACCTCGAGGTGGTGCGGGACTTATCAGAACCGTTGTGGAAAATGCAACAGTTCCGGTAATAGAAACAGGAACCGGTAATTGTCATATATTTATTGATGCTTCCGCAGATATGGATAAAGCAATTCCGATTATTAAAAATGCAAAGCTTCAAAGACTTGGTGTATGCAATGCCTGTGAATCGCTTGTTATACATAAGGATATAGCCGATAAGGCGATACCTATGATAGTCGATATGCTTTCGGAAAATGACTGCGAAATAAGAGGCGATGAAACAGCGACATCTATTTCATCATATATAAAGCCTGCAACCGACGAGGATTACGGTACAGAATATCTTGCAAAAATCATTTCCGCAAAGGTTGTTGATAATATTGATGAGGCTATCGATCATATAAATAACTACAGCACCGGACATTCGGAAGCCATAATTACCGAAAGCTATGAAAATGCCCAGAGATTTCTTGATGAAATAGATTCTGCGTGTGTATATGTAAATGCATCAACCAGATTTACGGATGGTTTTATGTTTGGCTTCGGAGCCGAGCTCGGTATATCAACCCAAAAGCTTCATGCAAGAGGTCCTATGGGACTTTTGGCTCTTACATCAACAAAATTTATAATTTACGGTAACGGACAGGTTAGAGAATAGGTAAAAATCCAAAAGGAGAAATAAACATGAATGAAATGAAATTTACAGGTTCCAAGGAATATGTTGCATCACCAGAACTTATGGCAGCTGTTGATGTTGCAAGAGCTTTGGAGAAGCCATTACTTATAAAAGGTGAGCCGGGAACAGGTAAAACCATGCTCGCGGAGGCAATAAGCCAGGCATTTAATATGCCGCTTTATATCTGGAATATCAAATCAACCACTAAGGCTCAGGACGGTCTTTATGTATATGATACAATTCAAAGACTTTACGACAGCCAGTTCGGTGAGGAAGGCGTTGATGATATTAAACGTTATATAAAGCTTGGAAAACTCGGTGAAGCCTTTAAGTCAGAGGAACAGGTTATTCTTCTTATCGACGAAATTGATAAGGCGGATCTAGAATTTCCTAATGACTTGCTTTGGGAGCTTGATAAGATGGAATTTTATATACATGAAACAAAGGAAACCATAAAGGCAAAGACAAGACCTATAGTAATTATTACATCAAATGCCGAAAAAGAGCTTCCGGATGCGTTTTTAAGAAGATGCATATTCCATTATATTTCATTCCCTGAGAAGGAAGAAATGGATGAAATTGTAAGAGTACATTTTGAAAATATCGATGAAAATCTTTTAAAGCAGGCTATGGACACATTTTACTGGATCAGAAGTATTAAGGAAGTAAGAAAAAAACCCAGTACATCAGAATTGATAGATTGGTTAAATGCACTTACAATAGGCGGTATCGATCCTGAAATTATAAGAACAAAGCTTCCTTATCTTGGTGTTTTGATTAAAAAGGATGAGGATATTGACATAGTTAATAAGAGGAGAGTTTATTAATTGTTTACTGATTTTTTATATGTTCTTCGTGAAAAAGGTCTAAATGTTTCACTTACCGAATGGGTGACATTTATGGAGGCTCTTGATAAGGGGCTTGCTTATTCGTCCCTGGAAGGCTTATATAACCTCGGAAGAATGATACTTGTTAAAACTGAATCTGATTATGATAAGTTTGATATGGCATTTATGGAATATTTTAAAAATGTCCATATTGATATGGAAATGCCGCCGGAAATCATAATGAAGTTTCTTGATAAGGGTGAAATGGATACGTCAAAGCTCAATGCCGATATATACAGCTATATACAAAAGCGTGATATGGCAGAAACAAAGAGAATGTATCGCGAACGTGTCACCGAACAGAATCAGGAACATAATGGTGGAAATTATTGGATAGGTACCAGTGGAGGCTCCGCTTTCGGACACAGTGGAAGGAATCCGGGAGGACTCAGAATTGGAGGGCATCCGGGCCAGCAATCTGCTTTTCAGGTAATGGGCGAAAGAAAATATCAGGATTTCAGACATGATAAAACTCTTGATATAAGGCAATTTCAGATGGCATTCAGAAGATTAAGACAGTTTTCAGCCAAGCTTGACGTGGCAAAAACCGAGCTTGATCTTGATAAAACCATTGATTCGACTTGTAACAACGGAGGATATCTGAAACTCGAATTTGATAAACCCCGTAAGAATTCGGTTAAGCTTTTGCTTTTATTTGATTGCGGCGGAACTATGATGCCTTTTTCCGAACTTTGCAATGATTTATTTCAGGCAGTGCATAAAGCCAATCATTTTAAAGATGTTAAAACATATTATTTCCATAATTGTATATATAGCAAGGTATACAAGGATGCGGAATGTGAAATGGGAAACTGGGTAGATCTTGATTATCTTTTCAGACATACGGATAAGGATTATAAGGTTATTATCGTTGGTGATGCTCAAATGGCACCTGAAGAGCTGTTTGATATAAACGGTAATTACCGAGGTCCAAATGATGGAAAAAGCGGTTATGAATGGAATAAGCTTTTACGTGATAAATATAAAAAAGCTATCTGGCTTAATCCGAGATTTCACGGAAAACTAAATGACCTTGCATGGATGGAATCCGAAAGAACACTGGCCGAGATATATGATATGTATCCGCTTACGATTGATGGGCTTAAAGCAGGAATTACCAAGCTTATGGCACCGAGGTAAAACAGCGGATTTAAATTAAACAATCGTAAATAAATATAGATTTACAAAGAAAAAAATGATATAATTATCTTGTAGATTTAAGATAGTTATGTCATTTTTTATACAATAAGGGGGGCTTTATTATGGCTAAAAAGACAGTTATAACTATAGGAAGACAATTCGGAAGTAACGGACGTGAAATAGGGCGAAAACTCGCTGATAAGCTTGGATATACTTTTTTTGATAAGGAACTATTAAATGAGACCGCAAAGAAAAGCGGATTAAGCGAGAATTTACTTAAGAGTCTGGATGAAAAACCTTCTAAAAGCTTTTTATATTCCCTTGTAATGGATCCTTACAGCTACGGTTTTACAAGTACAGGTTATCATGCAAATCTTAATCAGCAGGCTTTTCAGGCAACCTATGACACCATTAAAAGTATTGCCGAGGAAGGACCTTGTGTATTTGTAGGAAGATGCGCCGATTATGCATTAAGACATAATGAAAATCTTGTAAGAATATTTATATATGCCCCTATAGATAAAAGAATCAAAAACGTTATGGAACGCTTTGATTTATCGGAAGATAAGGCAAGAAGTCAGATAATAAAAGAAGATAAGGGACGTGCTTCATATTATAATTATTATACTTCAAAGAAATGGGCATCCCTTGACAGCTATGATTTATTTGTAAACAGCAGTCTTATGGACATCGATAAGACAGTTGATTATATAATTGAAGTAATTAATTCAATGGAATAAAATAATAAAACAAAAGCTAAAGATAATATAATTCTTTAGCTTTTGTTTTGTAAATATGATATTAATTTACATAATATTATTATAGTTAATATTTTTGACTTATAAATTAACTGATTATAAGTTTATTGCTTTTCACGGAGAGTAACCTTGTTTCTTGCACGACGTTTACGATCATCATCCATATCCGCATAATGCTTTCTGGTTGTATTTACATCGCTGTGTCCGAGTACATCAGCTACAAGATAAATATCATCCGTTTCCCGATAAAGATTTGTACCGAAGGTGCTTCGAAGCTTATGCGGTGTAATATGTTTAAGCGGAACCGAAGAACGAGCATATTTTTTTACCATATTTTCAACTGTACGAACGCTGATTCGTTTTCTTTGGGAAGATAAGAAAAGGGCATTTTCATGGCCGGAAGCAGCATCGATTTTTTTTCGTTCGTCGATATAAATGCTTAATGGCTCGGCTGCTTCGTCGGAAAAGTATACAAGGGCCTCCTTGCCACCTTTTCGAGTCACCTTAATACACATATTTTTGAAGTCTACATCATGGATATTCAAGCCCACACATTCGGAAATACGGATTCCGGTACTTAACATAAGCGTTAAAAGGGCCAAATCGCGATTTTTTGCCTTCCCATGGTATTGTAATTGCTTATCGGTCAAATTTACGCCATATTCGACTGTATCAAGGAAATTTGCAACCTCATCATAGTCCATACGCGTAATTTGCTTGTCCTTGAGACGGGGACGTTCGATTTTATTTATAGGATTACCTGTAACCATGTCATTTTTGTAAAAATAGGTATACATAACACTAAGTGAGCATAATTTACGTTTTATGGAGGCTTTATCATTGGTGTATATACGGCCGTTTTTAGAGTATTTTTGGAGATAATCCTCGTAGTCCTCAATGAAAATCGCATTTATGGACGAAAGAATATCCAGGGTAACATCCTTAGGTGAATTTAAAGGTGCATCCGTATAAGCCTCAACAATATATTCAAAAAAGTTTTTTATGTCACGAGCATAACCGAGTCTTGTACGTGAAGATTTACTTTGTTGAATTGAACGAAAGAAATGACGCATATAATCCGGAAGCTCACTTGAAATGTTTCTGATCAGATCAATATTTTGCATATCGATTTGTTGTTGATATGTTAATTCAGCCATAAAGAAGTACCTCCTTATTTTTTTTCATGCACAACTCGCAAACAAGTTACCGTATATTTTCGTAAAACCTGAGTTTTGCGAATAATTGGATTACTTTTACTATACCACAACGCACTCTTTCTGTCAAGCTAAATCCGCATAAAATCTAGGTTTTTTAGACTTTTTTGCAAAAAAAAGCACAACACAAATTGCAAATAAAATGTGTTGTGCTTTTGGTCATTAATTCGATTTATGGTTCAAGAATACTTAACAGCTTTTTAAAATATTCCGGAAGTTCTGATTTGAATTCAATATATTCGTTTGTTGTTGGATGATTAAATCCAAGTACGCCGGCATGTAAAGTCTGGCCGTTAAGATTAAATTTTTTTGTTTTTGGCCCATAGACTTCATCACCAAGTAACGGATGATTTATACTTGCCATATGAACCCTTATTTGATGTGTTCTGCCTGTTTCGAGTCTGCATTCTATCAAGGACATATTTTCCTTAAGATTATTTAATACGTGATAATGTGTAACGGCTCGTCTTCCCTTTTCATCAATAGTCATTCTTTTTCTGTCAGTTTTATGCCTTGCTATAGGTTTATCGATCGTACCGTCAGTTTGATTAAAATGATTATAACAAATTGCCGTATAAACACGGGTTATATCATGTGTTTTAAATTTTTCGGCCATAATCCTGTGTGATGTATCATTTTTACAAACCAAAAGAAGTCCGGATGTATCCATATCGATTCGGTGTACGATTCCGGGGCGCATAATGCCATTTATGGTAGAAAGATCCTTACAGTGATACATAAGTGCATTTACGAGCGTATCGTCGTAATGTCCCGGAGCCGGATGTACAACCATGCCCTTTGGTTTATCAACTACAATTATATCCTTATCTTCATATACAATATCTAAAGGGATATTCTTCGGTATTATATCGATTATTTCAGGCTCAGGAACGTCAATATCAATGATATCGCCCGACTTTATTTTGTAATTTGCCTTAATGGGCTTATTATTAACCAGAATACAATCGTTATCAATCAATTTTTGGATATAGGCCCTTGAATAAGACTCAAGTTCATCGGAAAGGAATTTATCTATTCGGTTACCTATACAAGAACTAAATAATTCATCAATTATAATTCTAATTTCGTCCATACTTTATTCAACCGTGTCCTTAACCATATCTTTTTCGTCTCCTGATTCAGGTTCTGTTTATTCAACCGTGTCCTCATCCATATCTTTTATATCACCTGTTTCGGATCCTGTTTCTTCAACAGATTTTTCGTCATCCTCTGATGAATTTTCATTTTCGTAAGTTTCGATTTCCTTACCGCTTTCGTTAGCTTCATTTAATGCAGATTTTTTTCCTATAATATAATCTATATCTTCTTCCTTATATACAAATATCATAAGAATAAGAACAAAAAACATACTTACTGTTACATATATATCGGCAACATTAAATACAGGAAAATTAATAAGCTTAAAATCAAGGAAATCAATTACATAGCCGTATTTAAAACGATCTATCATATTTCCTATAGCGCCGGAAATAAGGGTTACGATGCACACAGTTAACATAAAGTATTTACGGTTACCAATTATATTATATAATATATAAAAACATCCGACAACCACTAAAGATGTCAAAATTAAGAAGAAAATTCGTCTGCCCTGCATCATGCCCCAGGCAGCCCCCTCGTTATGAATGTATGTAATTGAAAATATATTTTTAATTACTTCTTTCGATTCAAAAAGTACAAATTTACTTTTAATGATAAATTTTGTTAACCGGTCTATCGATGTAAGCAAAGCAACAAAAAATATCGGAAGAAACATTATTTTAATCTTTTTTTCTTTCATTTTTCATACCTTAATATAATTTTTATTTAATTCATAATAATATGGGAAACACGGATTTAATTATTGTATTTTTCCATATATACATAAAATGCATTTTTCATATCTTCCGAACTTACTGTCATATCAATGTAAGCATTTCCGATATCTTTAAGAAGAATAAATTTAAGCTTGTCTCCCACTGCTTTTTTGTCATTTCTGGTAAATTCAATAATTGTATCAATATCAATATCCTTTGGTAAAACAGGTATATCCATTGATTTTATTGTATTTACAATATCGTCCAAAGCTGTTTTGTTTATATTTCCTTTATTAAAGGAGATAATCGATGCAAGAATCGAGCCGATTAAGACACATTCACCGTGCAATAATTCAAAATTCATATATTTTTCAAGTGCATGTCCGAGTGTATGTCCGAAATTAAGCAATGCTCTTTGGCCCTTTTCAGTCGGATCCTCTTCCACAATTATTCGTTTACTGTCACAGCTTTTATATACAAGCTCACATAAGGTATTATAATCAAAGGAAAAGATTAAATCATGCTTTTCCTTGAGCCAATTATAATAATCCTTATCAAGTATAAGACCATATTTTATAACTTCGCCCATACCTGATATAAATTGTCTTTTATCCAAAGATTTTAAGGCATTAAGGTTCATATATACGAGTCTTGGCATATGAAATGCACCAACCATATTTTTATATGAAGAAAAATCAACACCTGTTTTACCGCCTACACTTGAGTCAACCTGAGATAAAAGGCTGGTAGGAACCTGAACAAAATCAATACCTCTTAAATAAGTAGCTGCCGCATAACCGGTAAGATCACCGGTAACGCCACCACCGAGAGCAATCAATAAGTCGTTTCTGTCAAAATGCTCTAAAATAAGCTTTTCATATAAATCCTTTACAACATCAAGATTCTTACTTTCTTCTCCGGCCGGAAATACAAAATTACATACATATTTGAAATATCCGGATTCTTTTAACGAAAACAATATAGCATCCATATATAAGGATGCTACATTAGTTTCAGATACAATACATATCTTTCGGTTTGAAAAGCCAAGCTCCTTTACGGATTCGGCCAATTTATCATAAGAATCGTTGAATGTTATATTATATATGGGTTTTTCGTCTCTTCGGACAATCAAATCCTTAATTATCATAAATTAACATTCTCCTATATTATATTATACAAATTCAAAATCTTCTGAATCGTCATCATCTCCGTTGCCGATAAGATTATTATCTTTAACGGTTTCAACTTCTACATCATCCTCACCGAAATTTAAGGTTGGGATATCTTCATTTTCCTTCCTGCTGTCTTCATCTGCTTTAGGAGCAGGCTTAGTATCTTTTTCAAATGTAAATATATTATCAACAACAGGTTTTTTAGGCTTTTCATTTTGAGAAGTATTTGCTGATGAAGATTGTGATTTTTTATTATCAACTTTTGAATTAACTATATCCTTAATCTTTGCATCGGTTTCCTTTTTACTTGATGTATCAGGTTTTACCGCATGCACGGGATCACTTTTTTTATCAGAAGATTTATCATCGGTCTTCTTTGTTGTTGAAGAAGATGAAGATGATGTAGTCTTCTTCGTCTGTGTAGTTCTTGTATTTGAACGTGAGGAATATTTTCCGCTGCTCGTACCATCTTTATTAACAGTAAATGAAGATTCACTTTTTTTCTTGTTTGTAACGGTACGACCATCATAAGGGTTATATCTGTTTTCCTGTTTTCTTGCATCAGGATTAAATGGGTCAACAAAGTTCTCACCTGCTGAAAGATTTGAAGTGTAAACAGCACTTGTGCTAACTTTATCTTCAGCTCTTGTAGACATACCACCCATAGAACCACCGTTATATCCGCCAAGTGTCGATTCATCACGCATTTGAGGATCTCCGTCAAATGAACCAAAAGGCATATTAGGACCGCTTGATCTGCTCTTTGACGAGCCGCCTGAACCACCGGTACTTACACCAAGAGTCTGAAGAGATTTTTCATCAATATATGACTTAGGATCAAAGTCATCCACCTCAAGCATTTCAAACTGTTTTTTCATAAAATAAACAAAATTTGATTTATATGCTGCATATTGTGTCTCAAGCTCTGTTATCTTGGCTGTAATTTCTTCAAGTTCTTTTTTTGCATCCGCAACAATATTTTTTGCTTTGTTTTTTGCTTCAAGTTCAATGTTTTTAGCTTCCTTAAGAGCCTTGGACTTTGCTTCCTCAGAATCCTTTTCAGCTATCATGATTGATTTTTCAAGTTCGGCTTCCTTGGATTTATAGTTTTGTAATCCATCGGTAAGAGTTAAAACCTTTTCTTTCAATTCCGCGTTTGAACGATATAATTTTTCGTATGATTCGGAAACAATTTCAAAAAAGGCATTAACATCTTTCTTTTCGTAACCAAGTCCTGTCCTGAATTTTTTTTGTTGAATATCAACCGGTGTAAGCATTACTTTTATTATCCCCCGTTAAAATTAAAATTTACCTTCTACTTATATACCCATGAAATTATATTTTAGTATTTTCCAAGCTGAGGTGATACAGTGGTTTCATTTAAAATTTCTTCTCGTAAATCACCGGATACTTCGATTGAGCTTGGAGCTGCTATAAATATATTTGCTGAAATAGCCTGTAATGAACCTCCGATTGCATAACATGCACCACCGATGAAATCAATAATTCTTTGAGCAGGAGCAAGTTCAAGCCCTTCCATATTGATAACAATGGTTTTTCCTGAATTAAGGAAATCTGCTACAGTCTGTGATTCACTTATTTCCTGCGGTTTAATTACGTACACTTCACTTCCACCCCTGTAAGAATTGGTTCTTTGCTGTTTATTGTTATTAAAATCAACAAGATTATTATTTTGAGGTCTTGATTGAGGTCTTGCAGAAGCATATGAGCTTTGCTGGCTTTGTGCTGCTCTTGCAGAGGCCTGAACCTGTGACGCTGAATAATTTGCTCCCCTTGAATAACTCGGCGTTTTATCTACAGACTTGCTTTTTGAAAATGAGCTTTTAGCAGGTTTTGATGGAACAAAATCATCCTCATCATCCTCATCAAATAAATCATCTTCAAATTCATCCTCGTCATCTAAATCTTTCATTTTAAAGAAGTCCAGAAAGCTTCTCTTACTTGAATCCTTAGCCATTTTTACATTATCTCCTTAAATTATATATTATAATTGCGCTCACCGAAAATGCCGGTTCCTACTCGAACCATAGTTGCACCCTCTTCAATTGCAACCATATAATCATTAGTCATACCCATTGAGAGTATATTCATATCAATATTATCAATGTTTTTTGATTTTATGTCAAGTAATAATTGTTTCATTTTCTTAAAATGTATTCTGTTTTCTTCGGGATTTTCAACAAACGGTGCTATTGTCATAAGTCCCTTTATCTTTATATGTTTAAAATCCTTTATTTTATCTATGATTTCATAGATATTTGTTTCATCAATTCCAAATTTCGTATCCTCATGAGCAATATTAACCTGGATAAGAATATTTACCACAAGGTTCTTTTTGGCTGCCTGTTTTTCGATTTCTTCGGCAAGATGTATTGAATCAACCGAATGTATAAGGCAGGCCTTATCGACTATATATTTAACCTTATTTGTCTGTAAATGACCTATAAGATGCCAATTAACAGGCCTTGAAATATTTTCATATTTATCACAAAGCTCCTGAACCTTGTTTTCGCCGTATTCTTCAACACCATAGGTCATTAATTCTTCGATATCCGACAAAGGCTTTGTTTTACTTACTGCAACAAGAGTAACTTCCTTGGGATTTCTTCCTGCTGTTTCGCATGCTTTTTTAATATTTTCATTTACTTTGTCAAGGTTTTCTTTTAGCATAATCACACCACCCTAGTATATAATTTGATTTTCATAAACCTTTTTTGAATCTAATATAATATTATCGTATATATTAAGAGATTCATCGCTTTTTACAAGAGCAAAATCATCTATGGTTTTTATTACCGTAACCATTTTAAATTCTGCTATTCCACGGTTTGCGGAATAAACGCCTTCGATGTTTACCTTTGGAATCAAAGAAACCGCCATACTTTCATTTGTATTAATGTCAAGTATTACATCAGTTTCATCAAATGCCAACGGATCCACGTAACAAAATTCTTCATCTGTCTTGTAAATAATAGGAGAAACCTGTTTGATCGTAACTTCGTTATCCTGTCCCATTACCTGAACATTGAATTTGTTATTTCCGGTCTGATTTCCTCCGCCCGACATATATGATAAAGGTATTTGATAAACTTCTTTTTCGGTAAGTGCCGATACAGGAACCTTCAATCCTATATCGTCCTCAAGAATTATTTCGACGGAAACAAATCTTTCCGAAATAAAATTGAGCATATATTTATCCAATGAAATATTTAAATAAGCTCCGTCAGAACCGTTAAAAATTTCAAACGGCATATATATATCGTAAGAAGAATTATTTATCTTGAAATTTAATCTGTCGCCTTCGTCAGGATAAATTGCTTTTATTGACGCGATCTGTTCGTCAGTTACCGGAATAATAATATTCCATTTTTCACTTGGAATTATTTTAACTACAGGTGTTCCTGCGGAAATAATATCTCCGGTTTTTAATGTATTCTTTTTATATGTGGATTTATCAAAGCTTCCTTTATTTACATCATATATATTAAAGTTTTCATATCCGTCAACATAATATGTGACAAGACCGCTTTCCGGCGAAGTAATTCCCGAAAGAGAACTGCTACCGCCTCCGACCTGTTGCATTAATACCTCGTTAGTTAATTCGAGGACTTTATTGTTAAGATTGTTTTCAAAATTATATGCATTATAAAAACTGACATCTTTATACGATAGTTTATATAATGAAATAAGATTTCTTATCTCATTATAATCATCCGCATTAAGTAAATCATCATAGCTTTCGGAATCGTTTATGGTATTATAAATCTGTCCTGACTCATCAATTGTACATACGGTTGAATTCTTCATAACCTTTTCGCCGTCTCTTATATAATAACAGGCGTATCCGGGTTTATCAGAATTTAATACTATTTCTTGTCGTACTACCAAACCTTCCAATGTGATATTATTGTTAATATCCGTTTTATTTACCTTATAAGTGGTAACCGGTTCTTTTTTTGATGCCAAATAAATCATAATTATTACATATATGAATATGGCAGCCACAACTGCAGTTGCAACATTAAATTTTATTTCATTTCTGAAATTAATTACTTTTCCGTTTTTTTTCATAAGTTAATCATCACCTAAAAAGTTAATATTAATTTACAAGGCAAAGCATCGTCACTATAGCTTCATATAACATCGGCTTTGACTCGCCGCAGGATGCAACCATAATATAATCCTTTCCGTCTTTTGTAAGATACATTGTAAGACAATTTCCGGCTCCGTCCGTAGTTCCGGTTTTCCATACTTTGATCTCAAAGTTTGACGGAAGCTTTGCTCCTCCGGAAATAAAGAAATTAGTTGCTTCTATGTCCACATATATAGGATTTCCGGCTGAATTATAATAAGTATAGCTGTATGTGGCATTTGAATCGATATCATTTATAACATTATAGCTATAGGCTTCTTTTATTATTAAATACATATCATAAGCGGTGGAATAATGGTCTGCATCATCCAAACCGTGAGGATTGGCAAAATGCGTATTGGTTGCACCTATTGATTTGGCTTTTTGATTCATAAGCTCTACAAATGCATCTTCACTGCCGGCTACATAATCAGCCAATATAAGCGCATAATAATTATTGGATTTGATAAGAAGTGTATAAAGCAGATCCTTTACGGTAATTTGAGAACCGATTCCAAGCTCATTTATTCCTCCGCCTTCTGCGGATAAATCATATGAATTTGAAACCGTAACCGTATCATCCAGACTGATTTGACCGGAATTAACCTTATCAAGTACTATCATAGCTGTCATAAGCTTGGTCATACTTGCGGGATACATTCTCTTAAAAACATTTTTTGATGCATATGCATATTTATCAGATTCATTAACCAATAATGCATAATAGCAATCAGAAAAAAGCTCGCTGTTAATATTATTATCACGATAGATAACAGTATCATCAAAGCTTAAATTAAGCTTATTATCAGAAAGCGAGCCTTCCATGGTTAAAGGTATATATAGCTGTACATCGCTGTACGGCCTAGATATTTTATTGTTTAAAAATGTTACAACAGCAAAAACAACACATACAAGTAAAAGTGTTATAATTGATTTAAAAAAATTAGTTATTTCTCTCATTTTCTTTAGTGCTTAAAAAGCTCTCTCCACTCTAAATCTCCTCTTTCAAGAGCTTTAATCATAAGCTCTGCGGTTGCAAGATTTGTTGCAAGAGGAATATTATGTATATCGCATAATGTAAAAATATTATTAATATCCATTTCATGTGATTTTTTAGTTTCGGGATCTCTTAAAAAAATCATTATATCAATAGAATTACTTTCAATCATAGATCCAAGCTGCTGTTCTCCACCTGTATGTCCGGCAAGAAATTTATGAACAGTAAGATTTGAAACCTCTTCTATCATTCTTCCTGTAGTTCCGGTTGCATAAAGCTCATGCTTAGACATTACGCCTCTGTAAGCTATGCAAAAATTCTGCATCAATTTTTTCTTTGCATCATGTGCGATTAACCCAATGTTCATTATCATTTCTCCTATTGTATCAGACTGATTATCGAAATATATCAATATAACGATTTTTGCAAACTGACATTTAGTACAATACCCATGCCTATCGATATACTAAGCAAGGAACTAAGTCCATAACTTATAAATGGTAACGGTATACCGGTATTTGGCAAAACCCCCGTAGCAACACCTATATTTATAAATGATTGGTATGCGATAAGTGTTCCGACACCGGTTGCAAGAAGCATTCCGCAAGTGTCTTTTGACCTTCTTGCAATCCTTATACATTGTAACACTATTAACAATATAATTGCAATAATAATTACACTTCCGATAAAGCCTAATTCCTCTCCTATTACGGAAAAAATAAAGTCCGTTTGCTGCTCGGAAATGAAATTTGCATCTTTAACGGTTGCAATAGTGGAAGAATTAAAGCCTTTTCCGGTCAATTGCCCTGAACCTATAGCCATAATCGAATTATTTTGCTGTGAGAAATCCTCACCGTATTTTGACGGATAGACAAAAGATAATATTCTGTTTATCTGATATGGCTTTAATAATATTTTTTCACCCGGTAACTGTATATACCATAAAAAGCTTCCTGCAACAGGTATAAAAATTAATAAAATCAAGCCTATTATTTTATAGCTTAAGCCCGATACATAAAGCATGGTAATCATTACCAAAAAAAGGCATATGGTTGTTGATAAGTCGGGCTCTGCCGCTATAAGTAAAAGTCCGAATCCGACAAAACCCGCAAAGGACAGAATGCATTTGAATGAGTTAATTCTGTTTTTTTCACTGTATTTGCTGAGTAATGCGGAAATAAATATTATCATTAAAACCTTAGATAATTCGGATGGCTGAATCTGAATTCCGTTTTCTCCTCCGATACTTACCCATCTTGTAGCGTTGTTTACGTTAACACCAAAGAGTAAAACCGCAACCAGTAATACGACATTTACAATATAAATCGCAAAACTGAATTTACATATAAAATGATAATCGATAAAGGATAATACAACCATTACAATAAAACCCATACCGACACCGACGGCTTGTTTAAATGTAAATCCGGGGTCTGCACTGTTAACCGCTATAACACCTGTAATCATTATACCGATTACAAATATTAATAATTTGAAGTTATAATCCTTGAGATTGAATTTTGTGAACATTTTTATCCTTCTTCTTTAAAAGCTTAAATATATTTAAGCTGTAATCCTCATATGCATTTTCTGTTGTTTCGCCTGCAATTCTTTTGGCAATATAATTATATGCTTTTCCTGATTTCGTCCTTGTACCGGCTACCATTTCGCCTCTGTTTGTTGATATGACAATGGATTCGTCATCCATAACCGTTCCGATAAGATTTACCGATAATATATCGACAACATCATCAACCGACATCATATCACCCCGACGAACCATATTCATTCTTATTTTATTTATTACAAGATCAATGCGCGGCATTTCACAGGAATTAAGTATTCCTATTATTCTGTCGGCATCTCTTATAGCTGAAACTTCAGGTGTTGTAACAATAATGGCTCTTTCAGCAGCCGCAATTGCATTTTTGAATCCATGCTCTATTCCGGCAGGACAATCAATAATTATGTAATCATATTCGGGCTTTAAATCTTCTATAAGTTTCTTCATTTGCTCGGGTGTGATTGCGGTCTTATCTCTGGTTTGTGCAGCCGGCAAAAGTGCAAGTCTCGGACAGCTTTTATCTTTTATAATTGCCTGTTTGAATTTACAGGCTCCCTCAACCACGTCTACGATATTATAAACAATACGGTTTTCAAGTCCCATAACTACATCGAGATTTCGTAATCCAATATCAGTATCTATCAAAAGAACTTTGAAGCCCAAATCCGCCAAGGCACTTCCTATATTGGCTGTTGTGGTCGTTTTTCCTACACCGCCTTTTCCGCTTGTTACAACTATTACTTCGCTCATTTACAAATCCTCCTAATATACATTATAAACAAAGGCATTCGGATTGCCAGCCGAGCCGGCTTTTGCATATCCGTTTAATTCACCGATAACTATAATGTTTCCTTTGGATATTACCGATGCACCCTGTTCAATATTGCCGATAATTATTATGCTTGTTGCGGCATCAATGGCTTGTCCGTTTTTTAAATTTCCTATATAAAACAGACCATCCTTATCATTTTGTAAATCAGCAAAGTTATTTACTTTACTTTCATTTGTATTTATTTTTTTATTTATGTTAAGTCCCTTATTATTTAAAAGGACGAGCAATTCATTTTTTTCATCCTCCGTTAAAATCTTTCCGTCAAAGGTAACTTTTATAGGCTTTGAATTTGTATAATAGTGTTTTTTGCTTTGAAGTTTCTTATCCAATTCTGTTTTAATTGTTTCAAATGAAGCTTCAGGTTCTATTATCAAACGAATTCCCTGATTATTACCCTTGATAATAACGGGATTTATCATTATTCACCTCACATTATTATATTAATCCGAATATTTAACATTTCCATGCATTTCTGCACCATTTAGCTTATCGGGATCATACATGTATGCGTATACGAAGCCTGCAAGTTCTATGGCATTACCTGAAGAATATCCGTTTTGAAGAACACAGGTTACGGATACTTCCGGATTTTCGTATGGCGCATATGAAATAAATAACGCATGGTCAGGTCTTATCTCACTTTCCTGTGCAGTTCCGGATTTTCCGGCAACAGATACATTTACCTTATTAACAAGCTCACTTCCCATTGTGTTTAATGTTATTACTCTTCGCATACCATTATGAACGGATGTCCAGGTCGAAGAAGAAAGCTGAACATCATTAAGCAATTCTGCCTGATTATCATTTATAACATTACCTTCATAATCGGTAACCTTATCAATAAGTGTAAGATTATAACATCTACCGCTGTTTGCAACGGTACTTACATATCTGGCAAGCTGAATCGGTGCATATGAATTTTTACCTTGTCCAATAGAACTTCTTACTGCATCATTATCGGATATATGAGGTTCTATTTCAGGAAGTTCTACACCGGATAAATCTCCCAAGCCAAACATTCTTGCATACTTTTCCAATCTTCCCAAACCATAGGAATCGCTGTAAGTACCATCATCTTTACGGGCAAGTGAATATCCTACCTGATAATAAAATACGTTACACGATCGTTGGATTGCTGCTTCAACATCAAGAGCCCCGTGTCCGCTCGGATATATCCAGCATTTTGGTGCAGGATCAACCTTATCAAATTCACCCGGACAATATACATAAGTTCCCTGATCAATTACACCTTCGGATAAACCGGCAATTGATGAAAGTATTTTATAGGTCGAACCCGGTGCAAGTCTTTGCTGACATGCTCTGTTATAAAGCGGAGTGGTTTTATCCTCCAAAAGCTTGTTATAATAAGCAGCATCCACTTCATTAGTCATATAATTATTATCATAACTCGGATAACTAACCATAGCCAAAACATCACCGTTATTAACATCGGTAACGACTATAGAACCTGAACACGGATCAAGCGCAAGCATTGCAGGTGTAATTTCAAGCTTTTGAATCTTTTTAATCATAAATTCATAAGATCCGTATTGACCGTTTCTGTATTCCTCCAATTCCTTATCCGAATCAGGATTAAGAACCCCTTGTATATAAAGTAAATTAATTACATCCTCACCGGATATTTCACCTGATTTTATCATGTTTTTTATAATCAATTTGTCGAATTCGGTGTCCTGATCAAGATATTTATTTACATATTCACACAAAAGTGTATATATTTCATCTGAATCATAATAATTACTTTGTGCTTCAAGCTTAGAAACATCAATAGCTTCAATACTTATTGCATACTTAAGATAATGTTCCAAAGAAGATTCATCATTGATATATTGGATATATTCGGGATCATCCGGTAAAATAAGACCGGAGTTAAATACATCATTTTTGCTTAAAATCTCGCATATATATTCCATATACTCTTTATTCTTATCCGATAATCCGGAAAGAGGTGTAAAATCCTTTGTAAGTATGTCATTAATTTCGGTTAAAGTATTATTTTTTGATGAAACGAATTTTTTATATATTTCCTTTTCCAATGTCGAAGCATTACTGTCAGACATGGCATCTACGGAAAGGTAATTATTGTTAAATAAGCCAAAATAAACATCTGCAATAGGAATCTTGGTATTTTCACCCGGTTCCACATAAGAAACCGGTGCAAGATTGGCAACTATGATTGATGCAATCTCTTTTTCAAGAGTATCATAGCAATATTTTTGTAAATCGGCATCTATGGTAAGATATACATCATTTCCGGCCTCAGCTGATTTTTTATCAATAGTTTCAATTACTTTTCCGAGATTATCGACATACATGGTTTCATAACCGGCTTCGCCTCTTAAATCAGCCTCGCAATATTGTTCGATTCCGGTTTTACCGACCACTTCTTCGCCATTGTATTTTTTATCATCCGGAAGACTTTTATTATATTCCTGCAATTCTTCGTTTGAAATTCTTCCTACATATCCGATGATATGGGCAAAATACTCAGCATCATTATATCGTCTTAAGGATTTTACGCTTACTTCCATACCTAAAAGTTCATCGCCATATTCGGTAATGGCAGCATTACTTTGTTCACATATATCATAAGCTATTGTTACAGGAACATATTGCTGATATCTGTTTAACCAAAGCTTATATCTGCAGGAAATAATCTTCATGGTTTCTTCTTCGGTATATTCATCTGAAACTTCAAATCTGTCATTTTTCAAAAATTCAACAACATCCTTTGCTGTTGCATTCTTTTTGCTGTCTTCGAGTGTATCGAAATTTGTTACGGAATAAACATTTTTCTTAAAATTCTTAAGCTGCGCATCTTTTACCGTAAATTTATACTCACCGGAATCAGTTAATTCTATGGGAAAATCAACATATATTTCATCACCGTTTGATTCGAGAATAGAGATAGTCCTGTATAAAATTTGATTTTTCAAGTCATTTTCTGATATTCCCAATTCTTTTGCTTTTGCTTCAATTCCGGGATCGTTTCCGTATACCACAGAATATGACAGTTCATTATAAGCCAGAAGCTTTCCGTTTCTGTCATAAATATTTCCGCGCACGGAATCAATATTTAAAGTTTTCTCCGATTTATAGATAAAGTTATCCATATGCTCTTCTCCTTCGATAATCTGAAGAACAAAGAGTCTTCTTATCAAAATTGAAAAGATTACTATAATAACCACAGTAACCGGAAAAAGTCTGTGTTTGACATAATCCAATATTATTTCTTTTATGGAAGATAATATTTCACGAATCATTTAGCTTCCTTACCTCTGTCTTTCTCTTTTAAACGTCTGTTAACAATAACATAAAATTTATATACAATAACTGTTAAAAGTGCTGTAACAAGTGCTTCCGGAAGCATAATGTTAAAGAAATAATCCGAAAGCTCCAGCCTTCTTTTCAGAAGGAAATACATGATATAAACCATGAAATTAAAAACTATATCATCCGAAATGATTACTATTAACGGAAGAAGTACGTCTTCAATCATATAGTTTTTATGAAAGAAACCGTTAACATAACCTATAATCATATAAATAAACATAAACGGACCCATGATATTTGAAATAAAACAATCCACAAAAAAACCACAGAAGAAACCAACCAGCATACCTTCTTTTCTTCCTCTCATAAGACCGAAGGACATGGTTAATATCAACAACAGATTTGGAGTTATGCAGTTAATATCATGAAAACCGAAGACTGTTGATTGTAAAGTGAAATTAATAATTATGAGCAGTCCGATAGTTATGGCTCTACGCATCATTTGCCTCCAAAAAACAAACGTAAATTATGATTAATTATTTACTTTATCCAAAGTATCGGTAATAATCAAAACTTCGGAAATATTATTAAAATCGACAGCCGGTGTGATGGTTGCCGTTATCGTAAGGTTGTTCGAATCGTAAGTTATCTCCGATATATATCCGACTGTTATTCCCTGATGAAATCTCTCGGATATATGTGAAGTTACAACCTTATCTCCTACAGTTATCTTTGCATCCTTATCAATATTTTTTACAACAAGAACACCGTTTTGATAAGTATTAAGATTTCCTTCTATGGTACATAAAGCATTTGACGGCATAATTTTTGCACTGATATTACAATTGTCATCTATGACCGCTCTGACCTTTGAATAGTCATCATAGCATTCAATAATTATACCGGCAAGACCGTCATGACACATAACATTTGCACCGACAAACATCCCATCCTTTGTTCCCTTGTCTATATAAAATATTGAAAACCATGAGGTTGAATCTTTTGCAAATACATGTGCAGCGGTTTTGTTATATTCGGGATAGCTTTCATCAAGCTCATATAATGCCCGGAGTTCGTCAAGTTCAGCAAGCTTATTCTGGTAAATGGTAATTTGTTCCCTGCATGAATCGAGTTCCTTTTTCAGTTCTTCATTTTCATTGTTTAATTCCTCTATCTGCTTTAAATTATCAAGCTTGGAATCGGTCCAGATACCTATTTTATTTATTCCCTGTTGAATAGGCGAAACAATCATATTGGTATATTTCTTAATTATGGCAATCTTATCACCGGCAAAAAAAGAAATAAGCGTAAAAGCAACGCATAATATGGTTAACGTCAACAATAAATATTTGGGACTGATATCTTTTTTTCGATCATATCTCATTTTATAATTCCTCTTTCAAGCAAGCTTATATAACAATTGTTTCCGACAATGATATGGTCGGACAAGTGAATATCCATAATTTTTGCGGCTTCTTTTATTTTGATGGTTGCAGCTATATCTGATTGACTGGGTTCAGGGGATCCTGAAGGATGATTATGTATAAGAATAAAGTTAACAGCCTCGTATTTTAAAGCCTCTATCAAAATCTCTCTCGGTGAAATTGATGAGGAACTGACAGTTCCCTCCGAAAGCATAATCTCCTTAATTAACATATGCGAATTTGAAAAAAGCATTAAATATACCCGTTCTTTGGTAAGATATTTACATTTTTCAATATAATAATCCGCTATTTTTTGAGGATTATCATAGCATATGTCCCGTCTTAATCTTTCTTCATTGATTCTTTTACTAAGCTCTGCCACGGCTAAAATCTGTGAAGCCTTGGTATCACCGATTCCTTTTATCGAGAGTAAATCCTCTCGTCTCATAAAAAATAATCCGTTCAAACCTTTATGTATAAGATGATTGTTCAATATCTTATTGGCAAGGTCTATAGAGCTTTCGTCTCTGCTTCCCGTTCTTAAGATAACAGCTAAAAGTTCGGCATCGGAAAGTGATTCTACTCCCCTTGAAATAGCCTTTTCATATGGTCTTTCACAGCTTGCGATATCCTTAATCAGGTTACTCATTATGTCTTCTCCTTCTACCTCTCCGGAGTGCCTGGACATAATAATTATCAATCTATTATTTTAACATAAAATCAAGTGTTTTTCCATCATTTTTTGAAGTGCCATCATGATTCCGAATTTAGCATGCGGATAAGTTAATCCCCCCTGAAAATATACAGCATACGGCTCTTTCATAGGAGCATCGGCACTAAGCTCTATGGAAGCTCCTGATACAAATGCACCGGCTGCCATTATAACCTGACTGTCATATCCCGGCATATCCCAGGGAACCGGAGTAACAAAACTGTCTACAGGTGCCGCAGCCTGAATTCCTTCACAAAAAGCCTGTATCAATTCCGGTTTACCGAATTCTATGGCCTGAATAATATCATGTCTTGATTCAACGGAATCCGGTACTGCCTTAAAGCCAAGCTTTTCAAAAACATTTGCCGCAAATACAGCGCCCTTTAAAGCTGAAGCCGTAACTGTCGGAGCCATAAAGATTCCTTGAGCCATACTTCTTGTAACTCCGAGTGAGGCACCGACCTCTTTGCCAAGTCCCGGACTTGTGAGTCTGTATGCACAATTCTCAATACATTCCTTTGTACCGCAGATATATCCGCCTATAGGTGCCAGTCCTCCACCGGGATTTTTTATAAGAGAACCAACAACCATATCAGCTCCTGCTTCTGAAGGCTCAATTGTTTCAACAAACTCACCGTAGCAATTATCAACCATACAAATAACATCAGGTTTAATACCTTTTATGAAGCTTATAACTTCCCCGATTTCTTTAACAGAAAGCGTATGTCTTGTATCGTAACCCTTTGAACGTTGAATTTCTATAAGCTTTGTATGCTCATTAATGCTGTTTTTTATTCCTTCAAAATCAAAACTTCCGTCAGGAAGTAAATCCACCTGTTTATATGTAATCCCGAATTCGGCAAGAGAACCTTTTGATTCTCTAACACCTATAACACCTTCAAGTGTATCATAGACTTTTCCGCATGGTGACAAGATTTCATCACCCGGTCTTAAATTACCGGATAAAGCAATGGTTAATGCATGTGTACCGCAAGTGATCTGCTGTCTTACGAGTGCATCCTCGGTTTTAAAAATATTAGCATAAACCTCTTCCAATGCTTCTCTTCCGATATCATTATATCCGTAGCCTGTTGAACCGTTAAGATGTGCCTCGGCAAATTTTGCATCCTGCATGGCTTTTATAACTTTGATTTGATTTTGTTCTGCAGTTTTATCGATTTTTTCAAATCTGTCTTTTAAACTGTTTTCAATGGCCTGACAGAAATCATACACTTTATCATCAATTCCAAGTGCTAAATAGTATTCTTTTAAATTATCTTTTTTCAAGTTTGAATTCATATTTTAAATCTCCGTATATAATATTCATTTATTTTAGATATACATGTTTACATAAATTAAATATTGTTAATATCTTATATTATATTTTTTTCTTTTAATACATCAAGCATAAAATCAAGGCATTTATCATCCGTATCATACACATCTTTATCAATTCTTATAACCTCTTTTTCACGCCTGAACCAGGTAAGCTGTCTTTTTGCAAAATGTCTCGTATCACGTTTGATTATATATATTGCCTCATCAAGACTTATCTCACCCATCAAATATGCATATATTTCTTTATATCCCAATCCTTGTAACGATACTGAATCGGAAGATAAATTATATTTATCCAAAAGTGATTTTACTTCATCCACAAGACCTTGCTCTATCATTAAATCCACTCTTTTTTCAATACGCTTATAAAGCTTTTCTCTTTCACAGTCAAGAACAAAATATGCAAAATTATACGGGGATTTTTTTGCTCTTTCGTTTTCATTGTGCTCTGATATTTTTTCACCTGTTTGATGATAATATTCAAGTGCTCTTATTACTTTTTTTATATTGTTGAAATGAATGACTTCAGCAGATTTTTCATCAACCTTTTTCAACATATCATGCAAATATATTTCACCCTTTTCTGCGGCGAGATTTTCAAGATATGCTCTATATCCGTCATCCTCGTTTTCTTTAAAATCAATATCATTAAGAACAGCCTGAATATAAAAACCGGTTCCACCTGTTATTATCGGGATATGTCCACGTTCATATATCTCCTTTATAGCTTTATCCGCCATATTTTTAAAACAAACCACATTGAAATCTTCTTCGGGCGAAAGAACATCAATTAAATGATGAGGTACACCCTGCATTTCTTCTTCGGTAATTTTTGCGGATCCTATATTCATATCTTTGTAAACCTGAATCGAATCGGCTGATATTATTTCACCGTTTACTGCTTTCGCAAGCTTTATTGATAAATCAGTTTTTCCTACCGCTGTAGGTCCGGTTAAAACAATTAATTTATTCATAAATAACCCTCATAAATTTGTGAATACAAATTATCTGAAATTATAATCAAATAAAACAAAATAGAGGTTGTAACTTTCAAAGCCACAACCTCTAAATATTATCATATTTACAGATACTTTACAAGTTCGTCAATAACCGGTTTCATATGTTCATCATCAAGTCCGAAGTCCATTTCCTTAAAGCTCCATGCACATCTTCCTATACCATGCTTAACAAAGACCGAATTAATATCCTTATACCATCTTAATGTACTGTCCGTATCCGCAAGGTTAATTACACCATATTCTCCGCAATACAAAGCAACATTTCTTTCTTCGGCTATTTTAACAGCTTCAGCAAATATCTCCTCAAATATTTCAACATTTGCCTGTGTTGTTTTAACAAAATCATATATGGAAAGTGTACTTTCGGCTATTATTGCATGCTTCTTCTTATAATTTTCAACAGTATCAGGATAAGATACTCTTAAGTCTGCCGGCATTTTCTTAATCCAATAAGCTCCCTGATGTGTAAAAATAAGCGGCTCATAGCAATGGAAATTGTATACAATCTTATCATCATATGGCATTGCAAGGTCCTTTACAGCTTCTACACTGTTATTCCAATAACCGCCTACAAGTATATAAACTTCAGGACAAATGGCTCTGATTCTCTTTATACATTTTTCTGCAATTTCATTCCATTTAGCACAAAATTCTTTATCCGTAACCTCATTTAATAACTCAAAGGCAACTCTGTCATGATACTTTCCGAAATTCTTAGTAAGCATTTCCCAAAGCTTATAAAAACGTTCCTGAAGTTCTTCACTTTCAAAAAAGCCTGCCTCATTTTCACCGTCATCAAACGAAAATCCGGCTGTTTTATGTACATCAAGAACCATATTGAGATTATATTTACCGCATAAATCAATTGCATTTTGAATATAAGCTATACCTGAATCAAGATAATTTCCGTTATCATCTTCAACAAGATTATAATCAATAGGAATTCTTACATGATCAAGACCCCAAGATGCAGCTTTCTCAAAATCTTTTTCTTTGATAAAATTATCAAATCTGTCCTTTGAATAATCACATTGAGAAAACCAACCGCCAAAATTTACACCCTTTTCGTAACCGATAAATCTCTTCATAAAATACCTCCTGTTGTTTATAAAGATTTCCAACTACATGTTAATATTATAATAAAATTCAAGTCTAAATAAATATATCGTTTTGTTGACTTTTATACAATTCTCTTGAACTTTTTATCAAGTTCCGTCTGAGTCATGGAAATTATTGTCGGTCTTCCGTGTGGACAGGTATATGGATTTTCCAGGGTTAATAATTCGTCAATTAGTGCGTCCGCTTCCTGAAAGCTTATTCTCGTATTTCCTTTAATGGCGGCCTTACATGCCATGGTTGCAAGCTTACCGACAAATACCTCATTTGACATATAGCCTGCATTATTTATAAGGGAGCCTACAAATTCCATAAACATTTCTCTGCCGTGAAGTCCGAAAAGATTTGAAGGAACAGCATTTATTTTAAATTCATTGCCTCCGAATTCAACTATATCGTATCCTATTTTCATAAATAAATCATAATTGTCAAGAATTGCCTGTCTTTCTGCATAAGTTACCGTTATAACCATAGGCGGCATAAGCTGCTGGGAAAGGATTTGTTTGGTGTTAAGATTATGTATCAGTCTTTCATAGTTTACCTTTTCATGTGCGGCATGCTGGTCCATTATATAAAGCTTATTTTCATATTCAATAAGCCAGTATGTTCCAAACACCTGACCTATCAGCCTGTGTTTTGAACGAGCCTGTTTACTTATGAAATCATCATTATCAAAAGCCATTTGTTCGGGCTTTTTAGGCATCTTACTGCTGTCATAAGTTTCAAATGCCTTTAATCTTTTTTCATCCTCTTTAGCCTGTTCTTCTTTTGAAATGCCTGAAGCTTCATCAGACGAATTATATGAAACGCCCTTATCATTTAACAGGTTATATATCGGTTCATCCGGATCGGCCTCTTTTAAGGAATTAAGTATTTTATATGACGGTGCATAACTTTTTACCTTTTCGGAGGATATTTGTTCCGTAACCTTTGTTATCTTATTTTCATTATTTTCATTATCTTCTGATTTTGCGGGAGCATTGGTAAAGTTCTTATATGCATTTGTCGCATTTGTAACCTTGTTTTGACTTTCGGTATATTTTTTTTCTTCTATTACCGCTTTTTGTGAATTATCAATATTTGCAACATTTTCAAATTTAACAGAGTTACCTGATGATACTGTTTTTTCAATTTTCTTTTTATCTTCATCCAGTTTTGTCGGTGGAATTAAATCCCGTTGCAAAAGTGCTTCCCGAACCGAGTTTGAAATAACTTCAAATAATTCCCGTTCATTATCATATTTAAATTCCATCTTAGTCGGATGAACATTTACATCAATCTTATTTGCAGGAAGGGTTATATATATAACCGTAAAAGGAAATTTATGCTGCATTACAAATGTTCTGTAGCCTTCTTCTATAGCTCTGTTAACGATATTACTTTTTATATATCTGTTATTTATAAAATAGTTTTCAAAGCCTCTGTTACCTCGTGATATAAACGGCTTTCCGACATATCCTTCAAGCTTAATGTTTGAATTTTCGAAACTTATCGGCATTAAATTATTGCTGATATCACGTCCGAAAAGCTGATAAATATTATCCTTTATATTTCCGTTTCCGGCAGTTGAAATATTGGTTTTTCCGTTTGAAATAAGCTTAAATCCTATTTCCGGATGGCTTAATGCAAGCTTAAGAACCAGATCATTAATGTATGAGCCCTCGGTCATTGCTGATTTTAAAAACTTTTTTCGAGCTGGGGTATTAAAAAACAGATTTTTTACAACAATGGTTGTTCCGTCGGGTACACCTACTTCTTTATATTCGACTTCAACTCCGCCATGGATAACATATTTTATACCGGTTAAGCTGTCCGATGTTTTTGTAATCATTTCGGTTTGAGCGACGGCAGCTATAGTTGATAAAGCTTCACCTCTGAAGCCTAAAGATGAGATGCTGTTTAAATCTTCTTCATTTTCAATTTTACTTGTAGCATGGCGCATATAAGCTGTTCTGACTTCTTCTTTGGGTATTCCGCAACCGTTATCGGTTACTCTTATAAATGTTGTTCCGCCTTCTTTGATTTCAACCGTTATATCTTTTGCACCGGCATCGATTGAATTTTCAAGAAGCTCCTTTACAACCGATGAAGGTCTTTCGATAACCTCACCGGCAGCTATTTTATCAACTACATTTTTATCAAGAAGTCTGATCATTTCAAATTCCTTTCATTCAAAATACACATTAGTAAACTAGTAAATAATAATGCAAATCAAATATATAATCCTAATTATTAAGAAGCTTCTTTTGAATCTCCTGCAAATAAAGCATTGCATTAATCGGAGTAAGATTATTAAGATCAATATGCTTTATTTCATCTATTATCTCATTTTCGGCATTTAAACCAAACAGGGACATCTGTTCATAACTATCTTTCTTTGAGGTGTTTTTAATATTTTCATAACTTCCTTCAACATCTATATTTTTAACCTGATTTGTAATATCGGAAGCAATAAGCTGATTACAAATTTCACCTGCTCTTTTTAAAACCAGATCCGGAACTCCGGCAAGACGAGCCACCTGAATACCATAGCTTCTGTCGGCTCCGCCTTTAATTATTTTTCTTAAGAATACTATATCGTCGCCTTTTTCTTTAATAGCTATACAATAATTATTTACCGAATCAAGCTTTCCTTCAAGCTCTGTAAGCTCATGATAATGCGTCGCAAATAGTGTTTTTGCACCTAATAATTCTGTATTGGCTATATATTCAACCACTGCCCAGGCTATACTTAGTCCGTCAAAGGTAGAAGTTCCACGACCGATTTCATCAAGTATAAGAAGACTGTTTTTAGTAGCATTTCTTAATATATTTGCAACCTCATTCATCTCAATCATAAATGTAGACTGTCCTGAAGCAAGGTCATCGGAAGCACCGACTCTTGTGAATATCCTGTCACAAATTCCGATATTTGCAAACCCGGCAGGAACAAAAGAACCGATTTGAGCCATAAGAACTATAAGTGCAGTCTGGCGCATATAGGTGGATTTACCTGCCATATTGGGTCCGGTAATTATGGAAATACGATTCTTTTCATTATCAAGAAATGTATCATTTGCTACAAATAAATCATTTCCAAGAACCTTTTCAACAACAGGATGACGACCGTCCTTTATGTCGATAACACCATTGTCATTAAGCGACGGCCTCACATAATTATTCTTTTCGGCAACATGTGACAGAGAAGCCAATGCATCAATTAACGCTATATAATGTGCGGTACTTTGAACTCTCTTAATAGCCTCTCCGACCTTATCTCTTAAAGCAACATAGGTCTCGTATTCGAGAGCATAGAGTTTATCCTCTGCTCCAAGAATAGTATTTGATAAATCATCAAGCTCATCTGTAGTATATCTTTCGGCATTTGTAAGAGTCTGCTTTCTGATAAAATAATCCGGAACCATATTTTTAAATGAATTCGTCACTTCAAAATAATATCCAAAAACTTTATTATATTTAATTCTTAGATTTTTTATGCCACTCTTTTCACGTTCTTTATCTTCAAGCTGCGCAAGCCAATTCTTACATTCACTCTTAGCAAGCTTAAGCTTATCAATCTCTTCCATATAACCGGATTTGAAGATTCCACCCTCTTTTACGGCTATCGGCGGCTCTTCTACTATCGCTGCATCAAGCATCTCATAAAGATCAGTAAGCTCGTCCAGATTATCAAAAATCTCATTGAAAATATCACAATCAAGCTCTTTCAGAAGATTTTTTATATCAGGTAAATATATAATGGAATTCTTAAATGCAAGCATATCCCTTGGATTTGCTGTCTTTAGAGAAATCCTTGTCATAAGACGTTCCAGATCATAAATGGAATTAAGATATTCTCTTAACTCTTCTCTGGTTATTATATTATTATTAAGAGATTCTATTGCATCAAATCTTTTTTCAATTAAATTAATATCAACAAGAGGCTGTTCAATAAATTCACGTAGTTTTCTTGCGCCCATAGCAGTCTTTGTTTTATCAAGCACCCAAAGAAGCGACCCCTTTTTTTGCTTATCCCGAAGTGTCTCTGTCAGCTCGAGATTTCTTCTGGTTGAAGAATCAATAATCATATATGAATCCACTGAATAAAGCTCAATATGATTAATATGCTTAAGGGTATTCTTTTGCGTATCATAAAGATACGAAAGCATCGCTCCCGAAGAAACAACAAGCTCCGGAAAATCATCCAAACCAAGTCCGCTGATTGAAGATATATTAAAATGTCTCTTAAGTAAATCTTCATCAGATATATAATCAAAATAATGCTCCGGTGCTTCGGATATTGTAATATTCAGTTTATCAACTGTGAAATCAATATCAATTCCGGAATTAAGAAATGTATCCTGATATATTATTTCAGAAGGCTGATATTTGTTTATTTCATCAATAACCTTTTCGGCTGTGGTAATTGTACATACCTTAAATACACCTGTTGAAATATCGGCAACCGATATACCATACTTAAAATTATAATATGAGATGCACATAAGATAATTGTTTTTAGCTTCATCAAGTACTTCGGCAGACATATTAGTTCCGGGAGTGACAATCCTTATAACCTCACGTTTAACAAGTCCCTTAGCAAATTTAGGATCTTCAACCTGCTCCCCTATAGCAACTTTATATCCTTTTTCAATAAGACGATTTATATACAAATCCGCTGCATGATGAGGAACTCCGCACATAGGTGCTCTTTCTTCCAGACCGCAGTCTTTTCCCGTAAGTGTAAGCTCAAGCTCCTTGGATGCAGTAATTGCATCATCAAAAAACATTTCATAAAAATCTCCGAGCCTGTAAAATAAAATACAGTCCTTATATTGCTCCTTTGTAGCCACATATTGTTCCATCATCGGCGAAAGCTTGCCCATGAAAAAGTCCTCCAAATCTCAATAATTATACAACATCTTGTAAGTAAGCTTTGTTTAACCACAATTTTCATTATATATAAAAACTCCCGATAGTACAAGAACTTTTTTCCATTCCCTAAATAATGTTTTCTGCTGACGAACTGAATTTTCAAACGACGTAACCAAACACTGAGGGTAAGTTATAACGTGTCATCAATTTGCTAAATCAGAGCACTCAATTCTTGATATTTGCACGAAATTGATAAACTCGCTTTCGCTCAAACATATCAATTTCAAGCAAATATCTGCAAATTTTCGTTTCTGATTTAACGCAAATCGGACAATGTTATAACTTACCCTCAGTGTTTATTTTACGTCTATTTACTTATTTATATGTCAGCAGAAAACATTATTTCGATAGCTCAAAATGCACAAATGTGCCATTTTGAGCTATCGGTATCGGTTGTGTTCATATATAACGGGAATAATATGCGGACGGTTAGCAAATACATTTGCATTATTTTTGTTAAATCAGCAATGAGAATTTTGATAGATTCGCTCAGAAACCGAACTGTTTGAGCGTAGCGAGTTTTCGGTTTCGTGCGAAGATAAAAAAATTCGAATGCCTGATTTAGAAAATAATGTTAGTATTGCTAACCGTCTGCTATATTATCCCGTATATGAACACAACTGATACCGTTTATTCTGAGATAAATGGTTATATGAGTATGGGTTGAAGCTGTGTAAATTTAAGGGCGGCTTCTATGGTTTCGGGAATTTTCGTTATGTCTGCTATCATGGAGTTGGGCTTTTTGATAAAATCATCCTGTCCAAAAGGAACAAAGAAGATATTTTTCATAATCATCAGCTTTCCTATATTTTGAAGGTTGATTCCGAGTGCATCATTTGTGGAAATTGATATAATTAATGGACGATTATTTCTAAGATGAGCCTTTGCCGCCATAAGAACAGGTGTGTCGGTTATTCCGTTAGCAAGCTTTGCCATTGTATTTCCTGTGCACGGTGCAATGACAAGAGCGTCAAAGAGCCTGTTGGGACCGACTGCTTCTGCCTGCTGAATTGTAGACATTCCCTCCTTACCGCAGATATTTCGTATTTCATTGATAAAATCACTTGCTTTTATAAATCTTGTATCGAGATTTAAAGTATTATAAGAAAAAACAGGTGTTATATCCGCACATTTATCCTTAAGAATCTTTATTTGTGATTTAATTTTATCAAAAGTACAAAACGAACCCGTAATTGCAAATCCTACATTGCACTCTGATAATTTCATAATAATAACCTCATATCTTTGTTGCGTATGAAAGGTTATCTTAGATTGATATCATTAATTATTGCCATCGCTATCGCTTTACCGGCTTCTACAGGATAAATTTTTCCCGGTATACCGGGAAATTGCTTCGCATAAATATTCTTTTCTTTGCAATATGAAAAATCGACACCGCCATCTTTCGAGGCAATATCAAAAATCATGACATTGTCAGAAAACAAATCTATAAAATCCTTATTAAATATTAATGCCGGAACTGTATTAAAAATATATCTGTATTTTTTGAAATCAAAACCGGAATAAGAATTTAAATCAATAAATCCATAGCCTTCGTTTTCAATTTCAGGTTTCAACTCTTTTCTTCTTACCAAAATATCTATACTTATACCCTTATAAAAATCCGAAAGAACTTTTGAGATTGCTTTCCCGCAGAAGCCGTAACCTGCAATCATACACTTACCTTCATTTAATTTAACATTATCCGATAAAGCGTACTTAATCAGTCCTTTTGCAGTCAATACAGCATTTGTTTTTGTAAGCTCTTCTATCTTAAGATAATCCACATATTTGATTTTCATTAGCTCACATTGATGTATCAGCCTGTTTGACATTGCACCTGCATATAAAAACTGTCCATATTCAAGATAAGGAATAATCAAGCGGGTCATTTTTTCATTTGCAGGAGGTGCCAATACAATCATGGATTTGTTATTGATATATTTTTTGTTCCGGTATACGTCAAAACCGAGCGAATACAAAGCTTCTGCCGTATAATCCATTCTTTTGTCATCGCCGATAACACAAATATTACTGATATCCAATCCTTATACCTCCCTAACGATAATTTATTATATTCCGCCAAAATAAAAACGTGATAATATGAAGCTTCAAAGCAATACAAATTCGCTTATCAGCTTTTTTAAAAAGTATTTATAGTTTTCTTTTTTTATATCCTCTTTATAATATATATTTATGCTTTTAAAAGGTATATCATTTATGAATATGACAATATTTCCGGCTATATCCCCCATATGTACGGGTGCTTCAATCGATTCCGGCAAATATACCTCATAGCTTACGTTTTCATCTTCTCTTAAAATCAAACTGAATTCATCATCAACATACAGTTTTACAAAAACATTTTCTATTCCTTTATTTATTTTAACAGGTGACAAAGGAAAATCCCTGTCGAAAACGGTTCGTCTTTTATAATTATTTATTCCATAGTCCAATAGAACTTTGGCATCTTTCCATTTGTAGGTTTTATTATTCGGCCAACCGCACCCAAGTAATGCAATTATAAATGTTCTGTCATCATGTTTAACCGCACATACATAACAATAACCTGCTTCGCCTGTAAATCCTGTTTTACCGGCTATTACACCTTCTGCCATATCCAAAAAAGCATTTTTATTATTAACCGTAAAGTTTCTCTTTTTATTATAATCAGAAAAAGAATACGATCGCGTCTGACATATATTTATAAAATCTTCTTTGACTGGTGAATCCATTACACAATATTTCATAATCAAGGCGAGCCCTTTGGCAGTTGTATGATGATTTCCTTTTTCATCGGTAGAATCTAGTCCGTTCGGGGTAATAAAATATGTATCGGATAAACCTATTTCAAAAGCTTTTTGATTCATCATATCCGAAAAGCCTTTGACACTTCCTCCTATATGTTCGGCAATCGCAACAGCGGAATCATTATGACTTTCAAGCATCATCGAATAAATCAAATCCTTTAATGCGTATTGTTCTCCTTCATTTATTCCCAATTGTACATCCGGCATCTTTGAAGCATACGAGCTTACGGTAACTATATCATTTGGATTTCCGTATTCAAGAGCTATAATCAATGTCATTATTTTTGTTGTACTTGCCATCGCTCTTTCGTCATTTTCGTTTTTGCCGTATAAAACTCTTCCGGTGTCTCCATCCATCAAAACAGCTGATAAAGAATAAAGTGATAAATTATCCGAATTGGCATAAGAATCAATATGATAATATAAAATATTAATTATCAATATAATATTTAATATTAAACAGATACATATTTTTTTCATATTATCTCCATTGATGAAACTTATTTAATTATATTTATTGTTAATCCGGAATAGAATTTTAAATTGAAATTATTGTACTTTTTTAGTATAATAATTTATATAAAATGTGAGGTTCGGGGAATATGAAAACACTATTTACATCAGACTTAAAAGAAGGAATGGTTACAGGCGCTGATACCTATTCTGATCAGGGCTATCTTGTAGTACCTAAAAATACTGTTCTTACTAAAAACCTTATCACCCGAATAATCAACAATAACATTTTGACTGTAGAAATAACAGGTGAAGAAATCATATCGGAAAAGCCTAAAGAAGAAAATAAGCTTATGCTTACCGGTAACTTTGTCAGTATTTCCCAATCCGTTGATACTACTACCAAACAATATCAAATGTTCAAAAAAGCATATGACAGCAATATCGAAAATCTCAGCGATAAGATTAATGATGTAGTTACGAAAAATGCTCCGATTGATGTCGATGATATGCTTGAAAATACCCTGGAAATTGTAAGATCCACAAATTCTCCTCTTAGTATTTTTACAATGCTTTCGACTTTGAAAAATTATGATGATTCAACCTTTAATCATTCGTTGAATGTTTCTCTTATATGTAATATTTTCGGACATTGGCTTAATCTAAGTGAAAAAAATATTGAACTTGTTACCGCCTGCGGCCTTTTCCATGACATAGGAAAGCTTCTTATACCTCAGGAAATTATTAAAAAGCCTGGAAAACTTACCGATGAAGAATTTGCTATAATAAAAACTCATCCAAAGCGAGGCTATGATCTTTTAAAAACAAAAAATGTCGACCCTCATATTCAAATGGCTGCTCTTATGCATCATGAAAAATGTGACGGTTCCGGATATCCTATGAGAATTACAGGTGATAAAATCGACTGGTGTGCCAAAATTGTAACTATCGCCGATATATACGAAGCCATGACTGCCAAACGAGTATATCGCGGACCTTTAAGTCCTTTCAAGGTTATAAATATGTTTGAGGATGACGGTTTAAAGAAATACGAGCCGACTTATATTTTGACTTTCCTTGAACATGTCGTAAACAGCTATGTAAATTGTCGTGTTAAATTAAGTAATGGTGCCGAAGGTGATGTTATTTTTATAAATAAGGTCAATCTCTCAAAACCCCTTGTTAAAACTTCTGATAATAATTTTATAGATTTATCAAAATCCAATGATATTTCAATAGAGAGCATATTATAAAAACGGACCTGTTACGGTCCGTTTTTCATGTTTCAACTTTTATATTTACCTCTTCCATTGCCTGTTGTCTGAAATCTTCTATCTTATCAGGCGAAATAACAGGAAGTTCATCCATACTTTGAACGCCGAAGCTTCTTAGGAAATCCTCGGTTGTACCAAAAAGAATAGGTCTTCCTATGGCATCAAGTCTTCCGACTTCCGCTATAAGATTATACTCAACAAGCTTATTTATGGCATGAACACAGGATACGCCACGTATGGCTTCTATCTCCTGTCTGGTAATCGGCTGCTTATATGCAACTATTGAAAGAGTTTCCATTAATGTATCGGTAAGTACATGCTTCTTAGGCATATTTACAAGCTTTGATAATACATCATAATACTCATTTTTGGTACATAGCTGGTAAGAATCCTCAAGCTTTACAAGCTTAATACCTCTGTCTTCAGCATCATATTTATCAATCAAATTATTTATTATTTTTTCAAGTGTCGGCTCATCAACTTCAAGTGCTTTGGAAAGCTCTTTAATCGGAACGGCTTCTCCCATTGAAAATAGAATTGCCTCTATGGCTCCTTCAAGCCGGGTAACGCTCTCTTCCATTTGTATCCTCCTAATCGACCTCAAGGGAATCTATAATTATATCGCCAAAAAGTCCATCCTGTTTTATCGCTATATGTCCTACCTTCATAAGCTCAAGAATCGCAAGAAATGTTACAATTATACTTTGCTTTGAACGTCCTGTTTCCAAAAGTGTTCTGAAATTAATACCTTTTAATCCTCTGATGGTGCATCTGATTTCATCCATCTTATCTTCGATATTGATTTCTTCCTTTTCAATAGTACCAAACTTACTTCTGATAGGATCGACTCTGTCAACAGTACGCTTCATAACCTCGTTAAAAATCGCATTAAGCTGCGCCAGAGTTGTATCACCGATTATATCGGCAGGATCGATCACTTCTTTGAAATTCCTGACCTCATCTGGTATAGATGGGGACTTATAATAACTTTTATATGCATCAAGCTCCATATCCTTAAGCTCGTAAGAAGCATATTTATACATCTTATATTCCAAAAGTCTTCTGACAAGCTCTGAACGTGGATCCTCTTCTTCCTCCTCTTCCTCATGCTTAGGAAGAAGCATCTTTGCTTTTATGCTTAAAAGTGTACCTGCCATAACCAGAAATTCACTCATAATATCAAGATTTTCTTCCTGCATTCTTGCAACATAATCAAGATATTGTTCGGTTATATCAGCTATAGGTATATCAAATATATTAAATTTATTCTTTTCAATTAAATGAAGCAAAAGGTCAAGCGGACCTTCAAATTCATTTATCTTATATTCCGGTTTTTCAATCATAACTTATCCTTAATAACTAAATTAAACACAATGCACATTATAACCTATCTTATATAATAATGCAAACCATTCCGCCGTTTGAATCATTAACTATTTTCTCCATCGTATCCTGGAGCTTTTGCTGGCTTTCCTGATTTATCTTATTTATTTTCGATGCAAGACCGTCTTCAACCAACTGGCGAATGGTCTTTCCGAATATGTTAACACTCCAGATGTCATTATCTTCGGTTCCGTCATTGTTTATATATTTAATCAAATCTTTGGCCTGTTCCTCAGAACCTACTATAGGAGCTATCTCTGTTGTTATATTTGCCTTGATTAAATGAATTGACGGCGCCTGAGCCTTGATTTTAACACCGTATTTATTACCTGAACGAATAAGCTCCGGTGAATCAAGTGATATTTCTTCTTTATCGGGTGTAACTGAACCATAACCTGTTTTTAATGATTGTGCCAATGCAAAGCTTACTTTTTTGCAGCTTGATTTTGTATCTGCAAGTTCTTTAAGTTCTTTCATAAATTCATATTCATTTTGGATTCTTATACCTAACATTTCGGAAACCATATCATAATAGTATCTATCATAAAGTTTGATTCCGATATTTACATTTCCATCGGCAAGATTGATATTACTCATATCAATCCGTTCAATATAATCATCCGAATCAAGCTTAAGATTATCTATATCTCTCATATGATAGATTTTGCCAAAAGAATCTTTTGCAAGTTCAATGAGATAGGATTTAATCTCACTTTCATTATCAAGTGCTTCTACCCACTTGGGAATTATATAATTTACGGCCGTTACCGGAAATTCCAAAAGAAGACTTTCAAATATATTATTTATATCATAATCACTTAATCGATCGCAATTAACAGGAATAACTGTTTTGTTATATTGCTTTGATAATTCCCCGGCAAGTAAAACCGCCTGTTCGGATGCCGGCTGTCTTGAATTAAGCAATATCACATATGGTTTACCAAGCTTATTTAGTTCATCAATTGTCTTTTGTTCCGGTTCTATGTACGCATCCCTGTCAATATCCGTTATACTTCCGTCACTTGTAATAACTATTCCTACAGTAGAATGATCACGTATAACCTTTTTTGTACCAAGCTCAGCCGCCTCGGTAAAAGGAATATCATAATCGAACCAAGGCGTACTGACAAGTCTCTCGTTTCCGCCCTCTTCATGCCCTTTTGCCCCGTCAACCATATAACCTACACAGTCAATCATTCTTACTTTAAGATTAACTTCATCTCCAATTGTTATATCAACGGCTTCTTTCGGAATAAATTTTGGTTCCGTTGTCATAACCGTTTTACCGGCCGCGGATTGAGGAAGCTCATCCTTGGCACGCATTCTGTTATTTTCCTCTTCTATTGCAGGTATAACCAGCATTTCCATAAATCTTTTAATAAAGGTTGACTTACCTGTTCTTACAGGACCGACAACACCAATGTATATTTCACCGTTTGTCCTTTTTTCAATATCTTTATAGATATCCATAAAAATACCCCCGATTTTAATTTCCATTATTTAATATATATGTCATTAAAATCCGGGGTATTCATAATAATTTTATTTTTTTATAAAGGTATTATATCTGTAAAATTGAACAAGTCGTCTTATATAATCGGCACTGCAATGCACACCATCCGTTGATGCATCTTCAGGCAAATAACCGTTTTCATCCATTACGGAGGCAGCAGAATCAAGATAAATCACATCTCCTCTTTGCTGACACATTTTTAACAACTCATCATTAAACATATTTACTCTTTCCTGATTATATACATCACTCTTTTGAGATGATGAAAGAGAAACAGGTAATATACTTTGAACATATATAACGGCGTCAGGCTTTTCGGATTTGATAAAATCAATAAACTTACTCATATTATCGACAAATACATCAACATAAACCCAACCAAGCTCATTTACTCCGAACATAAGATAATAAGCATCAAAATCAGTAACTCTTACAGCATCATAACAAGTATATCCGTTTCCCACACCGGGTATGGAAATAACATTATCGGTTTCAAGCTTATCTACACTTAAGCCCTTGTAATAAAAACCGTTTATGTTTGCCAATCCGGAATAAATCACAAGCCCTTCGGTTCTTGAGTCACCTATAAAACAAACATTATCAAAATATGATAAGTCAACCGGTCCGTCTACCTTTTGATACTTATTCTCATCATACCAGTTGGCAGCCTGAACTTCCTCGACCGGTCCCAAAGATGTCTCAGGCACTGTATAAGATGTATCAGGAACAGGAACACTTTGAGTCTGATCTTGCTCATCCTCGGTAGTAGGCGTATAGTCAGGTACAACCGCATGCGTTATCATAAGATTATAATCGATATAACCAATAGGATTCTGTCCCAATTCAGCAGCTACCGTATATTTTAATTTACCGGCTTTTTTTCCTTTATATTTATCTGATACCTTTAAATATAACAGAGTACATAACGATACAACAAATACAAAGCATAATAAGTATATTAATAAAAGCTGCATTTTTCTCTTATGCCTTTTCTTTTTATAATTTTCTCTGGTATATCTGTTAGCCACTTTGACTATTTCTCCCCTTTATTTCCAATCCTGAAATAATGATTCGGATGTTCTCATACGCGTTAAAAGTCTTTTTAATGCATCCTTTGCGGTTATATTTCCGAAAAGAATTTCATTTACAATACTTACTATAGGCATCTCAACACCGTATTTTTCGGAAAGCTTAAGCGCAGCCTTAGCCGAATAAACGCCCTCGACAACCATTTTAACCTTATCCATTGCTTCCTTATATGTGCATCCCTGACCAATATAATAACCGGCCATACGATTTCGGCTGTGAATGGATGAACAGGTTACGATAAGATCGCCTATTCCGGAAAGTCCGCCAAATGTTTCGGCATCTCCTCCCATAGAAACTCCAAGCTTCTTAATTTCAGCTATTCCTCTGGTAATAAGAGCGGCTTTTGCATTATCACCGCATCCGAGACCATCGGAAATACCTGCAGCAAGCGCAATAACATTTTTCAATGCACCGCCAAGTTCTATGCCAAGTACGTCAGGACTTGTATAAACCCTGAAATAATCCGACATAAAGACATCCTGTATAAGCAAAGCGTCTTCTTTATCTTCGGAACCTGCAACTACAGTTGTAGGAAGTCTCTTTCCAACCTCTTCTGCATGACTCGGGCCGGATAAAACAGCCGTTTTGCACTGAGGAATCTCGTCCTTTATTACATCGGTAAGTACCATGAGCGTACTTTCTTCTATACCCTTTGCAAGATTAACAATAAGCTGTTTTTCTCTTACATATGGTGCAATAGTCTTTGATGTACTTCTTATAAACGGAGAAGGTACAACCATAACTATAAGCTCTGCAAAGTCAACAGCTTCCTTTGCATCATTTGTAAGCTTTAAGCTATCGGAAATTTTAACGCCCGGAAGCTTGGTTTTGTGCTCTCTTTCCTCTTCAAGCATCTTAATTTCATCTTTATCAATCGACCAAACCATAACGTCATGTCCGTTATCACATAACAAAACAGAAATAGCAGTTCCCCAGCTGCCTGCTCCCAATATAGAAATCTTCATATAGTTTAATCCTCCTTTTTCTTCTCTCCAAGTTTTCTTTCCTCATGATGTATAAGTCTTTTAATATTTGCCTTATGTCTGTAAAGTCCCATAAAGGATATAATACAAATAATAATTATACTTTCTATCAACAGCTTATCGGAGTTTTCAAAGCCAAAATGTCCTTTCAGTGCGAAAGCAGTATAGTATATAATCACATAAAACATAAGTAAAATAGAACCGAGTGATACATATCTTGTAGCAATTACTACTACCAAAAACAATGAAAGACCGATAATGAAAAATACAGGATCACAAAATCCGATTACACATCCACCGGTAACAGCTATTCCTTTTCCTCCCTTAAAATTAAGATAAAACGGGAAATTATGTCCCAGAGCAGCTCCAAGCATGCCATAGCAAACAAATAAATTAACTGCATCAGGGTAAAAATTCATCATTATTGCTCTTACAAGAAGTGTTGCCGCAGCACCTTTTCCAAGGTCTACGAAAAATGTAATAATTCCGGCTTTTTTTCCGAGAATTCTTAAAGCATTTGTTGTTCCGGCATTTCCACTACCGTGTTCTCTTATATCAATCCCCTTAATTCTACCGAGTATGTATGAGGTCTGTATCATACCGAACAAATATCCGATTACAATACAACCAATCCTTGCTGCTAAACCTGATAACATTATTTTTCTTTCCTCTCACGAATTATAAATTTTAACGGAGTTCCTCTGAAACCAAAGGCCTCTCTTATTTTGTTTTCAATATATCTGGTATATGAAAAATGCATAAGTTCTTTATCATTAACAAAAATTACAAAGGTTGGTGGTTTAACTGAAACCTGAGTAATATAAAACAATCTTAATCGCTTTCCCTTATCCGTTGGCGGTGGATTTAACGCCACAGCCTCCGCAAGAATCTCATTAACCACACCGGTTGCAATTCTTAATGTATGATTTTCTATAACACTGTCAATCATTTCAAAAAGCTTAGGCAACCTCTGACCGGTCTCTGCCGATATAAACAGGAGCTCGGCATATGGCATATAAGCAAGCTTTTCACGTATTTCATTTGTGAATTTGTAAATTGTTTTATCATCCTTTTCAACGGCATCCCACTTATTTACGGCAATAATCATACCCTTGCCTCTTTCATGTGCTATACCGGCAATTTTTGCATCCTGTTCGGTAACACCTTCTGTAGCATCTATAACAAGAACGGCAATATCACATCTTTCAACCGCGGAAACAGTTCTTATAATACTGTATCTTTCTATTTCTTCTTTAATTTTATTTTTCTTTCTTAAACCTGCTGTATCGATAAATACATATTCGGTTCCGTTTCTTTCAATAGCAGTATCAATTGCATCCCTGGTTGTTCCCGCTATATCCGAAACAATAACTCTTTCTTCGCCTAAAAGCTTGTTGATAATAGAAGATTTACCAACATTCGGTTTTCCGATAATAGCTATTCTCGGTCTTTCATCTTCTGTTTCATCAAGTGCCGACTCATCAAAATGAGCTGCCACTTCATCCAGCATATCTCCTATGCCAAGCTGTGAAGCCGCAGAAACAGGTACAGGATCACCGATACCGAGATTATAAAATTCATACACATCCGGCATGAATTTTTCGAAGCTGTCAACCTTATTTACAACAAGTACTACAGGCTTTTTTGAACGTCTGAGCATATCGGCAACTTTGCCGTCTGCATCTACCAGCCCCTGTCTGACATCAGTCAAAAATATGATTACATCAGCTGTTTCAATAGCTATCTCAGCCTGTTCGCGCATTCTTTTTAAAATTATATCATTGCTTTCGGGCTCTATACCGCCTGTATCAACAATGGTAAAATTATAATTTAACCAGCTTACATCAGCATAAATTCTATCTCTGGTAACACCCGGAGTGTCCTGGACAATTGAAATTTTATCACCTGCCAAAGCATTAAACAGTGTGGATTTACCTACATTAGGTCTTCCTACTATGGCAACTACCGGTTTGCTCATTTTAAATCTCCATTTCTATTTATAATTCAAGTATTTTATCAAAAAAATCCATACCTTCTGATTGTACAATAATCACCGGAACTTGTAAAGCGTTTTGAAGTTCCTCAAGAGTTACATCATCAAGGAAAATATCCTCATCCGCCTTAAGTGTATTTGAAGGTAAAAGCAATACATCACCGAGGTCCTTATCCTTTAACTGATCTATTATATCCTGTCCGGTCAAAAGACCGGTAACGGTTATCTTCTCACCGAAAAAATTATTTATTATTTTATATACTTTAATATCCGCCTTTGGTATTGCTCTTTTAATTATTTCCATGGATTTACAAAATATAGGATAAACAAGAGTTCCTGATATTGTTGAAACCTTAATTTCTTTTTCGGACGGTTTTTTCTTTTTATTCAGATATTCTTCAACCGAGGAAGAAAGCTCATTTAAGAACATTCTTGTCATACCCACCCCGTTTTCAAGCTGAATATATCCATCGTAATTATCCTCATCCGGAATTTCATAGCCTGCATTTATATACCATTCGTCACTTGCATGTACAAAATGATAATTATATTTTTCCATGGCCACATTTTGATATTTATGAACCATCTCGATAACACTGATTGCATCTTCCCTGTTAAAAGGTTCAAGCTTGTGAAGTCCGTTCCTGAATTTTGTAAGTCCGACAGGTACAATGGAAAGACTTTGAATAACAGGTGCATATGAAAGTAAATCTTTAATTGTTTTTTCAAGCTCTTTTCCGTCATTGATGCCTTTGCATAAAACAATTTGAGCATTCATCGGTATCTCGGCCTCATAAAGCATATCCATATATCCCTTAAGTCTTCCGGCAAATCTGTTATGCAGCATCGTACATCTGAGTTCGGGATTTGTTGTATGGACAGAGATATTTATAGGCGCAAGCTTATAATCTATAATTCTTTTAATATCCTTTTCCTGAAGATTTGTAAGAGTAACATAGTTTCCCTGCAAAAATGATAATCTTGTATCATCATCCTTAAAATATATTGTTTCACGCATTCCCGGTGGATTTTGATCGATAAAGCAGAATACACACTTATTATGACATCTCCTGTAGCTGTCCATAAGTGATTCTCCGAAGCTGATACCTAAATCTTCATCAGCCTCTTTTTCAATTTCCAAAAGCCACTCTTCTCCATCTGCTTTTTCAATTAATACCTCGAGATATTCATCTTCGACCAGATAATGATAATCAAATATATCTGCAATTTCCTTATCATTAATTGCAAGAAGATAATCGCCCTCTTCTATATCAAGTTCTTGTGCGATACTGTTTTCTTCTATACCGCATATCAGATGTTTTTTCATTTTTTTATCCAATCAATAAAAGTTTTTATTCTTTAAGCATCATAACAGCCGCAAGGTTTCCACGCATTCCCTTACTTGCTCTGTGCGAATATAAGATGTTAGCATTGCAACATGTACACATATCAGGCAAAGCAATATTTTCAGGTAATATTCCGGAATTCATAAGATTAATACGACACGCATTATGTAAATCAAGCTGATATTTTCCGTTTGTTTTTTCCTCAACTATTTCAAAATATTCCGCTTCAGTGTATTTTTCTTTGATTTTGTCAATAACTACATCATCAACCTCGTAACAATTCTTACAAATAGACGGACCTATGGCACAAATAATATCTTTTGGATTTGAACCATAAGTTTCCTTCATTGTATCAATCATTTTTGAAGCAATATTTTTAACCGTTCCTTTCCAGCCCGAATGAGCAAGACCTATAACCTTATTAACCCTATCATAAAAATAAAGCGGAACACAATCTGCATAAAATGTCATTATCGGTATATTCGGAAGGTTTGTAACAAGTCCGTCAATTTGTTTAATATCACTTGCCTTAACAATACCTTTTCCGGCATCTTCCTCACTTTTTACTATATGTATATTTGTATCATGTACCTGATCCGAAAAAACAAGTTTTGTATAATCATATCCAACGGCATTTGCAAATCTCTTATGATTTTCCATAACATTTTCCGGATCATCTCCTCGTGAAAAGCTCAAATTAAGACTTGCAAGATGAGCTTTACTCACACCGCAAAGTCTTGTTGAAAATCCGGTGATGAGATTTTCATAATCATCATAAATCTTATATTTAATAACCGGAATATCATTATAATCTATATAGCTTGTTCTTTTTTCAAAGCTGTACGGCTCTATGAATTTTTGAAGATGCTCATTTTTCCTTAGTAAAAAGCGGGCATCGGTTTTTATATCAAAACGTTTTCTTTGCATATTCTCCTCCGATTTATTATAAATATAATTTTTCGTTTATCTAATAAATGTCGCATTAAATTCAAAAGCATTTTTTATATGGATTATATTATCCCCGGTTATTCCTATTGCATCAAACCTGATTGATGTATTATCGGGAATAAGATGTTTGTTTTTAATATAAGCCACGGCACCTAGACTTATTTTCCTTTGCTTATTTATGCTAATAGATTCAAATGGTGTACCACATTTATCGTTATTTCTGTATTTCACTTCCACAAAAACAAGAGTATTATCCTCTTTTGCGATTATATCTATTTCTTCATAAACAGTTCTGTAATTTGTTTCAATTATTTCAAGTCCGTTTTCTTTTAAATATTCGCAGGCAAGCTTTTCTTTATCCTGCCCGATTTTTCTTTTATTTAATTTATTTTGCATATAAAATCACCAGCTAAAGATTAAACAATACTTATCACATATTAAGCTTAGCTTTAATCTTGTCCATCTTATCCACATAAACAAGAATTTCAGCTACAACACCATAAAGCTCCGGAGGTATACAATCACCTATATCAAGATTAAGAAGTGTTTCCGCGAGATTGGTATCCTTATAAAGCGGAACATCACTTTGTGTTGCGGTTTCAATAATCTTTTCGGCAACAAGACCTTTACCTGACGCAACCACCTGTGGTGCCTGACTTCCGGGTTCATACATAAGTGCAACCGCTTTTTTCTTCGGCTCCTTTTTTGTGCTTTGTTTATTTGGTTTTCCCTTAAATCCATATTCCATAATCTCACCTCTTATAAGAAGGTAAATTACATTCTTACATCAAAAGAATATCGCTTTACACTCTTTTCAAGCTCATTTCCAAACATCTCATTTACGACCATATTTTCAGGAAGTGCCAAAGACGGTTCTCTTGTGATAACTTCATTTGTAAGAGTATGTCCCGTTTCTTTAATTGCATTTTCCAACATGGTCATATGTTCATCAATAATTTTCGCACTTTCTTCATCTTCTACATAAAATTTTGTATGAACATTGTTACCGCGTAAACTTACATGTACATCAGTAGGACCTAAGAATTTCATATCCAGATGAAGCAAAGCACTTATATTATCCTTGACCTCATTCATCTTCTTTTTATTCATATATACAAAAAGCTCTGAATTTGCTTCATTTGCATCTGTCCTGAAAGGTATTTGAGCATAAGCATACATATTATTGAGATTTTGCATAAAATCGATTCTTTCCTGCATACCCTTTGCATTTTCCGAAAGATTTTTGCCCGCTTCTCCTCCGGTTTCGGAAAATGCACGCATAAGTTTATCGGTTTTTTCGTACATATTTTTATATAAATCATCGATTTCAGACGGTGATTTCATATTATTGGTATCCAGCGTAAATTTTTTATTTATTCCGAAAGATAAAATCTTTCTAAATTCATCCGAGTTTAAAAATTGCTTAATTTCATTAAATTCCACAGCATCAGGATTTGCTTTGATATTTTCACTTATAGTTTTATTTATATTATTTAAAAGCTGTAAAGGTGTTTTTGATTCATTTGCAATATTTTTTAACGTTTCATCGTTAACATTAAGTTTTGAAAGACTTTCAAAAACGTTGCTTAAGGTTTCTTTATCTATACCTAATCTTTCAGAAGAAGTATTAATATCTATACCCTTTGCAGAAAGAAAATCCGTTAAGGACATATTATTTTCGTTCTCACCTGAAAGCTCTCCGGCAGTATTATTTACAGTTACATCGGTATTTATCATGGCTGTATCGCTGTTTATTGCAACATTTTCCGATTCTGCGTTTAACGAACCCTGTACTGTAATATTTGCCATATCTTCGGTATCGGATAATGCACCAAGCAGGCTATCATTAAAATCAAGCATCTGCATAACAGCATCACCTTCTAACCCCGGTTTTATCCCGTCACCGATGTTATTTAAAACCTCATTCGAAAAATCAAGTATGGAACTGTTAATATTACTTATATCATTAAATAATTGATGACTGTTGGAAACATAATCATTATATTGGCTGATACTTGTTTCATTTACGGGAAGTCCCAGCTTATTTAAATTAACCAGAGTATCTATAGATGCATCGGGAAACTTATAGGATTGCTGCATAAGCTTTTGCATACTGCCTTTATCTACAGGCATCCCGTTATTCATCAGACTTTCGGCTATCTGATAATTTTTTTCGGTTGGTGAAAGATTATTTTTTTCAAGAACATTGAATATGGCGGAATCTTTCATAAGAGAAAGATCCTGATTAAATGGTTTTATAAAAACATTTCCGCCATTATTTTCTTTTATTAAAAATGATAATGAATCTCCGATGTTAAGATTTACCGCTTCTGCCATCCTGGCGTTAAGCGTTTGATTATTATCAAGCATAATACGAACCTGATCGTTGGTTATATCAAGAATTTGTCCGTTAAATGTCTGACCCTCTTTAGCAGTTGAAATAAGCGCATTAGCTGATACCTCACCTGTACCTGCTGTATTTGCAGACTGCTGTGCGGCATTCTGATTCTGTATATTTTGTGTACCCTGATTTCCGGCAGGACGTACACCGGATAAATTTATATTGTAACCTGAATCAGCTATATTCATATGCCCCTCCATAACCAAACAAGGTCATTAAACAAAATTCTTAATAAATGTCTTTCTATGAATAGGTGTCGGGCCATACTTCTTTATTGCTTCAATATGCTTTGCGGAGCCGTAACCGACATTATCCGCAAAACCATATTCCGGATATATATTGTCATATTCCTGCATAATTTTATCTCTTGTAACCTTCGCAACAATACTTGCCGCTGCAATTGAAGCAGATAAAGTATCCCCTTTTATTATCGGCACCTGATGTATATTTACATTAGGAATTTTAACGGCATCATTAAGTAAAATATCCGGTTTAACCTTAAGATTATCTATCGACATTCTCATGGCCTTATATGTTGCCTGAAGAATATTTATTTCATCGATAGTTTCTTCGGAAGATATACCTATGCTGTAGGCCACTGCCTTTTCTATTATTATTTCGTAAAGCTCTTCTCTTTTCTTTTTTGAAACCTGTTTTGAATCATTAAGATATAGTATCGTTTCATCCTTAGGAAGAATGACCGCACAGGTTACAACAGGACCGGCAAGCGGACCTCTTCCCACCTCATCAATTCCACATATATACTTATATCCCATTTCATAATATTTTCTTTCAAATGAAAGCATTTTATATGAACGCTCAATTTCCTTACGCAAATCGTCCAGCTTTTTTTTAGCACTTTTTACGGCACTTATTACTCCGGCTCTCTCATCATCTTTATAGCAATTTATAAAGTTATTTAAGGCCGATTCGTCGGTATAATCAATATTTTTTAATTCCTGTTTTATTTCCGAGATTCCCAAAGCCGGTCTCCTTTATTATTATTTTACAAATCCGAAACTTGAAAATGGATAGATTCTAACTATAACCTTTCCGACAATATATTCTCTTTTAACATTTCCCGGATCGGATCTTCTGCTATCCATACTGTTGTTTCTGTTATCACCAAGTACGAAATATTCATCATCTCCCAGAACTATCTCATTATTACCGGACAAAATACCTATACTTGAAGGAAGAAACGGCTCATCAAGTGCATAATTTTCATTTAACAATTGACCGTTAATATATATTTTTCCATCCAAATCCATACTAACTGTTTCTCCGGGTAATCCGATAATTCTTTTTACGTATGTTATCTTTTCATTTCCGTTAGGATAAAAGATAATTATATCGAATCTCTTTGGATCGCCAAAGGTATATGAAAGTTTATCAACCCATAGATTATCTCCGTCATAAAGCGTAGGATTCATGGATGAACCGTCAACTCTCGAACGTGTACCAACAAATTTTATTATCAGAAAACAAATTAAGATAACTGTTCCGATATAAACGATAAGCCAGAGTAAATCCTTAACTATATTAACTTCTTCCGGTTTTTTCTGGTTTTTTTTCTTCTTATTATCTCTGTTATCATCTTCAATTTCTTCGGAATTATTTTTATTCTTCTCGGATTTTTTATCTTTCTTTTCCTTTTTGTCTGCCTTTTCTTTTTGGGATTTCTTTTCTTTCTTTTCCTTTTTATTTTTTTTATTCTCTTCAAAATCTAAAGAAACTTCAGCATTTTCACTGTTATTTGCATTTTCGGTTTCCTCAACCTCTTTATTATCTTTAACTTCAACTTCTTTATTTTCGTCAATCATATTGTCGTTTGTAGTTTTATTTGCTTCAGAAATCTCACTCATTTTTATATGTCTCCTAAAATTTATTGTGGTTTTTCAAGGCTGATTCTTCCAAGCTTACCGCTTCTAAAATCTTCAAGCAATAAGTTCGCCGCTTTATCCAAATCAGGCTCATTACCTTTCTTTAAACACTTCCTGATTATCGCAATATCAGAAAGAATTTCAAAATTTTCTTTGTCTATATTAATATTATACCTATCTGCTAAAGTATTACAATAATTATTTTTTAAATATCCGATTAACAAAAGCGCTATTTCACTTTTTGCGAGTATATCATCATTTATAGAACCTATATAAGAAAGACGCAATCCCGTTTCTTTATCTTCAAATTTAGGCCATAATATACCCGGTGTATCTAAAAGCTCAACATTTTTATCTATTCTTATCCATTGCTTACCTCTTGTAACACCCGGTTTATTACCAACCTTTGCAACAGCCTTTTTAGAATAAGAATTAATAAATGTAGACTTACCTACATTAGGTATACCGGCTACCATTGCTCTTATAGGTCTTCCTATAATACCTCTTTTTTTGTCACGCTCGATTTTTTCACGACATACTTCTTTTACCTTATCTGTTATAAGCTTCATACCTGTATTTTTCCTTGAATCAAGACAAAGCACAAAAAAGCCTTTTTCTTTATAATAATTTTCCCACTCTGCAGTTACGGAAGGATCTGCCAAATCAGCTTTATTTAATAAAACCAGTCTGAATTTGTTTTTTGCAAGCTCATCAATATCGGGATTTTTACTGCTTAAAGGAATACGGGCATCAAGAAGCTCTATTACAATATCAATCAGCTTGATATTTTCCTGCATCATACGTTTGGCTTTTGTCATATGTCCCGGATACCAATGTATATTATTTATTTCTTCATTTTTATTTTCATTTATGTTACTCATATAGAATCACATCCTTAATTTAAGAAAAATCACTTGACCTTCCCTTTATCCTTTTTAGGTCTGTAAATACTTACGACCTTTCCTTTAATTTCGGTTTTACTTATTATTCCGACATTTGTAAATCTGGAGTCTTCACTGTTATTTACGTTATCTCCGAGAACAAAATACTCATTTTTTCCAAGAGAAATCTTATCGGCAGCCAACCCCGGATTTATTATCGAAGCTTCAATCGGAATATCCTTTAATTGTTCATCATTGATATATACCCGGCCATTAATAATCTGTACACTTTCGCCGGGTAATCCGATTACTCTTTTTATATCATAATATGAATCCGAATCAACCTTTGAATATACAACGATATCATATCTTTTAATATCATGAAATCTATAATCAAGCTTATTTACAATGACTGTCTGCCCATCCTTCAAAACCGGATTCATGGAAGGTCCTACAACCTCAACCGTCTGATAGCAAAATGTAACAAAAGCATATCCCGTAATTACTGCTATAAGTATAAGAATAATCCAATTAATGATTTTTTTTAAAAATCTTCTGACTTTATTATTTTTCATAAATTTTCCTTACTCGTTTTAATAAAAATGACTGGAGTTACTAGCTCCAGCCATTATGATTTGCAAATTATTTTACAAGTTCTTTAACCTTTGCTTTCTTACCAACTCTGTCACGTAAGTAATTAAGCTTAGCTCTTCTGACTTTACCTCTTCTGATAACCTCAATCTTCTCGATTGTAGGTGAATGAAGCGGCCATGTTTTCTCAACACCTACACCGTTAGAATTTTTTCTGACTGTAAATGTCTCTCTGCAGCTTCCGCCCTGTCTCTTAATAACAGTTCCTTCAAAAGCCTGAACTCTTTCTCTGTTACCCTCTTTAATCTTAGCATATACCTTAACAGTATCACCAACATTAAAATCAGCAACTTCCTTAATCTGTGCATCCTCGATGCTCTTAATGATTTCATTTGCGCTCATTTGTGTGACCTCCTAACAAATTTAGACGTTCTTATGCACGCACTGCACAGAGGACCATCCGATATTCACAACTATGTTAATATAACATAATGTTTTTAATAAATCAAGCAAAATCTACATTTTTTTATAAAAAAATGTTTTTAATAAATCAAAGCCAATCTCCTTAGCCTTTAATATCTGCTCAGTACTGCCTATAAAGAGTAATCCATCTTTCTTCAAAGAATTTCTGAATTGTTCATATACCTTATCTTTTGCCTCATCGGTAAAATATATTACAACATTTCTGCAAACAATTGTATCAATATTGGAAAAATAAGCATCCTCCAATAAATTATGCTTTCTGAAACTGATTCTTTTTTTGATATCATCAGAAATCTTATAATTATTCTCGTCTGTTTTTGTAAAGTATTTATCAAGATATTTTTTAGGTAAATCAACCAGACTCTTATCCGAATAAACACCCTCTTTTGCAAATTTCAAAACCTCTTCATCAATATCAGTTGCAATAACATTAAAATCAGAATAAGGCATATGCTCGGCAAGTATCATCGCAATTGTATATGGCTCATCTCCTGTTGAACAGGCAGCACTCCATATAGTTAAATTCTTACCGAAGTTTTTCATTAGATAAGGAACCACTTCATTATCAAATGTCTCCCATTGAGCCGGATTTCGATAAAATTGAGATACATTAATGGTTAGATATGTAACAAAGGTATGAAGCAGTTCTTCATCCTGCTTCATACCTTTAAAAAAATCTTCAAAACCATTAAAACCCTTACGTGCTATGAGCGACTCGATTCTTCTCTTCATCTGGCGTTCCTTATACAAATCAAGATTGATGTTTGTTATACGATAAACATCTTTCTTAAACTCTTCGTATTCGTAACCCATAAAAGCACCTCGGTTATTATATTTTACTCTTCTGTATTTTCAGCCTCTTCAGCAACAGCTTCGTCAGCAGAATCAGCATCCTCATCCTTAGCTGAATCATTATTAAGAGCTTTTATACTAAGACTTATCTTCTTATCTGCCTCTTTGAAATCAACAATCTTTGCTGTGATTTCCTGACCGATCTTAAATACATCCTCAGGCTTCTCTACATGATCGTTTGAAATCTGTGAAACATGAAGTAATGCATCCACACCCTGCTCAAGTTCAACAAAAGCACCGAAAGCAGTCATTCTTGCAATCTTACCGGTAACAACATTACCGATAGCATACTTCTCACTTGCATTAATCCATGGATTAGTATCTTCAAACTTAAGACTTAATGCAATCTTATCGCCATTTATCTCTTTGATAAATGCCTTAACGGTTTCTCCAACCTTAACAACACTCTTAGGATCATCGATTCTTCCCCATGACATCTCTGAGATATGAAGAAGTCCGTCTGCTCCGCCCAAATCAACAAATGCACCGAAAGGAGTTACATTCTTAACAACACCTTCCACAACATCGCCGACCTTGATTGAATCAAAGAGCTTCTTTGAAGCCTCAGCCTTTGCAGCTGAAATAATCTTCTTTCTGTTACCGATAACTCTTCTCTTCTTAGGATTGAACTCAGTTAATACAAATTCAATCTCCTGATCCATATATTTATCAAGATTCTTCTCAAAAGTATCAGATACGAGACTTGCAGGGATAAATACCTTGCATTCGTCAACCGTTACACTTAATCCGCCCTCGCGAACCTCAGTAACCTTACCTTTGATAACCTCTTCATTGTTAAATGATTCCTCAAGCTTCTCATAAGCCTTCTCTGCAGCAACTCTCTTGTATGAAAGTAACACCTGACCCTCACCGTCATTGGTCTTTATAACCTTAACTGTAATAGGATCTCCAACATTTGCTACGGTTGTTAAATCTAAATTAGGTGTATTGGAATATTCATTTCTTGTAATGATACCATCGGACTTATACTGGATATCTACGATAATCTCATCAGGCTTAACACCGATGATTTTACCCTCAACCACACTACCTGTCCTTATTTTGTTTTCATTTTCCTCCGATTGTTTTAATAACTCTTCAAAACTTAATTCCGACATACTGTCATGAACCTCCTTAATAATATTATTTGGGGTAGATGCCCCAGCCGTAATACCTACCCTCTTAGCGGATTCAATAACAGTTAAATCCAAGTCAACGAGTGTCTGAATATAGTAAGTATTTTTGCATTGTTTTTTGCTTATCTCATAAAGCTTTTGTGTGTTTGAGCTATGCTTGCCACCTATTACAATCATAGCATCAACTTCCGATGCAAGCCTATCTGCATCCTTCTGTCTTACCTCCGTAGCATTACAGATGGTACTATAAACACAAATATTATAATCTTTTTTTTCAAAAAATTCAACTAATTCTTTAAATTTTCTGTTATTAAATGTCGTTTGTGATACCAAAACCATCTCACCGTGTAGTTTATCGGCACATTCTGCCGCTTTATTAACCGAATCGATTATAATGGGATCATTGTTACACCAACCTATAATCCCCTGTACTTCCGGATGATTCTCGTCACCTGTTATTATTATCGTTTTACCTTTTTTGCTTTCTTCATCAACTATATTATGAATTTTTTTAACAAAAGGACATGTCGCATCAATCAATGTAAATCCGGCATCATTAATCTTATTGTAAACAGTTCTTCCGACACCATGTGACCTTATAACGATTTTATACGAAACTCCTGCTTCTTTATTTTGACTAAGCTTATCCAATGCTTCTTCATCTTCAAGAATTTCAACGCCCCTGGAAGCTAAATCTTTTACGACCTCTTCGTTATGGATAATCGGACCATAGGTAAAAACCTTTGTGCACCTGTCCTTATTATTAACCTGTTCATAAACTGTATCAACGGCTCGTTTTACGCCAAAGCAAAAACCGGCCGATTTTGCAACTGTAACTTCTCTCATTTTACAATTATCCTCAAGATTTTTTTTAAATCAGACAATCCGCACAAATAATATGCAACCTATTATGAAAGCGAAATGATTTTTTCAACCACTTCATCTATCGTCATATCGGAAGTGTCCAGATATACTGCATCTTCTGCCTGTTTAAGCGGTGCTATTTCTCTATGCATATCCTGATAATCTCTTTTTTCTATATCCCCGGCTATTTTATCCATATCAGGCTTTTCACCTTTTTCGGTAAGCTGATCAAATCTTCTTTTTGCTCTTGTCATTACCGATGCCGTAAGATATATTTTAAGCTCTGCTTCCGGAAGTACAAATGTACCAATATCTCTTCCGTCCATAATAACATCATTAGCTGCCGCAATATCTCTTTGGAGATTAAGAAGTCTGTCTCTTACAGCTTTTTTTGTTGCCGCCTTTGATGCCATATTTCCAACATCTTCACGTCTTATATCCGTACTCACATCTTTATCATTCAAATATACATGCTGAACACCGTCTACATGTTTAAGACTGATGTCTATATTATCACAAGCTTTTTTAACCGCTTCATCATTATCAACATCAATTTTATTTTCAATTATGTAAAGAGCTATAGAACGATACATAGCTCCCGTATCAACATAAATAAAACCTTTCTTATCTGCCACAAGTTTGGCTATTGTGCTTTTTCCCGCACCTGCAGGACCGTCAATTGCAATATTCATATCTATCCTCCCTGTGTTTAAAATATATATTTATTCAAATCCACCGACCATTCTTGCGCTACTCCAGGCAATTTGAAGATTAAAGCCACCGGTAACGGCATCCAAATCCAAAACCTCTCCGGCAAAATAAAGGCCTTTAATCTTTTTTGATTCCATTGTTTTAGGATTAATCTCCTTAACACTTACGCCTCCCTGAGTAATGATTGCCTCATCGAAGCCTCTAGGCCCTGATATATTAAGAGAAAAACCTTTAAGAAGCTCAAGAAGTCTTAATCGTTCTTCTTTTGTTACGGAATTAACCTTTTTATACGGTTCAATCCCCGACCTGTCTATTATAACAGGAATAAGGCTCTTTGGTAATAATTCATCAAGTGAATTTTGAAATTGCTTATTTATATTATTTTCAAAATCCCTTAATAGTCTGCTGTCCAGTTGTTCAGGACTCAAAGCGGGTTTAAAATCTATACTTAATTTTAACTCATTGTCAAAATATTTAGTAAGATAAGAAGAAGCACTTAATATTACAGGACCACTCACACCGAAATGTGTAAAAAGCATCTCTCCGAATTCGGAATAAACTTCTTTTTTCTTATTTTTAACCAAGGCTGTAAATGAAACCTTGATATTCTTTAATGAAAGGCCCATTAAACGCTTACATATATCTTCTTCCTTTACAACAAGAGGAACCAACGCAGGTACAGGCTCAGTGACTTTAAGCTCCAGTTTTTTTGCCCATTTAATACCGTCACCGGTAGAACCGGTTCGCGGATAAGAAAGCCCGCCTGTTGCAACTACTACATTTTTTGATTCAAGTAATTGTATTTTACCGTCTTCATTTTTATATTCAACACCGGTTACATACGAAGTATGCTTATCGGCTTTATTTTCATATTTTTCATTATCATAAGAAGAGTTATCGGATATATCAACCGGCTTTGTGATAATATCTTTAACTTCACATTTTAATCTTATCTTTACACCAAGCTTATTTAATTTCCTTTGGAGAACATTAATCACATCCGATGAATGATCGGATACCGGAAAAACTCTGTTGCCGCGTTCTGTCTTGATATTAAGTCCGAGTTCTTTTTCAAAGAAGTCCATAGTCTTATAAGAATCAAAATTATCAAAGGAACTGAACAAAAACTTCGGATTTGACACAACATTCTTATATAGTTCATCTTTATCACAGTTATTTGTAAGATTACATCTGCCTTTACCGGTGATAAAAAGCTTCTTTCCGGGCTTTTCATTTTTTTCCAATATGATAACTTTTTTACCTTTTTCGGCAAGCGTTATACCCGCCATCATACCGGCAGCACCGCATCCGACTACAATAACGTCGTACATTTTTTCTTCCTCACAGGTTATTTACTGTCTATCATTAAAATTATGTTCAGGTTCTATAAATTCAACAATGCCCGGATTATTATTTTTTAATGACAGATAAATAATTAAATAAAATAAAAGCGGAATCCAGCCAAATGTTATAAGCATAAAAAACAACGAACGAAATCCTGTCAAAACACATCCAGACATATACGCTAAACCGCTAATTAAACATATAGCAGTCATTCCTAATCTGATATATTTTCCTTCTGTTTTTTCCTTTTTTAAAATTATGAATCTACTTACCAGAGCAATCAAAAGCGCTCCTATTGCTGTAATAAGATACATTCCTAATTCAGCTATAAAACCTGCAACTCCACCGACAACAAAAACGCCAAAATTAAACAATGGTGCAAAATCATCTCCGTCAATATAAAACTTGTCAAACAACTTAAAATGAATACCTATTACAGATACACATCCGTTTAACACCCAAAGCGAAAATAACAGGTATAATATTGAAACCACTAAAACCCTTTTCATATAAATCTCCATTTTAAATATTGTCATGGGGACGTTTCTCTTTTATACACGAAAAACGTCCCCATAATCAATTATATCTTATACAGGATATGTCTTATTTTCTGAATTTGCCAATGATGCATCAATTCCGGTCTCCTGAGCTTCTCTGTACTTAAAGAAGTCTGTAGCAACCTGTGGGAAAAGTGCATATGAAAGAACATCTTCATCCTGTTTCTTATACTGAGCCATTTCTTTTTCAAGCTTATCAAGCTGTGGTTCAATGTCATCAGCAGGTCTGTAAGTAATAGGCTCTTTCATTCCAAGGCTGTCAAGAGCCATCTTCTGAACCTCAGGATTCATAGGCTTAACAGTCTGGCCATATTTACCTACAAGTAAATCCTTTGATTCCTTTGTCATCATCTTATATCTTTTACCTGTAACTACATTTAAAACTGCCTGAGTACCTACAATCTGTGATGAAGGTGTAACAAGCGGCGGCTCACCGAAGTCCTTACGAACACGAGGTACTTCTTCAAGAACCTCTTCGAATTTATCTTCAGCGTGCATTTCCTTAAGCTGAGATACAAGGTTTGAAAGCATTCCTCCAGGTACCTGATAAAGAAGTGTTTTAATATTTACACCCATTACCTTCGGACTTAAAAGACCTGACTCAAGCCACTGCTCACGAAGAGGTCTGAAATAATCAGCTATTTCTGCAAGCTTAGTCTGATCCAAACCGGAATCAAAGTCAGTTCCCTCAAATGCCTTAACCATAACCTCTGTAGCAGGCTGTGAAGTACCGAGAGCAAGAGGCGACATTGCTGTATCTATGATATCGCAGCCTGCCTCAACAGCCTTCATATAAGTCATTGATGCAACACCTGAGGTGTAGTGAGTATGAAGCTGTATAGGAAGCTTTGTACCTTCCTTAAGAGCTGTAACAAGCTTTGTAGCAGCGGTAGGAACAAGAAGACCTGCCATATCCTTGATACAGATTGAATCAGCACCCATCTCTTCTATCTGCTTTGCCATATTCTTCCAGTAATCCATAGTATATGCATCACCGAGAGTATATGAAAGTGCTACCTGTGCATGTCCTTTTTCCTTGTTAGCAGCCTTGACTGCGGTTTCAAGATTTCTTATATCATTTAAGCAGTCAAAAATTCTTATAATATCAATACCGTTAGCAATTGATTTCTGTACGAAATATTCTACAACATCATCTGCATACGGGCTGTAACCAAGTATATTCTGACCTCTGAAAAGCATCTGAAGCTTAGTCTTCTTGAATCCGTCCTTAAGCTTTCTTAATCTTACCCATGGGTCTTCCTTTAAAAATCTGAGACAGGCATCGAAAGTTGCACCACCCCAACACTCAACTGAGTAATAACCAATTTCATCCATTTTGTCTATGATTGGAAGCATCTGCTCCGTAGTCATTCTTGTAGCAATAAGAGACTGATGAGCATCACGCAATATAGTTTCGGTAATCTTTACCGGTTTTTTTACATCTGACATAACTTAACCTCCGTTTAATATTCTATAAATATTACTTCTAGTGGACTCCGAAAATTGCAAGGAATGTACCTGCGGCAACCGCCGTACCTATAACACCCGCAACATTCGGTCCCATAGCATTCATAAGAAGGAAGTTAGTAGGGTCAGCCTCTGCTCCAACCTTCTGTGAAACTCTGGCAGCCATAGGAACTGCAGAAACGCCTGCTGAACCTATCAGCGGATTAACCTTGCCTTTAGTGACAAGACACATAATCTTTCCAAATAATACACCTGCAGCAGTACCAAACGCGAAAGCTATAAGTCCAAGAAGAACTATCTTAAGTGTACTAACCTTAAGGAAAGCTTCTGCACTTGTTGAAGCACCTACAGAAGTACCAAGCAGAATAACCACTATATACATCATGGCATTAGATGCAGTCTCTGTAAGCTGCTTAACAACTCCACACTCTCTGAATAAGTTACCGAGCATGAGCATACCTACAAGAGGTGCTGTAGTCGGAAGTATAAGAACAACTACAAGTGTAACGATGATAGGGAACAAAATCTTCTCTAACTTAGTTACAGGTCTAAGCTGTGCCATTTTTATTTTTCTTTCCTTCTCTGTTGTAAGAAGCTTCATTATAGGCGGCTGAATAACCGGAACAAGTGACATATACGAATATGCCGCAACAGCTATAGGTCCCATAAGAGTTCCACCCATTCCAAGCTTACCGGCAAGGAAGATTGATGTAGGACCGTCGGCTCCACCGATAATCGAAATAGCGGCTGCTTCTTTTCCATCGAAGCCCATAATAAAGGCAAGGAAATATGCTGCGTATATACCAAACTGAGCCGCAGCACCCAAAAGGAAGCTTGCCGGATTCGCAATAAGCGGTCCAAAGTCGGTCATGGCACCCACACCCATAAAGATAAGTGAAGGTAATATACTCCATTCATCTAATTTGTAGAAATAATGTAAAAGTCCACCCTCTTGTATGATACTCGGGAACATATTTACCAAGAACATACCAAATGAGATAGGAACAAGTAATAATGGCTCAAAACCTTTGGCAATTGCAAGATACATAAAAAGGAAAGCAAATAAAATCATTACATAATGCTTCCATGTAAGACTTGCAAAGCCTGTCTGGTCAGCCAGATTTTTAAGAACATCCATAAAACTGCTCATTTAAGCTGTTACCTCCTGTTTTAATTAATGAAACTTTATCGCAAATTAATTTAAGGTTGCTAATGTATCACCGGCCTCAACAGAATCACCGGCTGCAACATTGATACTTGCTACAGTTCCATCCTCAGGTGCAACAACCTCATTTTCCATTTTCATAGCTTCAAGAACAAGAATAACATCACCCTTCTTAACTGAAGCTCCAACACTTGACTTGATATTAAGAATCTTACCAGGCATCGGTGCTGCCACTACAACGCTTCCTGCTGCTCCTCCTGCCTGAGCCTTTGGTGCAGGTGCAGGTGCTGCTACAGGTGCTGCCTTAGGTGCAGGCGCTGCTGCAGGTGCGCTTCCTCCTGATACTTCTTCAACAGCTACATCATAAGCTGTACCATTTACAGTAATTCTATAATTTTTCATTTTAATTTCCTCCTGATTGTTTTATTATCTAACTCTTTTTATTGAACGAACGACTAACTTATCTTTACTGTCTGTATTTCCGTTTGCTGCTTCATATGCATGAATTGCAGCTGTAATAACAGCAACAAGTGCATCATCTCCGGAAATATCACCGGAAGCTTCAGGCACCAATGATGGTATCGGTGCAGGAATCGGTGCCGAAAGGACCTTAACTTCATCCTTATCTTTATTCTTTTTGCCAAACAGCTTAGGAAGGAATTTGAATAATGATATTATAAATGAAATAAATATCAAAACAACAAATACCGTACCCATACCAATCAAGGTATTCATACCGGCCTGTCCCATAAGCTCTTTCTTTGAGTAAACAGGCGAAACAACCATTTCAACAGCCTTGAAAGGTCTTTCGGTCATGCTGTTAACAACATCCATTTCAATAAACTCATCAAGACTGCTTACTCCGAATTGCGAAAAGTATACATCCATAAGCTCCTCGGCTGTCATACCGTAATAGCTTGCCATTTCTTCAAACTTAGCTCTGTAATCATCAGGATCTATACTTGCCTTCTTTTGATCAAGGTCAATGAAGAAATCAGGATTTTCAACAAATTTAACTTTTACTTCTACGTCTCTGTTTTGTGCATGGTTAATTACCGTAACCATTACATAATCGTCTGCATTTTCAATTGTATAATCAATATTTGCCAATGCGTCCGGACCGCCGTTATAATAATACTCAACCGGTGTCTTAAAGCTTTCAAATTCACCGACCTTATCATTATTAACGGCCTGATCTATACCCTTAACTGCGGATTTCTCAAATTCAGTACCTGCTTCAAGATAATAATCTTTATAATCATCACTTACCTTTCTGTACTGTTCGAAACTGTCCATAGCCGTGATTACAATTTCCGTTTCATCATAATCAAAAGGCTTTTCTTTTTCTTCCGAGCATGCAGTTAAAGAAAACATTACGGCTAAAATTGAAAATAACAATAATAATTTTCTCATTTTCATATTTTTTCAAACCTCTCTTTTAAACTGTTCCATGCTTTTTAAACGGTCTTACATCTTCTTTTGTAAATAACATATCAAGTGCAGCTATAACACGCTTTCTTGTTGCATCCGGCTCAATAATATCATCAATATAACCACGCTTTGCAGCTGCCATTGCACTTGACTGTAATTCTGTATATTCTTTCTTAAGCTCGGCAATCTTTTCAACCTTATCATCCGAAGCCGCAATCTCTGCATCATACATAATCTTAACAGCCATCTCAGGATCCATAGTTCCGATTTTTGCCGTTGGCCATGCATAAACCATATCAGCTCCTATTGACTTTGAATTCATAACTGTATAAGCAGTTCCGAAAGCGTCACCCATAACGACCGTAACCTTAGGAACGGTTGCATCCGCAAAAGA
>ODAI012953622.1_pt1 | contig 121592 bp, 83 predicted proteins | sample 1539321 | NCBI WGS metagenome assembly ODAI01 (sample SAMN02144231, study PRJEB22623) | gut metagenome | biome: sheep rumen | host: Ovis aries | place: New Zealand
ACGGCACGTATCGTAGGAGAACTGGGTGGTATCTCCATGAATTATCTCTCTCCCTGGACGACAACGATCGGATCGGAAGTGACCATCGGCGATATCAAACAGTCGAGTAAGGTTGAGGCTGACCGTTACTTCTCTCAGGTGGCTTGTGTCGGTGAGAAGGTTGACGCTAATGCCGTGAGACGTGCCATATGGAATACAGCCGACAATTCGTATAAGGATGCGCTCAATATCTATGCGCAGAAACAGAATTATTACACGCAGCATCCGTTGCCGCTCGAATATGCCAATACCAACGACCTGATACTCCCAGCTGCCACATCTGCTCAAGAGTGCATAACAGCCGATATCCAGGATATTGACATGAAACAGTTGGGTAGTCTTGTCGTTGAACTGTCATCGGTATTTAAGAACTATCCCCATCTCTATGATACATCCGTATCTTTCGATGTCGCACAGATGAACACGTTGCGCATCACCAATACGGGCCTTGAGGTGAATGATAGCCAACAGGTGTTGACCATGACCGTCGACGCAACGACGCAAAATGAGGATGGTACACCCTGGAATGACAAAATGGTATTGTCGTACCCGTTGCCTGACTTCTTGAAGAATAAGGGCAGTCTGGTAGATCGTATCAATACGTTTGCCAGTAATCTGATGGCTCTTCGTGACGCCCCAGTGCTGGATGAGGAGTATAACGGTCCGGTGATGTTTGAGGAGATGGCATCAGTCTATTCGTTGACCGATCCTGTCATTGCTGCTGTATGTGCCAGTCATGCGCTCCAACCTGCAGATGATGATTACGGTAAGAAGATAGGTCAGGAGATCATCGACAAGCGAATCAGTGCCGTCAATTACAGCGACCGCAGGGATTATAATGGTGTACCGCTGATGGGTGCCTACAGTGTTGATGCCGATGGTATCGTACCGGAAAAAGAACTGTTACTTGTCGAGAATGGTGTTCTCCGCAAACAACTCAATAACCTGCGTCCTACACCGTTTGCCAAGAACAGTACGGGTAGCTGTCGCTTCCCCGTTAATCCAGCTGTGCCGTCACCCGAGATATCCTTCGGTTCTCTGCATATCAAGGCCGTGAACACCACTGCCGATGAGAAGATGGAGAAGACCTTGCTGAAGACCGCCAAGAAGGCAGGACTGAAGAATGCGTATATCGTTTCTCTGCCAGAGGGTTGTTCTCTGATGCGCCTCTATCGAATCGATACAAAGACCGGTCAGCGTACCCTGATGCGCACAGACAATATGGTAGAATCCAAACAAGCCCAGTTGAAGGCCCTTGTTGCGGTCTCTGCCAAGGAGAAGGTTGTCAACATGGCTAACTCGACGCAGAACAGTGTTATTGCTCCCCGTGCCTTTATCGTGGCAGAGAGCAAGATCGCCAAGCCCGTCCTGCGTGCAGCCCCCATCCCTGCAGTGACTTATCCACTGAACAGATAATATAGGTACTTTGAAAGAATTATTATATCTTTATCTAACAAAAAAGAGGACGTGGAAGTCCTCTTTTTTCTTTTTTCTCATTTCTTTTCAGTGGGGTAGGAGACATCAGGTTGTTCTTATACAGATTGGCAACATCTTATTTTTGATTTGCCAACAGATGTCAACCAGAATAATCTGATGCATGTTACATGAATCCTTGCTGCTTCAGTGCACTAATCAGTCCTTCAGACATAGCAATGTTGTCTTTCTCGGTGTAACGTATGTCTGTGAAAACTTGTGCAAGTGTCTGCTTGTTGTTTATTCTTACAAACTCCAAGCTCTCCGGGAGGTTCTCTTTCTCTTTGTAATACTTGTCAATTCTCCGGCGATTGTAATCGTGATAAGTTTCATTGTGAATCACCGACAAGAGCGGGAGACGGTCGGAAAGGGGTGGGTTCTCGTCGGGCCATCCCAAAGTGATGGTGGCAACGGGCATCACCAGTTTGGGCAATTTCAGCGTCTTGATGATTTGTTCGGGCATGTATACGGTTGTTCCCAGGAAACAATAGCCCAGGCCTTCCTCCTCTGCCAGATTGCAGAATGTCTGTGTGAAGAGAAGGGCGTCGGTGGCTGCGTTCATGAATGACAGAAAATTACCATATCCGGGCACTGCGTTCCTGAACTTGGCCCATTGGCTTGTGCGACGGAAATCCGCACAAACCGTCAGCACGACAGGAGCCTGTGTCACCATCGGCTGGTTGAAATGCGCTGGTGCCAGTTCCTTTTTCTTGGCAGAATCCCTTGTGATGATCACGCTGTATAGTTGGAGATTGCCCATGGTTTGTGTCCTTTCTGCCTTCGACAGCAAACTATGTAGCAAAACATCACTGACATCTCTTGATGCATATTGTCTGATGGTTCTTCTGTTCTCTAAGTTCTTCATTCTTCTGTAGTGTTATTGTTGCCGCAAAGATAGTGTAAACCTTGCAAAAAACAAAATGTTTTCTACAAAAAGATATGTGGATGTTGATTTTTTAGGAAATTGCAGATGCCGAAATCTTTAGAAAGTTTTCCGTTTTGGAAAACTTTCTTCGTGAAAAAGTGCAATTATTTGGCAAACTATTTCGTGTTGTGAAAAAATGCATGTATCTTTGCAAGTGATTTCATAGAGAAACAAGTTCTCTCTTCAAGAGAGGTCATTGCTTGGTATTGAAAAAACGAAACAGGTAGAAATATGAATGAAAACTTACTCTTACGAAGAGGCTTTTAATGCCTCGCTTGCTTATTTCAATGGCGATGAACTTGCTGCGCGTGTATGGGTCAACAAGTATGCCATGAAGGATAGTTTTGGAAACATTTACGAGTGCAGCCCTTCGGATATGCATTGGCGCATTGCTAACGAGATTGCCCGAATAGAGCGGAAATACGAGAATCCGATGTCTGCAGAAGAGATATTTAACCTTCTGGATCATTTCAAGTACATCGTTCCGGCAGGAAGTCCCATGACGGGCATCGGCAATAATTTCCAGGTGGCCTCATTGAGCAACTGTTTTGTGATCGGCCTTGACGGAGATGCTGACTCTTATGGAGCCATCTTGCGTGTCGACGAGGAGCAGGTGCAGTTGATGAAACGCCGCGGAGGAGTGGGCCACGACCTTACTCATATTCGTCCCAAAGGCTCTCCAGTGAACAATTCTGCGCTGACATCCACCGGACTTGTCCCCTTCATGGAGCGTTATAGTAATAGTACGCGCGAGGTGGCACAAGATGGTCGCCGCGGAGCATTGATGCTTAGCGTGGGCATAAAGCATCCAGACAGCGAGGCTTTTATTGATGCGAAGATGACAGAGGGTAAGGTGACGGGAGCCAATGTCAGCGTGAAGATAGATGACGAGTTCATGCGTGCCGCCATTGAAGACCTTGACTATGTGCAGCAGTTCCCTGTTGACTCGCCCAATCCTAATACCAAGAAAACCATCAAGGCCAAGACTCTGTGGGAGAAAATTGTGCACAACGCATGGAAGAGCGCCGAGCCGGGTGTCCTTTTCTGGGATACGATTCTTCGCGAGAGCATTCCCGATTGCTATGCTGACCTTGGTTTCCGCACTGTCAGCACGAATCCATGCGGTGAGATTCCGTTGTGTCCATACGATTCCTGCCGCTTGTTGAGCATAAACCTGTATAGTTACGTGGTGAATCCTTTCACACCAGAGGCATACTTCGATTACGAACTGTTCAAGAAGCATGTTTGCTATGCCCAGCGCCTGATGGATGATATTGTAGACCTGGAACTGGAGAAGATAGACCTGATTATGGAGAAGGTGAAACGGGATCCGCAGAGCGATGAGGTGAAAGGAGCCGAGTATCATTTGTGGGAAAAAATCAAGCGCAAGAGTTCCATGGGACGTCGTACAGGAGTGGGTATCACCGCCGAGGGCGACATGATTGCAGCCATGCTGCTGAGATATGGAACCCAAGAGGCAACCGATTTCTCTGTCAACGTGCATAAGACTCTTGCTTTGGCGGCATATGCTTCATCGGTTCAGATGGCGAAAGAGCGTGGTGCATTTGAAGTGTACGATGCGAAGCGCGAAGAAAACAATCCGTATGTGCTGCGCATCAAGGATGCTGATCCGCAACTGTATAGCGACATGGTTAAGTACGGTCGCCGAAACATCGCATGTCTGACCATCGCACCAACGGGAACCACTTCGCTGATGACGCAGACCACCAGCGGCATAGAACCAGTGTTCCTTCCGGTATATAAGCGTCGCCGCAAGGTGAATCCTAATGATACGAATGTCCATGTGGATTTTGTTGACGAGGTGGGAGACTCCTTTGAAGAGTATATCGTGTACCACAAGAAGTTCCTTGAGTGGATGAAAATCAATGGAATTGATACTGAAAAACGCTATACACAAGAGGAAATCGACGATCTCGTGGCACGTTCACCTTATTATAAAGCCACTGCTAACGATGTGGACTGGCTGATGAAGGTGAAGATGCAGGGGGCTATCCAGAAGTGGGTAGACCATTCCATCAGTGTAACCGTCAATCTTCCCAATGATGTGGATGAGGCTTTGGTGAACCGCCTCTATGTGGAAGCATGGAAGAGCGGCTGCAAAGGATGCACTATTTATCGTGATGGAAGCCGGTCGGGCGTGATGGTACAGGTGAATGAGAAGAAAAAGGAAGACGTGAAGGTTGAGTCTGCGCCCTGCAAGCATCCTGAAGTGACCGAAGTGCGCCCGCAAACCTTGGAATGTGATGTGGTGAGATTCCAGAACAACAAGGAGAAATGGGTGGCATTCGTAGGCTTGCTCGATGGATATCCTTATGAGATCTTCACAGGTCTCCAAGACGATGAGGAGGGCATCATGTTGCCCAAGTCGGTGGTGAAGGGTAAAATTATCAAGCAGACCAACGAAGACGGTTCTAAGCGATATGACTTCCAGTTTGAGAATAAGCGTGGCTACAAGACAACCGTGGAGGGACTGAGCGAGAAATTCAATCCTGAATACTGGAACTATGCCAAACTCATTTCTGGTGTGTTGCGCTATCGCATGCCGATAGAGCACGTCATCCGCCTGGTTAGTTCCCTGCAACTGAAGAACGAAAGCATCAATACCTGGAAAGTGGGCGTGGAGCGCGCTTTGAAGAAATACGTTTCCGACGGCACACAGGCAAAGGGGCAGAAGTGTCCGAACTGCGGTCACGAGTCGTTGGTCTATCAGGAAGGTTGTCTCATCTGTACCAATTGTGGTGCCAGTCGTTGTGGTTGATGCAGTAAACAGGTAGAGGAATGGAAGTAGTTGAGAGCATTGTCTATCTGGAAAACGTGCGATTCCATGCGTTTCATGGAGTGATGCCGCAGGAGCGTATTACTGGTGGTGATTTCATGGTCAGCGTCAGGGTAACGTATCCTTATTATAATGCTCTCCTTTCTGATGATGTTTCCGACACGTTGAACTATGCACAACTGTATGAACTCATCCGTGATGAGATGCAAAAGCCGTCCAATCTGCTTGAACATGTGGCAGGAAGGATTGGTGAGAGCATCAAGGCGCATTTCCCTAATGTAGAGGAAGTGTGGCTGAAGATAACGAAATGCAATCCGCCAATGGGAGGATGCATGGATGGAGCCGGTGTAGAGATACGCTTAAATTATAATAAATCTCCAGGCTAAGTTCCGATAGTTTGAGGAATAATTATTAATTTTGCATTCCGTATGAAGAGAAAGATATTTTCTGTGGTGTTCCTTTCTTTCCTGGTTGTGGCATCTTCGTTTGCTGCAGCCAAGAAATTCACACTTGTCATAGATGCCGGTCATGGTGGAAAAGATGCCGGCTGCATCGGCTCTATCAGCAAGGAAAAGAACCTTACCTTGAAAATGGCCCTCGCTTTCGGCAGATATGTGGAACGAAACTGCCCAGACGTGAAGGTGATATATACGCGCAAGACTGATGTCTTCCTGGAATTGTGGCAGAGAGCGGAGATTGCCAACAGAAACAAGGCCGATTTGTTTATCTCTGTGCATATCAATGCACTACCCGGAGGCAAGATAGCACGCGGATTCCAGACCTATACGTTAGGCCGTGGGCGCAATTCCGGGAAGAAAGGGATTATGGAAAACCTGGAAGTAGCCAAGCGCGAGAATGCCGTTATCGTGATGGAGAAAGATTATAAGCAGCATTACGAGGGCTTCGATCCCAATTCTCCGGAAAGCAATATCATGTTTGAGTTCATCCAAGACACGCATATGGAGCGCAGTGTTGATCTTGCCCGTCTGATGCAAAAGCATGTCTGTTCGGCAACGGGCAGGCAGAATGGCGGTGCTCATCAGGATAATCTGGCTGTGCTCAGGCTCACTTCCATGCCGGGATGCCTCTTGGAACTGGGCTTTATCTCTACTCCCGATGAAGAGCGGTTCATGAATTCCGAAGAAGCACCTGAAAGATACGTCAGAGGATTTTATAATGCATTCATTGCATATAAGAAGAAATATGCCGGAGGTGTGGTCGTTCCTTATCAGGCTGCGCCAGAAAAAAGCGTCAATATGCCCTCGATAGTGCCTGAAGATGTGAAGGAAATGGCTGCCAAGAAAAAGGAATCTCCTGCTGAAAGCAAAGGCGGGCAGGCGCAGAATGGCAAAAAAGAGGCTCAGTCGGAGTCTTCTGCCAAACAACTTACAAGCCAGACTGCTGCTGGTCAGAATGGCAATTCGGCAGATAAACAGCAGAAAACGGCGGACGACGTACCTGTTTTCAAGGTACAGATCATTGCCAGCGATAAGGCAGTCAAGGCAAACAGTCCGCAGTTCAAAGGCATTCAGCAGACAGAACTTTATAAAGAGAGTGGGCTCTACAAATATACCACAGGTTCATCAACCGATTATAATGAGATATACCGATTGAGAAAATCAATTCTTGGAAAGTTTCCAAGTGCTTTCATCATCGCTTTCAAAAACGGACAGAAGATGGACGTGCGCGTGGCAATACGTGAGTTCAAGGAAAACAAGAAATAAAAAGAAAATAGAGATATGAAGATTTCAAAAGAGATAAAGATTGCCCTGGTTGCCATTCTCGGACTGGTGTTGTTGTTTTTCGGAATGAACTATCTGAAGGGACTGAATCTGTTTTCGTCAGACACTTCTTATTTCATGTCGTTTAAGAATATCAATGGCCTGAGCAATAATAGTCCCGTCTATGCCGACGGCTATAAAGTAGGAGTGGTGAAGGCAATCAACTATGATTACAATCATCAAGATGATATCTTGATTGAAGTGGGGGTGGAACCGTCGTTGCGCATCCCCAAGGGAAGCACGGCAGAAGTGGTGAGCGACCTGCTGGGAAACGTACAGGTGAATCTTCTTCTTGCTAACAATCCGCGTGAAAGGCTGAATCCCGGAGAGTGCATAGAAGGCCTTGTGAACGATGGTGCCATGGGAAAACTGAAAGACATGATACCTGCCGTGGAGCGGATTCTTCCCAAATTAGACAGTATTATGAGCAGTTTGAACACCATTTTGGCTAATCCAGCCATTAACCAGTCGATAGGGCATATCGAGCAGGTTACGGGTAGTTTGACCACCACCACGGCACAATTGAACGCGCTGATAGCCGGTCTCAACAAAGAGGTTCCGGGAATGATGAGTCGTGCCAACAGCATCTTGGACAACACAACGCAACTGACGAACAATCTTGCGCAAGTAAATGTTGACGAAACCATTCAGAAAGTGAATGCAACGCTGGATAATGTGCAGAAACTTACCTCGCAGTTGAACAATACAGAGGGGACGGTTGGCTTGCTGATGAAGGATCCTACACTGTATAACAACATGAATTCAACCATGCGAAGTGCCGATTCTCTGCTTATCGATTTGCGCAACCATCCCAAGCGATATGTAAATTTTTCTGTATTTGGAAAGAAGGACAAATAATTGTCTAATTTAAAAATTATCTAAATATCTACTGCTTTCCCGTTTTCCTTTAGACAGGTGTTGCAAGTGGCTAATTTTCTTGTGTTTCAGCCATAATTGTGCACATGCGGGGCGGATTGTGCCAAGTTGCTTGCCGTGACTGTAAGTCATTGAAAATAATACAGTTGAAAAAATGCAACAAGAATGTATTTTCTAAATAAAGGCGAAATCTCATAAAGTGCCATCTTATCGCGATTTAAAGGAATAAAACGTTTAAGAATGAAAACCGCCACTTGCACAATCCAAAAAAAAATGCGACCTTTGCATTGTCAAAATTCAACAATCGTTGTTGGTTGAGTCAAAGCAACCAAAAAGGAAAACGTCGAAAGACATTTAATAATGTATGAGAAATAATCCTCGAGCACTCTGGGACATGACACTTGAACTCATCAAGGATAATGTCACAGAACAACAGTTCGCCACTTGGTTTCAGCCGATATCATTCGGTTCTTACCAGCCTGCCACCAATACTTTGTTGGTGCAGGTGCCAAGTCCGTTTGTTTATGAGTACTTGGAGGAGAACTATATTGACTTGCTCGGAAAGACACTAAGCCGTACATTTGGTGAGGGAATCCGTTTGACTTATCGTGTTGTCACCGACAAAACCAACAATATTTCGCAGGACATTCAGGCTGATCCGGTTTCTGATATCGACTTGAATAAAAAGAAAACAAGGATAAACGAGTCGCCGACAGTGCTTGATGCCGTGCAGCCGCAGCAGATTGATTCGCAACTCGACCCACATCACACTTTCAATAACTTCATTGAAGGCGACAGCAATAAACTTCCACGCTCCGTAGGATTGTCAATTGCCGAGCATCCCAATTCTACGCAGTTTAATCCGATGTTCATTTTCGGCCCCAGTGGTTGCGGAAAAACGCATCTTATCAATGCAATCGGTGTGCGTATTAAGGAACTTTATCCTCAGAAGCGAGTGCTTTATGTCAGTGCGCGCCTGTTTCAAGTGCAGTATACCAGTGCGCAGTTGCAAAACAAAATCAATGATTTCATCACGTTCTATCAGACAATCGACGTGCTGATTGTGGATGATGTGCAGGAGTGGGCTACCACTGTGGGAACACAGAACACTTTCTTCCACATCTTCAATCATTTGTTCCGCAACGGCAAACGCATCATTCTGGCCAGCGACCGCCCGCCGGTTGACTTGAAAGGGATGAATGAGCGGCTTATTACACGATTCTCTTGCGGACTGATTGCTGAACTTGAAAAGCCCAATGTGCAACTTTGCGTGGATATTCTGAATAGCAAAATCAAGCGCGATGGACTGAAGATTCCGGCAGATGTGATACAGTTCATTGCCGAGACAGCCAATGGAAGCGTGCGTGATTTGGAGGGTGTTGTTAACTCTTTGCTGGCTTACAGCATCGTTTACAATGGCAATATCGATATGCGTCTGGCAGAAAGAGTCATCAAGAGAGCCGTTAAGATGGACGATCACCCGCTTACCGTTGACGATATTGTTGAGACCGTATGTAATCATTACAATGTTTCACCGTCGGCAATATCCAGTTCCAGCCGCAAGCACGATTTGGTCATTGCCCGTCAGGTGTCCATGTATCTTGCTCAGAAATACACCAAGATGCCAGCCAGCCGAATCGGAAAATTGGTGGGAGGCCGCGATCACAGCACCGTGATTCACAGTTGTACAAAGGTGGAAGAGCGCTTGAAGGTTGATCGTCAGTTCCATGATGACCTGATGAGCATAGAGAATTCTTTCAAGTTGAAGAAGTAGAGACAGATTCGCTGATATGTTCTTTAATCATATCATCTCTTTTCATTTGTCTTTCCATTTTTCCCCGATTCGCCACATAATAGATTTAAAAGTAAAACCCAATTTGTTTTACTTTTCGTGAGATAACCGCTTAATATGGTTCTGGTTCTGGTGCCTATGGTCTGGTTATTTCCCTTCTTCCTCGTATTCCACGTACTCGCCCTCGTCATCGCCGAAAATTTGCTTTTGCTGGCTGTCAGCATCTCGCGTGTCGATGATGATTTCCTCGCTGGTGTGAGTTCCTTTCCTGTGCACGTTTACATGGTCAGACTGCCCTTGTGCTCCTTCTTCTTTCATCAGGTGGAACATTCTTCTGAGCAGGAATGCTGCTGTTCCTCCGAAGGCAACAAGCATGATGAGCAGCAGAACGAATCCTATCAGAATAATAGAGAAAAGGAATTTCAGTATGATCATAGTCGTTTCATTTCTGTTGCGGTCAGGCATTTCCGGCCTTCTTGCCGTTCATGATAAGTGACAAGATGATATACCATGCAATGGCAAGGGCAATGCCTTGGATTCGGAAGACAACCAGCAGCAACACCGTTGTGATGGCATAGATGTATTTTACTTCGTTTCCCTTCCATCCCCAATGCTTGAATTTCAGGGAAAACATGGGTATTTCGCTCACCAGAAGATAGCAGAAGCACAGAATCACCGCAATCATGGCAACTGACATATAGGGAGATGACTCGAGAAAACGACTGCTTCCGGCAATCAGCGATCCCCAGAACAGGGCATTGGCAGGGGGAGGAAGTCCGATGAATGATGTGGTTTGCCGTTCATCGAGATTGAACTTGGCAAGCCGCAAGGCAGAGAAGGCTGCCATGATGAAGGCAGAATAGGGAATCCAATCCCTCAGTGGCTCAAGCATTCCGGGATAGTCCATCACGCTGAGTTCATAGAACAGCATGGCTGAAGGTGCCACACCGAAGGTCACATCGTCTGCCAATGAGTCTAATTCCTTGCCAATAGGCGAGGAAACATTCAGCAGACGCGCGGTCAGGCCGTCGCAGAAATCGAAGGCAGCACCAATGACAATCCAGCATAGCGCCATGAGGCTACTGCCAGAAAGTGCACATACCACGGCAATGCAGCCCGAAATCAAGTTGCAGCAAGTGATGATGTTGGGGATGTTTTTCTTCATTTCAGTCTTGCAATGACAGTCTGGTCGCCAGTGGTGCTTTGTCCCATCGTCACGCAAACCTCTGTTCCCAAAGGCAGGTATACGTCAACGCGCGAACCGAATTTGATGAAACCCAGGTGCTCGTCGATATAGCAGTCTTCATCGTCCTTGGCATAAGTGACGATGCGGCGTGCCACGGCACCGGCAATCTGGCGGCATAATATTTCCTTACCGTTGTCAGTTTCGAGCATGATATCTGCATGCTCGTTCTCCTCGCTTGCCTTCGGCAGCCATGCTTTATGGAAGTTCCCGTTCTGATGGCGCACGAATTTCACTCTGCCGTCAACGGGAAACCAGTTGGCATGCACGTTGAACAGACTCATAAAGATGGAAATCATCAGGCGCTTGTCGTGAAAATACTCATCTTCTTCCACTTCCTCAATGACCACCACCTTGCCGTCTGCAGGGGCAACGACGATGTTTTCCGTTTCACCGTTGAAATATCTGACCGGACAACGGAAGAAGTTGATCATGATTCCGTATAATATGGCAAAGAGACAGATATATGCCTTGAACAGGATGCTTGGTCCGCTGAGATACCAAATCAGTGCTCCCACCATGGCAATGGCTATGCCAGTGTAGAGCAGGGTGTTGGTGCCCTCCCGGTGCAGCCTTATATCCTTGATTCTTTTGATTTTTTTTATTTTTTCACCCATGATCGTTTAAGTTCACAGATATCGCTTTCATGCCATCAGTAGGCACCTTTTTGCTAAATCGCGTGCAAAGTTAATAAAAATATTTTATAATAACAAATTATAAGAAGTTTTCATGATAGCGTTATAATATTTTTGTAATAAAGATTTTGCCGTTCTCGGATTTTGCTGTAACTTTGTAGCAAAAATAGCACAATAATCATGGAAGACTTCGTTCACCTTCACGTACATACTTATTATTCCATTCTCGACGGCCAGTCAAGCATACCGAAACTCGTAGACAAAGCCATTGGCAACGGCATGCGTGGTATGGCAATTACTGACCACGGCGATATGTTCGGCATCAAGGAGTTCTTCGATTATTGTCAGGGCGTGAACGGAAAACGGAAGAAAGAAGGGCTTGAACCGTTCAAGCCCATCTTCGGTTGTGAGATGTACGTGGCGCATCACCGCAAGGAAGATAAGGTGAAGGAGCACGGTGACATGAGCGGCTACCACCTCATTGTGCTGGCCAAGAACTATCACGGATATAAGAATCTTATCAAACTTGTGTCGCGCTCATGGGTGGACGGCTATTATATGCGCCCCCGAACAGACCGCGAAGACCTGGAACGTTATCACGAAGACCTCATCGTATGCTCTGCCTGCATTGCCGGCGAAGTGCCGAAAAAGATTCTCAATGGTGATATAGAGGGCGCGCGCGAGGCCGTGGAGTGGTACAAAAGAGTGTTCGGCGACGACTATTATCTTGAACTTCAGCGCCATGAGGTGAAAGACCCCAATATCCGTGCCAACCGGGAGACATTCCCGTTACAGCAGAAGGCAAACCGTGTAATCGTGGAGTTGGCAAAGGAATATGGCATCAAACTGGTATGCACCAATGATGCCCACTTCGTTGATCAGGAGAATGCCGAGGCTCACGACCATCTGTTGTGCCTTTCCACACAGAGCGATCTCGACGACCCTACCCGAATGCTTTATTCCAAGCAGGAATGGTTCAAGACACGTGAAGAGATGAACGACGTGTTCGCCGACATTCCCGAGGCTCTTGCCAATACCTGTGAGATACTCGACAAAGTGGAACTCTACAGCATCGACCATGACCCCATCATGCCGTTCTTCCCCATTCCCGAGGATTTCGGAACCGAGGAGGAGTGGCACCAGAAGTTTACTGAAGAACAACTATTTGCAGAGTTCACTTCCGACGAGAATGGTAAGAATCCGCTTCCCCGAGAGGAGGGCGAGAAGAAAATTGCCCATCTCGGCGGCTATGAAAAACTGTACCGCATCAAGTTTGAAGCCGATTATTTGGCAAAACTCGCCTATGAAGGTGCTGCCAAAAGATATGACATGCCGTTGGAAAAAGATATTGACGACCGCATCCGCTTTGAGTTGCACATCATGAAAACCATGGGTTTCCCAGGCTACTTCCTGATTGTGCAGGACTTTATCAATTCTGCCCGCAACGAGTTAGGAGTGATGGTTGGTCCGGGACGTGGTTCTGCCGCTGGTTCCGTGGTGGCCTATTGCCTTGGCATTACGAAGATAGACCCGCTGAAATACGACCTTCTGTTTGAGCGTTTCCTGAATCCCGACCGTATCTCTCTCCCTGATATTGATACCGACTTCGATGACGACGGTCGCGGGAAAGTGCTGAAATGGGTGGAGGATAAGTATGGCCATGAGAACTGCGCACATATCATTACCTATAGCACGATGGCCACCAAGAACTCCATTAAGGATGTGGCTCGTGTGGAGAAACTCCCCCTCGAAATTTCGAATGCGCTTTGTAAGGCCATTCCCGACAGGTTGCCCGACGGAATGAAGATGAATCTGACGAACGCCATCAAGTGCACGCCCAAACTGCAAGAAGCAGAAGCGTCGACAGATCCGCAACTGAGCAATACCATTAAGTATGCAAAGATGTTGGAGGGAACGGTGCGCGGCACGGGAATACATGCCTGTGGTTTTATCATCTGTCGCGATCCTATCAGCGACTGGGTGCCTGTCTCTACGGCTGATGATCCAGATTTCAAGAATACGAAGACGAATTGCACCCAATATGACGGTCATGTCATTGAGTCGACGGGCCTTATCAAGATGGACTTCTTGGGTTTGAAGACCCTTTCAGAGTTGAAAGAGGCCGTGAGCATTATCAAACAAACCCGTGGAATCGAGGTGGACCTCGACAAGATTCCCATTGACGACAAGAAGACCTACGAACTCTATCAGCAAGGACGCACCGTGGGCACGTTCCAGTTCGAGTCTGCCGGCATGCAGAAATATCTTCGCGAACTGAAACCCACTGTCTTTGAAGACCTCATCGCTATGAATGCGCTCTATCGCCCAGGACCAATGGGGTATATTCCGCAGTTTATCAACCGCAAACATGGTCGCGAACCCATTACTTATGATATTCCCGTGATGGAGAAATATCTGAAAGACACCTACGGTATTACGGTTTATCAGGAGCAGGTGATGCTTCTTTCCCGTCTGCTCGCCAATTTCACCCGTGGCGAAAGCGATGCGCTCAGAAAGGCAATGGGTAAGAAGAAGAAAGCCATTGTTGATGCCATGAAACCCAAATTCATCGAGGGCGGCAAGCAAAACGGCCACGATCCGAAAGTGCTGGAGAAGATATGGGGCGACTGGGAGGCATTCGCTTCCTATGCTTTCAATAAGAGTCATGCTGCCTGCTATTCGTGGGTGGCCTTCCAGACGGCTTACCTCAAGGCGAATTACCCGGCAGAGTTTATGGCGGCCATTATGAGCCGGCGCCGCGACCAGATATCCGAAATTACCAAACTGATGGACGAATGTCGCGCCATGAGCATTGCTACACTGGGACCTGATGTGAACGAAAGTTTCCATAAATTCGGTGTCAACAAAAAAGGAGAGATTCGTTTTGGACTTGCTGCTATCAAGGGCATGGGCGACAATGCTGCCCAGGCCATCATCGAGGAGCGCGAGAAAAACGGTCTGTACAAGAGCATTTTCGATTTTGCGCAGCGCAATAATTATGCTATGGTCAACCGAAAGGCTTTCGAAAGTCTTGTGTGGAGTGGCGGATTTGACAGTTTCGGCTACAAGCGTGAGCAATATTTCGCTTACGACAGCAAGGGAAACATGTTCCTGGATGCGCTGGTAAGGTATGGCCAGTTGTACCAGAGTGAGAAGATGCAGTCAACGCATTCGCTCTTCGGCGATATGGGCGAGGTGGAAATTGCCACGCCTGTTGTGCCGGAAGCAGAGGAATTGAGTGACATCGAAAGGCTCAACAAGGAGCGTGAATATGTGGGTATTTACATCTCTGCCCATCCGCTTGATAAGTTCAGCGTGGTGCTCAATGGTATTTGCAACACCAGTTGCAGTGATCTTGAAGACAGGGCGAAACTTGCCGAGAAAGAAGAAGTGATCGTCGGTGGCATCGTTACTGCCGTGAAAGAACGTTTCGGTAAGAGCGGAAGAAAGTTTGGCATCGTCACATTGGAGGATTATAATAATAGTGGCGAACTGGCTGTGTTCGGTGAGCAATGGGCACTTTGGAAGAGTATGCTCAGCGAAGACAATACCATTTGTATCAAGGCGAAGTGTGAACCGGCGAGATTCAAGGAAGGTACCTACAACCTGAACATCATGGATGTCCAGTATCTGCAGACCGTGAAAGAAACGCAGATTAAAAAGATAACGATTTCCGTGAAGTCTGACAGTATCGACGACACGGTGGTGAGCGACCTGACAACCATGCTGAAAGCAAGTCCTGGAAATACCGAACTGTTTTTCCAGATACTCGATTCTGAGACACAGCGGCCTGTCACCTTGCGCAGCCGTGCCGGCGGAATTGACATCAAACGTGACTTGTTGTCATACATTGATGCCAATCCTGGAATGGATTATAAAATCAATTAGTGTTTGGCATAGTCTTTGCTGAATAATGTTTATATTAATCTAAATAGTAAAAAGAAAATGGAAGTAAAAATCACAAGTGAGAATTTCGAGAGTCTGAAGAATGGCAACCTGCCATTAGTGGTTGATTTCTGGGCAACATGGTGTGGTCCATGCCGTATGATCGCTCCTATTGTGGCAGAACTTGCAGAGCAGTATGATGGCAAAATCGTTGTGGGCAAGTGCGATGTGGAGGAGAGCGACGATATCGCTATGGAGTTCGGTATCCGCAACATCCCCACCATTCTTTTCTTCAAGGACGGCAAGGTGGTAGACAAGCACGTCGGTGCCGTTGCTAAAGCCAAGTTGCAGGAGAAATTCGAGGCTTTGCTGTAAGCAGCACACAGCGCACTTGATGTGCGTTGCGGCGGATGGTGTGCAGTTTTTTTCAGCATCATCCAAATGGTAAAAGGAATTGGCGCATCGCTTTTTTGATAGCGCCAATTCCTTTTTTTGTAGGCTCCTGGTTGAGGAGTCCGTTTCATCATACAGACCTGACTACCAGTTCAGGTGCAGCCGTGCACCGATTACCACCCATGTGCCGGGCTGTGGTACAAGTCCGTAGTCCACATATTGCTTGTCGAAGATGTTGTTTGCCTGTGCATAGATGGTGTAGTCAGAGGCGTCCCACGACAGGCGCGCATCCCATAGCGCATAGGGATGATAGTCTTTCACGTCGCCATCGAAGGTGGTATACGAGCCGATTCTGTCCTGAAACCTGAAGTTGACCGTCATGTTCAGCCTGTCATAGATATGCAGGCCGAGGTCAGCGGTTAACTTGTGGCGCAGGTATTCCAGCGCATACTGCGACTGGATGTTGGGTTCAGCCTCTTTGTCTTGGTCGATATAGCAGTAGGCAATATTGAAACTCTTGAGAATCTGCTGTGCAGGCAGCAGGTGGCTGAAGTCGGCATTGGCGGAAAGGTCCACTCCCATGGCATTCAGTCTGGTGTGGTTCACACTTTCCCACACGGCATTCTCGCCTTTGCTCGTGTCCATGATCCAGTCTATCATGTTCTTTTCATGATGGTGATACACCGATGCCCTTGCCTGAATACCCGGTGAGAGATATTTCACACCTCCCTCTATAGCGTTCATTTCCTCGGGTTTTAGGTATTTGTCAGCCTTGTGTCCGCCTTTGGAATAATATAGTTCGGTGAACGATGGCATGCGCAGCGATGTGTTGAACGAAGCATAGAGTTTCCAGTGGTCGCCGATGCGGTAACTGGCGTCGGCACCAGGATAGAGCCTGAATGGCATTTCGTTCCATGTGTTCTTCACCGCGATGAAACCTGCTGACAGCGTGAAATGGCTGAGCAGGATGTTGTGCTCCAGATGGAAACTCAGGTTGGAGCGGTTGATGCCGAGTGTATAGTCACGGTCGGTGCCATGGATATGCACGGGCTTGTTGAGGGGTTCGCCCAGGTTGCCGCTTTGCAAATCCTCGTTTCGGAATTCGGCTCCGATGGCTGTTCGTCCTGCTATCCAGTCGAAATAACTGTTCATGTTCACACCGTAGACATTGTCCCGGTTGTAGTTGTATTTCATAATCTCCGGCTGATCGCGGTATCCTTCATATTGGTCACGGTGCTGATTCCAGTACACAGAAGGACGGAAATGGAACCTTCCGCGTTTCACCTCAGCCTGAATGCCGGCATGGTACTTGTCGGTCTTTTCATATTGGTTGTCTGCTTTCCAGGTTGGGGTGGCATAAGAAGTGCTGCTTCCCCATCCTTTGGTGGACATGCCGGCATACCAGTTCACGCGCAAATCACCCTCTGCATACTGGCCCTGATAGAAGGCTTTGCCTCCTTCATAGTCGCCGTTCAGGTTTCCTGCCTTAGAGCGTGAGAATCCGTCGCTGCGCGTATAACTGCCGCTCACCTGGTTGTTCCACTTGCCACTGACCACATTGGTGCGCGCTCCTCCCTTGAAATAGCCAAAGGAGCCGCTCTCCGCATAGATGTCGCTGCCCGAAGTGGGGGCCGTGCGTGTCACAATGTTGATGGCTCCCACGAGCGACGAGGTGCCATAGACACGTCCTGCCGGTCCTTCCAGCACTTCAATGCGTTCAATTTCACTAATGTCTACAGGGAGGTCAAAGGCATTATGTCCGGTCTGTGGGTCACAAATGTTAATGCCGTTGAGGAGAATTGTAATTTGCTCGCTGGTTCCGCCTCGCATGCTGATGTCGGTCTGAGCACCAATGGGACCTCTCTGGCGGACATCTACGCTGGCAACAAATTTCAGCAAATCGTTCATACTTTGCACTGGTGCCTGAGCAATCTGCTCTCTGTCCAGTACAGTTACCATTCTCGCCGCTTGGCCAAGGGCCAGCGGAGCGCGCGAACTGATGACCTCTATGTCATCAAGTGTCACCTCTTTGCTTGTCTTTACAGAAGTGGTGTCTGTCTTGGCGGTGTCTGTGCTGACACCTTCTGCCTTGGCATAGGTCAGCGTGGCAACGCTCAGCGTACCGATAATCACTTCTTTTCCCAAACAAGCAAAAAGTGAATAGCCCTTGCGTCCAAATTTCTTGAACTTAATGGCTTCGCGCTTTTGGAATTGTTTTTTGTACATAGTAATTATTCTGTTATGCCTTGCACTATTGCAAAGCGAGCGCGAAGGTACGAAAAAATATGCTTTTCGGCAAATAATCCTTCATTTTTTTGTGGAGGGTGGTGGAGGGTAAAGCATGAAATGCTGATCCCATACGCCAAACGGATGTTTCGATGCGGTTGGCATGCTGCTGCCCGTTGCATCTTTGAATCGCAATCAATAAAAAACGGTTTAACCTCCCGGCCAAACCGTTAAAATCATTAATAATTAAATTAACTCAAGTTTATAGGAAATACTCTCACGAGCACTGGTATGTTTTCTCATAATGTGAGACAACATTCTTTCGTTTTGCAAATATACATAAAAAATGCGCATTTGCAAAATAATATACATGCTCTTGTGTGAAAACGACTCCTTTTTAATTATTCTTAACTGATTCTTCTTTGTTCATCATTTGAATCCACTTGCGGAATCCCAAAATGGCAATCACCACATACAGTCCGTAGAGTGCTGCCTTGAAGGGAATCCCTTTTGTGATATAGAGGTAGCAACTCACGGCATCCACGACAATCCATAGCAGCCATTGCTCCACATATTTCATCGCCAGCGCCCACAGGGCAACAATGCTCAGCGCGTTGGTGAATGAGTCGGTAACCGGAATGCTGCTGTTGGTGTAGTTCACCAGTACCCAATAGGTGATGCCCCACACCACGAAAAAGCACACAACCGTAGAGAGCAAGAGTCTTTTGGGGAAGTGCTTGATCTGCATGCTGTCCTTATGCTTCTGTTCCTGGATGACTGCCGTGGCATTCTTGCTCTTTAAATCCTTGATTTTCCATACAGCATAGCCGTAGATAGCGGCTATGGTATAGTAGGTTGCCATGCCTGCATCTCCATAGAGTCCATGACTCCAATACAGATAGATGTCCAGTGCGGGCATGATGATGCCTACTAACCACAGCCAGATGCTTGCCTTGTATTCAAGCAGTATGTAGAGCAGACCCAACAGCGTTGTGAAGAAGTCGAGCCAATGTCCTGATAACCAAGAGGCTAAATCCATGTTGTTCTCTTATGTTGACGCGTGTAATGGATGTTGAACACAGATTAGAAACGCAGCGTGATGCTGCCCATAGCGGTGAAGCCGGCGGTGGGGGTGAATCCCAGTTGATAGTAGCGGTTGCCGTTGGTGTGGCCGTAACTCTCGGCAACGGCAGAGTAGACCCATCCGCTGGTGGCCACATGGTTGTTGAATATGTTGTTCAGGTTGAGGCCGAACACCATCTCCTTCACACCCGCATGCTTCAGCGGCAGCGTATAGTTGAAGCTGACGTTGGTCAGCGAGTAGGCAGGCAGCGAGCGGTCGCGGTGCTCGGTGTTGTCAAGATACATCCGGCTGACGTAGCCTGTGTGCCATACGGCCTGGAAGCCCTTCAGGTGGAAGTTGACGAAGCCGTTGAGGATGGCCGACGGCGAGAAGGCCAGTGTGGCATCGCTGTAGTGGAACTCACGCAGTTCGTCGCCGTTGCCGTCGATATGATAATGCTCGATAGCATACTGGCGTGCGGCTTCATCCTTGCCATAGTTGTAGTCGTCCCAGTCTTCCACATATTCGGTAAAGTCCTTCAGTTTGTTCTTGCTCAGGGCAGCATTGCCCTCAAGGGTCAGACAGGGCAGAATGTCCCAGGCTGCCGTCAGTTCGATACCCATGCGATAGGAGTCCTTGATGTTCGTGGTGAGCGGTTCGCCGATGTCACTCGTCATGCCAGTCTGTACGAACTGGTTGTTATAGTCCATATAGTAGAGCGTGGCACCTGCGCGGAAGGTGGGCGTGCCGTACTGATAGCCCAGTTCGTAGTCGAGCAGTGACTCAGCCTTTGGAGCAGGGTAGTTTCCATTGTCGGTGAAGTTGTTGCGCTCCGGTTCACGATGGCTGAGGGCCATAGAGAAGAAGGCGCGGTGCGGGCCATGGTGGAAACTCAGGCCTGCCTTGGGATTGAAGAAGTGGTACTTCTTGTCGATGTCGAGGTAGTGCTTCTCATACAGACTGGTGTTGTCGTTTTTGATAAACTTGTCGTTGTAGCCGTCGGTCTTGTAGCGAACGTGGCGGTATTGTATGTCGCCGAACACATCCCAGTTGTCGGTGATGTGGCGGGTGCCCTTCAAGAAGATGTTGCCATCGAACTTGTCGGCATCAGAGTCATAGTATCGGTAGTCGCCCTTGCCCATGAGCATCTGGCGCAGGATGTCGTTGCTCAGGTAAGTGACGTAGCCGAAGTGGTTGCCGCTGAACTGCTGGAACGACGCGCCGCCGATGATGTCGCGCTCTGCATCGCGGTAGTTCAGCGTCCACAAGGCACCGTAGTTGTCTTGCTTCAGACCTTTCTTGCGCACCCAGTCGGTGCGCTTCACGCCCTGCAGGTCGGGGAAGTCGGGACTGGGCAGACCGAGTTTCTTCACTTTGTTGTCGTAGCGAAACTCCTTGTAGTAGCCGTAGCCGTGGGTGTAATGGAGCGAGGCCGTCGACTTCCAGTGATCGTTGATGTCCCATACTGCCGACAGAATATTGTGGTTCTGCCAGAAATTGTCGGTGGTCTTGTCCCAGTAGTTGCCGTTGTTCATCTTGTAGCGCTCAGTCAGGTAATTGCCGCTGGCATCGCGTGCAAAATTGCCGTCGGCATCATAGGCAAAGTGCTCGTAGAGGCTGTTGTAGCGGCCCAGTCCCACGTTATACATGTCTTTGTAGGTCTTGATGCCGGTAGATATGCCATATATTCCGTCCATCAGACTGAGGTCGTCGTTGCCTGCGGTGACAGCATTCCATGCCTGTCCTGTCTTTTCGAAGTTGCCGATGTTCTTGTATCTGATGGTGAAATTGTCGTCCATCCATGTCAGTCCGCCATAGTAGGAGCCCGACCGCCCGCTCGTTCCGTGGATATATCCGTCGGTATTTGTTTCGTGATAGGCACCGTCGAAGATCAGATGGTTCCACAGCAAACCCGTTGAGAACGCGCCTCCCACGTTGAATGTGTTATACGATCCGTATGACAGGTTCACCTCTCCGCCAGCCTTTGTCGACGGAGTCTTTGACGAAAGCGAAACCGTTCCGCCGAAAGCACCGTCGCCATTGGTGCTCGATCCCACGCCTCGCTGTATCTGCACGCCGCCCAGGAGTGATGCATACGAATTCATGTTTGCCCAGAACACGCACTGGTCTTCAGGAGAATTCAAGGGAACACCGTCGAGTGTCACGTTGATGCGCGAGCCGCCGGCACCGCGGATGCGCATGTAGGTGGTTCCCGTACCAACGCCGTTTTCGCTCCATGCCAGCACGCCTGGTGTCTGTGAGAACAGGAACGGCAGTTCTCTGCCTGTCTTGCTGAAGTTCTGCAACTCGTTTTTCTTGATGTTGGCCACGGCAAACGGTGCGTCTTTCTGCACCCATACGCCTTTCACTACTACCTCTTGCAACTGCTCCATGCGCAGCGAGTCATTGTCGTCGGCAAACATGCTGCCGGCAGACATCACCATGGCCAAAGCCATTGTCATTGCTTTTTTCATATACCTTTTTATAATATAATAGATAAGGGTAGTCGCCCACGGCCGGAAACCTGCATGTTTGCCAATCGTTTCTCAGCCTATCCCTACGCCGGCATTATCCGGATCAGGTCAGAGGGTATCATCTCAGCCACGACAACAAGAATCGGGCACCCCTTAACTTACGCTTTGTAAGTCGGGTGCAAAGTTAATATAATTTGCTGAAAAGACAAAATGAATGGCGGTTTTTTATGGCATATGCAAATAAAAAATGGTGCAAATAATGGTGCAGCGGCAGCGCAATGGCGACGTTTCTATTCCACGATAATCTTGTTGCCTTCCTTGAAGACGTAGGCTTTCTTCATGCGGTTCATCATGTTGATGGCTGCATCCACGCCGTTGTTGCGCTCACTGATGAACCTCATTTTCAGGTTCAGAGCCTCCTTGTTGCGGAATTCAACGGTCATGTTGAAGTTCTCACCGATGGCTTCCATGATGGTTTTCAGGTCAACATTGTCGAAATAGAGATATCCGTCGCGCCAGTATTCATAAGGAACGATGTCGGTTTCGCCCACATGGAAATTGTTGTCGGCGATGGTCACCTGCTGGCCAGGCTTCAGCACCACCTCCTGCTGGCTTTCTTTTGCATTCACGCGGATGCTTCCGCTGATCAGCGTAATCTCTCCCTCCATGGTGTTGATGTCGAATTCGGTACCCAGCACGGTGGTTTGCGCCATGTCGGTCATCACGATGAACGGGTGCTCGGCATTTTTTGCCACTTTGAAATAGGCGCGTCCGCTGAGTTTTACAACGCGCTCGCGCCCCACGAACTCGGTGGGGAAGATGACCCTGCTGTTGGGATGCAGATATGCCACACTGCCGTCGGGAAGCGTCACCGATGCCGATTTGCCGTAGGGCACTTCAAGCGTGACGCTCTCAATGTGTTCCTTGTCGGCAAATATTTTGCGAAAATCATCAATGGTGATGTCAGTGTTCTGTTTTGTCTTGGGGCTCAGTGTCACCTTCTGGCCGTTCTCGTTGGTCAGGCTGATGCCTGTCTGCTCTTCGTCGGCAGTGAACACGAATCCCTTGGCCAGTTGCTTCTCCATTTCAGACATGGTCATGGATGCATCCGAGGCGCTCTTCCAGAAACTGAAGGCAATCACGGCCGCCACCACGGCTGCTGCCAATGCTGCCATTCTGAATATCCTGGCTTTCGACCCTTTGTGCATCCTCTTTTTATGGAACGCGTTCAGCCTCTCTTCCACATCCACGTGCCCCATGCGCATCTTGGCCTTGATGGCAAGCAGATCTTGCACATCACGGCGCAGTGCATCGTCATGGCGCAGTTCGTTGAGTTGTTGTTCTGTAATCCCGGCACCAGCCTCTAAGATGTCAAGCGCGCGGTTTTCAGATGAGGTTACTTCTTGTTCCATTTTCGCTTCATTATGTTATTTATACGAATAAGTCACGATTTAGGTTACGTTTTTAGGGATTTTTTAATTTCTCTAAGTATTTTAAGGGCTTTTATCATGTGTTTTTTTACAGCACTTATACTTATGTCCATTTCTTGTGCCACCTCTCTGTACTTTTTGTCATACATGTAGCAAGCCTCGATGATTTCGCGCGTGGGCGACGTGAGATGTTCCAACACCATATTTATAATCATGGTGTTGTCTTCGTCTTCGAGCAAGTGTTCTTCGTAAATATACTGCTGGCTCATGTACTCCACGGTGTTCGCATACTTGGCATATTGCTTGTCTTTGCGCAGGAAATCAATGCACCGGTTGCGCACGCAGGTGAAGAGGTAACTTTTTGAATTGCTTTCTTTGATGTCGGAATAGTTTCGCCACACTTCTTCGAACACGTCATTCACAATGTCGTGGCAATCCGCTTTGTCGGGAATATACTGCATGGCAAAATGCAGCAGGGGAGTGTAATACTTGCGGAAAAGGTTGTCGAAACTTTGTTGTTCTCTCTTCATCTGGCTGCAAAGGTAATCATTTTCTTTTTCTTAAAAGAAAAAAAACAGTGTTTTCTTCGAATGGAAACTCTTTTCCTATGTGATTTTCATTTGATTCTCATCTGATTTCTTATGTATTTCATGTCTGTTCATATCATCGTCATCCTTGCCGAATACTGCCGTTTTCCTCACTCGGTTCCATAAGAACGGAGCCTCGATTGTGGCACTTGGCAAAAGTAAATTAAATTAATTTGCTCGGTAATTTAAATTGATTTGAAAAGTAAATTAAATTGATTTGCTCGGTAAATTAAATTGATTTGCTGAAGCATATCTATTGTTTGCGTGCTCTGATGCAACGGAATACTTCCTCTTTTCCTATTGTTTTCACCATACAAACGGCAGCCACGCATGGTGAAACCCTTGTTTTCGGGCTTCGCGGCGCACACTGATGTAATGGTGTTGCAGCTCCCTTCAGTGGACGAATTCTTTCGGTTTTGCATTTTTTAAGAAAAAAAACGGCGAAAATCATAACCTTTTTTCTGAGTTATTCGTATAGAATTTGTTAATCCGGTAAAAACTTAAGTTTTTTGTATACGTAGAGAATAAGTATTAATACATTAAAAATCGCACATCAGTTATGAGAAGAAAGATTCTAATCATGATGCTCTTCGTTGCATGTTTCGGCGTGTTGCCGTCTCATGGTCAAGACATTGACCCTAATGAGAAGGTGACGCTGTCGTTCAGCAATGAGCCTTTGACGCAAGTGCTGCAGCGCTTGGAAACGATGACGTCGTATAAGTTCCTTTACACTTACGACGATGTAAGCAAGTATCGCGTGAGCGGAAAAATGCGCAGCGAGACACTTGAGAATGTCCTGAAGCAAGTGCTCGAAGGCACGCCGCTCGAATACAGCGCGCAGGGCAAGTTTATCAACATTACCGTGAAAGGCGGAGGCACCAAGGCTTCTGCCCCGTCGGCACACCATTCCGTGAGCGGCCGTGTGCTCGACGAACACAAGGAACCCGTCATCGGTGCGCAGGTAAGAGTGCTCGGCACTAAACTCATTGCCGTGACCGACATGGACGGAAACTTCTCTTTCGACCAGCCCGTGCCTGAGAAGGCGCGCATCCAGGTGTCTTACATCGGCATGGAAACCGCTCATGTGACCGCCAAGAAGAACATGGTGATCAACATGAAGTCAGACACGCAGATGCTTGGCGACGTGGTGGTGACCGGTTACCAGCAACTCGACCGCCGCAACCTCACCAGTTCTGTTACCAGTAAGAGCATGGAAGAACTGGAGATTCCCGGCGTGGCCGACCTCTCGAAGATGCTCGAAGGAAAGATTCCCGACCTGATTTCGCTCACAAACAGTGGTGAGGTGAATGCCACCAACCGCATCCGTATCCGCGGAACATCCACCATCGTGGGTAACCGAGAGCCGCTGTGGGTGCTCGACGGCATTATTATGACCGATCCTGTGAACCTTTCTCCCGATGTACTCAATGACCCCGATTACGTAAACCGTATTGGTAATGCCATCGCTGGTATTAACCCGCAGGACATCCAGCGCATCGACGTGTTGAAGGATGCCGCTGCCACTGCGCTTTATGGAACGCGTGCCGCCAATGGTGTGATCGTGGTGACCACCAAGAGCGGACGCGAAGGAAAGCCTACTATATCCTATACAGGTTCGGTTACAGGCCGTAAACGCCCGTATTATTCAGACAAGAGAGTTAATTTGATGAACTCTGCCGAGCGCATCCAGTTCTCCCAGTATTTGGTGGATAATCAGTATAAGTATCCGATGGGAATGGCGCATGTGGGCTATGAGTGGGCTCTGACACAGTATTATGCCAAGCAGATTACCCATGAGGAATTCCTTTCGCAGGTGGAAACAATGATGGCCACCAACACCGACTGGTTCGATCTGCTTTGCCACAACTCGCTCTCTCACGACCATAGTGTGAGCATTTCTGGTGGAACGGAGAAAGCCCGTTATTACACTTCTATCGGTTATACCGACCAAGACGATGTCATCAATAATACCATGAATCGTCGCTATACGGCCATGACCAAAGTGAGTTACGACCTGAGCAAGCGGTTCAAGGTGAATTTCCAGGCATCTGGCTATCTTAACGACCGTGAATATAACATCGACAATGCCATCAACTATGCGTATGTAACCAGCCGTGCCATTCCTGCATACAATGCCGACGGCAGTTATTATTTCTATCAGAGGTATGCTAGCAGTTATTACCACGATTACAATTTCATGCACGAACTTGAGAATACCTCACAAATGAATCAAACCAATGCCATCTCTGGCAATATCAGTTTCAGATATGATGCCAGTGAAAACTTGTGGCTTGATGGAACATTCTCGGCAAATATCCAGAATGCGACTTCAGAGACGTGGTATGGCGAGGATTCTTTCTATGCGCGTACATTGAAGCGCGCAGAATCTGGCGAGACACCTCCTGGTGACAGCACACTGCCGTATGGTGGAGAGTTCCGCAAGTCAAGCAACAAGAATATTGGATGGACGGCCCGTCTTCAGGGCAACTACAACAAGTTCTTCGGTTCAGACAGACAGCACAATGCGAACATCTCATTAGGTCTCGAAGCAAGCAGCGGCCATTACACTGGCGATAACTATGTGCAGCGAGGTTATTATAAAGACCGCGGACGCAACTTTGCCACCGGCATCCCTTCAAGTTTTACATCTTATTGGGATTGGGAAAGAAACAATGTTCCCACCATTATCGACCAGACGAACAACGTGGTGTCTGCATATGCCACGCTGACATACAGTTACAAGAACCTTTTCACCTTGAACACCAACGGACGCTACGACGGCTCTAACAAGTTCGGAAGCCGAAGCAACGAAAAGATCCTCCCTGTGTGGTCTGTATCAGGAAATGCCAATCTGCTGAACATCTTCAAAATCAAGGCACCTTGGCTGGAGCATTTTGCTATGAAGGCTTCCTATGGTGAGCAGGGTAACATGCTCGACAACCAGACTCCTGAGTTGATCATCAAGAAAGGTAACATGAATGCCTACTACGATGAAATGATCTCTACACCAGCCTATTTCGCCAATCCTGATTTGAAGTGGGAGAAGACACGCTCGTTCAATGTCGCTCTCGAGGCTCGTATGTTTGACGGGCGACTGTCCATCGAAACGGAGTATTATTTCAAAAAGACCACCGATGCATTCCTTGACAAGGTTATCTCTGACGTGAATGGTTTCAACTCTTATGTAGTGAACTCGGGTACGATAGAGAACAGCGGATTCAACGTGTCTATCACCTCTACTCCGGTGAAACTGAAGGATTTCTACTGGATTCTTTCAGGAAACATTTCAAAAGTCTACAATAAAATCAAGACGGCACCTGGTGCTGAGACCTATGAACTCAGCAACTTCCTGAATGGTTCTGCCGTGGTGATGGGGCAGCCTATCGGAACTTTCTATTCTTATAAGTTTGCCGGTTTGAGCACCGTTGACGGCGGACCAATTATCGAGGATTTGGAGGAACGTCAGATTGAACTTCACGAACTGAAGAACTATCAGGCCTATACCAAGGTGCTTATCCCCTCAGGTCGACGTGAACCCAATGTGACGGGAAGTATCAACAATACATTTACATACAAGCATTTCCGTCTGAATACGTCTCTGCTTCTTAATTTCGGTGCCAAGACACGATTGTTCCGTTTGTTTGACGATGTGGCTAATGGAAATATCAAATCGGAAAACAACCTGAACAGAGACTTGCTGAATGCATGGCGGAAACCGGGCGATGAGAAGGTTACCAATATTCCTTCAGTGATGGGATCGGGTAGTAGTGGTTACTATTACTATTCTTCTCACTGGAGTTCGGGTTATCCTTATACGGGTGCCGTCATTGCCGACAATGCTTGGAAAATGTACGATTACAGTACAGTGCGTGTGGTAAGTGGTGACTACGTGAAACTCTCTAATGTGTCGCTCACATACGAGTTGAACCAGAAACAACTGGCCAAGACTAAATTGAGCCATCTTGCATTCACGCTCAGTGCCTATAATCTCTATACCTGGAGTGATAAGGCTCTGCGCGGTCAGACTCCGACGCAGGGTGGATTCTCTGAAGTGCAACTCAGCGATACGCCGAGTTATACATTTGGTATTACCGTTAATTTCTAAACGAAGGGAGGACATTAAGAATATGAAATTCATGAGATTTATACTATTGTCACTGACGGTATTGCTTTATACCAGTTGTGGTGACTTTTTGGAAGAGTCTTCACAAGATAATGACTATGTACGCACTTGGAAAGACTTGAACGAGTTGCTCATCGGTGGCTGTTATATGGAAGTGAATACAACGGCAAGCCAGGCGTTTGCCGTTGAGTCGAACAAGGGAATGTTCCTTCATTTGCTGGCCGACGAAGTGGAGGAGAATAATTTCGGAGGGCGGCATTTCGACGACCATGAGCATGTCTTTGGCTATCTCACTTGGCAGCAGCGCTCGGGCATGAAAGAGAGTTACACCGACTATTATGCGGAAAATAATATGTGGACAAAGGTGTATAAGAACATCAATGTGGCCAATAATATTCTCAAAAGCGTGCAGGACGTGCCGCAGGTGATGGAGTCAGAAAAAGAAGGTGCTGCCCGTGTAGCAGCCGAGGCTCATTTCTTGCGCGCGTTCTACTATTTCTGGTTGGTGAATGTTTATGCCAATCCGTATAATCCCCATACGGCATCAACAGATCTGGGCGTACCCGTAAAGACCAGCGAGCAGGTGCTCGACGTGAAATTTGAGCGAAATTCCGTACAGGAAGTTTACGACTTGGTCGTCTCTGATTTGTTGGCAGCCGAAGAGGAAATGTCGCATGTCACGAAAGAGCGCCATTCCATGTATCGTGCAGACATGAATTCCATCCGGTTGCTGCTCAGCCGCGTGTATCTCTATCTGCAAAACTGGGAGAAGGCCGCTCAATATGCGCGTATGGTTATCCAAGATCATCCCCAACTGATGAACATGAATGACGATACCAATTACTTTAGCACCAAGAGCAATCCGGAGAATATCTTCTCCATGGGCGGCGACGACCTGCAAGAGATGTTCGACCCTGCTGTACAGGCTTTGAGAGTAAGCAAGGATTTGTATTCACAGTATTCTTTGAATGACTTGAGGCGCGACCGCTGGTATTACACTTATGGTGCCTTCACCGGACTTACTAAGCGCAAGGGTGCCTTCGATTATCTGTCAGTGAAATATGAAAAAACGGACATGAATTGGTATAATATGTATTATACTACATACCTTTCGGCTCGTGCCGATGTATCCTCGTTGTTCTGGCTCCGTTCCGCCGAGGCGTATCTCAATTTGGCTGAAGCAGAAGCATACATGGGGCATGAGGATGAGTCACGCAGCGCGCTTAACACTTTGCGCAAGGCTCGCTATGATAAGAATGCAACCGATGTGATGGTTACCGCTACAGGTAGCGACCTGGTTACCGCTGTCCGTAAAGAACGCCGGATGGAACTGGCACTGGAAGGCCATCGTTGGTTTGACCTTCGCCGTTATAGAGTATGCAGCGTGCAGCCAGAGAAGATTTCCATCACTCACAATTATTCTCTTTATAAGGAGCGTGGTCAGTATGAGATTATTGAAACCCGCCAGTTCGTGCTGGAAGAGGAAGATCCAGGCTGGACACTGCCTATACCTCATGAGGTGCTTGAGTTCAACACGGGCATGCCTAACAATGAAACCAAGTGGCGCGATTATACCGTTGTGCCGACTGTAGAGTAAAAACCAAAAACGAAAAGAAAATGAAAAGATTTCAGATATTTTTAGCGGCATTTGTCATGGGGATGACGCTGGTTGCCTGCGGTGATGATGATGAAACATTGTCAACAGCGTATCAGGATCCTACCAACAATTTCATACCCAATCCCTCTGCATCGGATGAGACATCTGTGCTCCGCCGGCAGTTCAAGGAAAAGTATGACAGTTATCTGCTGTTTACCGATACCCTGCAGCACTATCAGGTTGGAATTGATATCAACGGAGATCCCCGTTATTTCACGGAATTAGTCAATATCTTGTATTCCGTAGGTCAGACTGCACCCATTGTAGACAGGCAGACTTATACCTATTTTACAAGTTTTGATGAGCAGAAGGCGGTTGTTGAATATATGGAACAGTATATCCTGAACCACATTACAGGAAAACTCCGTCCGTTCAGTTGGTTCCTTGCCAAGACCATTGAGAACAGAACCAATACCGGAAGCACCACACGACCGTATGCTATAGCCGGTCAACGTACTATTATTGTTTCGTTAGGTCAGGCGCTTCGCTTGACGGAATCAGGTAAGAGAACGCTGGCCACCAGGATTCTAAGCACCATCATCGGGCAGTTGGCTGCCAACAACAGTGATGCTTTTGATGAGTTCTACGCTGTGAGTGGAAGCCTTTATGGGCAGGCCATGTCGGTGCCAGAAGGTAAAAACCGTAATCAGTTCCTGGCTGAAAACGGGTTTGTCAGTCCTGCGACATATTTACCTAACATATATTATCCCTCACAAAGGGACGATTTGTCAGCCTATTCGTTGATTGCCATCAGTTATACTGATGAGAAGATTGCGAAGGATTATGGGCAGTATCCGCTTGTCATGAAGAAAGTGGAAATTGTCAAGAGGGTTCTTACAGCATTGGGCTACGTTTTTTAATGAATAATCGTATCTAAAGAATAAAAAAGTGTTGAATATGACATTTAAATCAATGATATGGGCAGTTGCTGCCCTGATGAGCGTCACTGTGATTTCCTGTGGCGATGACGATGACAAGATTCCCGATAAGGTGAAAGCCGCAGCAACGGGTACTTTCACTGATGAGCGCGACGGAACAGTGTATAACTGGGTACGCTATGGCAATCTGGAGTGGATGGCGCAGAACTTTGCTTATACCGACGGACAGACGGACGTTTCTATCTACTTGGATGATGATGAGCATGAGAGTAATCGTGAGAGTACCCGCAATCTGGCAAAGTATGGACGACTTTACTCTTTAGGTGCAGCCAAGCGACTTTGCCCCGAAGGCTGGCGCATTCCCACAGATGCCGACTGGCAGAACCTGGAGCAGCAGATGGGTATGTCGGCTGCTGATGCCGCCAAGCGCGAGTGGCGCGGCAACGTGATGCACAGCATGGTGAGTTTCTATGAAGATCCTTGCGACCTGAACCTGCTGCTTGGCGGTTATTATACCAACCATACCATCATGAGCACGTCTGGTTGGCGTTTCATGGGCAATTTCGGTTTCTATTGGACTTCGACCAAAGATGAAGAAAAAGGTGGTGAATTCTATTTCTACCGCAAATTCTTCTATAATTACAATGGTGTGTATCGTGAAAGCACAGAGACAGAAAACCTCAAAATGAGCGTCCGTTATGTAAGAGATGCCAGATAATATGGTATATATCATTGGCAGCCTTCTGCATGGAGGCTGCCAATTACCAAAACAAGGAGAAATCATACTGATAGAATAATCATTTATTATTAATTTATAGATAATCGTTATGAAGAAAATTTTTACAAACTTACGCAGCAAGAAAGCATTCATGGTGATTGCTTTTGCGCTGGCATCATGTTCCAGTATGTATGCAAACAATGCATACTATGATCATTATGCATTGTTAGGCACGTATCCCACAGGCGTTGGAAAAGTGTATGCTCAGATTTCCTCTGATTGTACGAAAATGGACGGTGTTGATTTTGAAACTCCAGCCGAAAGTGTTGAGGTGCAGTTCATTTTCAAGGCTTTAGGAGAAAACAAGACCTTTACAGCCGTTGCTGTTCCTGAAGACGGATGGATTGTAGCAGGTTTTACTTACGGAGAGAAGAATGAGGATGGCACTTTCACTTGTGTCACCGATACGCTTACTTATTCAAGTAATCCCGCAGAGATTAACTCGGTGTCCACAATCAGTGATAAGGATTCTTTAACGGCAGTGTCAATATTCCCATTGGAACCAGATGAAGCCTTCTATGCAGTATTCACGCATGTGGCTCCCAGAGTAGTCAATGGATATGGAGAGTTTGGAGAAGTCAAGATTGACAAGATATCCAACAACATTGGCGATCAGGTTACGCTTACAGCCATTCCGAAACGAGACGGCACCTTCTCTCATTGGATTGAGAAAAGCACAGGCAACAAGATTACAGACAACCCGTTGACAGTCACCGTTACAAAAGCAGAGGAGTATATTGCCTACTTTGAAAACGACCTGATGATTAAACTCAACTTCCCTGAAGAGGGTGGCTATCTGCCGTTCTATGATGCAGAGTACCGCACGGAATTCCCCTCCGAGCGTGAGTTTGATGTGTTGGATTTTGATGCCCGTAATGTGTCAACATTCAAGAACAATGGGCAGGATGCCATCGCTGTGGTTCCCACCAAGTCGGGTGTGGTAGGCAATTGGGCTCAGTCTCCAGTTATTTTCTACGGAAAAGGTGAGCATGTGGCACTTCGTGACACCTCTTCAACCACTCCTGGTAACAATGAGTACAACCTGCTTCGTTGGAGCGGTGACGAAGGCGTAAAGACCGATACGCTCCGTTCTGGTCATCATTATTACACATTCGATGCTCAAAAGGCTGTGTTCAATATTGTAAAGTCTGATGTTCCTACAATCGCTGCCAAGCAGATTTACATGGCAATGCCAGACTCATGTGTTGAGGCTCTGACTCCCGGCAACTTCCCCGATATTATATATACATCTGAAGAAGAAAGCGGCGAGACTGGCATTTCAGCAGTAACAACGGCTGCAAAGGCCAAAAAGAATGGCATTTACACCATCGACGGCCGCCGCGTAGAGGCTCTTGAGCAGGAGGGTATCTATATCTTTGACGGCAAGAAGGTGCTCTATCGCAAGAGAAAGTAAACATATTCTGATATATGAAGAAACTTGTTTATATCATAACCCTTCTCCTGAGCACACATGCTCTGCAAGCCCAGGAGAAGGGCTTTGTTATTAATGGCAAGGTGAATCTGCCCGACGGCTACTCGGTTGGCATCGTCTGCCATACCGACACGTCCACCTTTTCGGACGTGGCCAGCGGCTATATCAAGAAGGGCAAATTCACACTCCGAGGAAAACACTTGGACAGTCCGGCACAGGGAACGCTGATGACGAACAACCTGGAACTGGTAGAGAAAAATCACTGGCCGACAGATTCCATCCATTGGACGTATAACGAGATTATCCTTACCAATGGAAAACTCACGTTCACACCTGACTTCCGCCTCAAGGGAACACAGGTGCAGCAAGACTATAACGACCTGCTCGACATGGGCGGTGAGATGAAAGCCGATGCCTTTGCCTTTATCGACAAGCATCCACAGTCGGTGGTTTCGCTCTATTTGGCCAACAAACTGTTGCAACGCGGCTATAATCTGACGAATGAGCAGGTGGCGCATTTAGAGAAAACCATTCAGATGACAGGTGCTGATCCGACACGTGAGAAAGAGTATGCCAAGCGGATGAAGTCGGCCAAATACACCACCAAGGGCAGCGGCGTTACAGACCTCGACCTGCTGGATATCAATGGCAACGCATGCCATTTGGTGGATGTCGTTCCAAAAGGCAAGTATGTGCTCATTGATTTCTGGGCTTCTTGGTGCGGCATGTGTCTGCATGCCATGCCCGAAGTGGCCGAGATTGCCGAAGACTATAAAGACAACTTCTGCGTGATAGGCATTTCTATCGATACCAAGGATGCCGCATGGCGCAAGGCCATGGAGAAGCATCCCGAGCCGTGGCCGCAGTATATCACCACCAAGCAAGGCTATCAGGACTTGTTCGACAAATACCAGGTGGGCAACGGTGTGCCTTATTATCTGTTCGTAGACCCGCAAGGCAAGGTCATTGATTCGCCCAGCCATCCGCAAGACGTACGCATGATGCTGGAGCAGTTGGGCATTCCCGGACCGTTCATCTTATCGGGCAATGTGCCAGGATTAGGCAATGAAACAGAAGTGGTGCTGCACAGTCAGGAAGGTGAAAAGCAGGAAGAACTGGCCCGGACAAAAGTTGAAGACGGGAGTTTTATGCTGAAGGGCAAGGTGAAGTCTCCTACTATGGCCACCATGCAATTCCTGGTGCCCACCCATCACGAACTTTTCCCGACAAGAAGTCTGGCCGATATCCGCCTGATGGTTTCTCCCGGCCGTATGAGTTTTGATGCTTCTCAGGAACTGCTTGCCGACAGCGTGTTCACCAGTTATGAGAAAGAGGGACGCGTAACCATTAATGGCGGCAAGGCTGAACAGGAGTATCAGGAGTTCCTGAAAGCAACGCTGCAGGCGCAGTTAGCGGCCGACAAGACCGCGCGCCAGTATGCCATGTCCTATTTTGAGCATGGCATGGACGACAGCCATCCCGATGTGAACGCGTTGAAACAGCAAGACGAGGCCGCTAAGGCTGTATATGACCAGACGGTGGACGGTTTTGTGAAGGCTCATCCCGACTATGCCGTTTCGGCAGCCCTGTCAGCACAGAAGATGTATGAGTATTTCCAGCACGATGCCGTGTTCTATGACAATATGTACGCCATGCTGAAGAACAATCCCGATACGGCTCACGTGAACTTCATCAAGCGTAATCTGCCGTTTATCAAGCAGCGCGTGCTTGGTGTCGACTATACCGATTTCACTGGCAAGCAGCCCAACAACAAAGCGTGCAAACTGTCGTCGCTGCTCAAAACGGGTAAGTTCACGCTGGTGGACTTCTGGGCATCGTGGTGCGGCCCCTGCCGCAAGGCCATTCCACGGGTGAAGAAGATGACGCAGCAGTATAAGCAGTTGCAGGTGGTGTCAGTATCGCTCGACGAGAAAGAACCCGCCTGGCGCAAGGCCATGAAAGAAGAGAAGATGCCATGGGCTCAACTGTGGCTCACTGGTACGGAATTGCGCGATGCCGCTCAGGCCTATATGATACAAACCATTCCGCGCCTGGTGCTGATTTCGCCGCAAGGCAAAATCGTGGCAGTCACCCACGATCCGTCAATTATTGAAAACACTTTAATGAATCAAGTAAAATGAAAAAACTGTTTTTATCAATCATGGCAGCCATGCTGCTGCTGAATGCTTCTGCCCAGAATGGGTATACCATTACGGGAACGGCAGAAGGAACCGAGAAAGGCGACACCATTTTCCTTTGCGACATGCAGGGGTTCTTTGCCATGGTGCCGTTAGACACCGCCATCGTCAAGAAAGGGAAGTTTGAGTTTACAGGTAGTTTTGACGGCTGCACCCATCGCTATCTAGTGGCAACGCACAAAGGTGAGACGATTGGAATGGCTGCTATCATGCTGGAAAATGCGCCCATCAATGTGCAGATGTTCAAAGATGAGCAGAAGAACATCATAGAGGGCGGTCCCTGCGCACAACTCTGGGCCGAGTATGAGGCTGGAGCCAAGGTGTTCGACGACCGCATGGCCGCCGACTGGAGCGTGTGCCTCGACACCACCGTTGCCGAGAAGAGTAAAATCAAGGAGCGTCTTTTGGTGAGCACTTATTCCGACGACAGGAAAAATTATACCAAGCGCTTCATGCTGCAGCACGTCGGAACACCTGTGGCCGACTATCTGTTGGCGCAGACGCAGCGCGACTTCTCCAAGGAAGAATACGAGCAACTGTTGGAACTGTTCGGTCAGCAGCCCAACCAATACCGCGTGTATAAAGGCATCATGGAGCAGCGCGCCATTGACAAGCGCACAGCCGTGGGAGCCCGATACACCGATTTCAGCATGCCCGATCCCAATGGCAAGATGGTAAGCATTTCCGACTATGTCACGAAGAACAAATACACACTCATCGACTTCTGGGCTTCGTGGTGCGGCCCCTGTCGTGCCGAGATGCCCACCGTGGTGAAGGCTTATGACCTCTATCATGCCAAGGGCTTTGAAGTGGTTGGCGTTTCGCTCGACAACAACAAAGAGGCCTGGGTGAAAGCCATCAGCCAAATGAAGATGCCATGGCCGCACATGAGCGACATCAAAGGATGGGGTTGCGCCGGGGCTGCCCTCTATAACGTGCGCGCCATCCCTGCCAATGTGCTCATCGACCAGCAGGGCAACATCGTGGCTAAGAACCTGCGCGGCGAAGATCTGCTCAACAAGATGGCAGAACTGTTGCAGTGATTGTTATATAGATAACAATTATAGGGAAGAACATGGTTATCCACATGAGCCATGGATTACAAGAGGATATGCAGTTTAAAAGTACGCTTATGTATTATAGAATAGTATTCCTGTTATTTGTCTTTTCTTGTTCCTGCATGCATGTGCAGGGACAAGAGAATTCCCTCTATTCCATCCGCTATGTGCAGGGGGATGAAAAGTCAGCCCCACAAGACAGACATCAATATATATTGGACATCGGCAAAGAAACCAGCCATTTTTATGATTGGGATGAATTCGTGGATGAACAGATCAACGACAGTATCTGCCAGAAGAACGGAATTACACCTAAAAGTAAAGGTATTTACGAGTTCGGTTGTTTCAGCGTAAGCGGTTTCCATATTAGTCCGACTCATCTGCATGTATTGAAGAACCTCCCTGATGTTGGTTCTGTTACTGTAACAGATATGATTCTTGGTTTAGGGGATGACAGTTACTTTTATTATGAAGAGCCAATGCCAGAATATAACTGGGAGATGCTTGACAGTGATACAATTATCGGCGGTTATGATTGTCAGAAGGCGAGAATGTTCTATCGAGGCCATACGTGGACGGCTTGGTATGCGCCAGAAATAGCCATAAGCGACGGCCCTTGGAAACTGTGCGGGCTGCCCGGCTTGATATTAGAAGCACGTGATGCGGAGGGTGAATATCACTTTAAGTTTTCCGCAATGGAAAATAATACCAAACGTGACGTTGCTTTTAGCACCAACGGTTATCGGAAAATAACGCCAGATAAGTTGTATAAACTATACCGCAGTGCGGATGAATATTTGGCTGCCCAAGTAGCAAAAAATGCGCAGTTAAGGTCAGGTGGAACTGGATATGATAAGAGAATTCCACATCTTGAGTATTTCGAAAAATAAAAGTTCATTATGAATAAAAGTTATTTTGTTTCATTGGTTGTTCTCTTGTTTTTCTGCATGCATGTGCAGGGACAGGAAAAGTCCATCTTTTCTGTTTACTATACATTACAGGAGAATGGGCATGACACTATAAACTGGTACCGCTATATGCTGGATATAGGCGAAACTACCAGTTATTATCATGACCTTTACGAATATGAGAACAGAATGCTTGATGATAGTATCTGTAGGTCGAAAGGAATCACCCCAAATCCGAATTCATATTCGGCTCATATGTTGCTATCACCAGAGCGTAAGCGTTTTCATCCTCATTATTCACGCTTTCATGTGTTGAAAAACTTGAATAGTGGAAGCATTACAGTTGCAGACGAAGTTCGCTTTCAAGGTAGCCAAAAGTTTTTCTATCAGGAGTCTACACCCGAGTATGGTTGGGAGATGCTTGACGGTGACACGATTATCGGCGGTTATGCTTGCCAAAAGGCGAGAATGAACTATCGGGGGCATAAATGGACGGCATGGTACGCACCAGAGATTGCCGTGAGCGACGGACCATGGAAACTGTGCGGACTGCCTGGATTGATATTGGAAGCAATGGACGCGGAGGGCGACTTTCGTTTTGTCTTTGATGCATTGGAGAATCATACCAATCGTGACGTGGCTTTTTCATCCAAGGGTTGGAAGAAAACCACGGCCGAGAAACTTTACAAAATGTATCTGCAAAAGCAGAAAAGTGAGATGGCCGGACTGGCAAGGGCCGTGGATGGTATGCCAACTGGTGGGAAGATGAATGTGCCGCCATATCATTATCTGGAACGATTCGAAAAATAAGAGTGTATGCAACGAATATTGGTCTTGTTTTTTTCAGTGTGCATGATGTCACTCGCAATCAGGGCGCAGGTGTTCACCGGCAGCGTGAGCGATGAGCAGGGCAAGCCGCTGGCACGCGCTTCTGTGTCGGCAAAGACTGCTGAAGGCAAGGTGGTGACGTTTGCTCTGACCGACAAGGAGGGACATTTCAAACTCAATCTGGGTGAGAAAAAAGCATCGGTGATTGTGTTTTCGATGATGGGACGTGCCACTCAGACGTTTCCGATCGGTGATTTCAAGAACGGAACTCGCGTTCAACTCGCCGAACAGGTGCAGCAACTGAAAGAAGTGAAGGTGAAACAACAGCGCATCAGGCAAGAGGGCGACACGCTGATTTATTCTGTTGGCGCATTCAAACAGAAAAACGACCGGTCGATAGCCGATGTACTGGCTCGCATGCCGGGCATCAAGGTGAACGAAAACGGCACAATCTCCTATCAGGGAGAAAACATCAACACGTTCTATGTTGAGGGCATGGATCTGATGGGCGGTGGCTATGCACAGATAAGCGAAAATCTACAGGCCGACAAGGTGAAGAATGTGGAAGTCTACGAGCGTCATCAGCGCGTGAAAGCCAAGCGCGGCATTGAGCAGGTGCGCTCTGCCGCCCTGAACCTGGTGCTCGATGACAAGGCGAAAGGCACTTGGATAGGAAACCTGGATGTAGGTACAGGCACTGCCTTGCAGGATTCTGCCACATGGCTGCGCAAGTTGAAATGGGTGGAGATGATGTTCGGCAAGAAAGTTCAGTCGGTTTCCATCTATAAACATGCCAATGTGAATGACAGTCCCAACCGGCGCGTCGTCTCCATTTACGTTCCATCAATAGAAAGCGGCAGCGCTGTGAGTTTCGTTGGTCATCCGCCGGTGGACCATAGCAGCTATCTGAAGCAGGACAGTCACATGGCCACCACCAACTGGATGACCCGTTTGGGCAAGGATGCCACGGGGCGCATGAACCTGTATGCGTCATACGGTTACGACCGGGCATCGTCGCAGGGACAGACACGCTATCTCGATGTGCTGGATGCCGTAGTGATTGATGAGTTGTCGTCAGGCTCGGGCGACCGTCAGGCTTATGGCGGCACCTTTGACTGCACGCTGAATGCCGACAAGACCTATCTGAACAACCAGTTTTCCGCCAGAATGAACATGACCGACAGCCGGGGATTTACCGCAATGAATAACCGACAGGTGCGTCAGCAGACACATACGAAGTCCTCTTCGTTGAGTGATCAGATAAGTGGATTCGTGCGTCTGCGCAACAAACAGACCGTGGATGTGCGCGGGCGGGTGGAATATAGTTACAACCCGTCGTCGCTCTTGCTGCTGAATGGCAGTCTGCAGGAAACCAATACACACCTGTTCAATGCCAATGCTTCTGCCAAGTACGGCCACAGACTGTGGAAATGGATGGTTGACTATACCATGGGCATGGATGCCAGTGTGAACAGGCTCGCCCTTTACGGCAACGAGCACCACGGTGAGCGCGAAGACAACAGCAGGCTGAAATGGTATGTAACGCCGTCGACCACTGTCCCCATGGGTGATTTTCGCCTGAACGTGTCGCTACCCATACAGTGGCTGATACGCTCGTTTGAGGATAACAGCCGCACTGACTTTGCCGTGGACTACCGTGCGCAACTGTCGTACGAACCGAAAGGCAATATCAGCACTGCGTTGAACTACAGCAATACTTGGCAGCCCAGTATCATGCCGTCGCGCATGTCAGTGTATACTGACTATCGAAGTGTGAATACCGGTATCGGAACATTCGATGACAATCGCAACCAAACTGTCGACATATCGGTGAGATATAAGAACCTGATATGGGGATTCAATGGAGACATGAATGCATCTGTCAGTTTCAATGGCAAGCGAAGGCTGTATGAACACTCGCTTCAGGACGGTGTCTACCAGACTGTGCTCTCCGACCATCGCCACGGAAGCACGCGCACGTCGCTCCATGCCAATGGCATGCAGACCTTGGGATTCTGGAAATCGATGATCAGTGTCAGCCTCGGCGGCAGCCATACTTCCTCCAAAATGCTGTACCAAGGCGGTCTTGAGGATTGTAAAACGTCGATGTTTAATGCACGTATTGAACTCAGCATGCAGCCATGCCGCTTCCTCTCTTTCAAAGAAAGTTCAACAATATCCAGCATGAAGCAAGACTACGGCTCATCAGTCATGCCGTCGATGCCCGATGATGTGACCGACGAACATGAACTGAGGGTGTACGTGATGCCTGGTCCCTTCATCGTGGAGTGGTCGTCAACGCTCTCTCACAGCAACGACGAGCGCGTTTCCACCTGCTGTTTCTCCGACCTGTATTTCCGCTATCGTAAAAAACATCTGGAACTGATGGTCTCGTGCATGAACCTTTTCGGAAAGAAAAGTTACCATCGCCGTACGATAACCACCGAGATGGAACTCTATTCCATCTACACCTTGCGTCCGCGTGAGATATTGGCCACAGTGTCGTTCGATTTGTAATGCCAGTGCTCTGGCGAAGAAGGAAAGGCATTTGCAAGCCGTTTTTTTGAAGAAAGTATGATTATCAACTATAAATAAAAAAAAGGAAACAATGAAGAAAACAATTCTATTTATGCTGGCATTCCTTCCCGCAACGCTGTCAGCCCAGTTGTTGCGCGTGGAAGTGGCCGACACGGCCTTGCAGCGCAATGCCCTCGTATTCTCACTGTCAGGCATGAAACCCATGGAGTTCGATGCCAAAGGCGTATTTCTTTATGACAATCCGCAGGTGGAGCAGAAAACCGAGGTGAGCCTCTCCTTAGGTGATAACAGCATCTGGACCGCAGTACTGGAACCAGGTCAACTGATGACCATAAAGTTCTCCCGCAAGAACGGAAAGACCGTGGCAGCCTATAAGGGTGCCAATAAGCACATGTCGATGCTGAAGACGGAGTTCGATAGGTTCTCGCCAGAGAAACATTCCTGGTATGAAGAGGCGCATCCAAGTGCCGACACCATCACCTATGAGGAGGCCTTCCTGCGGCTTGACCGTCGCTATGCCGCGCTGGGCAAGATGATTGCAAAAATCAAGAACGCCGACGAGCGCAAACATTGGCAGGACAGACTGGAGATGAAAAATCTGGACAACCGCATAGAACTGTATTCCGACCGCGACAACAAACACAAGCGCGCCTATGCCGAAGATGCCCTCTTGCAGGAGCAACTCGCCAAGATTGATCCCAGTAGCGAGCGTTTCTTCGATGCCGGTCTTACTTCGAAACTGGTCAGCCTGAGTGTCCCCGTACAGGTGGAAACAGGTCAGGACGTGACCGACTATGCCATTTCCTATCTCACCACGGTGAGCCGTCTGGTGAAAAACCCTAAGATCAAGTATGACATGGACGAGTATTTCCTCAGTCAGGTGCTGGGCACCGACAGTCCTTTCGACGTGGAACGGTTTTGGGCGGCGGCTAATGAGAAGTGTGATACGGCACTGATTCACCGTTATCAGTTCATGGTTGACTCGCGCAAGAGCACCAAACAGGGTATGCCATGTCCCGATGTCACCTTCACCGATGCCGACGGCAAGCAGCACCGACTGAGCGAGTATTTCGGAAAAGTGCTCTTCATCGACATCTGGGCAACGTGGTGCGGTCCGTGCTGCATGGAGATTCCCTACATAGAGCAGCATGTGGAGCACTATAAGGACAACCCCAACATCTTGTTCCTGAGCATCGGCACAGACCGTACACGTGAGCCCTGGCTCAAAAAAATACAGGCCGACCAGCCGCAATGGCCGCAAATGTGGGTGAACAAAGAGGAGAACCAGATTATCACCAAGCAATGGGGCGTGCTCTCCATTCCCCGTTTCATTATCATCAACCGCGACGGCACCATTCATAATGCCGATGCCTTCCGTCCGAGCGATGCCGACTTCCGCGAGAAGATAGATGCCATCATTGCCGCCCAGTAGGCTTGTTTCGCCAGCGCAATCACCATGGCAGGCATGTCGCATGTAAGTAGAGTGCATGCGGCATGTCTGCTTTTGAGTCATAAAAAATACGAGAAAGATTGTTGGTATTGAATTTTTTTCGTACATTTGCAGCCACATGGAGAGAGTGTTGATGAAACAAGACCGTCAGGCGTTCCACCATTTATACCGACAATACTATCAGGCATTGGTGGTTTACAGCATGAACTTCACGACATCGCAGCAGGCTGCAGAGGATGTGGTGCAGGATGTGTTTTTTGCTTTGTGGAACAGCGGACAGGAGTTCAGCCATCCCTCCTTGTTGAAATCATGGCTCTACAACAGCGTGCGCAACCGCTCGGTTGACCAGTTGCGCCATCAGCAAGTGGAAGACCGCTATGTGGCTCACCTCATGGAGAGCCATCCCGCCTTTTCTGTTGATATGCATGGCAGCGAGGATTTCTTTTCCGAAGATGTCTACCGCCAACTTTTTGAGTATATCAACCAGTTTCCACCGCGCCAGCGTGAGATATTCCAATTGAGTCTGAACGGCAAGTCGAATGCCGAGATTGCAGAACTGATGGGCATCGGCATAGAGACGGTGAAGACGCATAAGCGTCGCGGAAAGGAGTTCCTCCGTGAGCGCATGTCGTTAGAGTCATTCCTGCTTATGGCCTGGCTCATCGGGTAGTGTAAAAGCATAGTTTGTATTCTTCAAATGCATAGTTTTTACTCATCAAAACCATAGGTTTCAGCGTGCGAAACCATAGTTTTTGCGCCCCAAAAGCATAGGTTTTGCAAAAGCATTGCTTTTCTTCCCATTTCCCCGTTATTTTTTAGAAACCTTGTACCTCTTTTTATATTTTTAAACGATATAGATATAAATATGTAGGACATGGAAAGAAAGCAGATTAATCGATTGATATTAGAAAAAATGGCAGGTGTCATCACTCCCGAAGATGATGTGCTGCTGGGAAAATGGTTGTCGGAAAGCGATGAGCACCGCAGACAATACGAATCATTTATGCAGCGCACAGATTTCTCTGAGTGGATGCAGAAAGCGCAGAAAGTGAATGCCGACGAGGCGTGGGAGCAGTTTGAAACCATGCATTCGTTACAAGAATCGAGCCGAGAAGGTAGCTGTTGGATACGTTCATTGCACAGTTTGCAGTGGCTTCGCTACGCTGCTGTGTTCGTTATAGCCGTGGCCATGACTGCCATTTTTCTGTTGCGAGACCATCATCAAGTGAAAACGCCAGTGGTATCGACCGAGGTCCAGCAAGTGATGGATTTGGCAACAAAGGCTGGAAAAGTGGGTGCCTTGGTGGAAAACATCGGCAGTATGGAGCGCGACGAGCAGGTCGTGAAAGGCGAAGAATTGGTTACTGACCCTGCGAACAGACATGACGAGACCGCCGTTCTCTCCTCCTTGACGAAGGAAGAACTCCTGTCGGCACGCCGTATTACCACCTATCACGATAAGGAATTCTGGGTGACGCTCGACGATGGCACGCTGGTGCACTTGAATTATAACACTCGCCTGATTCATCCGCAGCATTTCAGCAGCGATACGCGTGATGTCTTCCTCGACGGAGAGGCCTATTTCATGGTGGCTAAAGACAAACGCCATCCGTTTGTTGTCCATACCGAAAATGGTGATGTCAAAGTGAGCGGCACGGAGTTTAATGTCAACACGAGGGGAGAGACGAAGAATTCCACCTCCGTGGTGCTGGTCAGAGGCAGTGTGAGCGTGACGAATCCCCAAGGCCGTGAGCAGATGATGAAGCCCGGCCAGCAGGCAACGCTCATCCTGGGTGAGAGCGAGGTGCAGATGGAATCGGTAGACGTGGATCCCTATGTGGCATGGAACAGCGGCACCTTCGCCTTCCGCTATCAGCCATTGGAGAAAGTGATGGAGGTGCTGTCGAAATGGTATAATGTGAAAGTAGAATATGCTTCGGCAGATATTCGCAGCATTTCCATTGTCGGCGACTTCGACCGATATGAGCAACTCGACAACATGCTCAATGCCATCGGCAAGTCTACCGGGTTGTCGCTCACCAGGCGTGGCAGCAGCGTGAAGGTGGAAAAATGAATCATGTTCCAGTAGAGTAGGGCAGACCGTATGCACCTTTTTTTAATATATGAATATATCAGCAGATACTTGTTTATTAACCAATAATATTAACAATATGAGTAGAGTAAAAAGCAGAACGCATCGTTTTCTCTTGCTTGTCCTCATTGCCTTATGGGGCTTGGCACCATGGGGTGGTCAGATGTTGGCTCAAAGCAGGCAAAGCGATCATGTAACACTGAATCTGGAGAATGTGACGGTAGACAGGCTCTTCTCCGAAATCAAGAAACAAACGGGCTACAACTTTGTCATCAGCGGAGAACTGGCCAAGTCGCTGCCCAAGGTGAATGCCCGCATGCAGAACAAACCAGTGCGCGAAGTGCTCAGTCAGGTGCTCGGCCAGGCTGGCTGCACCTACGAAATCGACGGACGCACGATTACGGTGTATCGCAAGAACTCAGACAACCGTGACCGCACGGTGACGGGCTATGTGCGCGATGAAACGGGCGAGCCGCTCATTGGTGCTCCCGTCTATATCGGTGAAAGTAGCGTTAGCACGGTGACTGACGTGAACGGATTTTACACGCTGAAAGTACCCACAGAGGCATGTTCACTGAGGTTTACTTATGTGGGCATGAAAACCGAGCATGCTTTTATACCTGCCGGACGCTCACCTCTGCAGAAAGACATCGTGCTGATGAACGACACCCAGTTGGAAGAAGTGGTGGTAACGGGTATCTTCCCAAAGCGTAAGGATGCCTATACCGGTGCGGTGACCACTATCACCAGTGAGGAACTGAAAAACTTCGGTAACAAGAATCTCATCACCTCTATCGGAAACATCGACCCGGCATTCAACATCCTGACCAACAACGAACTGGGATCAAATCCCAACCGGTTGCCCGAAATCCAGATCAGAGGAAATGCCAACCTGCCTGCACTCGACGACCTGCAGGACAATACAAAAACCGACCTCAACACACCGCTCATCGTGCTCGACGGATTTGAAATCAGTCTGGAGCGCCTCATGGACCTCAACGACGACGATGTGGAGTCGATCACCTTGCTCAAAGACGGATCGGCTACTGCTATCTATGGTTCGCGCGGAGCCAACGGCGTGGTGGTAATCACCAGGAAGGCACCACAGGTGGGCAGACTCAAACTGTCATATAACGGAAGTCTGAACATCGAGGCTCCCGACCTGACCGACTACCATCTGCTGAATGCAGCCGACAAACTCGAACTGGAGCGCCGTGCCGGATTTTATGACATGCTCGACCCGCAGCGCGACTTTAACTACAAAAACAAGTATGCCAGCATACTAAAAGACGTGCAGCGCGGTGTCGACACCGACTGGATGGCACTGCCCCTGCGCACCGGCGTCGGTCAGCGTCACAACATGCGCATCGAAGGCGGAGACACTAGTTTCCGCTACTCGGCATCCCTGCAATACAATGGTGTGACGGGTGTGATGAAAGGTTCCAACCGCGACACCTTCAACGGTGGCATCAACCTTACCTACCGCCATCAGAAACTCATTTTCAATAACTATCTCTCCATCGGACACACCACGTCGAAAGAGTCGCCCTATGGCACTTTCTCGCAATACACACGTCTGAATCCTTACTGGAGGCCTTACGACGACAATGGCGAGATTGTCAAGATGTTCGATAACGACGTGAACTTCTGGGGCACCTACAGCAACCTGCCCACCAACCCCCTCTATAACGCCACGCTCCGGCAGAAGAACACCAGCAACTATACCAACATTACCAACAACTTTGCCATCGAGTGGCGCCCCTTCGCCGGATTCATTGCACGCGGAAGCGTGGGCATTACATGGCAAGACACCGAGAGCGACCGCTATAAGTCGGCCAAGCACACCGACTTCGAGAAAGACCTCTACCAGACGGCCGAGGGCGCGCTCCGCAAGGGCAGTTACGACTACGGCACCGGCAAGATGATGAACTACGAGGCCGCACTTACCCTCAGTTACACCCGTCTCTTTGCCAAGAAGCACCAGTTGTACACAGGTCTCAATGCCAATATCATTTCGAAAAATAGCCGTAACTACTACATCCAGGCAGAGGGATTCCCCGACGAGGACATGGACTTCCTGCCCTCGGCACTGCAATACATGAAAGACGGAAAGCCCAGCGGCAGCGAGGCCAAGATGCGCAGTGTGGGAATCGTGGGCAGTGTGAACTATTCCTACGACAACCGCTACTACACCGATCTGGCCTACCGCCTTGATGGCTCATCACAGTTTGGTAGCGACCGCCGCTTTGCCCCCTTCTGCTCGGCTGGTATCGGATGGAATGTGCACAACGAGCACTTCATGAAAGACAACCGGCTGTTCAATCTCCTGAAACTGCGCGCCTCGTTCGGACAGACCGGTTCGCAGAATTTCAACGTCTATCAGGCCATCGCCACCTATTCTTATTATATGAGCGACCGCTATAACCAGTGGCTCGGTGCCTACCAGATGGCCCTTGAGAACAAGAACCTGGAGTGGCAGAAGACCAACAAATGGAATGCCGGACTTGAAGTGAGCATGCTTGACAGCCGCATCAACCTCGTGGCCGATGTCTATCTGGAGAAAACCTCCAACCTGCTATCCTCGCTCGACCTGCCCCTCTCCAACGGATTCACCTCATACGTGGAGAATGTGGGTAAGGTGGAGAACAAGGGATTCGAAATCAAGGCCACCGTCTTCCTCGTAAAAAACACTGATAAGCGCATTTTCTGGTCGGTCACAGGGTCGGTGATGCACAACAAAGACAAGGTGGTGGCTCTCTCGCAGGCCATGAAAGACGAATATGCCAAACTGCTGCTCACACGCGGCACAACTCCCAATCGGGTGATTCGTGAGGGCGAGTCGCAATACACCATTTATGCCGTGCCGTCGCTTGGCATCGATCCCAGCAACGGTCTAGAGATATTTGTTAAGCAGAACGGTGAACCCACCTACACATGGGATGCAGCCGACCGCGTTGCCTGTGGCATCAGCCTGCCCAAATACAAGGGCAACATCAGCAGCATGGTGCGCTGGCGAGACTTCACCGCCAATGTCTCAATGGGCTATCGCACGGGAGGCCAACTCTACAACCAGACGCTGGCTACGCGCATAGAGAATGCCGACAAACAGTATAACGTGGACGACCGCGTCTTTACCGACCGATGGCAGCAACCAGGCGACCGCACCTTCTTCAAGGGACTCACCAATGAGACTGCCACCTATGCCACCACCCGATTCGTTCAGAACGAGCGCACGTTGACTTGTCAGAACATACACTTGAGTTACGAGTTGCGCAACCAGCCCTGGCTCACGTGCTGCCTCGGCATGCAGTCGGCCACCCTCTCTGCCGACCTGAGCGACCTGTTCTACATCTCCACCGTCAAGCAGGAGCGCGGACTTGACTACCCCTATTCGCGCCGCTTCTCGTTCACCCTCTCCATGAACTTCTAAAGCAATGATGTATCTATAACAAAACAATACAGCAATGAAACAATATATATTATACAAGACAAGGCGCGCCGTACTCTCAGCAGCCATCCTGATTGCTGCACCCGCCGCCCTGCTCTTTACCTCCTGCAACGACTGGCTCGACGTATCGCCATCCGAGCAGAAAAAGAAAAGCGAAATGTTTTCAAAGGCCGAAGGATTCCGCAACGCACTCACCGGAGCCTATATCCGCATGAAGTCGAACAGCCTCTATGGTCAGGAGATGGTGTGCGGCACCGTTGAAAATCTGGCGCAGCACTGGAATTACACCAGCAACTCCATCGGCAGTTATCTCAATACCTATAACTACAGGGCTACATCCGTCGAGAACGCCATGACCGCCATCTATAACAACCTCTACAAGGTGGTGGCCGATGTGAATAGCCTGCTGGGCGACATCGACAACGGCACACTGAGCCAAGACGACTACAACCTGATCAAGGGCGAAGCCCTCGCCCTGCGCGCCTTCTGTCATTTCGACGTGCTGCGCCTCTTCGGTCCCATGCCCGCAGATCCGGGAACAAGCCCCGTGCTGCCCTACGTGAAAGAGGTGACCAACCGTACCAACGCCCTTCTCACCTACGAGCAGTTCACTCGCATGTTGCTGGCCGATATTGACGAGGCAGAAGCCTGCCTCAAGAAGGTGGACCCTATCCTGAAGCAGTCGATAGCCACACTCAACACTCCGTCGCAACTCACCGACAACTACTATGGCTACCGCCAGATGCGCATGAACTTCTATGCCGTGTGCGCCCTTAAAGCCCGCGTAGCCCTCTGGACGGGCAACAAGGCTGAAGCACTGCAATATGCGCGCACCGTGATCAACGCCACCACGGCCGACGGCACCAAGACCTTCCGCCTGGGAACACTCAACGACTGTGCCAGCGGTGACAAGGTGCTTTCCAGTGAGCATATCTTCAACCTCAAGGTTACCGACATCGCCTCCACACTCGGCTCCGGCACCACCTGGCAGAAGACACAGTCGCAGTTGCGTACACAACTCTATGAAACAGGTACCACCGATATCCGCTACGTCAACATGTGGAATTACGTCTATGACAGTTACTGGTGGACCTACTACAACTATTTCGTCAAATACGTGCAGACCGACAACATGCCAGCGCTGGCACGCAACGTCATCCCTATGATGCGCCTCTACGAGATGTATCTCATCGCCATGGAGTGCTCGTCGCTGAGCGAGGCCAACGCCCTCTATGTCGAGATGGCAGCCGCCCGCAACGCTCCTTCCGTCACAATTACCAGCGAGGAGCAACTGCGCGAACTGCTCATTAAGGAATACAACCGTGAGTTCTACGGCGAAGGCCAGGCTTTCTACGCCTACAAGCGCATGGCCGCCGAGAAGATATACTTCACCAACGAGCCCGGCACGAAAGATGCCTATGTGGTGCCACTGCCCGTTCAGGAGTCTGTTTATGTTAATGAATAAGTCATAATAAATATAAGCGTTATCATGAAGAAGATTATATATTGTTCGATGCTCCTGCTATGTATGGGGCTGGCAGCCTGTCATGAGGAAGACGGACTGCTCTTCAACGACAAGGCACGCGTGCAGTTGCGTCCCGATGCCAGCGGCACCTTTGCCGACTATTCCTATTCATTTGTTTGGAGTCCCGCCACTGTAACCCGCGATGTTGTCTATCTGCCCATCAGGGTGATGGGAGGTCCCGCCGCCACCGACAGGCATGTGATGATAGAGCAGGTGAGCGAATACGACATCTCCTACACAAAAGACCATTGGGGGTATGTGACCGACTCTGTGGTTACCGAACGCACCGATAAGGCCGTTGCCGGTAAGCATTACGTGCCATTCGACAGTCCCGAGTATGATCAACTGCTCAGAATTCCTGCTGGAGAAGTGCTCACGCAGATAGGAGTCATCCTGTTGCGCGATGCCTCGCTGGGCAGTGAGAAGGTGCGGCTCCGCATCCGTCTGAAACCCACTGAGGATTTCTTACTGGGCGAAAGCAAGTATCTGGAGCGAACCATCACTATTTCCGACATGCTCGAACAGCCCTCCAACTGGGCCAGCCGCTATATGAACAGTTATTTTGGAACCTACAGCAAGGCCAAACACCAACTCATGATGAGCGTGGTTGGCGGAAAGGTGGACGAAGACTGGGTGGACGAAGCCTACAATTCATCGTCGTTCCGCTATTACTGGCGCATGAAATTTATTGAGGCCCTGCAGGATTACAACAACAATCCCGCCAACATCGCTGCCGGACTGGCTCCTATGCGCGAGAATGCTGACGACCCGAACAGCGCGCTCGTCACCTTCCCTACAAACATGTAAGTATAACTCTCACAATCGAACAATCAGAAAAACAAATGATTATGAAGACAAAAATATATGCATTGATGGCCCTTCCGCTGTTTTTGCTGGTATCATGTTTCAGCGATGACAGCAACTACGACTACGCTGAACCCCTGGACATTCAGGTAGAGGGTATTCAAGACCAGTACACTGTGTCGCCTGGCGATGTTATCCAGTTGAGACCAACGGTAACACCAGCCAATCGCGATTACGAGTATTTCTGGACCATTACGCCTGCCAGTGCGCAGACGCTGGCTGCTATCGACACTGTTTCAACGGAGCAAAGTTGGGACTATACCGTCGACCGTAGCATTGGTGCCTACAAATTGCGTTTCTGTGCAAAAGACAAGCAGACGGGCATTTTTGCCTACAAGGAGTATAACCTCAACGTGTCTACCGACATGGCCACTGGCTGGTGGGTGCTGAAAGGCGATGCCGAAGGCACAGATATCGACTTTTTCTCTGATAGCAAGGTGAAACGTAACCTGGTTTCGAGCGTCAACGGCCGCAAGATGCAAGGAGATCCGCTAAACCTGCATTTCACCTTAGAGTATTGGGTGTTTAACGAGAGCACTCTGCGGGACGTACAGACCACTACTGTGTTCGCTGCCAGCAGCGGTGACATTGTGGCTCTCGACTATTTCACGGGCAAGATTGTCGCCGGTTATGACGACTTGTTCGTTGACCTGCCAGCCCATCGCAACGTGCAGGCTATGTTTGCCGGACCGTCTGATGTGCATGTGTGTGTAGACAATACCGTATACACCATGTTCAACTCGCGTTATAACATCTATAAGCAATTCATCATCAAGACGCTCGGTGACTATCGACTGTCGCCATATCGCCACTGCTCACATGCCACGCTGCCGCTACTATTCGACGAGAAGACATCGTCGTTCTGCTCAGTAAGCCGTAACTCGCCTAATCTTGATTTCTTTGCCGACGGCACGCCGTCGCCGAAAAATCTCGACATGGACATGATCTATATGGGCGGCAAATCCACTACTGCCACCAGTCAGGGTGATGTGGCACTGGCTGTGATGAAGAAAAAGAAAGCAGACGACTATCAGTTGTTCACGCTCAACGGCTATGCTTCTTCCGTGTCGCGCAATCCCGTTCAAGAGGTTACTGCGCTGAACAGCAACTTGCAGATGCTGAAGGCAGACTACCGTGCGCTCAACCAGAACAACAACATCATTTATTTCTTTAAAGGTAACCAATTATGGGCCTGCAATCTGGACAACCAGTCAGAGAGCGAAGAGAACATCGTGCTCCCTGCCGGCGAGGAGGTCACCTATATGGAGTTCCTGAAATACTCACCTTACGGACTGAACGACTCGTGGTTCGACTATCTGGCCATTGCCACAGTGAAGGACGGCAACTATAAACTTTATCTGCACCCAGTGTCGGCTGCCCGGGTGTTGCCGGCAGAGAAAACCTTCGAAGGAAAAGGCCGGGTGAAGAGGGCATGCTTCATGGAACAGTCGTCCAGAGGTACTTACACCACCACACTTTTCTAATTGCAAAACGCAATGTGCACGATGAAAAGAAAAACAGCCATGCTGGCGATGGGCTGCCTTGTGGCAGCCCTGATGCCCAGCCTGTCGATAGCCAAAGTGACCATCACGGGCACAACGGGCGAGTATGTAAACAAGGAGATGAGCCTCTTTGAGTGTCGCGACGGGCTTCCCCTGCTTTTGGCCACCACAGAAGTAGATGGAGATGGCACTTTCTCGCTTACGGCCGAAATACAACAAACGGGCTTTTATCTGCTTGGCTATAAAGGTGGAGTGAGGCATCCGCTTTATCTGACAGGAAACGAGACACTCAAGGTGCAGTTCTCCAACTACCAATTAACCATACTGCAGGGTGCCGGTAGTGCATGCATGCTACTCAGCGAGTGGGAGAAAGAGGCAGGCCCAGTGCGCGCGCATGCTTGGTTCTTCCGCTCAACAGGCGGTTGCGAAAGCGTGGATGCTGACCAGTTTGAACGAGAAACAGCCTCGTTGCAGGCCTGTGCCGCCCGTCTCTCTCCACGGCTGAAGAGTATGCCCGTCACCGACCAGCCGTTTGCAGTGCTTATGCAACTGAAAATGGATGCCGACCAGGCCTTCCTGCGTCTGGCATACCAACGCAGCCATCTGGGTGAGACCGACGACGATTTTGTCTCTGCAGAACATTGGCTGCGTGCCGACCATCTGTTACGACAGCCACTATTGGCACAGTTGCCCTTGGTACCAGAAATGATGGGTGTGTATGTGGAAGGCAAGGCCGCCCGCCAGTTGCCGCCCGTAGAGAATCCTGCTTCTATCAAGGGCAGCGAGTATCAGGCTCGTGCCGCTCTCATCACTGACCAGTGTCTGCGACAGTCATATATATATGAGGTGGCTTCTCATCTGCGCTATTATGAAATGTATCGTGAATTATGCAGCGCGTTTGCCGACGAGTCCTTCTCTCAGCGGATGTTGCAGGTGATGAAGCCCATAGAACAGTCGTTGGAATGGTCAAAACCCGGGGGCGATGCTCCCGATTTCAAGGGCATCACGCCCAATGACGGATGGCTTGCGCTGAGCGATTTGCGAGGCAGGGTAGTTGTCATCGATGTCTGGGCCACGTGGTGTGTACCCTGTTTGCGCATGATGCCCTATTTCCGTGAGTTGGAGAAAGAACTGGCAGATCCCGATCTGGCATTCCTGAGTGTCTGCGTGGGAGCCTTGCCCGAGAAAGACTTGTGGCTGAAACTTGTGAAAGACAATCACCTGTCGGGTAACGTGGTGTTTGTAGACAGTTGGACGCGTGGTTTTGCCAAAGACTACAGGGTGACCAGCGTGCCCCGCTTTATGATTATCGACCGTCGAGGCAGGGTATACTCTTATGCCGCGCCCGCGCCCAAGTATCCTCAACTGAAACAAATGATTTTGCAGGCATTGGCCGCAAAATAACAGACGAGAGGCAAGGTGTGTTCTCATGTGCAGGAATTCAACCTTGAGAGCAACCATGCCTCTCTGCTTCCGTTTTATATCGTTAAACGAAAAGCATCCTTATGAGAAAGTTTTCTTTGTTGTTACTCATGCTGACAACGGCGCACGTGTGCGGCCAGCATATAGTAAACGTGAGAGATTTCCTTGAGAGTCGTCCATGGGCTTTGCAAAGACCCATGGCCACCGACACTGTCGACATGAATGGCAGCAAGCAGACGTTTGTTGACGGTGTGGGCAGGGAAGTGAAGTTTTATATTAACAATACAATGTACACGTCAGCCCGTCTCAATGTGAGGGGAGCCAGCCGCCACGAGACCTTTGTCGATGGCAACAGGCATTCCGCCACATTGGCTTTGGAACCTGGTCACCACGAAGTGGCGATTAGGTACATACTTTCAAACGGGGATACTGACACCGTGAATGTGGTTGTAGATGCCTCGCATGAAGTGGAGTGTACCACTTCACCGTTGCGGAACTATACCTATCATGATGTAGTTGACGGTCTGCGTGTGACTAACTTGAAGGTATCAGCAGACGGGAGATATGCCATTGTGGGCTTTCGCAATGTGCAAAAAGGCGGCCGTAGCAACACATACAGCGAGATTGTTGACTTGCGAACCGGGCGAACCATCAAGCAGCGTGAGTTGTATAGCATAGAATGGATGCCTCGCTCTGATGCCTGGTACTACGAGGACAGGGATGGTGGCAGTCGTATCTTGCGGCGTGTCGATGTGCAGACGGGCGAGATCTCTGTCATTGCCCGTGGCCTGCCCGACGGAGACATCACGATGAGTCCCTCTGAAGATTATCTCATTCTCTCAAAAGATGAGCGTGGACCTGTGGAGTCTGGCGATGTCTTTCAATGGGTGACTCCTGACGACCGTATGCGAATCTTCCGGTTTCGCACGCGTCTGTTTCGTTATGATTTAACAACAGGTCAGAGTCAGCCTCTCACCTTCGGCCATCATTCGGTGGCTCTGGAGGACATCACGCGCGACGGAGATAATCTGTTGGTCAGCGTGCAGCGCACACAGTTGGGCAACCGTCCGTCAACGGTTTATGACTATCTCATCCTCAATGTGCGCACCATGGCCGTTGACACCCTTTATTGTGAGGCTGCTTTTTTGAGTGCTCCTCGTTTTTCTCCCGACGGGCAGCACGTGCTGTTCATAGGTTCAGCAGAGGCTTTCAATGGCTTTGGGACTGCTGATGATGCCGGAGTCTGCTCCAGCATCTATGATAAGCAATTGTATGTGGTGGACTTGGCCACGCGCCATGCCGACTGTCTTACGCGTAACTTCCATCCATCGGTGATTCGTGCAGAGTGGTCGGCAGCAGACGGACAGATTTATTTCTCTGCCTACGACCGCGACAGGATAAGCCTTTTTTCAGCGAATGTCCAGACAAAGAAGGTTCGGCGCATTGATACCCATGAGGATGTGGTGCGTGAGTTCTCGCTGTCGAGCGAGCAGCCTGTGCTTGCCTACTATGGGGTGAGCGCGATGAACTCGGTGAGAGCCTATGTGGTAAACCTGAGAAAAGACAAGACAACCTTGCTGAAAGACTGTTCTGCTGCTTTGCTCAAGGACATTCGTCTGGGCGAGTGCCGCGATTTCGCTTTTGTATCTTCACGGGGCGACAGCATCGACGGCCGTCTGTATCTACCTCCCGGGTTTGATGCCACCAGAGAATATCCTATGATTGTGAACTATTATGGAGGCAGCACGCCCACTTCGCGTAATTTTGAGTCGCAGTATCCACATCCTTATTATGCTTCGCTGGGGTATGTCGTTTACGTTGTCAACCCGCGTGGTGCCATTGGCTATGGTCAGCGTTATAGTGGATGCCATGTGAATACGGCCGGGAATGGTGTGGCAGAGGATATCATCGAGGGAGTGAAGATGGTATGCCGCCAGTGTCCGTTTGTGGATGAGAAGCATATTGGGTGCATAGGTGCCTCTTATGGAGGCTTTATGACACAGTACCTGCTCACAGAAACCGACCTCTTTGCTTGTGGCATAAGTCATGCCGGCATTGCCAATCATGCCAGTTATTGGGGCTGCGGTTACTGGGGGTATAGTTACAGTGAAGTGAGTATGGCGGGAAACTATCCTTGGAGCAATCCCCAGTTGTATGCTTTGCAGAGTCCTCTCTTCCGTGCCGATAAGATTCATACGCCGTTGCTGCTCACACATGGTACCGCGGATACCAATGTTCCCATGTCCGAAAGTGTGCAGATGTTTACTGCGTTGAAGACGCTGGGACGTGACGTGGCTTTTGTGCAGGTGCGTGACGAGAACCATATCATCGTCGATTATGAGAAACGTAAACAATGGACCGATGCTATTTTGGCATGGTTTGAGAAATACCTGAAGGGTGACAGCACATGGTGGAACAGGCTGTTCCCAGAGCGATGGTATTGACGAGATGAGTTCTTGTAGAATCCCAAAACAGTTTGTCAGCGTAAAAGCATGCTGCCCGGCATCGGGCGGCATGCTTTTACGTTAGAAGAATCCGTAGGGTGCTGCCATGATTGGTTGGGTGCTCTTTTTGTTCTTAGGGAATTTGTTAAAGCGGTAGGTCAGTTTGAACATGAAATAGCGGGGTGTGACGTTGGTATACGTTTCTGTTCGCCCTTGTTCGTTGACAGTGAAACGGCGGTTGCTCAGTTGGCCCAGCAGGTCGAAGGCCTCGGCGCTGACAGTGAGATGGGCCTTGGGGATGGTGCGCGAGAGGGTGAGTGTGCATACCCATTCGTCGCGGTTCATCTGGTGGTCGCTGTAGCCGCGGTGGCAGAAGTTGGTGATGTTGGCGGAGAGTTCTGTCTTCCACACAAGGGGACTCAATGCCTGCATACCGTAACTAAAATCGCTGGCGTGAATGGTGCGGAATCCCTCGCGGCTGCCTGTGGTGGTGTGGATGCTGCCGTTGAAAAAGGCGGAGAGGTTGGTGAGCCGACCAGGCAGCATGTTGAGATATCGTATGCTTAGTCGGCCGTTGAGCCTTGAGTTGTCTACATGGCTCAGACGACGGAGTGCGGTGGCATCGGGTTGCGATGTGGCGGTGGCGGTTTCGTGGACGACTTGCATCAGGTCGACGCTGTGGTGGAGCGATGCTCCGATGCTGGCATCGACACTCATCTTATGGTCGCGGGTGACAGCCTGTCCATAGTTGAAGTCTGCTGATGCGTTCCAGTTGCCGTTCACGTTGGTGGGCTTGCTGGTGGTGATGCCGCTCTGTCGGTCATAGACGGTCTCACTGGCTCGGGCATTGTCGGTCTGACTGTATTCGATGCTGCCGTTTATGCGTCTTTCTCCTTTCATGGAGAAGTTGTAATAGTGAAGTCCGATGTTGTATACGTGGCTGTTTTTCAGGTTTGGGTTGCCGAGCGTTACGCTCAGCGGATTACTGTCGTCGCGGTAGTCGATGCGGCTGGTGAGGTCGGGGGCGGTGGTGTTGGCAGACAGGGTGAGTCCGACGCTCATGTGCCCGTTCTTGGTATTGGTATATTCCATACGTATGCTGGGCTGCAAGAAGGTGTTGGTCTGCGAGAGGCTGGTGGGTGTCTGCCGGAAATAATCCAGTTTCTGGTGCTCAATGACGAGGGGCAGCCTGAGGTCGATGCCTCCGTCGCGGAGAAACTTAGGGTGGTAGCGGAAGGAGAGTTCCACGTTGTGCTTGTTGTTGTGCTGGGTGTATGTGTAACTGTTGGGGTTGTCTAACACCCTTGCCAGTTCTTCCATGGAAGAGGGAAGCATGTCGTAGCGTGTGCTGTCGCGCTCGCTAAGTTTGTCCAGTCGGTAGAGCAGGTTGCTGGTCTTGGTGAACTGATGGTTGAAGCCGTAGGAGATTTGCAGCCCGTGCTGTCCCAGTCCGTAGTTATAGTATGCGCCTGTGTCGAAGGTAAAGTTGGTGTTGGGCGCATGGGTGTAGTTGTTGCGGTAGTCTTGTGATCCCTGATTTTTGATGTAGTCGTAGACGGAGAGGGCAAAACTGTTACTGCGCGTATGGCTATAGGTTGTAGACGCGTTGACGGTGAGCATGTCGGCGAGCAACTTCACATTGCCGAACATGCCCATGCTGGCATTGATGCCCGAGGTGCGGCTTGTGTTTTCCGATTGCTGTCGGTTGAGTGTAATCTGCCGATATTTCTCGGGATGTATGAACAGATCGTTCAGAATGTCGTTGTATTCATTGGGGTCGGCATCGAAGACTGCTGAGCGGTTGTCGCCCATGGCGCTTGTGTTGTTATAACTGATCTGACCGGTGGCGTTGCCCACGAATCCCTTGGGAGAGACGCTGGCCTCAGCGCGGGTGTCGAAGGTGATGTTGCGGTTGCGGCTGCGGTTGATGCTGCGGTTGAAGGTGTCGCCGCCAGAGAGGAACGTCTGCGCTGATGTCCAGGTGTCGGTGTGCGCGTTGTCGTGGCTGGCATTGCCGCTCCATGTCAGTCTGAGCGGGTCTTCAAACTCGCCATACGAGTAGGAAAAGCCCCCTTTGCGGTAGGTGGTGGTGCCGCTGGGCGTGAGGGGCTCGTTGTCGCCCATGGCAATAGCCATGCCTCCGCCATAGCCTGTCGGGTCTGACTGGTCGCTCAGGTTGTTCAGGTTTCCGATGAGGCTGAACCGCGACTTGGGCGTTGACAGGGTGGACATCATCTTGGTCTTGTAGTAGCCCTGTGTGCCGCTGCCTGCCTCGAAATTGCCCATCCATCCGCGCTGGTATTGCCTTTTCAGCCGCACATCCATCACATACGACTTGTCGTCCATGTTGCGCCCCATCATCTCGGTGAGTTTTCCCTTACGGTCGAACACTTTCACCTTGTTCACCGTGTAGGCGGGAAGGTTTTGCAGGGCCGACTTGGGGTCGCCCTCGAAGAATGAGCGTCCGTCGATGAGCAGACTCTCTATGCGCTTGCCGTTGACCTTTATTTCGCCGTCTTTGCTGAGTTCCGTGCCAGGCAGTTGCGCTATGAGCGCATCGAGCATGCTTCCCTCTGCCAGGTTGAAGGCATCAGCATTGAAGACGATGGTGTCGCCGCGCATCACCATTTTCACCTTCGATGCTTTGACCACTACCTCGTTGAGCATCTGCGATATCCTTTTCATCCTGATGACAGGCACTTCCACATGGTTTTGCCGCTTAATTCTGATTTCTACAGGCATGTAGGCTGTTTCGTAGTTCAGATGGGAGGCCTTGATGATGTATTTCCCAATTTCGCTGACTTCAAAGTCGTATCCTCCCATGAATTTGAGGAGAAACGAATCTTGTGGATTCTCTATCTGGTAGGTTTTTACCAGTGTGCTGTCAGCGCGGAGCAACTGTATGGTGATGTTGGGAATGCCCTGTTTGGTTTCTTCGTCGCATACCCGGCCGAAGAGATGGTAGGTACGGTCTTGTGCGGATATGCATGCAACAAGGCATAAGAAGATGAGTATCAGGTGAAGTCTTTTCATCGTTTTTTTACTATATACGTAAAAATAAAAAAACAGGTCACGGCATTTTGTAGTTTTTAACCATCGTTATAGGTAGGAAACAAAAGGAGCAGGGAGTGCGCAATGGCTCTCCCTGCCCTTGGGGGTATGCGTTTGGCCTGTCACGGCCTTCGTCCTGCTTAGCAGGTGGCAGGCCAGGGCTTTAACTGCTTGAAGAAGTCGTTGCCCTTGTCGTCAACAAGGATGAATGCGGGGAAGTCTTCCACCACGATCTTCCAGATGGCTTCCATGCCCAGTTCGGGGTATTCCACGCACTCGATGCTCTTGATGCTGCTCTGCGAGAGCACGGCAGCCACGCCGCCGATGCTGCCCAGATAGAATCCGCCATGCTTCTTGCAGGCATCGGTTACCACCTGCGAGCGGTTGCCCTTGGCAATCATGACGAGCGATGCGCCATGATCCTGGAACTCGTCAACGTATGGATCCATGCGGTTGGCTGTTGTTGGTCCCATCGATCCGCAGGGATATCCTTCGGGCGTTTTTGCGGGTCCGGCATAGAGCACGGGATGATCTTTGAAATACTGCGGCATGTCTTCACCGGCATCCAGACGGGCTTTGAGTTTTGCGTGTGCAATGTCGCGGGCCACGATGATGGTGCCTTTCAGGTTGACGCGTGTGGAAACGGGATATTTGGTGAGTTCGGCGCGCACGGCATCGATACCTTTGTCCAGGTCAATCACGATCTGGTTGCTGCCCTCGCCGGCCTTTGCATATTCTGCAGGAATCAGTTCAGAGGGGTTGTTGTCCATCTTCTCCAGCCAAACACCATCGCGGTTAATCTTGGCCTTGATATTGCGGTCGGCAGAGCAACTAACACCCATGCCGATGGGGCAACTGGCACCGTGGCGCGGCAGACGGATTACGCGGATGTCGTGAGCCATGTATTTGCCTCCAAACTGTGCACCGAGTCCAATCTTGTGGGCTTCGAGCAGGAGTTTCTTCTCCAGGTCGATGTCGCGGAAAGCGCGTCCTGTCTCGTCGCCGGTGGTGGGCAGGTTGTCGTAATACTTAATACTGGCCAGTTTCACGGTGAGCAGGTTCTTCTCGGCAGAGGTGCCGCCGATGACGAATGCGATGTGATAAGGCGGGCAGGCGGCTGTTCCGAGGCTCTTCATCTTTTCAACAAGGAAGGGAATCAGTGTGCCTTCGTTCTGGATGGTGGCCTTGGTCATGGGGTAGAAATAGGTCTTGTTGGCCGAGCCTCCGCCCTTTGCCACCATCACGAAGCGATACTCTGCACCTTCAACGGCCTCGATGTCGATCTGTGCGGGCAGGTTGCAGCGCGTGTTTACCTCATCATACATGTTGAGCGGAGCGTTCTGCGAGTAGCGCAGGTTCTCCTGTGTGAAGGTGTTGAACACACCACGTGATAGGGCTTCTTCGTCTTCAAAGCCCGTCCATACCTGCTGACCTTTCTCGCCGTGGATGATGGCGGTGCCGGTGTCCTGGCAGAAAGGCAGGATGCCTTTGCATGCTGTCTCGGCGTTGCGCAGGAATTGCAGTGCCACGTATTTGTCGTTTTCCGAAGCCTCCGGGTCGGTAAGTATCTGTGCCACCTGCTCGTTGTGGGCGCGGCGCAACATGAACTCTGCATCGTGGAATGCTTCCTGAGCCAGCAGCGTGAGCGCCTCGGGGCTTACTTTCACGATTTCTTTTCCTTCAAATTCGCTGATTGTGACACCCTCCTTTGTGAGCAGACGGTATTCGGTGTCGTCTTTGCCCAACTGAAACATGGGGGCATACTTAAATTCTACGTTTGCCATAATGTTTTCGGTTTTATTTTCTTGTTTACACAGGTTGTATTTTTCTGCTTGCAAATATACAACTTATTCGCGAATTTTCACCCTCTCGGTGCCAACTTTTTTGAGTTTTCAGTAGAAAAAGCATAGCCGGCGGGTGCGGAAGCCAGTGGGCGCGGAAGCCGATTTGTCAACAAAAATACACGTTTTTGCCCTAAATGGCTGCGATATTTTGAAAATAAAATCCTGCGGTCGCAAATACGCGAGTTTTGGGGGAGTTGATTATAATAGGCTGAAACTATGTGAGTTAGACAGAAATGTTGCGCTTACCGCCTTTCATTATTAAGCCGTTGATCCGCAAAAACTATGGTTCTACGCTTCAAAACCTATGGTTTTACGTCATAATAACTAATGTTTTGCGCCCCAAAACCGTATGTATTGCAGGGTAAAAACTATGGTTTTGCGCGATGAAAGCATAGGTGAGGTTTGGTGGAAGCGCAGCGATGACTCGCCGAGGTCTGATTTTTGCTTCCAGAATGACTAAAAACCCGTGAATAGATTGTCCGTTTTTTTTACAACTTTTACAATCGTTTTTTACGCGCGAATATAGCAAAACGGCCGCCATTGCAAATCAGCAATGGCGGCCGTTTAAAGTTATTAGTATCCGAAAATCTCTTGCAGCGTGACGCGTTTCACGGGGGCTATCTGCTGCAGGGCATTCATGTCGAGGTTCTTCTCGTTGCCCAGAATGATGTAGCGGTAGGGTTTTCCGGCCATGTTCTGCTTTTCAAAGTCCACGATGTCGGCCAGTTTCAGGTCGGGCAGGGCATTGTAGACGGTCTCGTTGAGGTCGGTTTCCAGCCCGATGCGCTTGGCCATGAGCCATGCGTTGATGATATTCATCTTTGTGGTTCGGCTGCTGGCTATCTGCTTGGTCAGTGCATCCTTGGCGATGTTGAATGCGCTTTCGCTCTGCGGCATGTTGTCGAGAATGGCGTGGAACTCGCGCACGCAGTCCATCATCTTGTCGTTCTGGGTGATGATATGCGTGAAATAGCGCTCGGTTTGTCCGGTTCGCGTGGGCCGTAGATAGGCTGCCCCGGCGTTATAGGCCAGTCCGCGTGCCTCGCGCAGTTCCTGAAACACGATTCCGTTCATACCTTGTCCGTAGTATTCGTTGAACAGCGCAATTACCGGTTGGCGGCTTACGTCCCACGGTTTCTGCTCGTTGTGATACATGCGCATGTAGATGTTCTGTGCGCTGTAGGGGGCGATGATGATTTCGTTGGTAGGTGTGGCCTGCTCCTGGTATGGCTTGTTCTGCGGCGGCACCATGAGTTTCTCGGGCGTTTTGTGCGTCTTCGAAATCACCTTTGCCAATTTTTTCACCGAGAGCGGACCGTAGTAGAGCACGCTGTGCTCATAGTTGCGGATGTCGCGCAGCAGGTTGAGCAGCGTCTGCGGGTCGGTGTCGCGCAACTGCTGTGCCGTCATTTGGTTGCGTGTGGGGTTGTGCTGCCCGTAGATGGCATAGTTGTATAGCGCGTCGAAGCACTGCCTCTGGCTCATCTTGGCATCGGTTCGGGCCTTGAGAATCATGTCCACGTTCTGGTCGTAAGCGGCCTTATCCACCTTTGCGTTCTGCAGGAAATCCTCGAGCAACTGCAGGGCTTTGGGCATGTTTTCGTTGAGTCCTCTAAGGCTGATGTTAATGTTGTCGCTGTTCACGTTGACAGAATACGAGCAGGCTATTTCATAGAATTTCTCCTTGACCTGTGCCGCCGTGAGTTTGTCGGTGCCTAAATAGTTGATGTAGTCGGCAGCCACCTCGTAGCGGTTGTCGGCTTCGGTGCCGAATTCGTAGCGGAAGATGAGGTCGAAGCGGTCGTCGTCGTTGTTCTGCTTATACACCACGGGCAGGCTGCGGTCGGTCTCTGCGAAGGTGAGGTCTTTCTTGAAATTCACAAATTGTGGCTTGATGGGGTCCACCTTGCTGTTCTGTATCTCCTTCACGAAGTCGCTCATCATGTCGCGGTTGGCCGGTATGGGCGTGATGGAAGGCTTGTCGATCGATTTCACGGTGGTGTCGATTCCCTGTCGCTTGTAGATGGCCACGTAGTTGTTGCCGAAGTGACGGTTGGCAAATTTCACAATGTCTTTTTTCGAAATCTTGGCCATGCGGTCGATTTTGCCCACTTCCTGCTCCCATGGAATGCCGTTGATGAAAGCATCAACAAAGCGGTCGGCGCGACTCTTGTTGCTGTCCAGGGCGCGCAGGTTGTTCAGTTTGGCGTTGTTGATGATGGCCGGCAGCAGGTTGTCGGAGAACTCTCCGCGCTTCAGTTTTTCCATCTCGTCGAGCAGCAACTGTTTCACCTCGTCGAGCGACTGTCCCTGTCGCGGCGTTCCACCCATGAGGAATGCTCCCTGCTCAGCCAGCATCTCCGAGCCGGCAAATGCTTCCTGCACCTTCATTCCCTGGTTGAGGTCGAGGTCGATGAGGCCCACTTCGCCGTTGTTGAGTATCTGTTCTATGAGGTCGAGTGTGTCGTTTTGCAACGAAACGGCCTTTTCGAATCTCCACCCCAGCCATAATGTCTCTGCCTCCTGACCGATAATGGTGGTGTCTTGAGGTGATGTGAGCGGCGGCAGGGCTGCGAATTCGGGCTGCTTGACGGGTGTGGGCTTGCCGTTTTCATCCAGTGCCGGTTTCCATTCGCCGAAGTATTTGCTGATGATGGCAATCGTTTTGTCAGGGTCGAAGTCGCCTGCCATGCAGATGGCCACGTTGTTGGGCACGTACCATTTCTTGAAATATTCTTTGATGTTCTTGATGGATGGATTCTTCAGATGTTCCTGCGTGCCGATGGTGGTCTGCGTGCCGTAAGGATGGTTGGGCCAGAGTTTTGCGCAAAGAGCCGTGAAGAGTTTGCGCTGGTCGTTGGAAAGTCCGATGTTGTATTCCTCGTAAACAGCCTCCAACTCGGTGTGGAATCCGCGAATCACCATGTTCTGGAAACGGTCGGCCTGAATCTTTGCCCAGTTCTCGATTTCGTTGCTGGGGATGTCTTCGGTATAGCAGGTCACGTCGTTGCTGGTATATGCGTTGGTTCCTTCGGCTCCGATGGTGGCCATGAGTTTGTCGTATTCGTTGGGAATGAAATACTTGGCGGCGAGTTGCGAGATGCTGTCAATCTCATGGTATTTCTGTTTGCGCAATGCGGGGTCGGTGATCAGGCGGTACTCCTCGTAGCGTTTTTCAATCTCGTCGAGCAGCGGTGCTTCGGCCTCTGGATTGTTCGTGCCGAAGAGTTTTGTGCCTTTGAACATCAGATGCTCCAGATAGTGAGCCAGACCAGTGGTCTCTGCCGGGTCGTTCTTGGAGCCGGTGCGCACGGCCACGTAGGTCTGGATGCGCGGAGCCTCCTTGTTCACGCTGAGATACACTTTCAGTCCGTTGTCGAGTGTGTAGATGCGGGTGGCTGAGAGGTCGCCCTTCACCTCCTCGTACTTGTACTTGTTGCCGCATGATGCCACAAGCAGCAAGAACAAAAAGGAACAGTAGATTAAAATATTCTTTTTCATTGTGTCTATAATAACATGTTAATAATAATCGTTATTATCATATAATTCTTATAGTGTGATTCTCTATTATCCTCCCACAGTCGGGTTGAGACCCTTTAATCCTCATAGTCGGTTTCCCTGTCGAGTTTCTCAATGAAATCGTTGAAGACATCGTCTTCCACGTCGCCCATGGCATATTCTTTCTCTGCATCTTTGCGGATTTCTGCAATCCAAGCGCGCCGTGCCTGCACATAGTCGCTGTGGATATGGTCAATGTCAGAGGGCGTGATTTCGCTCAGACCATAGTAGTCGAGAATCATTTGGTATGACCAGGTCCAGCGGTAGTCGCTGTAGTGGTCGTTGATTTCTGCAAAACGGTTCAGCATTTGCTGTATGTTCTCGATGGTTCCGTTCTTGATGTCGTCCACAATGCGCTGCTCCTCGCTCTCGGGCAGCAGCAGTCCTGACAGGTCTACCCATTTGCCTTTACCCACATCGCTGGTTGGCTTTTCGAAGAAACCTTCTTTCTTGGCGCGTTTCAATACGGCACCCATGTAGATGCGGAGCGCGATGTCGTAATACTTGAGACCCTTTCTCAGCGAGGTGGCGTTGATGACATATTCGTGGAAGTTATAGGTAGACACGTTGTCACCGCTTGCCTGCCGGAGTGCTTCCAGAATCTTTCTTCCTTCCAGAATCTCACCGACGGTGAATGGCGAGAGCCAGTCAAAATTGATGATACTCTTTCTTGACTGTTTGGAGCGCTTGTCTCGTTTCGGCCATTTCTTGATGTCGCGGTAGAGGCCTACCGTGGTGATGTTGCGTCCAGGCACGATATACATGGTTTCGCCGTATGCCATCAGATAGGAGAATGGCAGGTTTCGTGTGTCGGGATGGTGCATCAGTTTTCCGAAACAGACAGAGAAAGCACCGATGGTTGCGGGCATCAGGACATAGGCACCGCTGGCCGTTTTCGTTCCCCTCTCCAAAGTGCCATAGTGCATGGGCCCCATCTTGTAGGCATGGTTTGAGAAATTGGTGTTTGAACCAGCATTATAGAATGAGAATTCTCCGCCGATGAGCAGGCTTGACTTGTGGTGGCTTGCAGAGAACGGCCCACAGAAGGCGGCACATGCCTCACCGTTGGCCATGAATGAATTGGCAAAAAACAGACTGGCTTCTGCCGTGAATCCATTTGTAATCTGGCATGCTTCGCCCACGAAGCAGTCTTGCATTTTTACGGAATTGTTGATAGAGCATCCGTCGCAGATGATGGAGTTCTCGCAGATGACTCCCGTTCCGATGTATACCGATGCATCCTTCGACGACATGATGGTGCACTCACTCAGACGGGCAGCACCGCTGATTTCGCAGTCACCTTTCACAATGGTGTTCGTGATATCCTTGGTGTTTACAATCTTCACATTGTTTCCAATCAGACCGCGGTCTGGCCGGCCCACTCTCAACTCGTCTTCAATCATCTGGTGCAAGGTCTGTCTCAGTGCCTTGTCGTTGAAATGCTTTACCATGAAAGCAGCCACCTGGCTGTTGAGTTCGCGGAAAAGCGTTACGTTGCCGTCGCCCATTTCGTTCAGGACGCTGATCACGCTTCCTTCTCCGTATGTGGCATCGTCAGTGGTCTCAAGTGTACAAATGTTTGAAATATAGCAATCGTTGCCAATCGTGTAGTTGTTGATGTAGATACCCACTTTCTCTATCAGACAGTCGTTGCCGACAGATACATTGCGCAAGGTGGCATCGTTAATGCCGGAATGCTTGAAGAACCCTTTGCTCACTTCAACGAGTTTGTCGAAGGAACCGAGGCGAATGTCTCCGTAGAACATCACACGATGGAAGGAATAAGGCTTGAAACTGTCGGCCACCATGATGCGGCTCCAGTCTTCTGCCCAGCAATTGTTGTTTTCGAGGATGATAATCTCTTCATCCGTTAGACATCTGTAGTCTGCCATATCAATTTTGTGTTTAATGTGTTATTGTTCTGTATCGTCAATAGAATAGAGAAAATCGTTGTATGGGTATTTCTGCACATGCAACGCTCTAACTTTCTTGTAAATGCTTTCACGCAGTTCGTCAATATTCATTCTTTCGCGGGCGGAAATAAACAGGCAGTCGTCCGACAATTTGGCCATCCATGTCTTTTTCAGTTCATCAAGCGTGATGTTTTCTTTGGTCGGCGGCGTCAGGTCGTCGGGTTCTTTCTCTATCCATGTGTAGGCATCAATCTTGTTGAAGACTATCATTTGCGGCTTTTCCGAGGCTCCCAGTTCTTTGAGTGTCTTTTCCACCACTTCTATCTGTTCCTCAAAGTCGGGGTGAGAGATGTCGACAACATGCACCAGCAGGTCGGCCTCGCGCACTTCATCGAGGGTTGACTTAAAAGAATCAACCAGGTCGGTAGGCAGTTTGCGGATAAACCCAACGGTGTCGGCGAGCAGGAAAGGCAGGTTTTCAATGACCACTTTGCGCACGGTGGTGTCTAACGTGGCAAATAGTTTGTTTTCTGCAAACACTTCACTCTTGGCAAGCAGGTTCATCATCGTGGACTTGCCCACGTTGGTATATCCCACCAGCGCCACGCGAATCAGTCTGCCGCGGTTCTTGCGCTGTGTGGTTTTCTGCTTGTCAATCTCAATCAGACGCTGTTTCAGCAGTGTGATGCGTTGGAGGATGATACGTCGGTCCATTTCCAACTGGGTTTCTCCAGGTCCGCGCAGACCTACGGAGCCTTTACCTCCACCGGAACCCGAGCCGCCTCCTTGTCTTTCCAGGTGAGTCCACAAACGTTGCAGTCTTGGAAGCATATAGCGATACTGTGCCAGTTCCACTTGTGTCTTGGCATTGGCTGTCTGGGCTCGCATGGCAAAGATGTCGAGAATCAGCGATGTGCGGTCGAGAATCTTGATTTTCAGTTCTGCTTCAATATTTCTCAGTTGGCGTGGCGACAGTTCATCATCGAAGATAACCATTCCCACAGGCTGGGTCTCTCCGCTTTCGTCCTCATCGGCCGCCTCTTCCTGTGCCTTGATATATTGTTTGATCTCTTCCAGTTTTCCTTTGCCCACATAGGTGGTTTGGTTGGGACTTACCACTTTCTGTGTAAATCTTCTCACCGTCACGGCACCGGCTGTATCGGCAAGGAACTCCAGTTCGTCAAGATATTCCTTTGTCTTGGCTTCATCCTGTTCTTTCGTGACGAGTCCTACCAGTACGGCTGTTTCTGCTTTAACTTCAGAGATGACAAATTCTTTCATTTATAATGTGTATTTATTCTGCAAAATTACATGAAAATGTACAAAAAACAAAATAATACATTGATTTTTTAGATTTGGAGTGTCTTAAAAAGTATTGAAAGCCCCGCTGAACCCCGAAAACGTTTACGTAACTTTTTGCGTAAAAATGAATATTTAGTTGACATAAATCAAGAAAATGCATTACCTTTGCTCCCGTTAACGATGATTTTCAAATTTCATGCTACATAATACTAACTGCTAAGACATTCAAAAAAAGTTAATTGATTTGCTCCGACGTGATGTCGGAGCATTTTTTTTATTACTTTTGTAACATAATCATTTTACCTTGAAATATGAAACTTAATACCATCAGACCAGTTGCGTTTTTTCTTGTTGTTCTTTTCTCTGTGATCAATGCTTTTTCACAGGAAGATTACACGCAATACGTAGATCCGAAAATCGGTACAGGGGGGCATGGGCACGTGTTCTTGGGTGCCAATGTGCCATTTGGATTTGTTCAACTCGGACCAACGCAGCACACTCAGGGCTGGGATTGGTGTTCCGGCTATCATGCATCCGACTCTGTCCTCACCGGTTTCAGCCATACGCATCTCAGCGGAACAGGGTGTGGCGACCTGGGAGACGTGCTCTTCCTGCCGGTAAAAGACAACACGATGCGCGAAGTGAAGTTCTCGCATGCAGAAGAGACTTGTCGCCCGGGCTACTTTTCTCAGCGCATCAATTATCCAGGAGGAGGGCATGTCTATGCAGAACTAACTGCTACCAAGCGCACGGGCATGCACCGTTATTCCTTCTCATCTGATTTGGACACCGCCAGAATACTGATTGACCTGAAATGGGGAGTGGGCTGGGATCGTGTTACCGGTTGCGACATACGTCAGGTTTCCCCCCGTATGATTCAGGGCACTCGTTTCTCCAGCGGGTGGGCTAACCGCCAGAGAGTCTATTTTGTTGCCGAGTTCTCAAGTGATGTCAGTCTGCTGAGGCTGAATCAAGACTCGTTGTCCGTCGTCTCATGCCCCAACCAGGGACCGTTGCTTGTCAAGGTGGGCTTGTCATCGGTGAGTTGCGACAATGCGGCACTCAATCTCAAGGCTGAGAATCCTTTATGGGACTTCGACGCTGTGGCGCGCCAGGCACGTGCTGACTGGAACAGTCAACTCGGAAAGATACGCATTACGACCGCTAACGAGCAACAGCGGCGGATTTTCTACACCTGTATGTATCACACCATGGTGGCACCATCCGTATTCTGCGATGTAAATGGCGAATACTACGGTTCGGATGCCAATATTCACAAAGGCACTTTCACGAATCTCACCACCTTCTCCCTCTGGGATACCTACCGTGCATGGCATCCCCTTTCCACGCTGATACATCCTGAAATGCAGCATGACATTACTCAAACCATGCTCAATATCTACAAAGAACAACGCACTTTGCCCGTTTGGCACCTGATGGGTTGCGAGACGAACTGTATGGTGGGATGCCCCGCTGCGATTGTGCTTGCCGACCAGATACTGAAAGGCTTTGATGTGGACAAACCTCTCGCTGCCGAGGCCATGCGCCATTCGCTCGGTTCTCATCGCCGTGCTCACGATTTGCTTTGGCAATATGGCTATATACCATACGACCTTGACCCGCAAAACGAGTCCATCGGCAAAGGCATGGAGTATGCCATCGCCTATGGCAGTGCGGCCAAAGCTACGGGTGATCAGGAACTCCGGAAACTGGGAGAGTCATACAAGAAGTATTTCGATGCCAGCACCGGTTTCATGCGAGCCCGTTCTCTTGATGGGGCATGGCGCGTACCGTTTGATCCTTTTGCCGCGGAGTTGAACCATGTGAAGGATTACACCGAAGGAAATGCCTGGCAGTATATCTGGCTCGTGCCTCACGATGTGCACGGTCTTGTTTCCTTGTTCAAGAGCCCTCAGCATTTCATTTCCAAACTCGACTCCCTGTTCATCGTAACAGGCGACTTGGGAAAGGATGCCCCGCCAGACATCACGGGACTAATCGGGCAATATGCCCACGGAAACGAACCCAGTCATCATGTGGCTTATTTATATAATTATGTGGGAGAGCCATGGAAGACTGCCCGTCGGGTGCGCGAAATCATGACAACCCAATACCATGACGGACTTGATGGGCTTTGCGGTAACGAGGATGTGGGGCAGATGTCTGCATGGTATATCCTTTCTGCGCTTGGCATGTATCAGGTTGATCCGGCCGGGGGACAGTTCGTCTTCGGATCTCCGCTCTTTGACAAGGCTGAAATCAGTGTGGGACACGGCAACACTTTCCGTGTCGTTGCGCACAACAACAGCAGTCAGAACATCTACATCCAGTCGGCACGTCTCAACGGCAAGCCCTATCCTTATTCCTATATCCACTTCCGCGACATCGTTGCCGGTGGCACGTTGGAACTGCAGATGGGAAGCAAACCCTCTAAATTTGGAACAAAAACAAAATACCGCCCATGAAAAAATGCTGGTTTTCTGTAGTCTTTCTGATGGTATCTGTTGCCGTCAGTGCACATCCTTTGGGTGAAAAGAATGGAATCGTGCTGCCTGCTCATGAAACAATGCAGACAGACCATCTGTCGTATGAGGTGATAGAAAAGAAAATCAAGGAGGTAAGGCACATCTTGAAGAAAAATCCTTATCTGGCAGAAATGTTCGCGAAATGTTTCCCGAACACCATTAACACCACGGTCAACTACCGCGTCATCGACGGAGAAGATGATACCTTCGTCTATACGGGCGACATCCATGCCATGTGGCTGCGCGATTCTGGAGCGCAGGTGTGGCCTTATGTGCCTTTCGCCAAGGACGACGATGCGCTGCGCAAGATGATTCGGGGCGTTATCCTCCGACAGTTCAAGTGCATCCTGATTGATCCCTATGCCAATGCCTTCAACGACGGCCCTACTGGCAGCGAGTGGGAGAAAGACCTCACCGACATGAAGCCCGAACTGCATGAGCGGAAATATGAGATTGACTCGCTGTGCTATCCCATCCGGCTGGCCTTTTATTACTGGCAACTCACTGGCGACAGTTCCATCTTCACTGGCGACTGGCAGCAGGTGATGAAGGCTGTGTTACGAACTTTCCGCGAACAGCAGCGCAAAGACGGTCACGGGCCATATCGTTTCATGCGTCGCACAGAGCGGGCATCCGATACCATGCTCAACGACGGCTATGGCCATCCCGTGCGCCCCGTAGGTCTTATCGCCTCTGCCTTCCGTCCTTCCGACGATGCCTGCACCTATCTTTTCCTGGTTCCCTCTAATTTCTTCGCTGTTTCGTGTCTGCGGAAGGCAGCAACCGTTCTTGAAACAGTAAACAACGATGTGGCGTTGGCCTCCGAATGCCGTGCGCTGGCCGATGAGGTAGAACAGGCATTGAGGAAGCATGCCGTTTATGTGCATCCCAAATATGGTCCCATCTATGCTTATGAGGTGGATGGATATGGCAACCATTTGCTCATGGACGATGCCAATGTGCCCAGTCTTCTCTCGTTGCCTTATATCACGGAGATGCCGCTCAGCGATCCCATTTACCAGAACACGCGCCGTTTTGTGCTTAGCGAAGACAATCCTTATTTCTTCCGCGGCGAAGCAGCCGAGGGAATCGGCGGTCCCCATATCGGTCTGGATTACATTTGGCCGATGAGCATCATGATGCGTGCCTTCACCAGCAGCGACGATCAGGAGATAGCCCGCTGCATGCAGATGTTGGTCAATTGCGATGCGGGAACGGGCATGATGCACGAGTCGTTCCACAAAGACCGTCCCGATAAGTTCACCCGCTCATGGTTTGCATGGGCCAACACGCTTTTCGGCGAATTGGTGCTCAAACTGATTGACGACGGAAAAGCATCTCTGCTCAACGAGGTGAAGAAAGATGAATGAACTACGGAATGAAAGAAAATTCACAAAAAATGTTCTGTTCTTTTCTTTTTTTCGTTGAATAATATTACTTTTGCAATCAAATTTCAAAAATACAAACACTTAATAGAATCATTATGCGAGTTATTATTGAATCAAACTACGAGAAAATGTCGCAATGGGCTGCCGAGCATGTCATTGAGCGCATCAATGCCTTCAAGCCCACCGCAGAGAAGCCTTTCGTGTTAGGACTCCCAACAGGTTCTTCTCCAGAGGGAATGTATGCCTGTCTGGTAAAGGCTTGTAAGGAAGGGCGCGTGTCTTTCAAGAACGTAATGACGTTCAACATGGACGAATACGTGGGATTGGCCGAGGACCATCCCGAGAGTTATCATTCGTTCATGGCGCGCAATCTGTTCGACCATATCGATTGTCCCAAGGAGAATATCCATATCCTCAACGGCAATGCACCCGACCTGGAAGCCGAGTGTGCCCACTATGAGGAGATGATACGCCAGGCTGGCGGCATCGACCTGTTCATCGGCGGCATCGGCCCCGACGGACACATCGCCTTCAACGAACCTTATTCTTCGCTCACGTCGCGCACCCGACAGAAGACGCTTACCACCGACACCATCATTGCCAACTCCCGTTTCTTCGACAACGATGTGAACAAAGTTCCCAAGAGTGCGCTCACCGTGGGGGTAGGCACCGTGATGGATGCCCGCGAGGTGATGATCTTGGTGAATGGTCACCATAAGGCACGCGCCTTGAAGGCCGCTATCGAGGGAGCCGTTACCCACGAATGGACCATCAGTGCCCTGCAGATGCACCAGCATGGCATCATCGTTTGCGACGAGCCTGCCACAGATGAACTGAAGGTCTCCACTTACAAGTATTTCAAGGATATCGAGAAGAAATAGAATTCTTGGATTTTATAATAAGTGCGGAATTGGCAGACAAACGGTAGCCGGTTCCGCATTTCTTTTTCTGAATCCATATGCCTCTTCCTGTAAAAAAGTGTGAAACACTTGCAGGAACGCGCTGTTTTTGCTATTTTTGCAGCAAAAACAGATACTGATGATGAGAAAGTTAGCATTGTTGATTGTGGCGTGTTGCGCCGCTGTGGGACTGATGGCCGAAGAAAAGACGGTGGCATCGCCGAGCGGAGAGTTGATAGTGAAGGTGTTGTGTGAGCAGGGCAGGGCAACCTATCAGGTGGAATTCGATGGTGTCTCGGTAGTCCAGCCTTCTGCCTTGGGCTTGAATACAAGCATCGGCGACCTCACAAAGGGATTGTCTGTGGCAGGTGCCAGAGAGTCGAAAGTGGTGAAATCCTATGAGATGTCGCGCACAAAGGCTTCCAGTTCGCATTTCGTTGCCAACCAGTTGGACGTGGATTTCGTGAATGCCGATGGGGTGAAATTCTCAGTTACCTTCCTTGTTGATAACCATAACATCGCCCTGCGCTACAGCATTCCTCGGCAGAAAGACAACAATCCCAAGCGTGCCGTGGTCTATAGCGAATGCACCGCGTTTGATTTTCCGCAGCATACCACCACCTTCCTCTGTCCGCAGATTGGTCCGGAGAAAGGGTGGGAGCATACCAAACCCAGTTATGAAGAAGACTATGAGGCCGACGCGCAGATGGACAAGCCGTCGAAATATGCCCATGGCTATACATTCCCGTGCCTGTTCCGCATTGTCAATCATTCGCTGCCTATGTACGACTACGAGCCTGCCTATTGGGTGCTTGTGAGCGAAACGGGTGTGTCGAGTGCCTATTGCGGCAGTCATCTGTCTGATTATCAGAAGGGCATTGGCTACACCGTGGCTTATCCCGACGCAGGAGAAAACGGCGGTTACGGCACTGCTTTCGCGGCAATCCCCCTTCCTGGCAATACTCCGTGGCGCACGATAACCGTTGGCCGCACGCTGGAGCCTATCGTTGAAACCACTATTCCCTATGACGTGGTGGAGCCAATGTACGAACCCACGGTTGACTATCGTCCCGGCCGTTATACGTGGAGTTGGCTGCTGTGGCAGGACAAGAGCGTGAACTACGATGACCAGGTGAAGTTCATCGACCTGGCTGCTGCCATGGGATACGAGTATTGTCTGGTTGACAACTGGTGGGATGAGCAGATTGGACGCGAGCGTATGGCACAGTTGAGCCGTTATGCTCAGGAGAAAGGTGTTTCGCTGATGCTGTGGTATAACAGCAACGGCTTTGCCAACGACGCTCCGCAGACACCTCGTCAGTGCATGAACACTGCCATTGCCCGCGACCGAGAGATGAAATGGCTGCAGAGCATCGGCGTGAAAGGCATCAAGGTGGACTTCTTCGGCGGCGACAAACAAGAGACGATGCGCCTTTATGAAGATATCCTGAGCGATGCCAACCGCTATGGTCTGCAGGTGTTATTCCATGGTTGCACGTTGCCGCGCGGGTGGGAGCGCATGTATCCCAACTATGTGGGCAGCGAGGCTGTCCTGGCCTCCGAGAACCTGTTCTTCACCCAGGAGCATTGCGACAGCGAGGGTTTTGAACTCACCATGCACCCCTTTGTGCGCAATGCCGTAGCCACGATGGACTGGGGCGGTGTGATTATGAACCGCCGCATGGCGAAAGACAACAACAGCCGCCATTATCGCCGTACGGGCGATGTGTTCGAGATGGCCACGGGAATCACCAACCAGTGCAGCATCAACTGCATTGCCATCCAGCCGAACAACCTCGATGAACTGCCCCAGTTCGAACTGGATTTTCTGAAAAGAATCCCCACGATGTGGGACGACACACAGTTTATTGAGGGCTATCCCGGTCGCTATGTCGTGATGGCGCGTCGCCATGGTGATACCTGGTATGTGGCAGCACTGAACGGCACCGACAAGCCCATCACGCTCCTCTCGTTGGATTTGAGTCCATTCTTCACAAGCAGCGATGCGCTCACCATCTATCTGGACGAGGCTGCGAAGAAAAGCAAGAAGAAGGCAGAGCCCCTTTTGCCTGTTTCTTCCATGAAGCCGCTGAAGCCAAATGGCAAGGGAATGGTAAAGGTGACGCTTCAGCCCAAGGGAGGAATGATTATCTGTCCACAGAAGTGATAACAGCCTATAAGGCTTATAAGCCCTATATGCCCTATAAGCCCTATAAGTCTTAACCAAGAGAAATCATCATGAAGAAAACCATGCTATTGTTTCTGGGCAGCATGCTGGCGGCATCAGCCTTTGCTGCCGATTATCATATTCGCGACTATGGTGCCGTGAGCGACACCACGGTGCTGAGCACTCGCGCCATCCAGCAGGCCATCGACGAATGTTCGCAGGCTGGTGGCGGCCGGGTGGTTGTTCCCGCCGGCAGTTATAAGATAGGCACGCTGGTGTTGAAGAGCCATGTGAACCTGCATCTGGAAAAAGGTGCCACCTTGTATGGCAGCACCGACCTCAAGGATTATCTTGAGATGAAGCCCAACTACGTGTCGCTGCGCACGCAGACCACTACCATTCAGTTGATCTATGCCGACAATGTGGATGATGTGTGTCTGGACGGCACGGGAACCATCGACGGCCGCGGAAGTGCGTTCAAAAAACTGTCGTGGAACGACGAGGGCATCACGCGGCCCCATCTGCTCCGCTTCATCAACAGCCGTGACATCACGGTGAAAGACATCACCTTGAAGAACTCCGGATGCTGGATGCAGCACTATCTGGCATGCGACCGCCTGCAGATAAGAGGCATCAAAGTGTTCAACCGCAACAACTTCAACAACGATGCCATCGACATCGACGGATGCCACGATGTGACCTTGAGCGATATGATTGCCGACAGCGACGACGATGCCATCACGCTGAAAAGCACCTCGCCGCGCCTTTGCGAGAATGTCACCATCTCCAATTGTGTGGTGAGCAGTCACTGCAACGGCATCAAACTCGGTACCGAGACCAACGGCGGGTTCCGCAACATCAGCATCAGCCACTGTATAGTCAAACCGTCCTATGACCAGTCCACCCAGTTTTTCGGCGATTCCCTCAAGCGCGGCACATCGGCCATCTCGCTGGAAATTGTAGACGGTGGCATCATGGAAAACGTGCATGTGAGCGATATCGTGGTTGACGGAACGGAGTCGCCCATCTTCATTCGCTTGGGCAACCGGGCCAGGGGCTATGCCGAAGGTGTGCCTGTCAGGCGGGTGGGGCATATCCGCAACATCCATCTTAGCAATATCTCCGTCACCAATGCCGGGCGCACTGGCTGTAGCATCACCGGCCTGCCCGGTCATCATGTGGAGGATGTCTATCTGAGCAACATCACCATCCGCCATCGCGGCGGTTGCGCGGCGGTGCCAGTGCTTTTGGACGAGAAGGAAAAGGAATATCCCGAAGCCACCATGTGGGGCGTGCTTCCTGCCAAAGGCTTCTTCGTGCGCCATGCCTCCCATGTGGTGTTCCGCGACATCGAGGTCACCACGGAGCAAGAAGATGCGCGTCCGCTTTATGTGAAACAGGACGTGCTTTAGTCTTTTGTTTTCCCTTCCTTTTTTGCCGATATGGAATATCCTCATGATTTTACCACCGCCATACTGAACTGGTATGCAGAAAACGGGCGCGATTTGCCTTGGCGCAATGCCGCTTTACCCCGCGAGCAGCATGCCTATGCCGTGTGGCTGAGTGAGATCATCCTGCAGCAGACGCGCATTCAGCAGGGCCACGACTATTGGCTCCGGTTCATGAAACGCTGGCCCACGGTGAACGATCTTGCCGCGGCCACCGAAGACGAGGTGCTGCGCGAGTGGCAGGGACTGGGCTACTATAGTCGTGCGCGCAATCTGCATCATGCAGCGCGTCAGATTGTGGCGTTGGGCCGTTTCCCTGATACCATTGACGGAATCAAACAGTTGAAAGGCGTGGGCGACTATACCGCTGCCGCCATCGGGAGCATCGTGTTCGGACTGCCCGCTGCCGTGGTCGACGGGAATGTCTACCGCGTGCTGTCGCGCTGTTTAGGCATCGCAACACCCATCAACACCTCTGAGGGGAAGAAAGAGTTTGCCGCCCTGGCGCAGTCGCTGCTTCCAGCAGACAATCCCTCCGCGTTCAACCAGGCCATGATGGACTTCGGAGCCATACAGTGCACGCCTCAGTCGCCGCGCTGCCTGCTCTGTCCGCTTGCTGAGCGTTGTGTGGCGTTGCGCACCGGGCGCGTCGACGAGTTGCCCGTGAAGGTCCGCAAACTGAAACTCTCTACCCGCCGCTTCTATTATATATATATAAGGTGTAACGGGCATACGCTGTTGCACCGCCGCACGGCCGGCGACATTTGGCAGGGGTTGTGGGAACCGCCCTTGTTTGAGCAAGAAATGCCTGCCGGCATGCCATGCGTGGCATTGCGCAAACAGGTGCGCCACGTGCTCACACATCGCATCATCGTGGCCGATTTCTATCTGCTTGACATCGACAACCGTGACATGCTGCCTGCTGCTGTTCAGCAATTGCTGAAAGAGAAAGACTATTTGTGGGTGCCGGAATCCGATATCGACCGATATGGAGTGCCGCGTTTGGTGGAGATGCTATTCGAGGTGGTGAATGCATAGCGTAGGTCTTGCGGTGAGGCTTATATGGCTTATAGGTCTTATAAGCCCTATAATATCGCAAAAAGCAATGCAGCGGTTCTGCCTTTCTGTCTTCTTAGTCTGTCATTTTGTCGTTTTTTGCAATTAGGAACATGTTTTGATGCCTTTTTGGTAGAAACATATTAAGAAAGGAGATCAAACCATGACATTAGAGAATTTTACTATCAAGGCGCAGGAGGCGGTTCAGTCGGCCGTCAATACTGCGCGACAAGGGGGGCAGCAGTCCATAGAGCCCGTCCATTTGTTGAAGGGAGTGATGGACAAAGGCAAGGATGTCGCCACCTATATCTTCCAGAAGTTAGGTGTGAATGCCGTTCATGTGGACACGTTGCTGGATCAGGAGATTCAGCATCTTCCCCGTGTGCAGGGCGGAGAACCCTATCTGAGCCGTGAGTCCAACGACGTGCTGCTGCGTGCCATGGACATATCCAAGCAGTTGGGCGATGAGTTTGTGAGCGTGGAACCCGTCTTCCTGGCTCTGTTGGAGGTGAATTCCACCGCCAGCCGCATCCTGAAGGACGCAGGTGTCAACTACAACGATGCCCTGAAAGCCATTCAGGAACTGCGCCAGGGGCAGCGCGTGCAGAGCCAGAGCGGCGACGAGAACTTCCAGAGTCTGAGCAAATATGCCAAGAATCTGGTGGAAGATGCGCGCGCCGGCAAGTTGGATCCGGTCATCGGCCGCGATGATGAGATACGCCGCGTGTTGCAGATTCTCTCCCGCCGCACGAAAAACAACCCTATACTGATAGGTGAGCCGGGAACGGGAAAGACCGCCATCGTGGAAGGACTGGCACAGCGCATCGTGCGCGGCGACGTGCCGGAGAACCTGAAAGACAAGCAGGTGTTCTCGCTCGACATGGGAGCATTGGTGGCCGGTGCCAAATACAAGGGTGAGTTTGAGGAGCGTTTGAAGAGCGTCATCAACGAAGTGACCAAGAGCGACGGCCGCATCATCCTGTTTATCGACGAAATCCACACACTGGTGGGTGCCGGGGCAGGAGAGGGGGCCATGGATGCCGCCAACATATTGAAGCCGGCACTGGCGCGCGGCGAACTGCGCAGCATCGGTGCCACCACGCTGAACGAGTATCAGAAATACTTTGAGAAGGACAAGGCGCTGGAGCGCCGCTTCCAGACGGTGATGGTTGACGAGCCCGACGAACTTTCGGCCATCTCTATTCTCAGGGGACTGAAGGAACGCTATGAGAACCACCACAAGGTGCGCATACAGGATGATGCCTGCATTGCCGCCGTGAAACTCTCTGAGCGGTATATCTCCGACCGCTTCTTGCCCGACAAGGCCATCGACCTGATGGACGAGGCGGCTGCCAAACTGAGGATGGAACGTGACTCCGTTCCCGAGGAACTGGACGACATCACCCGCCAACTCAAACAGTTGGAGATTGAGCGCGAGGCCATCCGCCGCGAAGACGACCAGGAGAAAATTGCCCTGCTCGACAAGGATATCGCCGAGTTGCGCGACAAGGAGAGTGCCTTCCGCGCCAAATGGGAGAACGAGCGCTCGCTGGTGAACAAGATTCAGCAGGACAAGCAGGAGATGGAGAACCTGAAATACGAAGCCGAGCGAGCCGAGCGCGAGGGCGACTACGGTCGTGTGGCAGAGATACGCTATTCGAAACTCCGCGCGCTCGAAGACGACATCCGCAACATTCAGCAGCAGTTGGCATCAGCGCAGAACGGCAGCGCCATGGTGCGCGAGGAGGTGACCGCCGACGACATTGCCGAAGTGGTGAGCCGCTGGACGGGCATTCCTGTCACGCGGATGATGCAGAGCGAGAAAGAGAAACTGCTTCATCTGGAGGAGGAACTCCACAAGCGCGTCATCGGACAGGAAGAGGCCATCACCGCCGTGAGCGATGCCGTGCGCCGCAGCCGTGCCGGACTGCAGGATCCCAAGCGCCCCATTGCCTCGTTCATCTTCCTCGGTACCACCGGTGTGGGCAAGACCGAACTGGCCAAGGCCCTGGCCGAGTATCTCTTCAACGACGAGCAGATGATGACGCGTATCGATATGAGCGAGTATCAGGAGAAGCACACCGTGAGCAGGCTCATCGGTGCACCTCCGGGATACATCGGATACGACGAGGGCGGACAGTTGACCGAGGCCGTGCGCCGCAAGCCTTACAGTGTGGTGCTCTTCGACGAGATAGAGAAAGCCCATCCCGATGTGTTCAACATCCTCTTGCAGGTGCTCGACGACGGGCGGCTCACCGACAACAAGGGCCGCACGGTGAACTTCAAGAACACCATCATCATCATGACCAGCAACCTGGGCAGCCAGTTGATACGCGAAACCGTGGAGCACATGCACGACGGCGGCAACGATGACAGTCAACTCGCCTCACTGCGCTCGCAACTCATGGCGATGCTGAAGCAGACCATCCGTCCCGAATTTCTCAACCGCATTGACGAAACCATCATGTTCCTGCCGTTGACCAAAAAGGAGATTGCCGACGTGGTGACACTGCAGATGAACCACATCCGGCAGATGCTGGCCGAGCAGGACGTGAGCCTGGAGGTGACGCCCCATGCCATCGACTTCCTCTCGGATGTGGGCTTCGACCCGGAGTTCGGAGCGCGCCCCGTGAAGCGGGCCATCCAGCGCTATGTGCTCAACGACCTGTCGAAGAAACTCCTCTCGGGCGACGTGAACCGGGAAAAGCCCATCATCGTGGACAGTTTCGGCGACGGACTGGTGTTCCGCAACTAAGCCCTTGAGGTGACTTTTCAAGAAGCAAGTAATCGGGAGAACCTGCGAAAGTAGGCTCTCCCGTGTTGTTTTACAGCAGAACGGATGTCGGATATCGCCCCAACCGAGCGGTAAATTATATTAATTTGCTGCGCAATTTAATGTAATTTGAAAAGTAAATTAATGTAATTTGCACGGTAAATTAATATAATTTACTTTTCAAATCAATTTGATCTATCATTCAAATCAATATGATTTGCTGAAGCGTTCCGATGCTTTGCTCCGAAAAGAGTGCCTGTTTCGCGGCGGCATTCTCATGCTTTTTCACGGGCAATGCGTTACTCTAATCAGCAGAAGGCACCGCCGATGCCGGCACGGCCTTTTTTCCTTTTATGCATAAATTATGCAAAAAACGGGTGTTCTTTTTGGTGCTGTTCCCTTTTTTATATATCTTTGCCAGCAGAATAATAACATAACAGTCTAACTAATTTTTTTATCATAACCATGACAGACCCCATCATTGCAATGAATGCCAACCCCGTGGTGGCCTTCTTGCAGAAATCGCCCGAGTCATTTACAAAGGCAGACATCATCCGCTACATCGAGAAAAATGAAATCAAAATGGTGAATTTCATGTATCCCGGTGGCGACGGAAAACTGAAAACACTCAACTTCGTCATCACCAACATGGCCTATCTCGACACCATCCTCACATGCGGTGAGCGCGTCGACGGCAGCAGCCTCTTCTCGTTTATCGAGGCAGGCAGCAGCGACCTCTATGTGCTGCCGCGCTACTGCACCGCTTTCGTAGACCCCTTTGCCGAGATTCCCACGCTCTGCATGCTCTGCTCTTATTTCGATAAAGACGGCAATCTGCTGGCCAGTTCGCCGGAGAACACACTCGCCAAGGCATCGCGCGCCTTCACCGAGGTGACAGGCATGGAGTTCCAGGCCATGGGCGAACTGGAATACTACGTGATTTCCGAGGACGAGGAACTCTATCCCGCCATCGACCAGCACGGCTATCATGAGTCGGCTCCCTATGCCAAGACCAACCTCTTCCGCCAACAGTGCATGCAATACATTGCGCAGGCAGGCGGACAGATTAAATACGGCCACTCTGAGGTGGGCAACTTCAAGCAAGAAGGATTGGTGTACGAACAGAACGAGATTGAGTTCCTGCCCGTGCGCGTGGAGGAGGCTGCCGACCAGTTGATGCTGGCCAAATGGATCATCCGCAACCTGGCCTACGAATATGGTTACAATGTTACCTTCGCTCCGAAGATTACCACCGGCAAGGCTGGCAGCGGACTGCACATCCACATGCGCATAGTGAAAGACGGACGGAACATGATGCTCAGCAACGGCTCTCTCAGCGAAGATGCGCGCCGCATGATTGCCGGTATGATGGAATTGGCACCCAGCATCACTGCCTTCGGCAACAAGAACCCCACCAGTTATTTCCGCCTGGTGCCGCATCAGGAAGCACCCACCAACGTTTGCTGGGGCGACCGCAACCGCTCCGTGCTGGTGCGTGTGCCGTTAGGATGGACCGCCGATGCCGACATGTGCTGCATTGCCAATCCGCTGGAGCAGCCGAGCCATATCGACAAGACCATGAAGCAGACCGTGGAGATGCGCTCGCCCGACGGCAGTGCCGACCTCTATCAGTTGCTGGCCGGGCTCTGTGTGGCCTGCCGTCACGGCTTTGAGATGCAGAACGCGCTCGAACTGGCAGAGAAGACCTATGTGAACGTGAATATCCACGACGCTGCCAATGCCGACAAACTGGCGCAGTTGGCACAACTGCCCGACAGTTGTGTGGCATCGGCCGACTGTCTGGAGCGTCAGCGTGCCGTGTTCGAAGAGCGCGGCGTGTTCAGCAAGGCGATGATCGACGGCATCCTGCAACAACTGCGCGCCTTCAACGACCAGACACTGCGACGCGACATCGAGCACAATCCCGAGGAAATTCAACAACTCGTGGAAACCTATTTCCACTGCGGATAATATTTTTTCAAGAGGTGAGAATGAATGTTTCTCGCCTCTTTTCTTTTTTTTACTCTATTTGTCTTAATTCCATTTCTTTTTAATGTTAAAAAAGTAAAGAATTAAGATTAATGTAAAGTCTTTTTGATATTTTACATAAAAGATGTTAATTCTGTTGCTCTTCGTGAACTTATGTGAACAATGTTTAATATTATTTTGTATCTTAACGCAAAGTTTACCAACTTAGCATAAAGACTTAAGGGCGAACAAATTGAAAAAATCAGTTTTGCAAGTTGAAAACTGCAGAACTAAATTATGAATTTATTAAAAGACAAGGGATGAAAAAACTATTACTTAAACAATGTATGAGTCTGCTAATAACAATTCTTTTTGGCGGATTGGAAATGCAAGCGCAAGACTATGACGTATCTTATCAGGTTAAGAATACGAAAGAAGACCGTGTTGACGTAAAAGTAAGGCGAAGCGATAAAAAGTGGACTTATTATTCGTCTGGTTGGGTTGAGGAAGAATATATGGGAGTGGTATTTGGCCGGTGGAATGCAGGAAAGATTCCATACGCAACAGGAAGCCATAGTTATATGGTAGATGGGAAGAATAGGCAGGATGCATGGAATGGAGGCCCAAACGGTGAGCCTGCTACAATATATGATTTTCAAGGTGTAAATAATTACGCACCAGACGGATTTCAGTATCACAATATTGCCCAAAATGATGGACTAGACGAAAACTATAATGATGGAACTGGAGGCTTTTTTGATTTAGGCGGTTGGGATGGTGCCGTAGAGTCGCATACCACATTCGATATTCCATGTCGGGGCGGTTATGTGTATTTTGAACCAGCCAAGAATGGAACGCTTACCGTGTATTTGCTACAGAATGGATGTGTTGACTTCTATGATAAAGAGCAAGACAAGAATGAGTATCAGTATATAAATGGTGTTAGGCAAAATACCCGTCATGCTAAAAATGCTCCCACTGGTTATGTATCATGGCGCCCGGTATTCATTACAGATGAACAAGGAAATGAAATTGAAATACCTGCGTCAAATCGTGTTGCCGTTGGTGGAACCAGAATGAACTATTCTGATTATAAAGCATATGTAGATTATTATGGTAATAACAAAAAGAAACAAGGCATTTACTTACGTGAGAGTCCTCATGTCAATCCGAAATATGTTAACTGGATGACTAATGGTGTAAATACAAGTAATGGCGTATGGACACCATCCTCAAGTTCGGATGAAACAAATCCTTGGCCAGAGGATGGCGTCGGTAATAGAGTTACACGTGTGCCTAAAAACTTAGGTGGGGGGTACGTCTCGGTGATAAAAGCGTATACCAGATATACTTTCCCCGTGAAAGCCGGTAAGACATATTTTGTGTTTTCTAACCATTCAAAGATTGGTTTCTGTGGATATGGTTTTAAGGCCGATGCAACACAACCAACTTCATCTTTAGAAATCAGTAATAACCAATCTGGCGTTTCGTTCTCTAATGGAACGCAATATAGGCAAGTAACCCTTACTGGTCGCACATTCAATGCCAATACTTGGACTTCTCTCTGTCTGCCTTTCAGCGTTTCCATCAATCAGATGAGAATCATATTCGGTGAGAATGTCGAAACCGTACACTTTAATCATATCGGCGAAGAAGATCATGTGGCCTATTTCGACCGCCATGTATACGACCAGATGATTGTGGCTGGTGTGCCGGTGTTCATCAAACCCAGTGTGGATGTCTCGAATCCGACGTTCTATAACGTCACCGTCGAATCGCCCGAACCCAAGAATGTGTATAGTGAGCAGTACGGCTATACGTTCAAGGGCGTTTACGGCAGCGAGGACATGGGTGCGTATGGCTATTTCATCAACGACAAACTGTATTGGCTGAAAGACAAGACGATGGGCAGCGGCAGCATGCGCGCCTATTTCAAGGCCACGAGCGACAATACAGGAGCAGGAGCCAAGGCGCTCGCAAACATCTCTTTCACTAAGGTATATGAAGACAGCGACAGCGAGACCACGGGCATTGTGGAGATGCTTTCTGAAAGAGCAGTGAGGGAAAGCGACGGGTTGTTTGATATTTACAATCTGAGCGGCATCAAGGTGCGCCGTCAGGCAACTTCTACAGAGGGACTGCCCAAGGGCATCTACGTGGTGAACGGAAAGAAAGTAACGGTGAAATAAAGAATGAGGGAGGAAAGACAATGAAAAATAACGCACAATACATACCACCTGGTACGGAGGTGTTTCACCTCAAAGTGGAAAATGTGGCCAATATGAACCCGCTGTCGGGAACCAACGTCAGCAACACCGGCGAGGGCGACACTCGCGATCCGGGCTCTATCGGTCTTGACAACAGCGGCGAGTTCGGCGATATCACGCCCGGTAAGCGCCAAAGCCTGTGGGACGATGATGATGATCTGTGACTTCCGTTACGGACAAATATATTCAAGAGGTGAGAGATGCCAGTCTCTCATCTCTTTTTCTTTTGTTTTTATTTTACTCACTCAAGTTTCTGAAGTAGTTAAGTAGTCAGTAGTTAAGTAGTTAAAGCCAAATGTATGGAGACAAAATGAATGACAAAAATCAATAAGATAGTGACGATAAATGTAATATATTTTTATTTCATTTGATAAATAATGTTAATTATTGTGTGCTTTCGTTGATTAAATAATGCTGAACAAAAGAAATAATGTAACTTTGCACAAGTTTCGCCGTTTAGCATCTTGTTCAGAGAGGGGCGATTATTATAAAAATAACATATAACGTATCTTGTATATTAGAATGTATTTTTTGAAGGTTTATAGGAAGCATACCGTACACTGTGGCCAAAAGGTTACCGCAGCAAGAGTGTATTGTTCCCCTCCGCCTGGTCGCTGACCGTCAAAACCTCATAAAAACTCTCGAATAATAAAATAGCATATAAAATTAATTAACTAATGATATTCTCAAGCAAATGAAAAAATTGTTACTATTATTGTGCGTTTTCATCTTTGCCTTTGTTGCAAAAGCATCTACGCTTAGTGTTTCCGTAGATGGCAATACAGCGACTATTACAGTTGATGGAGACGAGTATTATGACTTGAACAACGCCAGTCTATTGGGTGATTCGGAAAGTTCTGTGAGAAATTGCGAGAATCTTGTATTCGTTGGCAAGTTTAGTAGTGTTCAAGGACTACAAGGCTTTCCTAATGTGAAGAGTGTTGATTACAAGGATGCTCAGTTCCAAGATTATTCCAATATGACATTTTCTTATTGGAGGAGTACGATTGAAACTGCAATTACTTCCAAGTTTTGTACTGGTAGAATCGAGCGAGATAAAACATTCGATCAAAACGGTTGTCCAAACTTGGTGACGGTAGAGTTTAACGGCGGAATTGTGACTGGTATTTATCAGAATGCTGGTACATCACCTCATCTGAAGAATTTGAAATTCAACGAGGGTGTAACAGAAATAACTGATCAGGCTTTTAAAAATATACTTCAAACGGGACAATGTGAAGTTACAGAAATCGTTTTTCCTAAAACTTTGAAAAGAGTTGGAGCAGAGGCGTTCTTTCAGTGTTCGAATTTAGAGGACGTAACAATGGAAATGCTGGAACTGGAACCAAATGAGTCCTGCACATTTGGAGATTATGCATTTGGTTCATGTTTTAATATAAAGCATGTTACTCTATCTGAGGGAGTAGGGGAGATTAGTAAAGGCATGTTTGACAAGTGTGGCATGTTGGAATCAATACGAATTCCGACTACGTGTAAAACAATACACGAAGAGGCATTTAATATTTGTGGCAGTTTGCATACTGTGATTATCCCAGAAGGTGTTGAATTAATAGAGAAAAAAGCTTTTCTGAACTCTGGATTAACAGACATTTATGTAATGGCTACATCTAAGGAAAAAGTACCGAGAATATATGCTTTAAGTAGCGCATCTGATTCTAATGGAACATTTTCCAGTGGTGAAGTATCCGCAAATACGGCGGATCCTTCAGGAACTCATAGGGGTGACATAGAAAACGCCACAGAAGAAGAAATCCTTAAATGGTATCAAAATGAATTCTCTAGTGCAGGTCTTGAAGTTGGAGGTGGTAATTGTCTTGTGCAATTGCATTATCCAGAAAGTATGAGGTATTTCTATGATGGCGTTGACAATCCTTTGACAGATCAAGTCGAAACAGCAAGTGACTGGTTCTACAAAATGGATCCTTTGCAAGATGCGGATGTAACTGCAAAAACGGATTCTATGACAACATGGATTTCTGACGCTTATAAAGCGGGAACAAACCAGCATCCTGTTTTCGGTCCCGATAAGAATGGAAGATATTGGCCAACACGTGTTGATTATCCGGTTAGGATCCTTTCAGGCAAACCAGCAGATGTGAATGTTCCTACATCTTTGGGATGGCGGCAGTTGCCATTGCAGAAAGTCGCAGGAAATGATGATTTCATCTTCACGAAAAAGTATGATAATACTTGGTATACGATGTGTTTCCCTTGGGATATGGATGACAATACATTGTTCCGTGCTTTCAATCAGGACTGCGAAATCACAGAATTCGTTGGAGTAGAAGTCATTAAAACGGATGACGAATCGACAGATGACGTTGAGTACAGTTTGGTATTCCATTTTGATAAGGTTGCAAGTACTTATTATGTAACAGAAAACCATAGAACCGATAGTTTAAGGTATGAACGAATAACTGGGCATACCGAGAATAATAGAGAGACGACCAGAACAGAGCAAGTGAACGGCCCTGGTGGTACAATATATAAAAAGTATTATACCTATCAGCGCGTAAAAGGTGATACGGGGCCTGAGTTTGTATATTGGCCGTTTAATCTTCCATCAGAAAGGAAAAACTGGTCAACGGCACAAAAGGAGATGGTGGATAGGTATGCCAGTATACAGCACTTAATGGTGTATGCAGGGCATCCGTATATGATACATCCATCAATCGGTGCTAGTCCTGGAAATCCTGCTGACTGCTCTTTTGCTGGTGTGAAAAAATTGACAACAGATTATAATCAGTTAGCCCTGGATAATGCCGTGACGAAAATTGCGACAACGGACGGAGAGGCATATCTGAGTAGTGTTGATCATGCAGGTGTAACACCTTTTGTAAATCCTGAGAATGGTGGCGGCGGTAGTTATACTTTTATCGGTAATGTCGGTGAAAATGCTAAGGACATGTTGGCCCAGTCAAATCCTGCATATTTCCTTGCTGTAACCAATCCAACTGGTGAAGGTGGAAAAGCAGATAAAACAGATCTTGACCAGATATATCCTAAGTTCTATCGTAAGACATCGGGTGGAGTAGGTAAGTGGTCTCAGTATTCTGCCATTATCTGTCCAGATGCTAATGCCCTTGCAAATATTGAAGGTTTGGACGGCATGCCAGTAACGCAAACTTCTGGATCCGGTGCGAAAGGTTTTGATGTGGTCTTCGGCGAATGGGAAGTGGTGACTCCGACTGCTATTGATGAGATTATCGCTGATGCAGAAAGAGCAGACCAGCCTGTAAAGAAAGTGAATATGAATGTTGTGTTCAACATCAATGGCGAGGTTGTTCGTGAAGGCACTCCTTCTGTAGAGGGACTTCCTAAGGGACTTTATATTGTGAATGGTAAGAAGTATATGGTAAAATAAATGTAAGGAGGAACTAAAATATGAAAAATGTTTATATTGCCCCTGTTACAGAGACCACAAAAATAGAGATATCCTCATTTGTTTGTGCCAGCCCAGTATATAGATTGTCGCGATATGCAGAATGGGGAGATGAAGGTACTTATGCACCATCAGAATGGGTGAATGAAAAGAAGCCCACAGAGTCCCTTCCTGGCTATCCTAAGGTTACGGTGATTATGGACGATCCTGATGATTTGCCAAGCCGTTCCAAGGGCGGCCTTTGGACAGATGATGATTAACTTCAGATACCAACCGAAGTAGTATTAGTTTTTCACAATACTTGAGTTAATTAGTGGCGGGATGCTTGCAAGATTGCAAAGCATCCCGTTTTTTGTTGTTAAGTAATGGAGGATTGAAGGCTATAGGGTTGATGCGATAAATATACTTCAAGAGTCCATATCATATTAAAAGACAGCACTTGCATGATAGAATAACTTAAATGATTTGAAATCATTTCATGGAAAATTAACGTTTAATTCATGGTCATTATATGTTTATAAAACACGAATTTCCATCAATTAGCCATGAATTTCTCATTAATTCTTTCATGACGGGAATTTATCGCATCAGTAGAGAAAGAAACTTGTTGATTGAACTATTGGAGTAGATGAGGAACCATGAAGAAAAGGAGTAAATTCTAATACGTATGCTGGGTTTCAATATAGTCGCGGCACTCCTCCATGAGCCATTTGGGGGTGCTGGTGGCTCCGCAGATGCCAACAGACTGTATGCCCGTGAGCCACGTCTGCTGGATTTCTGATGAGTTTTCTACGAGATGGCAGTTGCTGTTCACCTGACAGCACTCGTTGTATAGCACACGGCCGTTGCTGCTCTTATGGCCGCATACGAAGAGGATGAGGTCGTGCTTCATGGCGAAGGCGCGGATGTTGTGCATGCGGTTGGCCACCTGGCGGCAGATGGTGTCGAAACTCTGAAACTGTGCTTGCGGCGATATGTGCTCCTTGATATAGAGAATGATGCGGTTGAACTCGTCGAGCGACTTGGTGGTTTGTGAATACAGATAGATGTCGCGGTTGAAATCGAGTTTCTTCACGTCGTCGAACTTGGCAATGACGATGGCCTGGCTGTTCGTCTGACCTACCAATCCGAGCACTTCGGCATGTCCGGGTTTGCCGAAGATGACCAGTTGTGCTTCTGGATTGGCATCGTGTTGGCGTTTGATGCGCCGTTGCAGTTGCAACACCACGGGGCAGGTAGCATCGATAATCTCAATGTTGTTCTGCTGTGCCAGCAGATAGGTCTCTGGCGGTTCGCCGTGGGCGCGCAGCAATACCTTGACATCATGCAGTTGTTTCATGTCTTCGTGGTTGATGGTGACAAGCCCCAGGTTGCGGAGCCTGTCACATTCCATTCCGTTGTGCACGATGTCGCCCAGGCAATAGAGCGTGTTGCCCTTTGCCAGTTCTTCTTCGGCTTTCTTGATGGCGGTGGTCACGCCGAAGCAGAAGCCGCTGCCGCTGTCGATTTCTATCTGTAGCATGATATGGGAGCGATTATCTCAGTCTTTCTCCTTTCAGTTGTCTGAAATAGAGGTCAAGCAGGTCGCTGGCAGCGGCGAAACTGGTTTTCTCGCCCAGCAGAATGGTCTGCTCGGCATGCTGTATGCGCTGCTCGATGGTGGGGTTGTTGTAGAACGAATTGCGCAGATGCTCGTTGATGGTTTCATACATCCACCACTTGTTCTGCTCGTTGCGGCGCAGGTCGAAGTATCCGTTGGCTTTCACAAAGTCGAAATACTGGTAGATCATATCCCAAATCTCCTTGATGCCAGTGCCGTAGAATCCGCTGTAGCAGAGCACCTTGGGCAACCATCCGCTGTCGGGCATGGGGAAGAAATGCAGGGCGTTGCGGAAGTTGGTGGCTGCCATCTGGCATTTGTCCACGTTGCTGCCGTCGCACTTGTTGATGATGATGCCGTCGGAAATCTCCATGATGCCGCGCTTGATGCCTTGCAGTTCGTCGCCGGTTCCTGCCAGTTGGATGAGCAGGAAGAAATCCACCATGGAGTGGCAGGCCGTCTCGCTCTGTCCCACACCTACTGTTTCCACGAAAATCTTGTCGTATCCGGCAGCCTCGCACAGGATGATGGTTTCACGCGTCTTGCGCGCTACGCCGCCCAGAGAGCCTGCTGTTGGTGAAGGGCGGATGAATGCCTCTTCGCGCAATGACAGTTTCTCCATGCGCGTCTTGTCGCCGAGGATGCTGCCCTTGGAGCGTTCTGAACTGGGGTCGATGGCCAGAACGGCCAGTTTACCGCCGTGCACGTCGAGCACATGACAGCCGAAGGCATCGATAGAGGTGCTCTTTCCGGCTCCCGGCACGCCGCTGATGCCTATGCGCACGCTGTTGCCGCTGTAGGGGAGGCACTTCTCAATCACTTCTTGTGCCTTGGCCTGATGTGTGGGGTTCACGCTTTCCACCAGCGTTACCGCCTGGCTCAGGATGGTGACATCGCCTTTGATGATGCCTTCCACCAGTTCGGCGGCACTGTATTCGCGTCGGCGGAAGCGGCCGCGCCGCAGATAGGGGTTTACTATTGACTGTGATGCTACGCCGGCGTTCACCTGCAAGCCTTTATATTCCTCACTGTTCTCTGGGTGTTCCATGGTTATGTATTTATTTGATATTAATATTGATGACTACTTTTGATTTCTCTGGGTCGTTGGTGATCATGAGCACACGGGGTTTAGTGCGTGCTCCGCGCAAGGTCTTTGCCTCGGCAGTGATCTTCAGCGTTGCTGTTTCGTTGGGCAGCAGACGCGTCTTGTTGAGTTTCACTTTCAGTCCGGAAGTGAACATTTGCAGGCTGCTGATGTTCAGGTCGGAGCGTCCCACGTTCTCGATGGTGATGGTCTCGGTCTTCTTTGCCTTGCCGTTCATGACGAAGTCAACGTTCTCTTGCGAGAGGCGCACCTGCGGCGCATTGGCAAGTTGCGACTCTGTCATCTCGGTGAAGGCTGGCAAGAGCACGGCCGACACGGGTATTTCTTTCTCGGGGCTCACCTTGTCGCCCGGGAACATGCCGAGGAAGACACTGGTCTGCGTGAGTCCGTAGTCGCGCAATTTCTTGGAATCGAGAATCACCGACACCGTTCCCTGTCGTCCGGGCATGATGGTGGTGGGCGACACGTTGGCGCTCAGATAGGGCGGCAGGTGCATCACCGTGGGCGAAATGGGTTGTGTGCTGCCGTTCAAGATGTGGATTTTCTGCATGGGGCGGTCGCCTCTGTTCACATCGTCGAACTCGATGTTGTTCTGATCGGCCCGTATATTAACAAAGGTGTAGGGATAGTTACCTGAGAAATCCACCACTTCCTCCATCACAACCCCTCGTATGGATAGGTAGAAGGGCTTGTCGGAGGCGTTGCTGTAGAGGCCGATGTCTTTCTTGAAGTGTCCCATCTGCTGCGCGTCATAAGTGGCCGATACGGTAAACGCATCGCCTGCGGGGATGCTGCCCTTGGGGTATTCCACCGTGGTGCATCCGCAACTGGTTCTCACCTTGTTGATCTGCAAGGCACTGTGCCCGCTGTTCTTGAGTTCGAACTTCACGGTGACGGGGTTCTCGTAGGCCACGTTTCCGCAGTCGATCACCTCATGCTTTGCCGTAATCTGCTGTGCCGAGGCCTGGATGGCGGCCATGGCCAGGGCTGAGAGTATGATTGTCTTCTTATTCATAATCATATATTGTCTTCTTCGTATTTATTCTACGTGGATGGTCTGCGACTTGCTGCGGCCGGTGAACTCAGGCGAATAGGCGCACTGGATGGTGCATGTGCCTGTTTCGTAGGTGCCGGCGCGGTCGATGTAGTATTCTGTTTCGATGGTATGTCTGCCTTTCGACAGTATGTCGATATAATAGTTCGTGGCATTGTCTTTTGGCGAACAGTAGTAGCCCCAGTGGTAGCCGCTCAACTGGTTCACAGGTTCGAGGCATGTAGCGCGCTTGTCGATGACCTGAACATAGTCGTAGTCGCGGTCGGCCTGTATGGTGATGCGCACCTTCACCTTATCGCCCACATGATAAGCACCGTTGTCTTTCCTGTTATTGTCGGCGGGCAGAATCTCACGGGTTACCGTGATGCCCGACGCTGCCTGCTCTATGTCTTTGGTAGACTGCATGAACTGGGCATAGACAGCACCCCACGACGTGCCGGTGCTGGTCTTTTCGGCAGTAAGTGACTTGGCGTTTCCTGCTGGAAGCGTGGTCTTGACATAGCCCAATCCGGCTGTTGCCTTGGGCAGTTCGACGGCTTTCCCGTCAACGGCGAACCGTGTCTGCTCCTGCTGGGCGAGTATGCTGGTGTTGCCGTTGAGGAAGGCATAGACGGCATTCACGCTGTTGATGGGCGTGTCCCATGCCTGTGTGCGCTTCTCTTGCAGCAGCCACCGTTTCATCTCATCGATGGTTTGCTGGTCATAAGGAGTAACCATTGTGAGTGCTTCGATGACCATCGACTGCGTGGGAATGCGGTAGTCGCACCATGAATAGTGGGCGCGCGGCGAGTCGAAATAGCGTCCCATCTCTTCCTTGTAGACCGTATATTCCTTCAGACTCTTCACGTATTGGAGCGCCTTGGCGCTCTTTCCCTGTTTGAAGAGCACGACAGCCATCATCGCCTTGGCATAGAGATTCTGTGTGAGGACTTGTTTCTCCAGATGGTTCATCAGATAGTCGGTGGCTTCCTGCTCTTTGGCAGAGAGGCGCTTGTTGGTGATGGCGTTGATATATACCCATTGCAGGGCATGGTGGTCGTGGATGTAGAAAGGCTGTTTTTTCTTTTCGAGTTTCTTCATTTCTTCCACTTCCTTGATCACGACATCACTCAAGAACGAATCGGCTTTGCGCTGCATGCCGGTGGTGTTGGCATCTTCGCTGCCGATGAGCAAGTTCATGCGGGTGAGAAACTCCAGCACTTCGGCCGTCATGCACGGGCTTCCCGGCATGCCTTCCCACCAGGAGAACGAGCCGTCGCCGTTCTGCAGTTTGTTGAGATGGGCGAGAATCGTGCTCTGGCGGTTGTTCAATGCGTTCTCGTCGAAGTAGTTTGCCAGTGCTTTCTTCTGGTCGGCTTCGTGTTCGGCATCCAATACCCACGGCGTTTCGTCCAGAACAAGTGTTTTCAGTTGCTGGTTTTTCTCCAGACTGCTCATCAACGATGTTTCATTGCCTTGCTCACGCTGCCACTGGTTGAACACGGTCTTGATGCGCTCGCTCTGGCTCATGATGTGTTTCCCAATGCTGTTGGCATAATAGGCGGCGGCCAGACTGATAGCGTTTTTCTCATCAGCCTTTCCCACAAAGGGCAGTGCCTGCACCATCAGCCATGCAGGATTGTTGGTGTATTCTACGGTGAGCCTTGGACTAAGAGACGATGAGCCGGCGGTGAGAGCAGACTCAGGGATGAGTTTACCGAGGTCGACGGTCATCGTGCCTGCTTCGTGCTGCGTGAACGGAACGGTGTTGATTACCATTTCGCGGTCGGGAAGAACGGGCAGATAGTGCTGCTCGCCGTCGCTGAATCCGTCGCCGGCAGCCACAATCTTGCAGATGAGCAGGGTGGGGGTGGCTGCGGTGGGTTCGAACTCAAAGACCACATTGGCCGTTTCACCGGCTTTTACACTGAACGGATTCACGGTTTTCAGGACAGTCTGCTCCGTTTCCGGATTAATCAGTTGCATCATGGCATCGCCGGAAACATCTTTCTCAGCGGTGTTGAATATCTTTGTGGAAATGGTAGCCTTGTCGCCCATGCGCACAAAGCGTGGCATGTTGGGCTGCACCATCACGTCCTTCTTTGCCACGGAAAGGGCTTCAATCAGTCCGTAGTTCATCTCTTTGTCGTGGGCAAGGCCGATGAATTTCCACGTGGTAATGCTCTCAGGCAGTGTGAACTTAACACTCACGTCGCCTTTCTCGTTGCAGAGCAGGGCGGGATAGAAGAATGCAGTTTCGCTGAGGTTTTCACGCACTTGTGCCATGGCCATGCCCTTTCCCTCTGCAGGAACTTCTTCCATGCCGCTGCCGCTGGTGAATTCACCGGCATCGGCAAGACTTTCCGTCGCATAATCACTCATGGACATGGCTTCGTTTGACATTTTCGCATTGACAGCAGCCGGAGCACGGGCAGCCATAGCCATTTTGGGTGAAACCTCTTCCTTGGCAAGCATTACTTCGCCATTCATTTCATCGTTTGCGAAAGCCCTCATAGATCCTGTATAGCAAAACATTATGCGATTGATTTCAGGAGAGATGAAGTGCGAAAGTTCTATGTCTTTCACTTTCAGATGCTGAGGATATTGCTGTCCAGACATGTATTGAGTCGGGTTGTGTGGTTGCTCCCAACTTGTTCTCGGCATGTTCTGGAACATGCGCAAGTTGAGATTCCACGACATGGGCGACAGATGGTCGAGGCTCTTGTCATACATGGTTGCCATCAGTTGTGCAGATGCCGCCTTGCCGTCGGGACCTTTTATGTTGAGCGTCCACTCTTCCTTTTGCCCGGGAGTGAGTCTGTCGCGGAAGGTGGTCCATTGCATATTCATCTTTTTCTCTGGCAACGGACGTTGGATGGTGGCACTGTGCCTGTAGAGGACCCCGTCTTTCACCCATGCAAAGGTGAGCAGCAATCCCGTTCCGTATTCTTCTTTGTAGGTGAACAGACGCGTTGTGAGGGCATTGCTCTGGTCAATGGCTCCGCTTTCAAGCACCTTGTTGCCGGCAATGACATTATATAATATATGTGTATCGGGGTCGGAGGAGCCCACCTGAATGGCAACGGGCTTCCCGTCGCGCGGGAAAGTGTTGGCCGTTTGATAGAACCAGTCGTGCGTTTCGATGCAAGGAGTCTTGTCTTTCATCGAGAACACCACGAATTCTTTCTTAACCGACTCGTTTTCGCAGGTGGCTTCGATGGTGTGGCGGCCCGATTTCAGGTTCTTGGCATGAATGGTGACAGGCTGGTTGGCCTGTGCCAACTTGGGATTCTTGCCGTCGATGGTATATCTCACCGTCCCTTCAATGGGCTGTCCTGCAGCGTTTCTCAATGAGAAGGAGAACGATTTCAGCGAGTCGCTTTCGCTCTTCTCTGCGATGTCACAGTAGAAGGCAACTGGCTTGTTGCCTAAAGGCACGCTGATGCTTCCGTCATGGCTCTCTCCGCCCAGGTCGGTCACAGTGGCCTTGGCAATGAAATCGTAGAACCGCGGTCTGCTCATATACTCCTCTTCATCCATGCCATTGCCGTCGTAATCGTTTTCCCATGACGGCAGCACCAGTGGAATGTTGATCCGGAACTCTCCTTTTTCGTCGGTCACGGCTTCTCCGTTATCGAGATCTTCAGTGATGCCGTTGCCCCCCCACCACCAGCACCATGCTGCTTTTCTGCGCTGTATGGAATAACTGATCTTGGCATTTTGCACAGGGACTCCCGCATAACTCTTTGCGCGGCCGGTAACGGTGAGGGTGTCGCCGTTGGCGTATTTCGTTTTGATTTCGTCAAACTCCACTTCAAACGTGGGGCGTTTATACTCCTCAACCTGTAAGTTGGCATAGCCGTTACCCAAACTGGTGAGGAAACTGAATGTACCCGTCAGCCCATTTGCAGGCAGGATGAAATCTTCTGAGAAAGTACCATATTCGTCGGTTTCCACCTCTTTGGTTTTCACTTCTTTGTAGTTGGCATTTCTGAGCGTCACCTTGAGTTTGCGGTTTGCCATGGGCATCGTCTTGATGCCCTTGGTGGTTGTGAAGCCAATTCCAGAGAGATGGACGGTCTGTCCGGGGCGGTAGATGTGCCTGTCGGTATAGAGTTGCACATTGGTGGAGAAACCTGTTGCCTCGCTGTAGTAGAAAGCCATTCTCCTTATATATGAAGTGTTGCAGCACTTGTCATCGTCCGTATAGACGTAAACCGAGAAAAAGGGGTTGTCATGTTCTGTGTAGACAACCTCGCCTTTTTCGTCGCAGGTGAGGATGATGGGTTTGATTGTGTCTTTTCTCCTGTGCTCAGGATATATCTTCACCTTTGCTCCCGGCACCGGCTGGCCGCTCGTGGCATTCACCACCGCCATACGCGTTTGTCCGCCAGGAAGGCTTTCTGAGATGACGGTCAGGTCGCTCACGTAAACCAGCATTCTCTTTTCTGGTATTTTCGCGTTATCGGTTTTTGCCGTAAGGAGATAGGCTCCTTTTGACAACGAGGGGATTGTGACATCCTTGCCGTTGAACACTTCATATTCCTCTCTACCGATAAAACAGGTTGAAAAGGTTATGCTGCTCTCTGGAATAATTCTTTGCTTGATGACCTGGTAATCCTTCTGGTTGTTCACATCGTAGGTGTTGTCGCCCGTGATGTTGAGGCGCGCGATCTTGAAGTCCACAGACTTGATGTTGCGGAAATTCTCCAACTTGAGGTTGATGGGCTTTCCGGAAGGATTCACCGTCTTCTCTAATCGTATGTCGAATTGCGGATAGGTAAGGTCTTTCCGCATGTTGCGCAGTTCGTTCATCCGTTTCCAATCCCCCCATCGGCTGAGTGAACTGTCGATATATTGTATGAGTTCTTTGTTCCGTTTCGACATTTCGTTCTGGCGGACACTGCAAATCCTCATATAATTAACGCGTTCCACGGCCACCTCTCCGCATTCCGTGAGGTCGCCATAGCAGTCAATCAGGGAGTCGAGGGCAGCGATATAAGGAGATCCTTCCAGTTTGTAACTTCGCTGTGCATGCTGCTGCTTCACCATTTCGAGTGCCGTCATCAGGGCGGCGCGGCGGTTGCCTGCCTTTTCATAATAGGCATGTAAACCCGTGAAGTCGCTTATATGATAGCCCACCACGCTCAACAGGTCGTTGCCGAATATCTCACTGTCAGCACCATTTACCACTACCGGCTCAAACTCAGATGCTTTTCTGGAAGCCAGTATGTCAGGATGCAGCATGGCTTTCTTGAGATATACTTTTGCCTTTTCGGCATACTTGTCGTCCTCGCTTGTGTTGTTGAGATAGAGTGACCAGATGATGCAATCGTAGACAGCAGCCAGGGCCAGGTCCTCTTTCTCGGCTTTTATTTCCTGTGCTTCAAAGTTTTGCAATATCGAATCCAGCGAGTCGGGCGACAGCATCAGTTGATATGTGGCATGCCTCAGATGGGCCTTGAGCAGATGACCGTATTGTTTTTCCTTGTCGGCTTTCTTGATTATCTTTTCCAGTATGGTCAACTGTGTCTTGGGCAGATCCTTTTGGACTGCCTCGTCAGACTGTTTCCACAAATCCTTATAACTTTGTCCAAACACAGAAAATGGCATAAGCACAAAAACGATGAGTAACAAATAAAGGTTTCTTTTCATAATCACGTTATCTTAATTCAATAAGATTAAATGCAAAGATACGGAAAATCTTGCACATAGACCAACAAATAAGGCGGATTTTTAGTTTTTTTACTCATCTTTCGGATGTCGTAAGTGTTTCGGAAGTGTAGAACTTCTGGAATAAGAACAATCTTCCCTGTCTGTTTCAGTGACTATCGGACTGAGGCCGATGATGATTTTTTGAAAATATAGCGTCTGTTTTTTCGTTTCTCAATTATTTTATATAACTTTGCACAAAAATATAATTACCAGAAGAATATGAAAATAGGAGACAAAGTGCCTGAGTATTTGGGTACAGATGAGGCTGGCCGCGAAATACGCATCAGTGATTTCGCCGGAAAGAAACTCGTGTTGTATTTCTATCCGAAAGACTCAACAAGCGGCTGCACTGCCGAGGCTTGCAGTCTGCGCGACAATTACAGTGAACTGAAAAAACTGGGCTATGTCGTTGTGGGCGTGAGTGTTCAGGACGGGAAATCGCATCAGAAGTTCATTGACAAATATGAACTGCCGTTCCCCCTGATTGCCGATACCGAGAACAAACTGGTGGAAACATTCGGCGTTTGGGGTGAGAAGAGCATGTACGGCCGCAAGTATTTCGGAACATTCCGCACCACGTTCCTCATCAACGAAGAGGGTGTCGTGGAAAGAATCTTCCTGCCGAAGGAAATCAAAACCAAGTCGCATGGCGAGCAGATACTGGAAGCCATTCAGAACTCATAAACATTTAACAGATGATGGAAATGAAAACATATGGGCATTTCGACGACAGCGCTCGCGAATATGTCATCACTGATCCTAAAACACCGTGGCCCTGGATCAATTATTTGGGCAATGAGGATTTCTTTTCTTTGATTTCAAACACGGCCGGAGGCTATTCGTTCTACAAGGATGCGAAGTTCCGCCGCATCACGCGTTATCGTTATAACAATGTGCCGATGGACAACGGCGGACGTTATTTCTATATCAACGACAACGGCACGGTGTGGAGTCCGGGATGGAAACCTTGCAAGACACCACTTGATTTCTATGAGTGCCGCCACGGCATGAGTTATACACGCATCACAGGCAGAAAAGACGGCGTTGAGGCAAATGTGCTGTTCTTCGTGCCATTGAAGAAATGGTGTGAGGTGCAGAAACTTACGTTGACGAACACGTCTGGCCAGGTGAAGCGCCTCAAGTTGTTCTCATTCATGGAGTGGTGTCTGTGGAATGCCGCTACCGACATGGAGAATTTCCAGCGCAATTTCTCTACCGGCGAAGTGGAAATTGACGTGCAGGGGGGCGGCAGCAGTGTGATTTATCACAAGACAGAATACAAGGAGCGCCGCAACCATTATGCTTACTATAGTGTGAACGTGCCTGTTCAAGGCTTTGATACCGACCGTGAGAGTTTCATCGGACTCTATAATGAGTTTGCCAATCCTGATTGTGTGATGGCAGGAAAGCCTAAAAACAGCGTGGCACATGGATGGAGTCCCATCGCCTCCCATTATATAGAGGTGGAACTGCAGCCAGGTGAGCATAAGGATTTCATTTTCCTGCTGGGCTATGTGGAAAATGAGCAAGACCAGAAATATGAAACGGGCAGCGATTCGCTGATTACCTCACTGGGCGCACTCGACCATACCATCGTCAATAAGGCGAAGGCAAAGGCTTGTATTACGGAGTTTGACACCACGGAAAAAGTAGACAAGGCTTTCCAAGAACTGAATGCTTACTGGGATGACCTGCTCAATCGCTACTGCGTGAAGAGCGGCGACGAGCGTCTCGACCGTATGGTGAACATCTGGAATCAGTATCAATGCATGATAACCTTTAACTTCTCGCGTTCTGCCAGTTTCTTTGAAAGCGGCATCGGACGTGGAATGGGATTCCGTGACAGCAATCAAGACTTGGTGGGATTTGTGCACCAGATACCCAGTCGTGCGCGGCAGCGCATCATCGACATCGCTTCCACGCAGTTCCCTGACGGTGGATGCTATCATCAATATCAGCCATTGACCAAGCGTGGCAATAACGACATCGGCGGCGGATTCAATGACGACCCCATGTGGCTTATCTTTGGAACCGTGGCATATATCAAGGAAACGGGCGATTTCTCCATTCTTGATGAGATGGTGCCATGGGACAATGAGCCGGGAACAGAGGTAACGCTCTTCGAGCATCTCCGCATTTCGTTCAACCATGTGGTAGAAAACCTCGGTCCTCACATGCTACCATTGATTGGACGTGCCGACTGGAACGACTGTCTGAACCTTAACTGTTTCTCCTGGGATCCCAATGAGAGTTTCCAGACAACAGAGAATAATTCCGTGGGAAGCAAGGCTGAGAGTCTGATGATTGCCGGTCTGTTCGTGGTATGCGGCAAGGACTATGTGGAACTGTGCCGTGAAATGGGAGCAAAGGGCAAATTGCTGAATGGTAAGGAATACAGTTTTGCTGATGAGGGCAACCGCGCCGAGAAATGCGTGAACGACATGGTTGAAGCCGTGAAGAAACACGGATGGGACGGCGAATGGTATCTCCGCGCCTATGATTTCTATGGCAACAAGATTGGTTCGCATGAGAATGAAGAGGGAAAAATCTTCATTGAGAGTCAGGGTTGGTGCACCATGGCTGGCATCGGACTTGAGGAAGGCATGGTGGAAAAGGCTCTCGACAGTACGAAGAAATATCTCGACTCTGAGCATGGCATCGTGCTCAACAATCCGGCCTTTACCCGCTATTACGTGGAAATGGGCGAAATCTCCAGTTATCCGGCTGGTTATAAAGAGAATGCCGGCATCTTCTGCCATAACAATCCCTGGGTGATTATCGGTGAAACCGTAGCAGGACGCGGCAACGACGCGTGGGAGCACTATTGCAAAATCTGTCCGGCCTTCATCAAAGACCAGACCCTTCACAAGGTGGAACCATATGTGTATTCGCAGATGGTGGCAGGTAAAGATGCCGCACGTCCCGGTGAAGGCAAGAACAGTTGGCTTACCGGCACTGCCGCATGGAACTGGTACACCATCACGCAGTTTATTTTGGGCATCAAGCCAACCTATGACGGACTGCTGATTGATCCCTGTGTTCCCTCGACAATGAAGGAGTTTTCCGTGAAACGCATATTCCGCGGTGCCGAATATGATATCGTCGTAAAGAATCCTGCTGGCGTGCAGAAGGGCGTGCGTTCTATCACCGTTGACGGAAAACCGATTGCCGGTCAGTTGGTTGCTGCCGCCGACGGGCATCATCTCGTAGAAGTAGTCTTAGGCTGATTATTCAATTCAGAAGGAGCAGGCATGCTGATGTCTGCTCCTTCATAACAACATTATAAACCATGATAAACAAACAGTTATTACATCCGGAAAGTATCGTCGTGATAGGCGGTTCTAACAATGTTCACAAACCAGGCGGTGCCATTGTGCGCAACATCCTTCAAGGAGGCTACAAAGGTACTCTTCGTGTGGTAAACCCCAAGGAAGACGATGTGCAAGGCATCAAGGCGTTCCACGATGCCAAGGAGATTCCGCCCACCGACCTCGCCATTCTTGTGGTTGCAGCCAAGTATTGTCCTGATTACGTGGAGTTCCTGGCTGCCGAAAAGAGCGTAAAGGCCTTCATTATTATTTCTGCCGGCTTCGGTGAAGAGACGAAGAAGGGTGCCGAATTGGAGCAGCGCATCCTGAATACATGCGAGCGTTATGGGGCTGCACTTATCGGTCCCAACTGCATCGGACTGATGAACGCATGGCATCACAGCGTTTTCACAAAGCCCATACCAACGCTCGACGCGCAGGGCGTTGACTTCATCAGCGGCTCAGGCGCCACCGCCGTGTTCATCCTCGAGTCTGCCGTCACCAAAGGACTGCCGTTCAACAGTGTGTGGAGCATCGGAAACGGCAAGCAGATAGGCATTGAAGACGTGTTGCAGTTTATGGACGAGAACTTCGATGCTGAGCGCGACAGCAAGGTGAAACTGCTTTACATCGAGAATGTGGGCAATCCCGACAAACTGCTGTTCCATGCCAGTTCGTTGATTCGCAAGGGATGCCGCATCGCTGCCATCAAAGCCGGCTCGTCGGAGAGTGGCAGTCGTGCCGCATCGTCTCACACGGGAGCCATCGCATCCAGTGATTCTGCTGTAGAAGCATTGTTCCGCAAGGCCGGCATCGTGCGCTGTTTCTCGCGCGAGGAACTGACCACCGTGGGGTGTATCTTTACATTGCCGCCCATCAAAGGCAAGAACTGCGCCATCGTTACCCATGCCGGAGGCCCTGGCGTGATGCTCACCGACGCGCTGAGCAAAGGTGGTATGAACATTCCAAAACTCGAAGGAAAGGTGGCCGATGAACTGAAAGAGCAACTCTTCCCTGGTTCTTCGGTGGCCAACCCCATAGATATTCTTGCCACGGGAACACCTGAGCACCTGGGCATAGCCATTGATTTCTGCGAGAATCGTTTTGATGACATCGATGCCATCTTCGTTATTTTCGGAACGCCAGGACTCGTTCAACTCTACGAAGCATACGATGTGCTGCACAAGAAAATACAGGAATGCAAGAAACCGATATTCCCCATCCTTCCGTGTCTGCACACGGCCGGTCCGGAAGTGGCCGAATTCCTGAGCAAGGGACATGTGAACTTCAGCGACGAGGTGACACTTGCCACCGCACTTACGCAGGTGATGAAGACTCCGCGCCCCGCCGCACCGGAGATAGAACTGTTTGGCGTTGACGTGCCCCGCATTCGTGAAATTATCAGCGGCATCAAGAAGAGCGGCTATATCGCTCCCGACCTTGTGCACCAGTTGCTCGGTTGCGCCGGCATCCCGATGGTTCCCGAAAAGGTGAGTGCCTCCAAAGAAGAACTGATTGCCTTTGCCGACAAGGTGGGATATCCCGTTGTGGCCAAGGTGGTGGGACCTGTCCATAAGAGCGATGTGGGCGGTGTGGCTTTGAATATCCGCACACCCGAGCATCTCGCCTTGGAGTTTGATCGCATGATGAAGATAAAAGACGCAACGGGCGTGATGGTTCAGAAGATGCTTAAGGGTACAGAACTGTTCATAGGAGCCAAATATGAGAAGCGCTTTGGCCATGTTGTGCTCTGCGGACTGGGCGGTATCTTCGTTGAAGTGCTGAAAGATGTGTCGAGCGGTCTCGCTCCGCTGTCTTACGAAGAGGCATTCTCAATGATTCGCTCGCTGAAATCATACAAGATTATCAAGGGAACGCGCGGTCAGGCAGGGCTCAACGAGCAGAAATATGCCGAAATCATTGTGCGCCTGTCCACTCTCTTGCGCTTTGCAACCGAGATAAAGGAAATGGATATCAACCCATTGCTGGCCGACGAGAAAGAGGTCGTGGCCGTCGATGCCCGCATCCTCATCGAAAAGAATTGAGGTTCCAGCATGTGAACCTGTTCCATAAAGAGAGCCTGCATGGCATTCACGCTGTGCAGGCTCTCTTTTTTACTTTCTTAATGGATGATGTCTTTAACGCGTTCTTTCAATAAACTGCTGCATCAGCCATTCGTTTTGTTCGTCAATGGTCATGTGGCTGTTGTCCAGTTCAAGTGCATCATCGGCTTTGCGGAGCGGAGACACTTCGCGGTGTGAGTCAATGTAGTCGCGTTCCTGCACATTCTTCAGAATCTCGTCGAAATCGGCTTCCATGCCTTTGGCTTTCAGTTCGTCGAAGCGGCGCTGTGCACGTACTTCGGCCGAAGCGGTGACAAAAACCTTGAGTTCGGCATGCGGAAACACCACGGTTCCTATGTCGCGCCCGTCCATCACGATGCCTTTTTCCTCACCCATGCGCTGCTGTTGTGCAACCATAGCCTCTCGCACGAAAGGTAGAGCGGCAATGGGCGACACGCGGTTGGACACTTCCATAGAGCGGATTTCCTGCTCCACTAGTTCTCCGTTCAGATAGGTGTCGGGCTTTCCCGTTTCGTTGTTCAGTTGGAATGAAATGTTGATGTCGGCCATGTGCTGCCTGAGTTCCTCTTCCTTGATGCTGTCATCGTCGCGAAACATGCCTTTGCGCAGGGCGAAGAGCGTTACCGAGCGGTACATGGCACCCGTGTCAACATAGATATAACCTACTTTCCTGGCCAAGTCTTTCGCCATGGTAGACTTGCCGCATGATGAAAAACCATCGATGGCAATAGTAATTTTTTTCATATCGTTGTTCATTATGATTCTTAATTATAACTGGAAACTGGCGTTGATAATCAGTGAGTGGGATGAAACGTGGTATTTCCCGTAGGCCAGATTCAGTTTGAAACGGTCTAAAAGCAAACCGGCACCGATGGCCAAACCGGCTCCGTGGCTGCTGCCACGTTCCTCTCCAACGCTTGTGATGCTCATTTCGTGGGCGCGGCGGAAACTATATCCCCCTGCCACATACAGTTGCGACGAGAGGATTACATCAACACCTGCCACCACGTGGTTGATGAATCGCTGTTTGAGATGGTTCATGTCGACCAGCGTGGCCGACAGGCGGAAGGGAGCGCCCGTGAGTTTTTTCGTCACTCCAACCTGCAGGTCGAGCGGCAGTTTGCCATATTCCTCCTCATAAGGATCCAGTTCGCCACCCAGGTTCTTTACCACGGCAGATACCGACCACTCTTTCTCTGCATCGTAATAGTTGATGCCGAGGTCTACGCCCAGAGCCAGTGAACTGAAGTTTCCGATATAGGAATTGATGAAGCGGGCCGTGATGCCGCCGGCAACGTTTGTCCCCAAGGTGTATGAAAGCGTGGCTGCCAATGCAATATCCTTGGCAGTGAATTCACCTGTCGTGATGTTGTTCTCGTCCACCTCCCTGATTTTCCCGTAGTCGAGATATTGCGCCAGCACTCCCACGGACATTCTTTCTTTCAGTATCTTGGTGAAAGAGGCACTTGCCGTGTTGGCCCCTTCCATGTAGTTCATGTAGTTGAGACAGAGCGAACGGTCGCTCACCGAACTGAGTAGGGCTGGGTTTGAGGCCGCCAGGGATGCATCGTCTTCAATCACAGAGATGTTGTCACCGCCAAGGGCAGCGGCATGTGCACTCACCGGAATGCGCAGGAAATTGTATTCTGTATGGCTTTCCTGGGCAGTCGCAGCAGTCACTATCAGCGTGAAGAGTACGGTTATTAATCTGTTCATTTATTCTGTTTTGCCGAGCATGTCGGAATTCCTGCAAAGTTACTGCTTTTTCGCCGTTCCAACAATCTTTTGTTTAAAAAAATGAGATAGAAGGCTTTTCGGCATAAAAAATAATAAATTATTTTGTGCGGCCGTCAAATTGCATTACCTTTGCATCTGGTTTTTACCATAAAACGGCATTTTGCCCGTTTTATTATGTGGCAAGCGATATTTCAAAAATCGTCGAGGAAAAGTTGAACGAATAAGTAGCCGTCTTGGAAGAGAAGAAATCATATAGAGCCGATTTGGAGCGGAAGAGATCTGCAAGATTCCTTCTGGGGCTGGCTGTTGCGCTTACGCTTTTCGTCGTTGCAATGGAATTCAAGTACAACGGCATGAGTTTTGAGACCGACGAAATGTTGCTCGACGAACTGGCACAAGACATGGAGATGATGCCAGCCATGGAGCAGAAAGACATGATTGTGATGCCACAGGAGGAGAAAGCGGAGCCGAAGGTGATTGAAAAGGTGAATCCCGTTGAGGAGGATGTGGCAAAGCAGGTGCCAGACCGCATGGTGGAGAACCAGCAGTTGCTGACAGAAGGCGACGGAGAGAACAACGTTATAGACGAAGAAACACCCAATGTGGCACCTGTGGCCGTTGACGAAGACGATAATCCGTTGCATTTCAGGGTGGTGGAGCGTCTTCCTGAGTTCCCCGGGGGTACGCTTGCGCTGATGAAATGGCTGAACCAGCAACTGAAATATCCGCCTGCCGCGCAGCGCCAGAAGATACAAGGCACGGTCATCGTTTCGTTTATCGTGAACAAGGACGGCACCACTTCAGATGCGCGCATCTTGCATTCATCAGCCAAGCCGCTGTTGGATGCCGAGGCTTTGCGTGTGGTTCGCATGATGCCCAAGTGGAGTCCGGGTGAAGATCACGGAAAACCATGCCGCACGCTCTTTGCCATTCCCATAGAATTTAGAATATAATAATCATCATATACATTATGACTGCAAACGAATTACTCTCACTCTTTAACCAATATCTGGAGCAGTTGCCTTACGACAGACAGCCCCAGAGCCTCTACGAACCCGTAAAATACGTGCTCTCATTGGGAGGAAAGCGCATTCGCCCCGTGCTGATGATGCTGGCATACCAGATGTATAAGGACGATCCGAAGGCCATTTTGCCGCAGGCATGCGCTTTGGAGACATACCATAATTTTACGCTTTTGCACGATGATTTGATGGACAATGCCAATATGCGCCGCGGTCATGCCACGGTTCATGTGAAGTGGGATGCCAATGCTGCTATCCTCTCCGGCGACACGATGCTGGCTCTTGCGTTCCAGCGAATGGCTGCTTGTCCTGAAGAGAAGTTGCGCGACGTGATTGATCTCTTCACCGAGACGGTGCTTGAGATTGATGAAGGTCAGCAGATGGATATGGACTTTGAGAAGCGCATGGACGTGAGCGAAGAGGAATACATTGAGATGATCCGGTTGAAGACCAGCGTTTTGCTTGCATGTGCGCTGAAAATCGGTGCCATTCTGGCTGATGCTCCGGCCGAAGATGCCGAAAACTTATATCTGTTTGGCGAGAAAATGGGACTGGCCTTTCAGTTGCAGGATGATTACCTTGATGTGTATGGTGACCCGAAGGTGTTTGGAAAAGCCATCGGAGGCGACATCATGTGCAACAAGAAAACGTTTATGCTCATCAATGCCTTCAATCTGGCAACCGCAGAGCAGCGTGCAGAACTGATGAGATGGATAGATGCCGACAATCCGGATGCACAGGAAAAGATTGCGGCCGTGACAAACCTATATAATAAAATAGGTGTGGACAAACTGGCGCAACAGCGAATCATGCACTATTTCGATGAGAGCCGTGCCTGTCTTGACAAGGTGAAGGTGGACGAGAAACGCAAACAGTTGCTCTACGACTACACCGACAAGATGATGCATCGCAATAAATAAACGGTACGGCGATATATGAATGGTGAGAATTTGGGAGATTTTTCAATGACAGAAGAAGAAAGAAAGAACTGTTTTTTCATAGATACGCACGCTCATCTTGACGGCGAGGAGTTTGATGAAGACCGCGACGAGGTGGTAAGACGTGCGCAAGAGGCTGGGGTGGGGAAGGTATTTGTGCCTGCCATCAACCTGCCTTCTGTAAAAACAGTGCTCGATACCTGTGCGCGTTATCCCGGTTTTGCCTTCCCGATGATAGGTCTTCATCCCGAGGATGTGAAAGAAGACTGGCGGCAGGTGCTTGCTCAAATGAAAGCCATGCTCTATGACCAGACCACGGAAGGTGAGGTTTTGCCTTCTTCTCTCAGTGGTCAGCCTGTAGAAAACCGTCAGCCATTCATTGCCATCGGTGAGGTGGGCCTCGATTATTACTGGAGCCGCGAATTTGAAAAAGAGCAGTTGGAGGCCTTTGAAGAGCAGGTGAAGTGGAGTGTTGAGACGCAACTGCCGCTGATGATTCATTGCCGAAAGGCACAGAACGAGATGGTTCACCTGTTGAGAAACTACGAGCGCGAACTCCCAGGCGGTGTGTTCCATTGTTTTACGGGCAATGAAAAGGAGGCCGCCGAGTTGTTGCATTTCGAGCGTTTCGTATTGGGTATTGGCGGTGTCCTTACTTTCAAGAAGAGCCATCTGCCAGAAGTGCTGAAGACAATACCCTTGAATCGCATCGTATTGGAGACTGACAGCCCTTACATGGCTCCTGTTCCGATGCGGGGAAAACGCAACGAAAGTGCTTTTGTGCGCTATGTCATGGAACGTGTTGCTAAGTGTTATCAGGTAGAAACCGAAGCAGTGGCACTCCAGACCAACCAGAACGTTGAAAGAGTGTTTCACATTCATTGATTAAATAGCATTTGACAAGAAGATAGATAATGGTAGTTTGTATTGCCGAGAAACCCAGTGTGGCGCGCGACATTGCGCGCATTATTGGGGCGAATAGTCAGAGAGACGGGTATATGGAAGGCAACGGGTATCAGGTGACTTGGACATTTGGTCATCTGTGCACGTTGAAAGAGCCTCATGACTATACTCCGATGTGGAAGGCATGGAGCCTCTCCTCTCTGCCAATGATTCCACAACGGTTTGGCATCAAACTGATTGAAGACAAAGGAATCCAGAAACAATTTGCCACCATTGAGCGGTTGATGCAGAGCGCCGACAGCATTATCAATTGCGGCGATGCCGGTCAGGAAGGTGAATTGATACAGCGCTGGGTGATGCAGAAGGCACAGGCCAGATGCCCGGTAAAGCGTTTATGGATTTCATCAATGACCGATGAGGCCATCCGAGAGGGATTTCAACAACTGAAAGACCAGCAGGAATACCAGCCGTTATACCTTGCCGGACTGTCGAGAGCCATCGGTGACTGGCTTTTGGGAATGAATGCCACCCGGCTCTATACGCTTAAATACGGTCAAAACCGGCAGGTGCTTTCCATAGGACGTGTCCAAACGCCCACGTTAGCACTGATTGTGAACCGCCAAAAAGAGATTGACAATTTTAAGCCGGAGCCTTATTGGGTGCTTTCCACGATTTATCGCGACACGCTTTTCACTGCCACCAAAGGTAAGTTTACCAGTAAGGAGGAGGGCGAGCGTAGTTTTGAAACCATCAAAGGCAAGCCGTTTGAGGTGAAAAAGGTGGAAAAGAAGAATGGCAAGGAAGCACCCAAGCAGTTGTACGACCTGACTTCGCTGCAGGTGGACTGTAACCGTAAATACGGAATGAGTGCGGAAATGACGCTCAACATCATTCAGGCTCTCTATGAACGTAAGTTGACGACCTATCCACGTGTGGACACGCAATATCTTTCAGATGATATCTATCCGAAGTGTCCGCAGGTGATGAACGGCCTTTTCCTGGTGAAATATTCCGGAACGCCTGCTTATGCGGAACTGGTAAGGCCGCTTGGCGGAAAGGCTCTGCCCAAGTCGAAGCGCGTTTTCGATACCAGCAAGGTGACCGATCACCATGCCATTATTCCCACGGGCGTGGTTCCGCAGGGCATGAGCGACATGGAACGTCATGTCTACGACCTCATTGCCCGCCGTTTCATCAGTGTCTTTTATCCCGACTGCAAGTTTTCTACCACCACCGTGTTGGGCGAAGTGGACAAAATAGAGTTTAAAGTGACCGGAAAGGAGATTCTTGATCCCGGATGGCGTGCCGTTTATGCGCAGCCGCAGACCGCATCGGTGCAGCCATCTCTCTCTGCAACAGCCGAGACGGCACCCGATGATGACGAGAAAAAAGAGGATGAGGAAAAGACGCTGCCCACTTTCGTGAAAGGAGAAAGCGGTGAGCACACGCCCACATTGACCGAAAAACAGACCACTCCGCCACCTTATTATAATGAGGCATCCTTGTTGCGTGCCATGGAAACGGCAGGAAAGTTCGTGGAAGACGAGGAGTTGCGCGCTGCCATGAAAGAAAACGGTATTGGCCGCCCGTCGTCGCGCGCCGGTATTATTGAGACTTTGTTCAAGCGCCATTATATCCGGAGAGAGAAAAAACGCCTGGTTGCAACGCCAACGGGCATCGAACTGATTGATATGATCAAGGAGGAACTGTTGAAAAGTTGCGAGTTGACGGGCATTTGGGAGAAAAAACTGCGTGATATTGAGCATAAGAAATATGATCCCACACAATTCCTTGCGGAATTAAAAGAGCAGATTACCGACATCGTGAATCAGGTATTGGCCGACAATAGCAACCGACGGGTTGCCGTTACCACCGATGAGGATGTGAAGAAAAAGCGTAGGACAAAGGCTGCGGCCAGTGGCTCAAAGACCAAAAAGCCGACTGCTGCCACGCAAACGGAGGATAGTCTTGTGGGAAAACCTTGTCCTGTTTGCGGAAAAGGACATATCATTAAAGGCAAGACGGCATACGGTTGCAGTGAATGGAAGAACGGTTGTACATTCAGACAGCCGTTTGCACAATAATTTGTGGCCATTCGCGTTAATTAGTAGTATGCGAAAACCTGCAATTGTCATAATCGTGCTTTCGTGTCTGCTCATGTCTTGTGGAGCAGACAGGAATATGAAAAAGGGTGAGAAACTGCTTGCCATCGGTGAGTATTATGATGCTGCCGAACAGTTCAAGCAGGCCTATTCGCGCACTCCGGCAAAGGAGCGGGATGAAAGAGGAAAAAGAGCCCTGAAAATGGCCATTTGCTATGAAAAGATTAATGCTACCCCGAAAGCCATTGCTGCATACAGGAATGTGATTCGCTATAAGCAGGATTATATAGAAACGCACCTTTCGCTGGCCCGCCTGCTATTGAAAAGTGGCAGTTACAAAGAAGCCGCGCGCGAGTTTCAGATGGTTTTGGACTCTCTGCCCGACAACCAGTTGGCAAAAGAAGGGCTGAAATCAGCCCAGAGTGCACCGGAAATCAAGCAACTCGGCTCGCGCTACACCGTTAAGAAGATGGATGTGTTCAACTCCCGGCGTGCCGATTACTCTCCTATGCTGTGCGGAGATGAATACAATCAACTGTTTTTCACGTCCACGCGCAACGAGGCTCAAGGGGACGAACTGAGCGGAATCACGGGCGTAAAGGCCGGAGACATCTTCTTTTCGCAAAAAGACGATAAAGGGAAATGGGGAAAACCGCAGACAATTGACTCTGGGTTGAATACAGAATATGACGAGGGAGCCTGTTGTTTCTCTCCCGACCAGCGCGTGATGTATCTTACTCAGTGTGTTACCGATCCATCTTATCCGCGCTATGCCACCATTATGACGTCCAATCGTGCTGATGCCGCGTGGGGAAAACCGTCATTGTTGGAAATAACACGCGACACGTTGTCGAGTTATGCCCATCCTGCGGTGTCTCCAGATGGCGAATGGCTCTATTTCGTTTCTGACATGCCCGGTGGGAAAGGCGGTCTGGACATCTGGCGCATAAGGCTCACTGCCGCAGGCTTGGGCGGTGTGGAGAACCTCGGCGATCCCATTAATACGGAAGGAAACGAGATGTTTCCAACTTTCCGACCCAATGGCGACTTGTATTTTTCTTCCGACGGGCACGCTGGAATGGGCGGTTTGGATATTTTCATTGCAAAGGTGGGCAGTGACGGAAAATACAAACTTGAGCACCCTGGATATCCCTTGAATTCACAAGGGGATGATTTCGGCTGTACTTTCGAGGGTGCCCACAACAAGGGATTCTTCTCGTCAAATCGCGGTGATGGCCGAGGATGGGATCATATCTATAGTTTTGAGAATCCCGAAATCATGCAGACGCTGAAGGGCTGGGTATATGAAATGGATGGCTATGAACTGCCGGCAGCACAGGTGTATATGGTTGGTGACGACGGTACGAACCTGAAACTGTCTGTGAAAGGTGACGGATCGTTTGAGCAGGTTATCGAGCCCGGCGTCAACTATATCTTGCTTGCTGCCTGCAAGGGTTTCTTGAATCATAAGGAGGAACTGCGCGTAGAACCGGTAAGTGAGTCGAAAGAGTATACCTTGCAGTTCCCTCTTGCTTCAATCCGTGTGCCTGTACTGATAGACAATATCTTCTATGATTTCGACAAGGCAACATTGCGGCCGGAGTCAGCAACCTCGCTTGATGAACTGGTGAAACTGCTGACGGAAAACCCGAATGTGACTATTGAACTGAGCGCTCATGCCGACTATCGTGGCAGTGCCGAATACAATAAACGTCTTTCTCAAAAGCGTGCCGAATCGGTTGTTAACTATCTGATTGAACATGGCATCCCTCAAGACCGCCTCACTCCGAAAGGGTATGGTGTGGAAAAGCCAAAAACCATCAGGAAAAAACTAACAGAGAAGTATCCTTGGCTCAAGGAAGACGATGTGCTGACAGAGGATTTTATCAAGAAACTGGATGACAAGGAGAAAGAAGAGATTTGCAATCAGTTGAACCGCCGCACTGAGTTTATCGTTCTCCGCACAACTTATGGTATGTTCGACGATAAAGGTCAACTGAAGACACTCCCGAAGAGCAAGCCTTCGAGTAAAAAGAATGCTGAAGAAGATGACGGCTTCTTCATCTTCGATTAGTTTTCATTCATTTTGATGTGCTATTCTTTTGATGTGCTAATCAAAAGATTCTACGCGAGAAACGAATGTTGAGTACGGGGAACACTTTCAGTGCCTTGATGACATTAATATATTTCCCAACTTCGCCTTTCACATGCTGCGTGGTGAGATCAGTTCCGTAGCAGTCAACGCGGGGCGTTCCTCCCCACCACATCACACCGAATTCCAGCATCACACCATATCTCTTGTTGGCTTTCGGTTCATAGTCGCCATAGCCGAATCCTAAATAAGGTTTCAGCCGGTTTACCTGAACCGATGCCTTTACCATCGCATTCTCGTCGGGAACCAGGAAATAGTCACCCAACTGGAATCCCATTTTTTCGCGTCCCTCCACAAAGTCGCGCAGGTCAACGTCCATCGTGCTGTTTCCGCCAGTAGGCAGTTTCAGGATATAATCCTGTTCGTTGCCGCTGTTTCCGCGCTCTACCATGTTGTTATACATACCGACACTAAAGAGTGTAGGGCCGGCTTCGGGCTTGTTGTATGCCTTGGCGATGGTCTTGTTTCCGTAGTAAATACCACCGGTTAAGAACCATTTCTTGTTGTGGAAAGGGAATATGTCAACCAGCAGACTGGCATTGTGATAACTGGGCTCTCCGTATACGCCTACATATTGTGACAATTTGTAGCCAGACATTTCGTAGAACATGTTGGATAGACGTTCAAAGCGAGTTGGTAGGGGATTGCCGTTTTTGTCATATTTTGTTTTTTCTGCCTTATTGCCCACCGTTAGTTTGAAGTTCGCAGTATGCCTTATCGGGGGCATGATGGAGACACCAGCCCTGATGCGGAAAGTTTCGTCTATAGGCATGGAGAGGTCAATGCCAATACCTGTGGTGCCGACTGATAACGCTGCATTCAGATGGTCTGCTAAACTGATGGTGCCGTTTGGCTGCCCCTGTCCGGCCGACAAATCGGAACCATTTACCGTTTCGTTGGTTCTGACATTTATTGTTGCATTCTTCTGTTCTTGTGCCGTTACATTGAGAAAAGCAATGGCTGCGATAACACTTGTTAGTATCTGTCTTAGATGTTTAGCATTCATATATAATAAGGTGTCAAGTTTAAGAATAAGACTAATCAGTGTGCAAATATAATTTAAAAAAACAAATGTACAAAGATTTTTGTGAAAAGATTAAAGATTATTAGTTCAGAATGGATAAAATCGCGTACCTTTTGTGCATAAAGGCTGTTCGGAGGATTGAGAAAAATCAGAGTTACGAACTGGCGGTAACGGTTCTCATTAAAAACGTGAGTATCACCTCCAAATCGGCTCCTTGCGCCAGTCTCCAGTGAATTTTCTTTATGTTCATTACCTTGCCAAGATGGATTAATGCCTGTAATGAGCAATTCCGCCCTTTTTGGCTCTGCAAACACGAAGCCTCTTTCCTTGACTTCAGGTTCCAAGTCATATTCCTTCCAAATCTTTTGGAGGCGAGCGTCAATTTCAGTAATTGTCATAAGCCTAATCTTAGAAAGGTAAATCTTCTTTTATCGTTTTCAGGTTATCTGACAGCGTAAACGAACTAACAAGTTTCGCTATTGCTGGATTTCTTGTAATCATTTTATCCAAAATCTCTGGTGCATCGGCGCTGTTCATGTATTCGTCATTCTCTGGTGCTGGTTTTTCATACTTGTGCCAGTACTGTGCCTTGCCAATCTGTTCTGCAGTTTTATTAAGTTTCTTGAAAGGTAAATCTTCCGTAGTCTTCTTGTATTTATCATCTAATGCATGGTATAGGTATTTAAGTCCAATAGCGATACGTTTATCATGATATTCATCATCGCTTATGGTCTCTTTGTCTAATCCTTTTAATTCCTCGCCTTGATACATCGTAAACATTACATGCTCATTCCAATTCTCAATAAACTTAACAATGTCATAGAGTCCTAAAAGACTGATAATAAATTTGAGAGACGCCATATGATCTATATCCTCGATGCTAAAAGCCACACCTCTACTTTTGCGATGAACTCTGAAAATCCATTCTTGGTCGGTCGTGCAATAATCATGAAGCGATTTGAAAAAGATGTCCTTGGCTTCTTCTGCGTTTACCTCTCGATGGGTATTAAGCATAACAAGCAGATACTCCTTGGCGTTTAACTTTGATTTATCAATTTGGTATGTCGGTTCTTCCGCAAGTCGTTGACAAAGATGGTAATACCCGTTGACCTCTTCGAGTAGAGCAGCATTCTGTCTTACATACTCGATTGGAAAATACTGGATGACAGACCATGCACATACATTCTCGTGATACTTCTCCCAAAGAGCCTTAACAGGTTCCAAATAGCAGTCATCCCACTGGCGGTATATTTTACCATAAGCCCATTTTCTGTCGCTCTTGCTCGATTGGAGAAATGCATGAATGATACGTTTCTGGTCTTTCCAGTCCAAATAGTCAAAGCGTTTCTGGATTTCCTTGCGAGCATCAGTAACTTTTCTGCTCTTTTTATCGTTAAACCACTTGATAAGTGTTGTTATAGGACGATTGCGTGGTATTTGTTGGTAGGGCATAGGTGCAAAATTAAGCGAAATTATTCATTCCAATTGGTTGTCATCTCTAAATCAATCATCTGACAAATGATTGTTTTTTTCAGGACAAGAACTGCAGCCAGTACTTGGTTTCTTTGCCGTCGCAGAGCACATGAATGTGCATTCGCTCCTCCTCGTTGGAGTATATCTTGAACGTATATTCGCTTTCGCGTCTAAATACTGCGCTCATAGGCTCGTTGCTTTTGGGTGCAAATTTACGAAAAGTTTCATAAATAATGGGCATTTCAAAAGAATATATACAAAATAGCAGGTCTTTAGCCAATATAATGACGAGAGAAGAAGCAAGTTATAGAAATCTCACTTTAGTAAACGCTTGAAACTTGGTATAAGCCTTGTCAATGATGGTCCTTTAGAGAAGAGCCTCAATGGTACAGTCGTTAGCGCAATAACCATTCCGGGAATATATCACTACGCAAATCCACGTCTAATTTCGTTAATTCTCCAAAATCGCTTTTTTTTCTCAGCATAATTTCGTAACTTTGGGGGCTTTTACAGATGATTATGCAACTTCCTGACGATTTCATACGGCAAACCAGACAGATGATGGGCGAAAGGCGATGGTCTTTGCTTGAAGAGGGATTGCTATCGCAACCTCCTGTCAGTGTGCGCTTCAATCCCCGAAAGGTGAATGCTGAAGATGTTTCGTTAGATAGGGTTCCTTGGAGCCGTTATGGCTATTATCTTGGCAAACGTCCTAATTTTACGTTTGATCCCTTGTTGCATGCAGGAGTCTATTATGTGCAGGAAGCGTCATCCATGTTCATAGAATACGTCATCCTGTCACTTGTAAAAGAGCCGGTTGACATGCTCGACATGTGTGCTGCTCCCGGAGGGAAATCAACCGCAGTTCGCGCTGTCTTGCCAGAGAATAGCATATTGGTGAGCAACGACCCCATGAAGGTGAGGGCGCAGGTCTTATCAGAAAACATTCAGAAATGGGGCTATCCCGGTTCTGTTGTGACCAACAACTATCCGGCCGATTATCGCAAGAATGGGCTCCTTTTTGATGTGATACTCTGCGATGTCCCCTGTTCTGGCGAGGGAATGTTCCGTAAGGATCCGGCATCCATTGATGAATGGAGTCTTGCCAATGTGGATAAATGCCAGATGTTGCAGCGTCAGATTGTTGACGATGCGTGGCATTGTCTCAAGCCAGGCGGCTTGTTCATCTATTCTACATGCACGTTTAATACCAAAGAGAATGAGGAGAACATTGCATTCTTCATGGAGACGCTCAAGGCAGAAATCGTAGATTTACCCGTAAAAGAGGAATGGGGCATCACGGGTTCGTTGCTTCCAGGATTCAATCACCCCGTTTACCGTTTTATTCCTGGTATCACTCAGGGTGAAGGGCTTTTCATGTGCGTGATGAGAAAACCTGGGGAAATGAATACAGGAGGCAGCGCCAAGTCGTTAAACAATGTCAGTAAGTTGCATGTGATCTATGACAATATCGCGCTTGACGGCAGACCGGAGAAGCACAATGAGCCAAAATCGGCAAAAAACAGCCGCCCTTGCCGCCGTGCTGAGGCGAAAAACACGGGAAAAGACAATATCCCACAGCATGCGGAAGCCCTTTCCGTGAATCATGACTACGGACGATATCCGCATGTAGAACTATCGTATGCCAGTGCCATTTCATACCTGCGCAGAGAGGCCATCGCCTTATCGTCGGATGTGCCGCGTGGAATGGTCGTTGTAACATTCCAAGGTCATCCCCTCGGCTTTGCCAAGAATGTCGGCAACCGCGCAAATAATCTCTATCCACAGAACTGGAAAATAAAATCGACATATATACCTTCAGAATATGAGACAATACTTAGACTTGCTTGACCGCATCCTGACGGAAGGCATAGAGAAAAGCGACCGCACTGGAACAGGTACCATCAGTATCTTCGGCAATCAGATGCGGTTCAATCTGGATGACGGATTCCCGCTGCTCACAACAAAGAAACTGCACCTGAAATCCATTATCTATGAACTGCTCTGGTTCTTGAAAGGCGATACCAACGTGAGGTATCTTCAGGAGCATGGTGTGAGAATATGGAACGAATGGGCTGATGAAAACGGCGAACTCGGTCCTGTATACGGACATCAGTGGCGTTCATGGCCCGACTATAAGGGTGGCACCATCGACCAGATACAGTATGTGCTCGACCAGATTCGTAACAATCCCGATTCGCGTCGTATGATTGTCAGTGCCTGGAATGTCGCCGAAGTGAACCAAATGGCATTGCCGCCGTGCCACACCATGTTCCAGTTTTATGTTGCCAATGGCAGACTTAGCCTGCAACTCTATCAGCGCAGTGCCGACACTTTCCTCGGTGTGCCGTTCAACATTGCCTCTTATGCACTTCTGCTTATGATGATGGCGCAGGTGACAGGTTTGAAGGCAGGCGATTTCATCCATACTACAGGCGACACCCATCTCTATCTGAATCATCTTGATCAGGCTCGTCTGCAACTCACGAGGTCGCCGCGTCCGCTGCCTCGCATGAAGATAAACCCCGATGTAAAGGACTTGTTCGATTTCAAGTATGAAGATTTCCAACTCGAGGGATACGACCCCTGGGATCATATCAAAGCCGACGTGTCGGTATAGCATGTATACCATGACATACGATAAACCACATTTCTTTAGCGATACAACACATGACCGTTAACATCATTGCTGCCGTGGCCAAGAACCGCGCCATTGGCAAAGACAACAAACTGATATATTGGCTGCCCAACGACCTGAAGCGTTTCAAGGCACTAACCACCGGGCATACCATCGTAATGGGGCGGAAGACATTCGAAAGTCTGCCTAAAGGAGCCCTCCCTAATCGTCGTAACATTGTGCTTACCCGTTCTGCAAGGCAGTTTCCAGGGTGCGATTGCTATTCGTCGCTTGAGGAAGCGTTGCTTCATTGCGAACCAGACGAAGACGTGTTTATCATTGGCGGTGCTTCCGTTTATCGTCAGGCCCTCTCTCGCGCCGACCGTCTCTACATGACCGAAGTGGAAGATACGCCTTCTGAGGCAGATGCCTTCTTTCCTCCCTACGATGATTGGAAGAAGGTTAATGAGGAACATCATCCTGCAGACGAGAAGCATCTTTACGAGTATACTTTTGCTGATTACGTTAAAAACGTGGATGGCGAACCAAAGGAATAGATGGTCTTTACGTCAAGAAAAAAGGAATGAGAAAACCGTTCTCATTCCTTTTTTCTTGTTTTTCCTCTCATCTTTTCTCATTCCTCGTCTTCTACAGGAATGCCGGCAATTGACAACTGGCGGTCGAAAGCCGAGCCAAATGAGATGATGGTTTCGCTGCGGGCCAGTCCTAAAGGCTGAAGTTTGTCGTGGATGATATTCAGCAGATGATGATTGTTCAACGCATATATCTTGATGAACATATCATAGTCGCCTGTCGTATAGTGGCATTCCACCACTTCCGGAATGTTGCGCAGTGCATCGACCACAGAGTCAAAATCTTCCGGATTCTTCAGATTCAGCCCTACGTAGGCACACGTTTCATACCCAACACGTTCTGGATCGATTACAAACTGCGAGCCTTTGAGAACGCCAAGATTGTTCAACTTCTGAATGCGCTGATGGATGGCAGCCCCGCTAACGTTACACACACGTGCCACTTCCAAGAATGGAATTCTGGCATCTTCGGCGATAAGCCTTAGAATTTTCTTGTCAAGTAAATCTAAACTGTGATGTGCCATTTTTATGTTTTTTCTGTTCCTATTTGCAAAGATAACATTTTTTTTCCAAAACAACAAACAATTTTATATAAAAAAAGACACATTCTGTTGTAATTTATAAGTTGTTTATCTGTTAATTGCTGAATAATTAACAGTATAAGCCCTGGCTCGGCGCAGCATTTGTTTGACGTCGGTGATGGTTCCCATGTCGGTATTGCGGTCGGCTTTGATGCTTACGGTCATCTGCTGAGCATCCTCGGGAAGCATCGTTATGCGCTCTTGTTCAACGAATTCGCTGATTTCTTCCATGCGTGCGAATTTGTCGTTCAGTTGGATGCAAGTGGAGTCTCCATTTGTTTTGCCAAGCAAAGAGGTCAGGGGCTTTCCGATATAAATATGTGTAACGGCCGATTTCCGGGTGAGTTTGGTCAGTTCCGTGCCAGCCGGCACTTGGTAAGCCACCTTCAAAGGTACGCTCCGCATGTGGGTAACAATCATGAAAAAAAACAACACTGTGAAGATCAGATCGGGCATGGAAGACATGTTCAATCCGGGTATTTCGTGGTGTCTGCGCTGGAACATGCTCATTCTGTGCCTCCTTTCTGCTCACCCCTGAGCGCCGTGTGATACACTTCGGCAATGCGTTGAGGGAAATCTGAGATTACTTGTTGCCGTTCATTCTCCGAGCAAGCATCCAAGACATGTCCGAACCGCTTCTTTGCGAGCGCGTCTCTCACAGAATGGTATGCGGCCACCACCTCGTTTTGCATGTTGAAATAGGCATCATAACTGGCCTTCCTGTCCACATCTACAGAGATGACATGCTCTGCCGGATTCTTGCAGGCAGAGAGAAACCCTTCTGCCACCTTTCTGAGTGATGCCAATTCCACTGGGTTTTCGTCAACAAGCAGGCTCCCGTCTTCTTTCATAACGATGCGCATTACATTCTCTCGTGCTACGTCGGTCACCGTGATTTCTTTCTTGTTGTCCTCTGGAGGCAGTTGACGGGTAATGCCCTTGTCAATGTCCATCGATGTGGTGACAAGAAAGAAGATCAGTAGCATGAATGAAATATCCGCTGTCGAAGTGGTGTTCAGCACTGGAATGGTGCGCCTGTTTTGTCTGAACATACGGTTTCTTTATGAGTTAGATGCTTCTGGTTTGGAGACTTTTGAATTGCGTCTGCAATAGCCGGATATAGAGAAGACGATGCCAATGACTGCTATCACCAGCAAAATGAGTGAGGTATTGATGAGCATGTCGGATGTTTTCAGCCAGAACCGCTGTGCATATTCAGTGCCGTTCACGTGCATGGGCGCTGCTGATCCGCTCAGGAAGGTAACCAGCAGACTGACCACCAACAGCACAACGGTGGCTCCGGCAATCTTTCTTGCCGGAATGTGGTTGTCGTTGCTGGCCATGCCGTTGCGCATGCGCAGTGCTTTAACTGCCGACCAAGCAATGGCTGCCACGGCGGCCAGGATGGCGGCATACATCAATGCCAGTTCTATGTCGATAATCCTGCTCATCGTTCTTGTCTTTTTATGGTTGCTTGTTGTGCTTATAAGCCACAATCATGTCGAGCATGGAGATGGCTGATTCCTCCATCTGACTGGTCAGATGCTCAATCTTTGAGAGGATATAATTATAGAACACCTGCAATATCAAGGCCACGATGATACCGAATATGGTGGTGATCAGTGCCACTTTCATACCGTCGGCCACGATGGTGGGACTGATGTCGCCAGCCTGCTGAATGCGGTCGAAGGCCATTACCATGCCAATCACTGTGCCCAGGAATCCCAGCGAAGGAGCCATGGCGATGAAGAGTGTAATCCATGAGCACCCCTTTTCCATGTTTGCCTGCTGCACGGCACCATATCCGGCAATGCTTCGCTCAATGTCGTCCATGGGCTCGTCGATGCGAAGCAGACCCTGATAGCAGATGGAGGCCACCGGCCCGCGGGTCTCCCTGCACAGTTTCTTCGCTTCTTCCACGTTGCCATCCATCAGCACTTTCTCCACGTCGGCCACCAGTTTCTTGGCATTGATTTCGCATAGGCTCAGGTAAATGATGCGCTCTATGCAGAACGCAAGGCCCAGCACCAGGGTGAGAGCCACCAGCGACATGAAGGCCGGATTGCCTTCCACGAATTTCGTTTTCAACTGACTGTGCAGCCCTGCGCTCTCTTCAATGCTCACCTCATCACCGTTATCGGCATTGGGCAGCGTCACATTCATGCTGGCTGCCATAGAGTCGAGCATGGCCGAATCGGCCTTTGCTTCCACGGAGTCGTGCTTTACGGTTGGCGCGGCCTTTGCTTGCGTGCTGTTTTGAGCCATTACGGGCATGGCTGCCAAGAGTAAGAGTAGAAACGAAATGATGGATTTTCTAAACAGATGATTCTTCTTCATAAACAATCGGAGTTTCAACGTGCATTTCCTCAATACGGGAACATGGAATAAAAACCAAGGCGCGGAGAGACCGGGATTCGAACCCGGGATACCCTTTAGGGGTATACACGCTTTCCAGGCGTGCCTCTTCAGCCACTCGAGCATCTCTCCTTGTGTCTTGAACGGCTGCAAAGGTACTCTTTACTTTCCGATTTTCAGCACCTTTTTATATTAAATAATCTTAAGCAATTGTTTTTTTCGTGCCTTTGTAGCCTTTCCGCCAGTCTTTACCAGTATTTCCACGTGTTGGTCTCGCCCATGTATTCTACGTTGACTTGTTGGTTGCTCATCCATGCTTTCACCTCATCAGAGGTGCCTTCCAGACTGTCTTCGACGGTTATGTTGATACACCCCTCGTTCCAGAAGGTGAGGAAATGATAGTTGACCTCCTTCCACATTACGAGTCCGAAGAATGCCGGATGGGGTTGCACCGTGTAGTTGTGGTCCACATAGAACATACTGAGTGGCTTTTCTGTTTGGTAGTGCATGCGCATCTTGGGTTCTGCCACGCTTTCCATATCGCCCGTACCTTTTATATTGAAGGTTGTCCATGACAGACTCTTGTCTGATGACAATTGCTCGTCGATGTCAATGGAAAAATCGTTGTCAATGCTGATAAAGGACTCGGCATAATTACCGAGTTCTTCGCTGCTGAGAGCCTTGTCAGCCTCTCTGAAATAGAACATACATTTGGGAGTGCCACTGGCTTTCACCGTCCATTGGTTGTCTGCCGTTGCGGTAATCTGATAATTGCATAGCAGCGTGTCGGCCAGGGTGTTGCGCGATGACCGTTTTTCGTTCACGGTAGCGGTGACGTTCCATTGCGTACCTGCTTGGGTGAGCGACTGCTGTGCCTCATCAGCATCGATGCAGATGAGGTATTCGGCCGTTTGCCCATCCATTGGGAAGTTGCGCATCACGTAGCGTTGCTTCCCGCTGTATATGTCTTTTTCCTTGACGATTTTCACATGTTCAAAGTAGAGACGGTCAATCGAGTCGCGCCCCTCAGTAGTCTCCTGCCTGACATATTTGTTGAAATAGTATACCAGCGCCAGCACGTCGGTGTGTTTGTTCAGGCTTTCCTTCACATAGTCGTAGGCCTTTTTCCCAGCCTGTGTGTCGCTGTTTGCCTCCCAGTCGTCATCCCAATCGCATGTCATGGCGGATGTGAGGATGGTGAGGCAGCATATCATCATGTAAACCAGTTGCTTTTTCATGTGTCTCAGTATTTTTCTTGTTTGTCGTTAAAATATTCTCATGGGCTTCCCGTTGCGTGGGTTCACGCCGTGCTTGTATGGCTGTTTGCTGTCGTAGTCCTTGTATTTTTGCCTTGCCGTATGCGGTATGTCGTTCTGGAGTTTGATGCCGATGCCGCAGCGAAAGAATCCGAGGTCGCCCACACCCAGTTCGCAGAACAGGCTGCTGTTGCTGCTCATCCACATCGACATACCTATATATGTGAACTGAATGGCACCTTTCACCCGATGGTGGTATTGCGTTTCGTTGCTGCGCTTGCTTCTGTCCATACTCACGCCTGCTGCCGCTTCGGTATACAGGCGCAAACGGCTGCGCGTGGTGTAATAGTATCTCACCGACGGCATGAGCACGATGCTGTTTCTCACCATCTTCTTCACCGTCTCGTTATTTGCCTTTGTCAGTAGTGCCGACTGGCGCGGATGATAGCCAGCCATGATGCCTGTATACCAGTGTTTAGACCATCCGTAGCGGTAACTCAGTGCGTAACTGCCCTGATAGTGGTCTTCTTGGCGGGCATATTTTAGCCGGTTGTAGCGCTCCATAGGTGACAACTCGCTGTAGTATTCTTTTCCAAACATCAGCCGGTCATTGTTGTTGAAGTCGTTGTCGATGCATCCCGTTCCGATGCTCAAGTCGATTTCATGCCTTGGAAAACAGACTTCTTCCTCCAGCCATTTGAATCCAGTTGCATCGATGATCTCTTCCTGTTGCGCATGTGCAGTTGCCGAAATGGCAAGCATGGACAGGAATAACCAAGTCTTTTTCATCTTCACTCGTTTTTAATTGATTAAAGGTTTTCGCCCATTTAAACGCGCCCTTTGAATGAATCTTGCACGCAGAAAGTGTGTTTTTCTCGTGAAAACTAACTTTTTTAGCATGAGTTCGAGAGGTAAGTCGCAGCAAAGAGCCATTTTTTTTCGCTGATGTCAAGACTCACTGACGTCTTTTCGTGCGGCCATTCATGATAAGGCAGGACCGGCGAAACCGAGCGGTTCTTGTGCATGAAATTGTCATGGAAATTCTGAATTAATGGCTCTCATACGGCCAGTGGTGGCCACGGACAATCAATTGGGCGCGAAATACGCGAATTATAGAACTCTTCATATAACTCGTTGATTAATAATTGATTATGGCGGAAGCAGTTTTTCCATGGACGAGGAAATCAGGTTTTTGCTGGAAAAAACATAGGTTTTGGGTTGCAAAAACATAGTTTTTGAGGTGCAAAACCATAGTTATTGGGCAGTGAAACCATAGTTTTTGAAGGGTAAAAGCATAGGTTTTGCATGGCGAAATGTGCTTCGCGGTAATGATTCTTTACGTTTCCGCGTTTGTAATGTTCATTTTTCACAAAATCCGTTTCTATTTCGAAGAAAAACACCGACATGGTTTTGTCGCGTTTTTTTCGAATCATCAGCCTGCATCTCAATGGCGGCCTCAGTCGGTCGGTATCAGCATTGGTGGCATGAAAAAGCATGAGCCGAAGACACAATCCGAGAGATGGTTGGTCTTGGCTTTCACATATTATAACTCAAGTTTCTGAAGTAGTTAAGTAGTCAGTAGTTAAGTAGTTAAAGCCAAATGTCTGGAGACAAAATATCAGCAAACCAAGTAATGGCTTCACTACTGACCGAAGGACGAGCGAAGCG